>Ga0209341_10004466_pt1 | contig 12876 bp, 6 predicted proteins | sample RifCSP13_2_FD_184020 | JGI IMG/M metagenome (GOLD analysis project Ga0209341, IMG submission 184020) | Soil microbial communities from Rifle, Colorado - Rifle CSP2_sed 13_2 (SPAdes) (version 2) | ecosystem: Environmental > Terrestrial > Deep subsurface > Rock core/Sediment | place: Rifle...
GTTCCTGAACGTCCACGGCGTGCCCGTCGAGTTCACGACGGCATCTGGCGCCGCCTGGCTGCATGCTGTCAACGCTTCCCTGCGGGCGGACGATCAGATCGCTTGCTTCACACAGGGAGATTCTGGACTCTTCCGTGGGCCTTTCAGCGATGTCCTTTCGCACGGCCTTGACCGGAGCATTCACGACATGTCGGGCCTCCGCCGGGAGCCGCCCCACAGGTCACCGTTCGTCAGCCGGGCCGCGGTCTGGCTGGGGAGCCTTTTCATCATCGCGGTGTTTGGCGTGCTCGAGGCACGCCTGGCCGGCGCGCAGCACGGCCTCGCGCAGACGATCCTTCTCCTCCTCCTGATCATCCCGGAACTCGGGCTCCTCCTCGGGTGGAATTCCCTGTTCCCCTAGGTCGCACGACCGTCCGGACTGGACTCGCTTGGCATGCTATCCATCCTCCTCTTGCTGATTTTCGTTTTTGTCGCGTACAAGGTTTCGCCGCGCGAACGCAGCGACCACGCGGCGATCCATGGCGCCGGCCAGATCGGCCTGCTTGCGGCGTTGGCGCTCTTCGGCGTGGACTACTTCACGTCGTATTTTTATGCGACCGGCGAGCTGATGAGCGCGTTACACCCGTACAACCTGCAGCGCTATGCGTATGTCGCCGTTGCCGTGATCGCGGTGGCCAACTTCGCATTCGGTTTCCTCTACATGTACTCGCTGGGAGTCTTCAACGAGGGTGGCGGCTCCTACACTGCTTCCATGCGCTACTTGTGGCCAACGCTCAGCCTCATCGTCGCGGTCACCCTGCTCGAGGACTACGTGCTGACGATCGTGGTCTCGGCTCTTTCGGGCGGCGACCAGCTTCTCTCCATCCTGAACGCTTACGGCGCCCACTGGATGTGGCACTTCGCGATCGGGGCCGGCCTCGCCGTAATCACATGGTTCCTGACCATCCGCGGCCGCGGGGAATCCTCGCGCGTCGTCTTCGGCCTGCTGACGCTCTTCGTTGGCCTGACGGTGACCATGGTGATCGGTCTGATCACGGCCAGCCGCCGCGGCGTGCCGCCGGCACCGCTGGAGACTACGCACGTGGCCACGCTCGGGCAGGCATTGCTTCACCTGCTCACTGCCTCCATGAAGGGCATGGTGGCCCTGACGGGCCTCGAGGCCATGTCCAACGGCATCCAATTCGTCATCGACGAGGATGTGTCACTCGTACGGTGGGGAAAGCAGCACATCCCGCGGCTTCGCCGGCTGTGGGACTTCTACAGCGGGAAGTCCGGCATCGGCCGCTTCGTCCAGACGTCGTTCCTTTTCTACGGCGGCATCACGACGATGTTCCTGACCTTCTTCTCGCTGCGCTTCAATGTCTTCGATGGGACCCTGGGCCGCACGCTGGTGGGCAACCTGGCCTTCATCGGCTTCGCCGAGATTCCCGGGGGCACGATCCTCTTTTGGGTCTACCAGGTCCTCGCCGTCGCGCTGCTGGCGGCCGCCTCGATGACCGCCTTCCAGGACGCGCAGGCCACCGAGTGGCGCGACGTCGCCATCGGCGAGATCCCCGAGGCCATCATCTTTCGCGACAAGCGCGGCACGTTTACGCGCTCCGTCACCATCACCTTCGCAGCCGCGGTTTTGATCATGTTGCTGGTGCGGGGCCGCACGTCGGTGGCCGTGCCGTTCTACGGTGTCGGCGTGTTCCTGCCCATCACGGTGATGGCGCTCGCGATGCGCCAGCATATCCTTCAGCACTTCACCGGTCGCACCCGGCTCTGGGGAGCGGCGGCGTCCGCCGCGACGGCAGCCTTGGCCGGCACCGTGTTCATCGGGCAGATCGTCGGCAAGTGGGAGGAGGGCGGATGGGTGCGGCTGATCACCTTCACCACCCTCTTCGCGGTCGCGCACCTCGTCCTGCTCTCTCCTGCCGGCTTTCGAGAGGCGAGACAAGTCAACCGCATCGTGCACGACAAGGCGCGCGTCCAGGGCGCCATGGCGTCTATCGTCAAGTGGCAGGCGTTCAAAATGCAGGAGTATCGCTTCCGGCTGATGATCGGCATCTCGCATCTTCTGGAAACGATGGGAATTGGCCAGCTTACACCGCGGCCGCTGGCGGCAGTGGGTGTCGGCGGCGGGAGTGTGCCCGTGTCAGAATTGTCGTTCCCGATCGAGAGACCCCGGCCCTTCCAGGCCGCCGAGGGAAGCGCGGCTCCACCAAGCCGGACCCTGAAGAAGGGTGCGGCCGAAATCAAACTGCCCGCTTACCATATCCCGCACATCGTGAGGCATCGCCTGATCGTGCCCATCACGGCCGTCCACCAGGGGACGCTCACGGCCCTGCGCTACGCCCACTCCCTCTCCGACGACGTAACCGCGGTTCACGTCTCCATGGATCCTGCCGAGACCGCGGACCTGCAGGCCCAATGGCAGGTCTTGGGCGATGGCGTCCGCCTGGTCGTGCTCGAGTCGCCTCACAAGATGGTGCTCGAGCCGCTCCTCGAATACATCCAGAAGATGCTGGAGATTCGCCAGCACGACGAGACCATCACCATTGTCGTGCCGCAGTCCATTCGACCGCGCTGGTGGTCCAACCTGACGCGCACACAGATGGCGGTGCTCTTGCGTCTATCGCTCCCGTTCGAAACCGGCATCGTCATCACCGACGTTCCCTACCTCCTCGAACCTGGAGACTGACAGCACCCATTCGCGCCGTACCGCGGGCTTGCACCAACTGAACAAGAGGTCCCGGCGGCCATGGCCGCCGGGACCTCTTGCCTTCTTGTCAGGTAGTGCACGGCGCGGAGAACGCCGGCGCCTGGCGGGGGTCGGTCACCCACCAATCCTCGCACCGCGAGAGTTCTCCCTTAGGGTTGTGGCTACGCACACGCGAGGGCGGCGTGGTTGCCCGGGAATCCCCCGCGGACCTGCGGCCCGCACGAGGTTCAAGGCAGGCGGCGCAGGCGACTCCACCGGCACACGCAGCATGGCCCCAAGTCCAGGGTTTGCTGTCCGTGGCTGTTCGGTTGCTGTTCAGCAACGTCAAGCCGTAGCGCTGCGCTTCAATCCTTGGAAACCACTAACAGGGTGACATCGTCCTGCTGCGCAGCACCACCTGTGAAGGCGTTAAGGTCAGCCTCAACGTGTGCAAGCAGCTTGTCAGCCTCGCCAGGCCCGCCGGAAATCGCCGCAGTCAGACGGCGCAGCCCGTATTGTTCGCTGCCTGGATGCGCGGGCCATGCTTCAGTTACGCCGTCTGTGTACAGCATTACCGTGTCGCCGGACCTGAGATTGATTGCCGCGTCGGTCAATTGCGGCTCTTCGAACACCCCAAGTGCACTACCCGTCCTGGTCAGCGATTCGATCGTGCCGGATGCGCGCCGCACGATTGGTGGATTGTGCCCGGCGTTTGCATAGGTTAGCGCCTGATCATTCAGGTCCAGTACCCCCAGGAACACCGTTGCGAACATCGCCGAGGCAGCCCATTGCCGGAGCAAGGTCTGGTTGATTTCCGACAACACAGCCGCGGGACTGCGATGTCGTAGCGATCCGGAAAGCACGAGACTGTCCAGCACCGCCATATGAAGCGCGGCAGCCGTGCCCTTATCTGCAACATCGCCGATCATGATCCCCCAGCGATCCTGGCCCAGCGGAAACATCTTGTAAAGGTCCCCGGCGACTTGGCGCGCCGGATGCCAGGCGGCCGCGTACGAGTAGCCGGGAACGTCGGGCATCTCACGCGGCATAAGATCCTCTTGGACTTCGCGGGCGACCTGCAGCTCGTTCTCGAGAGCGACGCGCCGCGCCTCCGCAACCTCATAAAAATGTGCACGCTCCAGGGCAATTACAAGCTGTGCGCCCACCGCGGAGAGGAAGTGCAAGTCCGCCTGGGTCAGGAACTGCCGTTTCGAGCTGGCGGCGTTGAGGAGACCCAGCGGCCTGCCTTTCGAGATCAATGGCACGCTGGCATGAAAGTGCAGCCCTCCGGTGTCACCGCCGACGCGAGTCGACTCTTGCAAGCGTGTGCATTCGACGATGTTGACCGGACGCGTGAGACGTCCTTCCTTGAGGCGACGCTGACAGCTGCACGCCGGCGGCAGGCGAAGAACGGCCCGATCGTCGCGTTCCAGACCCGGGGGCAACCCGCACGCAGCGGCCAGGGTGAAACCGTCGGAGCGCAAATCCTCCAGGGGTGGAACGCCAAGGAGCGATTCAGGCAGCATGGAGACCCAGCCTGACTTCAAGCCCAATACTTTGAGCGTTGTTCTCAGCGTGCTGTCGAGAGCGCTCTGGATATCCACGGACGCGTTGAGCTGTCCTGCGATCTTGCTGAGACCAAGCAGGCGATCCCCCTCGCGGCTGCGCGTGCTGCGAGGGACTGTCTGCTGCCGCGGTCTAATCTGTTCCCCCTGCGAGTACGGGCTGGGCGAAGTTGTAGTCGTCAACGGGATAGTCAGAAATGACTGCCCCGGTCTTCGCAGGGACGTAGCACCGTTTGAGGCCCGCAATCTGCTCTTGCATGGGCTCCCAGGCCGCGCCGTTCACATGCAGCTGGTGCAGAGGGGTTCTCAGGTCAAGATCGTCATCTCTCCCCGGGATGAAATCCAGTGCGCGCAGCCGCATCTGCCCCCAGAAATATGCGCTCACGATGGATGCATCCGCATCAGAGGGAAGCAGCGATGAGAAAAGAGATTCGAGAAGATCCATAGATTGTGACTTGGGCGAAGGCCTGACTGGCTGGGCTTCCCTACGCCGGACTTGCGTCTGATGACGACTTTGCGCCATGCGCCACGAGTGCTCTGCCTATCTGCACAGAACTTCCTGTGCTTGCGAAAGGTTCATTGTTGTCGATTCGGTTGCACCGGGCGCCACTTGGCGTTCTCGTGTCGGCGCAGGCGATTATACGCCTCTGCGCTAGCCGGATACCGGCGTGAGTACTTTGGCGGGCAGGGGGAGGATTCGCAGGAGGGTCGCTCCCTCAGCGATCCGGGGTCACGAACGCCACCGCCGCGCCCTCTTCATCATCCATGATCAGTTCGAGGTGATGATTGGGCCGATACGACCGGAGGTCGATCAACCGCAGGCAGCCAGCCACCTCAGGAGTGGTCTTCAAGAAACTGTCCAGTGAGTTGGGGGACTTATGGAAGAAGTCCGCATCGAACACCGTCCCCTTGTGATCCACCGATACTGCCAGCGGGTAGATGCGGGCCTCCATCAAGTCCTGGAAGAAATGCGTGCCGAGTGACGGCTCGGGACCTGCGCCATAGCCTCCGCCGGCCAGCTCCACCAACGCAGCCGCGTTGCAGATGTCCGGGTAGCCGACGTACACGCCCAGGTCGATGTTCTCTGTCCCCCACCGTCCGGGCCCCACACAGATGAACGACTTCGCCGGCAGGCTGCGGTTGAGTTGGCTGATGAGCCTGCCAATCTCGTGCCGCGCCGCGGCCGTCGGAAGCGCAAAGTATTCCGCCGGCGACACGAAGATGACGTAGCGTATGTCTGAAAGATAGCCATTCGGAACGAGGTAGTTCGTCGAGAAGATGATGTCTTCTGCGGGAATGGCGTCCGCCCTCGGCACCGCGCCCGCCTCCGGCAGTCCGCTCAGCGGACGGCACTGCAGCAGGGAGATCGTCACCACGGGAGGCGAGGCGGATGGATCGGGAAGCTGCAGCGTGAACTCCACGTCCACCGCGGTCTGGTAGTTCTCCTGCAGTAATGCCAACAGTTCGGTCATCAGGCCCGCGAACGGCGTCCCCTTCAGGGTCTTGTCGAACGTGATGGCTGCGCGCGGGATGTCCGACTGCGTCAAGCGCATCAGCGGTGTCGAGAGGTAGCCGTCACGCTCGAGCTGCACGAGGTATCGGATCGGCGCGTACGTCGGCTTCAACACTTCCTGGACCGGCAGTGTCTTCAGCGCGTTGCCCTTGATATCGATCACGTCCACGTAGTGCTGGGAGTAATGCCGGATGGCCTCGGGCGCATCATCGGGTTGCAGCGTCGGATGGCTGAGCGCCACCACGTGGCAATAGTCATTTCCCACCCGCTCCACGGCGCGCGTCCCAAGGCCCCACACCATCCGCAAGAAACCTGTCTCGCGTCGGATCTGCGGCGCCCAGCGGTACATGTTGCGGCTGAACGCGACGCCGGCTGCAAACGGGAAGTAGTAGTCTCCCGCCCGTTCCCCCACGACCGGTTGGATCAGCACGGCCATGCGCTCGTCGTAGTCTTGCAGGCCCTTGCTCCGGCGGTACAGCAACGCATCTGGTTTGAACGTGCTCGCATACGTGCTGGCGATCGCGTGCGTCAGCGCCGCCAGGTTCGCTTTCGGTGTGCCCTGGTTGGGGCAGAAGTTGCTGTCGTATTTCCCGGCAAACGACGTGCCGAGGTTGTCCTCCAGCTGACTGGAGGATCGAACGATGATCGGATGCCCCCGGAAGCGCTGCAGCAGGCCTTCGAGCTCGATCAGAATCTCGGGAGGGAACTTGCCGGCCGTGAACTCCTTCTGGATCTGCGGATACTCGGCCCGGATCTGTTCCTCGGCCTTGTACTTCTGGTTGTTCCAGTGCATCAGGCCGTTCATCGACATGAAGATGTACATCAAGTCCGAACCGAGGAAGTACGAATCCGGGATGCGCAGGCTGCCCTTTAGTTCCTCGCTGGCCACCTGCCTGAGGATTCGTTCCGCCAGCAGCATCCCCGCGGACTTGCCGCCGATGCGGCCAAACCCGATGCGGCGACGGTAGAAGTCCTGCAGGTCCGCGACCGAAAGCCACCGCTTGGCGATCTCGATGTAGCGCAGTTGGTCGCTGATGATGCGCCGGATCAGCGTGACCTTGAGCTCCGTGAGGTGATGTTCCAGCGGCCGCCGGCTCTCGGGTGGGAGTTCCTCGATGCTCAGCGCGTGCTGGATCAGCCTCTCCTCCGGGATCAGTTCCGGATCCAGCCAGTCTGGCAGCTCGTAACCGGTTTCCCCCGTTGCAGGTGTCTGTGCCGCCCCCACAGCTTCCGGTGGCGTCTTCCGATCGCACACCACTTGAGCCTGCAGCGCCGAGGTGGCCACCAGCAGCCCGAGCCCGCGCTGCTCGCGCACGTCGCGGTCGTCCACGACCTCCATGTCCAGGTTCAGACAGTCGGGACCCGCATTCGGACAGCCGAGCTTGCGCTGGCTGTCCACCAGCGCCGATTCCAGCGTCCCCGCGAGTGCATTGAGCGCCGCGCTCTTATGCTCCACCCACACCAGGAAATGGATGTGGTTCCGCCTGCCCGCCTTCGCCGATGCTTCGCTCGGCTGATACTGATACACGGCCCGCACGGTGTTGTCCACCTGCATCAGGTATTCGCCGATCGGCCTGACCAGGTGCGCCGCGATGCAGCCGCAGTACTCGCATTCGCCGTGCAGGATCGCCTTGCGGACCTTCTGCACGTCGCCCGCCAGGCGCTCGTCGGCGCAGTCTGCGATGGCCGCATCCACCATCTTGTTCGCGAAGGACTGATCGATCTGCATCTCAGTAGGTGAATATCGATGGGCCTCCGAGGTCAGGTCGCGCGCTCGTCTTTCCACGACTCTGCCCCCGGAGGTCCAGGACTCATGATCCTCCCGGCGGTGCGCCGGCATGGCGCCTCGCGCGGGGTGGCTGTACGTTAGCGGGTCAGCGCTGTCCGCCGATCAGACGATCCCGTACGCCATCATGGCGTTCGCGACCTTGATGAAACCGCCGATGTTGGCGCCCAACAGGTAGTCGCCCGGTCGGCCGTAGGTCTCGGCTGCCTCGAGGCAGGTCTGGTGGATGCTCTTCATGATGCCGTGGAGCCTGTCGTCCACCTCTTCGCGTGACCACGACAGCCGCATGCTGCCCTGGGACATTTCCAGCCCCGAGGTCGCAACGCCGCCGGCGTTGGCCGCCTTGGCCGGCCCGTAGAGCACGTTGTTCTCCTGGTACACCTTGATCGCCTCCAGGTCGGACGGCATGTTGGCACCCTCGGAGACCAGGTAGCATCCGTTCTTCACCATCCCCTGCGCGTACTCGGCGTTGATCTCATTCTGCGTCGCGGACGGGAATGCGCAGTCGAATTTCAGGCCCTGGTCTTTCACCACCTGCCAGACGCTCTTGTCGGCGAAGAACTTGGCGCCCTTGAACGCCTCCGCGTACTCCTTGGCCCGCCCGCGCCGGATGTTTTCCAGTTCCAGGATCCAGGCCAGCTTCTTCGCGTCGATTCCTTCCTCGTCGATGATCGTGCCGCTCGAATCGGAGAAGGAGATCGCCTTGCCGCCCATGTGGATGATCTTCTCGATGGTGTACTGCGTGACATTGCCCTTGCCGCTGACGACGCAGCGCTGTCCCTGCATGGACTTGTTGCGCGTGGCCAGCATCTCGGCCGCAAAGTACACCGCGCCGTAGCCGGTGGCCTCCGGGCGGATCAAGCTCCCGCCGTACTCGAGGCCGCGGCCCGTCAACACGGCCGTATGGGTGTTCACGATCTTCTTGTAGTAGCCGTACAGGTATCCGATCTCGCGTCCCCCCACCCCGATGTCGCCCGCGGGCACGTCGGTGTCCGGACCGATGTGGCGGTACAGCTCGCGCATGAACGCATGGCAGAACCGCATCACCTCGTCGTCTGACTTGCCCTTCGGGTCGAAGTCCGAGCCGCCCTTGCCGCCGCCCATCGGCAGCGTGGTCAGCGAGTTCTTGAAGATCTGCTCGAAGCCCAGGAACTTGATGATTCCCAGGTTCACCGAGGGGTGGAACCGCAGGCCGCCCTTGTAGGGCCCGATGGCATTGTTGAATTGCACGCGGAAGCCGCGGTTGACCTGCACTTCGCCCTTGTCGTTGACCCACGGGACACGGAACAGGACGACCCGGTCGGGTACGACGATGCGATGATAGATCTTGGCCTTGACATATTCCGGATGCTTGGCCACCGTCGGCTCGAGGCTGGTCAACACCTCTCGAACCGCCTGGTGGAACTCCGGTTGCCCCTGGTCCTTCTCCTCGACGTAATCAATGACTTCCTGGATGACCTGCACGCGACTGCTTACGGTTTTCGTGGCTGACATGGATTCTCTCCTTGTGTGAAATGCTTCACGCGTCACTGTAGCACTGCCCCCATGAAGATCTCATTGAAATTGGGGGCAAAGCTGTGAAAGCCCTGTGAAAACCGACGACAACCTGCGGCGATTCCGCGGCTTGAGGCCTCCCCCGCACCGTTTCCCCCGGCTTGGACCCGGGGCCTTACGCGATGAACCCGACCGCTGCGCTCCGCTCGGCGTCCATCAGCACGTGCAGTGAACGGGGCTCCTTGATGCCGACTACGCGGATCACATCCGACAGCTGTGCGAACTCGGGCAGCAACTCGGCCAGCAGGTTCTTCTCACCGCGCAGGAACTTCTCGTTGAAGATCGCCGCCGGATCATCGGGATAGAGAGGCAGGTAATGGATGGCCGCCTCCACAAGGTCCTGGAAGAAGTGCGTCCCGAACGAAGGCTCCGGCACGTACCCGTTGTGCTTTCGGGCGATCTCGATCAGCATGCCGGTGTTGTTGACATCCGAGTAGCTTACACTGACGCCGAGCTTGATATCACCGCGGCTGCCCCAGCGGCCCGGGCCCATCAGAACAAAGCGGCGCTTCGGAAGGATCTGGTTCAGCCTCCCAACCGCGCGCCCGACCGCCGCCAGGTCCTCGTGCCGCGGCAGCTCTGCGTACTTCTGCGGATCCACGTACACAATGTGTGTGACGTCCGTGAGCATCCCGTTCGTGACGAATCGGTTTGTCGAGAAGAGCATGTCCTCCTGCGGGATGTGCGCCGGGATCGAGGCAGGCGCGTGCTGCGCGCTGTAGCTCTGCGACCGGCACTGAAGCAGGTAGAAGTCTTTGCCGTCGTGCGCGAATTCCACGTCGACCGGTCCGCCGAGGACCGCGCTCAGCGCCGCCAGCATCTCGCGTATGAGCGTCAGGAACTGCGTCCTGTGAAACAGCCCGTCGAAGGTCACGGCAAGCTTCGAGGTCTTGCTTTGGATGTCCCCCGCCAGGGGCCTGCGCAACCGGTCGCCGTCGACGACAGAAACGAGCTGCTCGAGCAGCGGATAGTGCCCTCCATGCTCGGCCAGCAGCGTTCCGATCTCAGTGGTTTCAAACGAACGCGATCGCAGGTCGATCAGGTCGATCTTCCGCGGCGAATAGCGCAGCGTTTCATCCAGTGTGCTGTTTACGGGCAGCCCGGGATTGCCGGGCGCAACCAGTACCGGGTAGTCGTCGCTCAGCCGGTCCACGGAGCGCGTCCCCAGGCCCATGACGAGCCGCACCAATCCATCCTCGGTCTTGATTCGGCTCGACCAGTGGTACTCGTTGTTGCTGAAGGCGACGCCCGCAAAGGCAGGCATGTAGTACGGCCCCACCGAGGCGCCCACGACCTCCTGGATCAGGATGCCCATCTCCTCGTGGTAGTCCAGCAGGTTATGTTGGGAGCGGTACTCGATCGGGTCCGCCGCGAACATGGAAGCATAGACTTCCTTGATGGCGTCCATCAAGGCCTGGAGCCGTTCCTCTTTCGAGCCCTGGTTGGCGATGAAGAGGCTCTTGTACTTGCCGGCAAAGGTCTTGCCCATGCGGTCTTCGAGCACGCTCGAACTGCGCACGATCAACGGCAGGCCGGCCAGGTCTTCGAGCGCCAGCGATAGGCCCTTGATGATCTCGGGCGGGAGCGGTGAGCTCTTGAAGACATGCTGGATGTACGGAAACTCCTGCCGCACCTGCGCGAGGTCTTTGTACTTCTGCTCGATCACGTCTTCCAGGTTGTTGTATGTCATGAAGTAGAAGATCGTGTCCGAGGTCAGGTACCAGGTGCGCGGCGACTTCACCACATGCGGGAACTTGCCCTCTGCGGCCAGCCGTTTGAGGATCTGGAGGGCCAGGAACAGGCCCGAACTCTTCCCGCCCAGCTCACCGTGGCTGCCGGTCGGATGGATTATGTGTCGTATGAAGTCGCTGAAGTCGCCGATATTGATGTAGTCCTGGGCCGTGTGAATGAACTGGGGTTGATTGTTCAGCACCCGCCGGATCAGCGCGATGCGGAACCATTTTTCGCGCGGTGCGCTCAGTTCGAGACGTTCGCCTGGCAGCAGGTGATATCGTTCGAGGGCGTTGCCGATGTCCGCCAGCGACGAGCTTGGGTTGGCCAGAACATCTACCAGGAATGCCGAGCGGTCCTCCCGGATCCACCGCTCCAGGCTGTCCATGATGACCTGGCGGGAGAGATGCTGCCCGGCGAGTGCGAAGACCGCGTCGCTCACGTCCACCGGCGGCGCCGTCCCGGCATGCTCCGCGGGACGGTTTGTATCGCCGCGCAGCCGGCCGTGCCCCGTCGGGTCGAACAGATCGAGCAGTTGCTCAGCCTCCTTGATGCCCCGCCAACCAAGGAAGTTGATCATCTTGCGCGCGATGCGCATCACCAACTCGGGATCCGTCCGCTTCAGCAGGTCCAGCACCACCTTCCACTCGCTCGGGCGCTCTTCGCTTGAGCGCAGCTGTTCCTTGAACACCTGCCGGAGCTGCTGATGGAGAAGATAGAAGCCGATCTGCTCCGCGATCGTATCGATCAGTTTCCTTTCCTCCTTGAGAAACGGGCCCTCGTCCGATGGAGGTCGTTCTTCCGTGTAGTACACGCTGATGTGTCCCACGGTGTCGTCCTGGATCTTGATGTCGGCGCTTTGCACCCACGGCGAGGCCGCGAACCCCGGCGTGCGAAACGTCTGTCCGCCATGCGTGATCTCGGCCTGGCAAACATCGGGGTACTGCCATCCCGGAGGCAGGATGCTGATGATCCTGGGGCCGATCTCGGCCATCGTGCCCTCGGGAGTGCTCAGCAGCTCCTGCACCTCGTAGAGGCAGTTCAGCTCCTTGGCCCGCTCCCGCAGGTTATGAATCAGCCGGCTGACGGATTCCGCGTTGTCCTTCATACGGCCTCCCGCCCGATCGCCCTCATTTCAAGATCACCCCGCGGCTGCTGCGCCCGTCCACCTTGATGCGGAGCGGTCGCTTCGTCCTGACATGGCGCACGAACGTTGACTCTTCGAGCACCTCTTGCTGACCGAGCCATTCCCAATCGATCTTGTACGGGCTCGTGAATGGCACCGTGAAGTACTTGATCCCCAGGTTGATGATGTTGTGGAAGTAATGCGAACCCTGGCTCAGTTCCACGCGCGCGTTCTCCTGCGTCGCCTCGACGACCACGTTGGCTGCGCTGATGCGGCTCCAGATGATCGGGATTCCCAGCCATGGGTCCGTTGTACCCAGCCGGCCCAGCACGATCAGCAGATAGTTGCGACCCGCCTCCAGCATCTTCCGGTTGAAATGCTCCAGCTCCGGGGCGATCGCCAGCGTGTGTTTGAGGTCGAAGCTCTCCGGCTTCACGTAGAGAATGTCGATGATGTCGTTGACCGTCCCATTGCCCAGGGCCCGGTCGCAGCCGATCAGGACCTCGTCGCCGCTCAACTCCTCGGGCGAGACGTCCGTCTCGCCGGTCGGTACGAGCATCGAGCGTACCTGAAGGAATCCGAAGCGATGTGGGTCGAACGTCATGGCGAACTCGATCTCGACGGGCCCGCCCAACGCCTCGCCGCACACACGCAGCAGCTCCAGCACCAGTTCATTGAGGGGCACCTGGTTCAGCACGAGCAGCGGCGCGAAGGTGAGCGCTCGTGGTCCCTTGAACCCGGTGCCGATGCTCAACCGCCCCGAGAGCGGGCTGTAGGTGGACACCAGGTGGTCCAGCGACGCGTCTCTCTCCGCAGCGGTGATGTCATTGAGCAGCAGGTATTCGGTCTCCCGCGTGGGATCGTACGCGGCCGGCTCACCCATGTTGACCGCCCAGAACTGAGTCTGCGTCCCCTTCA
>Ga0209341_10004467_pt1 | contig 12872 bp, 10 predicted proteins | sample RifCSP13_2_FD_184020 | JGI IMG/M metagenome (GOLD analysis project Ga0209341, IMG submission 184020) | Soil microbial communities from Rifle, Colorado - Rifle CSP2_sed 13_2 (SPAdes) (version 2) | ecosystem: Environmental > Terrestrial > Deep subsurface > Rock core/Sediment | place: Rifle...
CCTCGCGCTCCAGGCGGCAATCGAGGACGTGCACGTGGACGAGGACCTCGAGCGGTACATCGTGGAGATCGTCGCTCGCACGAGGGAGCATTCGCAGGTCGAAGTCGGTGCGTCGCCTCGCGGTTCCCTCGCCCTCATGAAACTCGGACGCGCGAGGGCCGCGCTGAAGGGACGGGATTACGTCGTTCCGGACGATATCAAGGAGATCGCCGTGGAGTCCCTCGCGCACCGAATCTTGTTGAAGCCGGACCCGTGGATCAAGGGCGTCCAGACCGCGAGCATCGTCCGCGAGGTCTTGGCGGCGGTGCCCGTGCCCAAGGTCGAGTAGATGGCCAAACTCTCACTCCTCCACCTCTTCGGGGCGTGTCTCGCCCTCGCTGGTAGCATCTTCATGACACTGATCGTTGTCTCCGCGGTGCTGGAAGGCGGGGACGTGAACCCCTTAGGATACCTTGGTGCGGCTGTAGGGATTTGTCTCGGGATTCTGCTTGCGATCAAGGGGTTCCAGGCCGCTCATGAGGTACCACCCAGGGTTTCCAGCCGGTCAATCACACCTGGTTTCTCCCTCCGCCGCCGAGACGGAAAGCGAGTCCGGACCGTCCCGATGGAGGATGTGGTGAATGCATGCGCCTGCGTTGTGGAGGGCTACAACGGCTTGACAGTAACCCTGTCCGATGGCACGAAGTTTTTCCTCGCACAATCATCGTTTCCCCGGGATGGAGTGAAGATTCTTGGAGACCTCAGTAGGCGCTTCGGGCAGCTGTATCAGGAGGAATTGGAACGGATTCTCCTCTCCGGTGAATCTGGCTTCCGTCTGGCACAGGTGAAAGTCCGCAAGCTCGAAGGAAGCGCCATCTTGTTCAATTCCGCCATACGGAAGTGGTCCGGAGGCGAGACTAAACGGGTCGATCGCGTGGATATTTCTCAAGTCAGAGGTGTAGCAACCCCGTACGTCGGGAAAGCCTTGATGATCGTCCTGACAGACGGAACCCGCTTCCTCGTTCCCGAGAAGGACGCGAGGAAGGCTCTCCTGCTGGAGGCGGCTGGCGGCACGGGGGTCAGCGCATGAAGACGAGCCTCGTGCCGGGTCTTCTGGGTGCGGTTGCGATTCTCGTCGCCGTCGCCTTCCTCGCACGAAGCTGGCGCGCGCTCGTCCTCATCGTCCCGATCGTCCTCTATCTGGGGGTCGGCTCGCTCCTCTCGCCGCCAAAGCCGGTCGTTACGATCACGCGCACGATCTCTCGCGACCGGACCGCCGTCGGGCAGGAGATTGAAGTCCGCCTCCGGATCGTGAACGAGGGCGGGCGGCTCCCGAGCCTCGAGGTCTTCGACAACCTGTCGGGGAACCTCGACGTGGTCAAGGGTCGCCCACATGTCCACCTCGAACTTCGTCCGCACGAAGTCGTCGAGATCACGTACACGGTCGTCCCGCAGGTGAAGGGCGAGTATGCGATCGGCCCCGTCCTGATGCGCGCCCGCGAGCCGCTCGGCCTTCGATTTGCAGAGGACATCTCCTTCTCTGAGGCCGTCCTCGTCGTCGCGCCGAGAATGGAGGACGTGCGCAAGGTGCGCGTCGTCCCGCGGCGCGTCCGCGCCCTCATGGGCCAGGTCCGTAGCCGCCAGATCGGCCTCGGCCTCGAGTTCTTCTCCCTTCGGGACTACCAACCGGGCGACGAGATCCGCCACGTGAACTGGAAGGCGACCGCCCGACGTGATAAACTTCTGACGAACGAGTACGAGGCGGAGCGGAGCGGGGACGCGATCCTCATCCTCGACGCGCGCGGCGAGTCGGAGGTCGGGCCCGTCGCGCGGAGCACGACGGAGCTCGGCGTCACCGCCGTGGTCAGCCTCGCGTCGAAGATCCTTGAGACGCGGAACCGCGTCGGGCTCGTCGTGCAGCGAGAGGTCCTCGACTGGATCTACCCCGGATACGGGAAGAAGCAGCTGTATCGCATCGTGGACGCGCTCGTGCATGTGCGTGCGGGCGGCGAGTGGCCGTTCGAGCACGTGGCATGGGTCCTCGGTCGATTCTTCCCCCAGGACGCGCAGATCATCATCGTCTCCCCGCTCCGCGACGCGACTGCGCTTGACGTGATTGCGGACCTGCGCGGCCACGGGTTCGACGTGCTCGTCGTCTCCCCGAACCCCGTCGAGGTCGAGCGCGCGATGTTCCCGCGGGATGTATACGCGGACCTCGCGTACCGCGTCCTCCGGTTGGAGCGGGAGGCGATGATCCAGAACCTGCGACAGTTCGCGGACGTCGTGGATTGGAACCCGAGCGAGCCGCTCGCGGTCGCTCTCAAGGGGGTGAAACCGTACCCGCGTCGGCGCTGACGGACCGCGTGCTCCGCGGGTTGGCCCTCGTCCTCGTCCTCCTCTTGGCGGTTCCGCCGTTTCTAGAAATCGGCACGGTCGAGCACCCGAACCAGCGGCTCGGAGGCACGGTCATCGTCGTGCTGGCGGCGGTCGCGGGCGCGTATTCGGCGATCCGCCGTCGTCCGTTGGCGGCGCGGTTCACGACGATCGCGTACGGCGTCTTCGGCCTCGGCTTCGGCCTCTTCGTCTCGCTCCGGCCCGTGTCGTTCCTCCTCGCGTACGTGGTCGGCCTCCTCGGGATGAACGTCCTCCTGTACCATGTCGCCGCCTACGGCCCCGTTCTGGCGGCCCTCCGTGATGAGGATGCAATCGCGCGGCGGACGCGAGCGGTCGCCCTGCGTTCCCTCGGCGTTTCGGGCCTCGCCCTCGCCGTCTCGTACGGGGGTTCCCTCACCCTCCTGCCCCTGTTCGAGCTCGAGATGGGGTCCACGGAACCGCTGCCCGCGCTTCTCTTGGCGGCGGCCCTCGTGCTCCTGCTGATGATGCTCGCGGTCCTCCCCGAGTCGCCGTTCGTCCGCGAGAAGGACCGATGGCGGCTACGCTGACTCCTTCTTCTTGCGCCGCAGGAAGAACAGGGCGACGATGGGCACCGCCACGGCAAAGACGATCGCAACGATCAGGACCGGAGAGACCCCTGCGTCCGCTGGCGGCCCTGCGAGGACCTGAACGCTCACAGTCGCGGATTGTGCCTGGTTTCCGACCTCATCCAAAGCGACGACGAACATCTCGATGATTCCGGGAGCGGACTGCGCGGGGATCGTCGCGGTCCAGGCGCTGCCCCCCGCAGAATTCATCGAGAGCGTTTCCCACCCGCCGCCGGCGAACCGCCACTGGAGCGCGACGTCAACGGGCCCGTGAGCGTCCTCGATGGACACGTTTACGCCTACGGCCGTCCCCACGGGGACGTCCTGCGCTGCGGGCGCCCCGACTTCCGGAGGAGTCGCGTCTGTGATCACCCAGAGATAGAAGTCCTCCTCGTTTCCCGCGAGATCCGCTGCGCGCACCAAGATGTAGTGCTCGCCGTCCGTCCAGCCCAAGGGCCCGGCAATGTCCACTTCGAGTTGTGCCGTCCATGGAGGCCTCAAGGTCATCGGCAGGCCGTCGCGCCACGCCGCGGTGATCGTCGGGCCGTGCAGGTCCGTGGCGGTGAAGAGGATCGTCCTCGAGCCTGGCCGGAGGAGGATTCTGTCCGGGGCACTCGCGGTTACCGCGGGCGCGGTACCGTCGATCGTGACTGCGGTCTCCAGGGTCGCCTCGTTGCCCGCGGCGTCGACAGCGGCAATTGTGATCGCGTAGTCCCCATCGGCCCACGTCGTCGTGTCGAGTGCGAACGGGGGCGCGAGCGGAAGCGGTCCGCCGCCAAGGTCGTAGGTGGCGGTGACGCCGGACGCATCCGAGACCGTCAGCTCCACGAGATGTCCGGGCTGTACGAGAGTTCCGGAGTCCGTCCGCGTGACGACGGGCGGTGTGCCGTCGATGGTGAGCGGGAACGCGAGGAGTCCCTCATTCCCCGCCGCGTCGACCGCGCGGACCGTGATTGCGTACGTGCCGTCGAGGAAGAACGAGGTGTCTCGGTCGTACGGCGCAGGAAACTGCGCCTCCCCGGAGCCCGCGTCCCAGAACACCGCCACGAGGTTCGCGTCGGAGACGGCGAGGTCGACGATCGTCCCCGGTCGCACGACCGCCCCCGAGGGAGGCGTTACGAGCGTAATCGCCGGTGCCGTGCTGTCGAGGATGAACGGGAACGATGCGACCGTCCGCCGACCGAATGCGTCTGTGGCTTCGATTGCGACCGTAACGGGGCCGTCGGGCCAGCCCGTCGTGTCGATGTCGAACGGGGCCACCAAGATCTGCGCACCCGCACCGGCGTCCCAAGTCGCCGTTGTCGCGCTCACATCCACGACTTCGAAGTCCAGCGCCGTCCCCCCGCGGATTACGGAGTTGGCGGAGGGCGATACGAGGACCAGCATCGGCGGCCCCACGTCAATCGTGAAGTCGAAAGACGCCGTGGCGGTGTTCCCGGGGACATCGGCGGCGGTGATCGAGAGCATGACCGGCCCCTCCGCCCAACCCGCCGTGCTGACGTCGAAGGGTGCCGCCAATGTGCTCGCGGAACCGTTGATCGACCACGACGTGGATACGAGGTGCGCGTCGACCACGGAAAGGTCGATCGAGGACCCGACCGCCAGGATCGAGCCCGCGGCGGGATTCACGAGCGTGATCGCCGGCAGCGTGCTGTCGAAGACGAACGAGGCCGTACGCTGCGAGCCGTGGCCACCCGAATCTGTGGCGGTGACGGTGACTGCGTGCGTCCCGTCCGTCCATCCGTTCGTGCTCAGGTCCCACGGGGCGGGGAGCGGCGTCGCCGGGCCACCGTCGACGGACGCGGTGCTCGTCGTAGGATTGCCGTCCGTGACGTGGAAGTCGATGCGCGTCCCCGCGCGGACGATGGCGCCGTCTGCGGGCGATCGGAGCGTGATCACGGGCGGGGTCGCGTCCGGCACGACCTCGATCCGGAGGACTTCGGAGTCCCACCACTCCGTGTACTCCATGTGTTCGAGCCCGTCCGCGCCGAGGATGTCCTCGGACCAACCGGGCATCGTCCGCTCCTTCACGATCCGGAGGTAGGAGTCGGAGCCGTACACGTCCGGACGGAGGACCTGGGCGTACCTCTGGTCGACCTTCCCACGCGCCACCACGTAGTACGTGCCCGGCGTCGACGGCGCCCGCCAGGATTCCCGCCAGACGAACCCGGTCGTTGTCCCTTTGTTCGCGCCCTCCCATCCCGTGCCGCCGAAATATTGGCCCGCGTAGGTGGTCTGATGCGGAGACGAGCCCTGCGGGTTTCCGACGGGGTCCGGGTCCGTGCCCCACACGACGTACGTGTCGTCGACGACGAGGGACCCGTTCACCTGCCAGGCGAGGTTCGCGTAGCCACCCGCTTCGACCGTGACGCCGTCGGACGCGCCGCTCGGGTGCCACCGCGCGTACGGCTGCGCGATGTCGATCATCGAGAGGAGCATGTTCCGGACGTCGATGCCGAATCCTTCCGTGATGTCCCCTCCATAATGCGCCTGCGGCGGGTTCTTGTTCGTCGACAGCTCGGGCGTGATCCACAGCGCGCCGGAGCCGAGGTAGGGTCCGTTGTCCACGAACGGGGCCTCGGCCGGCGCGGCCACCGTGTTCGCCCCGTACCCCCACGCGAGGTACGTGCCCGCCGCCTCGTAGTTCACGATGCCGGGCGGCGTGCCGACGTTCAGGGGCCCAAAGTTGCCGGCGAGGCGCGTGTTCCCGATGTAGTCGAAATCGAGCATGTAGTCCCCCATCCGGTGCGAGAACACGTCGAAGAAGGCGAAGTCCGGCGGGGCGTACTCCCACGTGAAGCTCGTGACGGGGCTGACCGCCGTGACCGCGCCGCGCGTCGATCCCCACGGGTAGAGGAGCGCGCGGATGCCTCCGTGGAAGTCCATGCCCGCGCGGATTTGGTGCTCCTCCATGAACCGCGCGACCGTCTGGCCTTGGACCGTGGAGAAGACGGCTGGGGCCCCCACGGGACAACTGCCTGCGCCTTCCGGACCGTCGTGGTCCGCCTCCCGGTTCAGGTCGATGTTCAGCGCGTCGCACCGCCGGATCCGGTCGAAGCCATCTGGGTTGTGCGAGACGAGGAAGTACACCTCGCGATTGTCGAGGAGCCAGTTCAGCCAGTCGTCGTACGGCGTGTTCCACGAGTCGTTCGTCGCGTGCCGGAGGATCCAGTCGACGAACCAGTATGCGCCGATCGGTCCGGCCCGCTCGTCCCCGTGCGGATTGCCCATGAAGAACGCCTCGGGCTTCGGGCCCGCGACGGATTCGTTCGTGAGCCGGACCATCCACAGGTCGTACGGCAGATGCGCGGTCGAGCTCGGGACCTGACCGAGGCCGTACGCCTGGTTCGGCGACAACATCTGCAGATAGCCGGGATACTGGGTCTCGAGGTCCTGCCACCACTGGACGAACGTGTCGTAGTCCGTCGGCACGGTGTACGCGATCTCGTTCAGCAGGATCTCCACGGAGTCCGATGCGGGCGTCCCGTCGGCATTGCCCTCCGTGTTCCGCGCTCGGGCTTCGACCGTGTGGGTCCCGCTGCCGAGGGGCGTTGTGACGAAGGAGAATCCGTCGATCGGTTCGTCGAAAGCGCCATCGTCCGCGGCTGCGGATGACCACGCGCCTCCGTCGACGCGGACGTCAACGCCCGAGAGGCGGCTGATCGTGACGGCGTTCCCCGGTCCGAAGGGATTCTGGTTCGGGAGTGCGACGACGGTCGAGGAGCCGTCGTAGGCGAGCTGCCGGTCGGTCGTCGGGTCCGGCAGATACGGCGTGAGCGACGTGTCCGGCGGCACATCGAGGACGTCGAGGACCCCGTCTCCGTCGGAGTCCCGCCATCCGAGCTGGCACCGGGTGCTCGCACTCACGAGAAGGATGTTCGTGTTCATGATCCCCGCGGCGCCGTCGTTGTCCGGGCAATTCAGGTAGCCGGCAGACATGGGGACGGAGTCGTACTCGTCCGTCGCGTAGAAGATGTGCCCCGTCTCATGGGCGGGGACCACGCGGAAATAGTCGGGGGAGTTGAACGCCCAGGAGGAGTACCGGGACATCGTCAGCCATGGCCCCCCGTAATATCCGTGCGCGTACTGGTTGTTCGTGAAGAGCCCCTGATTCACGGCATCGTTGCTGTCCGCCACGAACATGGAGTAGGCCCAGTCCGTGCCGAGGCGAGCGCGGACATCGTTGTTCAGGTGAAGCGCCCGGGACCAGGGGTCGGCCTCCGTGTAGCCGAGGTTCCCGAGGATCTCGTGAATCCACAGGTAGTCGTCGTTCAGGGAGTTCTGGATCGGCTCCGACGTCGTCGGCTCGCGGACGTAGAGTTCGTACGCGAACGTGAGACGGGCCCTTGGTTCCTGGGACGCCCACCAACTCATCCCGGCGTAGATCCCGTCGAGGGACTCCGTGACCTCGGCGTCCGACCAATCGTACGCGGGGCCCGTGCTCTCTGCGAGGAAGACCGCCACCCCGACGGAGCCCGCGAAGTACTCGCTCGCATCGTCATAGCCGGGTGCCGGGGCGAGGGGGTCCACGCCGCGGGTGCGCGCGAGGGGCGAGATCAGCGCCGCCTCCCCTGTGATTTGAGAACCCTCCTGGGAAGCATAGATGGGAACCGCGAGCGCCGTCGCCACGACAACGAAAACGAGACTCGCGATGATCAGCAGACGCTCAGAACCCCGGGCCAATGTCCGTCCCCGACCTTGGTAGAAGGCACCTTCCGATTCCGGATAAACGTTTGCCAGGTGCGGTTCCTCGGCTGCTGTGGTTTCGACCGAGGTTCACCAAAGAATACTAATAGTCAGTATATCATGTCTATACGATGCCCCTCATCACGGTGCGCGTGGACGAAGATACAAAACATCGCATGGAGGAGTTATCCCTGAACTGGAGCGCGGCAATTCGTCGGGAGATCAACCGAATCGTGGAGGAGGAGACGCGAAAGAACCGAGTGCGCGCAGCACAGATGGCGGTTCGGATTCGGATTCCGGCGCCGAAGGGTTGGGACAGCACGAAGGTCATCCGAGCGTGGAGGGATGCGCGGTATGGACCTGGTCGTCGACGCTAGCGTCGTCGTCAAGTGGTTCGTCGAAGAACACGGATCGGAGAAAGCGAAGCTCGTAATGGAGGACTTCGCAGCACAGGCCGTGGAACTTCACGCCCCCGCGCTCCTCCCATTCGAGGTGCTGAACGCGCTGGGATACCACCCCGGGTTCAGCGAGGAGCGGCTCCTCTCCGTGGGGGCCGCGCTCGAACGGTTCGCCTTCCGCGAACACGCGCTTCGCGGCGAGTACGCGCGCCGTGCGGTGCATCTGTCGCACTCGAGCGACCTGGCGATCTACGACGCCTCCTATCTCGCGCTCGCTCGCACCCTCGGAGTGAAACTTGTCACGGCGGACCAGGCGCTCGTCCGTGTCGGGGGTCCCGACACGCTCGACCTCGAGGCGTACACATCGGCCGGCGAAGACGAAACCTAGCGGTGCGGCGGACTTGAGGTAAGGTTTAAACGGAATCCCCCTGTATTCCGCGCCCGCGCCCCGGTGGTCTAGCGGTCTATGATCTCGGTCTGTCGAGCCGAGTGCTCGGGTTCGAATCCCGACCGGGGCGTCATCTACCCATTCGGGGGTATTCCCCGCGGGGTCGTACGCCCGGGCTTCCCAGAAGTGCAGGAAGATCGACAGGTCCTCGAACAGGCCGACGAGCATCCCGAGGAAGAAGCCGAAGATGGCGCCGTTGATCGCGGGGCCGGCGAGGAAGGAGAGGAACCCCGCCACGAGCTTCCCGAGGTATGCGAGGCCGCCGTCGGCGTTCCAGCCAAGGGCTCCGGTCGGCTCCATTCATGTGGATCTAGTCTGGCGCAACTCTTCGAGGAGGGAGCCTAGAAAGCCGACCGCCCTCACCCGGTAGGCCTCGAACCCTGCAACGTTGATCGGCTTGAGGAGGAGCGGCTCCACGTCTTCCGCGAGCAGGAGGTCGAACCGCTGTCCCGCGTCCTCCAAACGATCGTGGTACCGCCGGGTGGCCGATACGGCCAGCGTGGTCTTCCTCACGATGTCCTCCCCGAAGTCCTCCAGACGGAGCCCCAAGTCCGACTCGAGCAGATAGAGGTCCAAGAGATCGCGCGTCTTGGCCGCGGTTCTCGTCAGGATTGCGCGTCCTTTCTCCGCAAGAATCTCTCGAGGGTCGTAGGCCCGGACCGGAATGGTCCGAGCGTACCGGGCAGAGAGGTCGGAATCCAACAGCTTCATCGATGGGGGAAGGCCCCCATGGAGGAGGCTTCGCGCCTCGATTCGCCGGGTTGGGTGCAGAAGCGGTTCCACGAAGTTCACTTGGACCTTTACGACGCCTGGCAAGCGCAAGATGCTCTCGTAGTGAAGAACCAGCGTCATCATGCGGTTGCTTTGTCCGTATTGTACGTCTCGATCCTCGTCGAAACGAAGGCCCTGTGCGGAGACCTGCGTCGCAAGGCGATTCAACAGCGTCCGCTGAATGGGACGCAACGCGCGCCTCAACGGTTTCGGCCCCATCGATTGCCACGCGTCCCGAAGGCGCCAGGTAAAGTCGAGGTCCGAGCTGAAGCGGGGATAGCCGAGGTAGCACTTGATGAGGCAAGTGCCTCCCTTGAAGAAGAGCTCAGGACCCATCGTCGGGTCCTCGACGATCGTTTCGAGGAGAAGGTGGAGGCGTACGTCCTTCTCGAGAAGGTCGAGGTCCCGGACGCCGGCGTGGGATGCCAACATCGGGACGAAGACCTTCACACAACCGCCTCGACGAGGCTCGCGACGGTCCTGGGATAGTGACGCAGGTACCGTCGGACCTTCCGCTCATCCATTCGGGACGCGTGCTCTCTCCAGGCCCGTGTTTCCGGTTTGCCTTTCGAACCGCGCCAGTAGTCCCAGTAGGCGAAGTCGAGGACCGTCTTTTCGGGGTCACTGTAACGGTACGGCCCCCGCCCGATCAGGCCAAAGGTCAGCATCTCTGCCCGCCACTTGCGAATGACGAACCGTTTGTGTCCGATCGAAACCCCGTGGATCCGATAGAACGAGTCGCTGATTACCGCCTCGTCGCGGCGTTCCTCATGCGTCATGCCGTTGAGCCGGAGGGCCGTGTGGAGGCCGTAGTACCACGTGCCGATGCCTTTCCGGTCCGCGGCGATCGCAAAGAGCTCCAACGGGTTGAGACGGGGATTGCCGAGGCGCAGTTCCTCCGGCCCGCGAATGTAGTAGTGGCCACGGAAGAGGGGCAGGAGGTATCCGGCGCGACGCAAGTGTCGGAGCGCGTGATCGGGTCTTCGGCCGAGGCGGCGCGCGAGGGCAGCCACCTCCTCGCCGGTGACGGTCTCGCGCCGGCTGCGCACAAGCGTCTCCCAGATGACAGCCGTAGACTCCATATCACTGTAGGACGTTATCCGTCCTTTAGTGATATAGTTGTCGCCCCTTTTCCTCGCCACCTTCTTCCCGAGGCTCGTGAACTTTGAGACCGCCTTAAGAATCTCTGGACCTTCGCGCTCCCCGTGCCGATGATGAACTGCTGGACCATGTACCCGACGATCGAGCCGACCGTGCACGCGACGCCGAAGATCACGACGTTCGTCCCGCCCGGCTCGCTTCCGAAGAACCGCGCCGCGACCCACGCCGCCCACTGCGCCGTCGTCCCGTACGGGTTTACCAGCATGCAACCGGTCATGTGGGCGGTGCTCATGTCCACGAAGGGGGCGACCGAGATCGACGGATTGCCGAACAGCTTGCCGATCAGGCTCGGCAGTTGGCTGATCGCCCCGAAGATCTCGTGGATGTGCAGGAAGATCGACAGGTCCTCGAACAGGCCGACGAGCATGCCGAGGAAGAAGCCGAACACGGCGCCGCCGATCGCGGGGCCGAGGAGGGTACCCGTCGTTTGCGTGGCTGGAGAACCGCGATCGAGTTCTCTCGATCCAGAAACGGCGAAAGTACCGAGCTCTCAGAAGAGATCGGGACGAAAAGCGTAATCCACGCGGCATCTCGCGCCGGTTATCTTTTCAAGATACCCTATCGTCTCATACCAACCTTCGGCATCATCCTTGAGGACGAGATCCCGGAACACTTGGATGAAGACGCCCCCTTCCTCCATTGCCTCCACGCGGTGTGCGGGTGTCTCGAGCAGCCGCTGCCGTCCCCAGCGATCCACGAGGACCTGCCCGATGAAGTTCGCCCAGCCGAGATGCAGGTGATCGCCTCCGCGCTCCAGGAGATCCTCGAGACGGAACTGAAGCGGGAACACCCGGACCGACCCGAAGTCCGAACCGGTGTGGGTAAAGACCCGGGCAAATACGCCACGCAAGTCTCGGGCATAGGCGTTGGCCAAAGCTGCGGGGCTATCCCGTTCGCGCATTGGGATGCCAGGAATGGGGCGGTCGGGAACATCCGTCCACGTGTTGTCCGGATCCAAGAGTGTTTCACCAAACTTGAGAACCGGTATCCGAGCCTCGGTCACGAAAGCGAGCCTAAGCGCAGTTAGTATTCTCGCCTCTGGCCACCAAGGGCACACATAGTGTACGGGGATGAGAATCTCCTCGACCGCGTGGTCAATACCAATCGGACCATCGGATTCGGTACGAAGGGCGTGCTCCATGACTTCCTGGAGGTCTCGTTCCTCTCGCGAGATCCACTCGGAGTGTTTGTCAACGAGTCCAGCCCCATCCGGAGCGCCGCCTTGCCAGGAGCGGGAAGTCTCCCGACGCCTTGGTGCAACGAGGGGGTAGGCCGCAAGCCTAAACGGCCCATTGCTCGCGGCGATCATGCTCGCGATGCCTGAAACATCATCGGGGGTGCTCATGGTACGACAGCGAACCGCAATGGAACCGATGTCCAAGCCCTTCATCAGATCGAGATTCGTCATGTTCACAGTCCGTTAACGATGTCACCCGGAGATACTCCGAAGCCCTCCAAGAGCTGGGTGAATGTGTCTGGCATCCTGTATGGGTATACGATCTTTGTGGGGCCGAATTCTTGCAGATGCCTTAGGTGCTGCACTGCGTCCCTCCGAGCGAGCTGGGGAAACAAGAAATCGGGGACGTTCGGATAATGCTTCACGTCCTCCAGCCCACCCGTGATCCGCCTGAAGTCCGGTCCCAGGTTGAGGTGGGGTCGGATCTCAGAGATGTCATTCCCATACTTCTCAACGTATCGAAGGTATCCCTCGAGCTCGCTTGCACGCTTGGGGCTTGCGGTTTGCGCGAGTTCCTCGGCCCATCGATGCACATGCGCTTGGGCATCGGGCGACATCTTCCCCAGCCTCGTGTGAAGACCATCGAGGAAATCCTTTCCGAGCCTACGCCCATTAGCAAGTTTGACGTCGACTAATCTGTCCAGAACGCACGAGTTGGCGGCCCCCATGCGCGCGACGCACGTTGCAACGGACTGCGCTGCGTCGTCTCCTAATTTCAGCCCGATTCGCTTCAGGAATCGGTTTACCGCCTCGCCCACCCCGCGCGTGAACTTCTGAGCCGCCCCCTTCGCTACAGTTGCGACTTTCCCCACCGTGTCCTTGACCACGGTCAGTCCATCCGACAGCTTCCCCGTCAGCGACGCGAACTTCCCCGCGTCCTTCAGCTTCCCCAGTACTTTGGCGATCCCCGTGCCGACGATGAACTGCTGGATCATGTAGCCCACGATGGAGCCGACCGTGCACGCGACGCCGAAGATCACGACGTTCGTGCCGCCGGGCTCGGACCCGAAGAACCGCGCCGCGACCCAGTCCGCCCACTGCGCCGTCGTCCCGGGGGGCGTCCCGTACGGGTTCACGAGCATGCAGCGGGTCATGTGCGCGGTGATCATGTCCACGAAGAGGGCGACCAACAGGGACGGGTTCCCGAACAGCTTGCCGATCAGGCTCGGCAGTTGGCTGATCGCTCCGAAGATCTCGTGGATGTGCAGGAA
>Ga0209341_10004471_pt1 | contig 12865 bp, 13 predicted proteins | sample RifCSP13_2_FD_184020 | JGI IMG/M metagenome (GOLD analysis project Ga0209341, IMG submission 184020) | Soil microbial communities from Rifle, Colorado - Rifle CSP2_sed 13_2 (SPAdes) (version 2) | ecosystem: Environmental > Terrestrial > Deep subsurface > Rock core/Sediment | place: Rifle...
CAGTAGTTTTACGATAAATCGAAAAAATCAACTTTAAAAATGACTTTATTTTATTATTTCTTAAAAAATAGTACAATTGGATTATAAAACCTTATAGTGAAGGAGAAGTAAAATGATAAAAATTCTTCAAGCATCGCTACCTCTTCTTGCATCCATTATAATTTCTCCATCTCTTAAAGCCGAAACACCTTCTTCCGAACTCGATAAACGTCTCATAATACATACTGTGAAGAAGGGTGAGGAACTCTACTTACTTGCAGGATATTATCTACTAAACGCAAGAGACTGGTATCTAATATATAATTGGAATTCAGATGTAATTAGAAATCAAAACAGAATCTTTCCTGGCCAGGAGCTCATGGTTTAAGTTGATAATGACTGGCAGCCACCTTACAACCTTGATGAATATATATAGGGTTTAGGAAGAGAGTAAATAAAACTTCCCATATGCCATTGCGAAGAGTAAAACGACGAAGCAATCTGACGCATGGCGTCATCCTGAAGGAGCCAAGCGACTGAAGGATCTCCTGATTATCTTGGGATCCTTCGCATACGCTCAGGACGACACTCAGTGTCGGATTCCTCACGGAGCCTGTACTGAGCCACTGCGAAGTATTCGGAATGACAAATCGGGCATGTTATTTCTGTAAATGACGCTTATTAAAAGTTTTACGTATAACATTTACAATTAAAAAGAGCGATCACTTTGTTTGCCTTCTTTTACTATACCTAAAAGCTTATTTAATAATCCATTATGAAGAACCGATGCAAGATAAGAAAGAATTTCGGATAATCTTTGAGCGCTTTCTATCTTCATTCTAAACTCAATATAATTACCCTCAAAAAAAGGAGGATGATGTACAGTTACATCCTTTGGCAGGTTTAGACTTTTTAAACAACCTTTGAACTCTTCTTCAACTCGAGCTAGCATTGGATATCTCATTAATTTAACTTCACGTCTAAGTAAATCAGTTTTTACATCTCTCTGTCCGATTTTGATCTCAATCTCATCAATAATCTCCTTAACGTCCCTTTTATCTCTGGCTGTAATATCAATAATCTCTCTTACGACCTCTCTCGTTTCATTGGTATTCATTTTGGACTTTAAAAGCACCCTGTTCAGTATTTCTATCCTTATAGGACTGGGCATCTCGCTGAGGATAATAACCTGTTCTATGCTAATTTTTTGAGAATAAAAGGCATCCTTTATTTCTCGTTCTAATTCTGCGAGTCGCTTATACTTTTCAAAATTTTTCCTCGACGGAACAATCCCTAAAAATGGAAGCACCCTTTGGGTAAGTTCATTCTGTTCTAACCCGCAAAGTCTTTTAAATTTTAAAAGAAGCTCTGCCCTTTCCATGTCACTAAGTATTTCTTGGTTTTCATAAAAAACGATTTTCAAACACTCCTCGTTTGAGATTTCGCCAGATTTATAAACCCTTGAAAAAACCTCTTCTATGCCCAATTCCTTGCATGCTTTAAGCCTCTTATATCCAGAGATTATCTGATACACATGATTTTTGTCTCTTAAGACCGGTGGATTTATAAGACCTATCTCTTTAATTGAATTTAATAGTAAAGGTGAATCTATTCTCGAACCTAGTAAGTATGTATCATCATCGAAGTCTATTTTTGATATAGGGATGTTGTCTAACTTCATGTAACTACTCCTCACAACTAATGTTTGGGGAATCATTAAGCAGAATAAAAATTAAGAGTTATAATTCGTTAATAGTGATTCGTAGTTTTGGTATTGTGATTTGCAATCCGCTTTCTCTATACCAGATGCACGATTTACATAACCCAATTCACAACCCACGGTTACCATTCTAAAACACGGTGAGAATTCCGAAAGCGGTTCCAATTGTAGTTAGAGGTGCTAGATCTTCCTGAGTATCAACAGCTTTTTCAACCTTTTTTACTGCGTCTTTTGCATCATAGTAAAGCGAGTCGTCGGTGACAAGTTTCCCTATAGTACCCTCCCCCCTGTCTATCCTCTTTAGTATTGAGTTAAGATTCGTTGCCGCCTCTGTTGCTTGATTATAAAGTGTATCGTCTTTAAGCAATTTCCCGAATGTTCCCTCAGCACTGTTAAGCCTCTTTGCAAGTTGACCTAGATTTGCCATCGTTTCTTTCGTCTCATTATAGAGGGATTCATCTTTAACGAGCTTTCCCAAGGTGCCCCTTCCCTGTTTTATATCCTCGGAGATTTCATTAAGGTTAGCAAGGGTATCTCTTGCCTCATTATATAGGGAATCGTCTTTGATTAGCTTTCCAAGTGTTCCTTCACCACGTGCAGCTCCACCTAGCACTGTGTCTAGTCCATTTAATATGCTACTTATCTTTTCGCTATTATCTGAAAAGACAGATTCGATTGAACTTACCGTTGATTCTACCTTCGCAAGTATTTCACTCACATCAGCAGGCTCTTGGCTCTGAAGTACGCTTCCCGGTTGCGCAAGCGGACTTTCAGGAGAACCAAATGCAAGGTTGATGTAGCTTGTCCCAAGAAGGCTTGTGAGTTTAATAGTTGCAAGAGAATCGTTCTTTACAGGGGTTCCCTTCTTTACTTTCAAGGTTACTTCTATCTTACCATCCACTATCTTTATCTTTGAAATCTTTCCCACTTCAACACCTGATAACTTCACTGGATTTCCCTCTTTAAGCTCGCCAACAGACTTGAAATAGGTTTTTAGTGAATACTCTTTTGTGAAAATAGGAATTCCAGCAATGAACTCGAATATTATAAGAAGTATTACTAAAGCCACAACGAAAAAGATACCTACCTTAACCTCTGTTTTCATAGCCTTGTACCTCCTTCTTCCCTTTCAAACTGCGTGGTTATAAACTTCCTTACAAGCGGATTTGTACTTCTGTCAATCTCCTGTGGAGCCCCTACTTCTATAATTTGCCCTTCATCAAGTACTGCGATTCTATCTGCAATATAATAGGCTAGGTCAATATCGTGTGTCACTACGATTTGTGTAACCTCAACGTGTTTTCTAAGATTTAGTATAGCATCACCTATTGTCCGAGCCATCATAGGGTCAAGCTCTGAAGTTGGCTCATCAACAAGAATAAGGTCAGGGTTCATCGCAATGGCGCGAGCGATCGCTACCCTTTTTTTCATACCTCCACTGAGCTCCGAGGGCATATTATTTTCCTTCCCCTCAAGACCGACAATACTGAGTGTATGAGAAACAATTTGGCTTATAGTACTTTCATCATCAAACAGTCTATGTTCCCTTAAGTAGAGGCTTATATTGTCTGCAACTGTTAGTGAATTAAACAGCGCCGAGGACTGAAACACCATAGCAAACCTGTGCTTCTTTCTTACCTCAGGATCGTTGACATCCATTCCGTTAATTAGAATCTCTCCTGAGTCTGGTTCTTCAAGTCCGATTATGTGACGAAGGAGCACGCTTTTCCCCGATCCCGTTTTTCCTATGACAACGAGCGTCTCACCTGGATTAACCTCCAAATCCAAATCCCTCAGGACTTGATTATTGCCAAAGGATTTATTTAATTTGATTATCTTTACCCCTACAGGGATATTCTGTCTGTAGTTAGATCCGGTATCTAACTTCATTTCATCTGTTGTTTCGGCTCTTATACCCATGGTCTGATTTCCATTTAATTAAAGGCTAATCTAAATTAAGCAAGATTAAAAGCCTAGTAATAAAATAATCAAAAACCAAAATCAATATAAACGATAAAACTACTGCTCTCGTGACTGAAGTCCCTATTTCTCTCGGACCTCCCTTAGTCTTAAGTCCTACGTAGCAACAGACTGTTGAAATTATTATACCAAATACCGTAGCCTTAGCTAAGCCATTTAGGACATCAGAAAAATCTACTAGCTCAGAGAGATTTCTATAATACACGCTAAAAGGAACATTAATATCTGAATTTACCGATGAAACTACAGCACCGCCAAACCACCCTATCACATCCATGTATATTACAAGAAGGGGAAGAGCGATAAAGCATGCAATGAACCTGGGCATTACAAGAAATCGCACAGGATTAATATCCATAGTCTTAAGCGCATCTATCTCCTGATAAACACTCATAGAACCAAGTTCAGCAGCCATCGCCGAGCCTATTCTACCTGCAACAAGCACAGAAGCCATAACAGGACCCAGTTCTTTTACAAATGATAACCCAACGATCCCCCCGATATTTTCTTCGATTCCAAACTGAGCAAGGGTGGGACCAGATTGGAGCGCAAGCACGCCGCCGATAAATAGTGAGATAAGAGCAGCCACTGGGAGTGTCTGATTTCCGATTTCTAGCATCTGTCTAAATATCTTCTCTCGATTACTAAGAGCAGCCTTGCACCAAAAGATGCTCTCCATAAGAAGCTGAAGAATCTCTCCAGTGGTATAAAAAAAAGCTGTTATGCTATTCATCTGTTCGAACCTCCTCATCTGTGTTTTCTTGAGAAGAAATGTTAATTGGTATGTAAAATAATTTTATAGTTTTCTTATAATGGTCAGATTTATAACCAAAGAGTCCTCCTAGAAAATAAATCTTTGATTCATCCTCCCAGTCCTTGTAAGAAAAGATAGGAATTATAGGTTGTAAATTTATTTTTATACCTTCCTTTCCACTTTCACTTTTAAACATATTCCATAGAAAAGATGAAGTTTTTCTTCCATCATTATATCTTTTCCACTGGTATAACCTCCAGAAAGAAGAATAGTTTCTTTCTATACCCTCGTTGTATGAGAGAAACGGTTCAAGGATAGAAAGGAAATTAAAACTCAGATTACCCTCTCTGTCCCTTTTGTAACTAAATAGTGGCCAAAAGTCTATCCTTCTTCCGCTTTTTCCTCCTTCAATAATCGGTTCCTCTTTTATATCTGAATAGAGAATAAAAAGAACGCTGTTTCTTGTTCTTTTATAATCCTCAAATGTTCCTCTATCATATCTATAAAGTGGCCATAGAAAGAAACCCTCTTCGTCCTTCTCGCTTTTCTCACTTGAATATAAGGGGAAGATTCTTGTTTCTTCCTCCTCCTTTCCTCTTGTAAAGTTAAAAAAAGGCCAAGGCACATCCCACCTTTCTATTCCCTTTTTCTTGTCCACAAGGTGGTTAAAAAAAGGCCAGAGATAAGTGGTTTGGCTTCTCTGATCTGATTCTACAACAGAATAGAAAGGCAAAACTGAAAGTGACCTTATCTCCTCACCATAAAAGACCCTTCTCTTGGAGGCGAATACAGGCCAGAGGGCAAATTTTTCATCAAACGACCCTTCTTTTTTTCTATACCCAAAAAGGGGCCAGAATTTAAACCCCTTTTGACCACCACCCGTGTAATAACCAAAAAACGGCCAGAGGAAACTATAGTTAGTAGCCTCATCCTTTTTAGTCCTAAGAAAAAGTGGAAAAAGCAAAAAGTTAATTTCGTCCCTCGCAAATTTATTTTTTAAATTTCCATAAATAGGAAATAAAGCAAAGTAGCTATCATTTTCATCTTCTGCATTTTTACCGAAAATAAACGGAAAAAGGTGAAATTCATTCTCCACAAATCCACTCCTTGTTTGAACTGTTTCGTAAAAAAGAAGGTAGAAAAAAAATTGAAATCTCCTGTCATTTTCCCTCCTGTCATAAGTAGCAACTGGGTAGAGAAAATCGAATTCTGTAGAATCCTTTTCCGTATCCTCTACCAGATAAAACAATGGATGAAAACCATACTCAAACCTTGTTTCGGTTTTTTTTGAAGTTATGAATGGGCCTAGAGCATCTACTTCTTGAGTCTGCTGAGTTTTATCTTGATCACTATCGAAAAGTGGGCCTAAACTGAAATCCTCTTCTTCTGAAGAAGAATTTTCTCCAATAAAGAATAAAATAAGTAAACAGATATAGAAACTATATGATAACCATTTAAGTATTTGAAACATGGGTATTTAACTCTAACTTCAAAAGAATAGAAAATCTAGGAAAATTTTCTGTAGGGGCGAGCGGCCGCTCGCCCCTACTAACCATCAAATATAAACCCGAGGAACCCTTTTCCCTGTTATTGAAAAGATTTCGTAAGGGATCGTATCTGCCCATCTAGCAACATCCTCTGCTGAAACCATCTCGTCACCAAAAAGCACTACTTCATCTCCAGCCATTACTCCTGGCACCTCTGTTGAATCAACCATAGTCATATCCATGCAAACAGTACCTACAACAGGTGCGGTAAAGCCTCTTATTGACACCCTAGCACGATTTGAAAGCCTTCTCATGTATCCATCCGCATAGCCAATAGGAAGAGTTGCAATTATTGATGGTCTTGATGCTATGAATGTTCCTCCGTAACTTACTGGTGTTCCTGCAGTAATGCGCTTTAACTGGGTAATCCTTGTCTTCAGCTTCATTACAGGCTTTAGTTCAAAATCACCCATTCTTCCAGCGCCGTATAGCATTATTCCAGGTCTGACAAGATTCATATGAGATTCAGGAAACCTCTGAATTGCCGCACTATTTGCTGAGTGTATGTATTGAGGGTTTAACCCGGCTTGATTAATAAGAGAAAGCATCACATTAAAAACCGAAATCTGCTCTAACGTTGGTTCACTCGAATTCAAATCTGCATTTGCAAAATGGGTGAAAACTCCCTCTAATTCAAGATTTCTAAAATTTAGGAGATTTTCAAGAAAATCACAGATCTCACCCACACTCACACCCAGTCTGCTCATTCCTGTATCAACCTTTAAATGATACCTAACCTTCTTGCCTATCTTTTCTGCATATGTATTAATGGCATGAGCAGAAGCTAAGGAAAACAAAGAAGGGATCAAATTGTTCTTAACCATAGCCTCAACCTCATCTGGCTGAATTCCACCGAGTAATAATATTGGAGCATCTATACCGGAATCCCTAAGTTCGAGGGCCTCTTCGACAGTTGCAACCCCAAGCAAGTTAGTTCCTGATTCGATTAATGCTTTTGATACATTAACTGAACCGTGTCCGTAGGCATCGGCCTTTACTACTGAGATGACACCAACATCCTTACCCACGATTCGCTTCACTTGAAGAAAATTTGATTTTAGCGAATTGATATCTATCTCGGCCCAGGTAGGTCGCATAATTAAGTAGGGGAGAACCTAGTGTTCGCCCATAAATAGATATAACCCTCTGTTTACTTTAAGGTCAATATGGTTTTAATCCAGACTGAGAAAAATATCCCTAGCATCCTTAGATGTGAGATTTGATATGGCGGTTACTTTATCGCTGAATTTTTTAAGGGATTCCACCGTTTCTCTACCTGTTAAATCAATAAGCACGGAAAACACCTTGAATTTGAGCTTATTTTTTTTATCAAGAAAAGCATTAAGCCACTCATCCCTAACGTCGCATTCGCCATCCGTAATGAAAACAATATCTCCTCTTTTAAACCTTGACTCTTTAAGAAACTCCAAGGCCTTATCAAGAGGATCCTCAAAATCAGTTCCTCCACCTGGAAAATACCCCGCAAGCTCGATTATGTCTTCATCTTTCATTCTCCAGTTATCTTTCACTCCAGAGCCAAAAACCTTAAGCGGTGTTCCTTTTGAAGAAAACACAATCACACAAAATTTTCTTCTCTGTCTTCTAGCAATCTCGAGAAGACTCAGGCACACCGCTTTTGCCCACATTTCCTTGTGTCCCTCCATTGAAGAGCTCCCATCAACACATACAACAAGTGGACCCCTACCCTTTTCTTCTTTTAGATAGTATTGAAGAAGCCTTCCCTCGATTAACCTTTTTAGAAAATCCTTTCGTAATGCTTTGTGTCTTAGAAATGATAACTCTGCTGGAATAATCCTCCCTATGTCATTTCCAAGCGAAATGTCATAGACTTCGCTTCCCCTTTTTGACCAGATTTTTCTTCTTGAGGAAAACATCTCTTCTTTAAGGCTTCCTACTAAAAGAGCAAGTTTTCTCAGTTTCTCGTTTTTAAATAGTTTCTCCGCAAGATCTAGCTTCTCTCCAATGGGTTTTTCTTCCGGCATTCCCATCGAGGCACCCCACTCCATAAGTTCTTTCTCTACCTCGTCAACCCTCTCCGACGTCTGCCTTGAGGAAGACCGGACGAGATTTTGAAGCTTTAAATCCATCCGTTCGAGTCTTTCTTTTTGCTCTTTTTGAAGATCTTTCAGCTCTCCCTCCTGAGACCTTAGCTCAAACTGAGTTTTTTTCTTTCCTTCTTTAAGAGATTTATTGGATGATTTTTTCTTTTCAATTTCTTCCCAGGTCTCGACCTCATCTTTGAGCTCGTCTAAATTCTCTTCAGCTTTTTCAAGCTCCCACTCTTTAATAAGCGACTTTTCAGAGAGTCCTTCTTCGGATTTCACCCATTTAATTATCTCTCCTCCTAAAGTAAGTGTAGCAATAGCGGAATTAAAATCGTTGAGAATTGTCTCCTCTCTTAACTCTTTATAATCTTCACTTGAAATAGCCTTCTCAATGAGCTTTCTACCCATAAGCACACTTCTTTTAACCTCGTCTTCAGGCAGAGTTATGACGTTATACTTATAGAAGCTTGCAAATAAATCCAGAATCAAAGAGCGGAAATTAGGCAGGAGGTGTGAGCCTCGCTCAATAAGGTTCCTGAGTTCCTCAGACGTGGCTTCAAGTTCTCCGAAAAGCTCCCTGTCAAAAGAATCCGTTTCTATATTTTGGGCGTGCTTTCTTGAATCCACTGTCATTTAGGGTAGCACAGGTTGTTGAGGGTAGCAATTTAAGTGATTGACAGGAATAAGCTGAGTTTGATAAGATTTATAATGAATTAAGTATACTTGTTAGTTAAGTTGGTATTAGATAATATGCCGCAAACAATTATTGACATTTTGAAAAAAGGAAATCAAGAGCTTTTTCATTCGTCTTTAATTGCTTGGCTACTTAATCCAAAAGGAGAACATGGGTTAGGAGATGTTTTTCTTAATCATTTTGCTGAAAAATTGAATGAAAAAGGTTATTCTGAATTGAAAAATAATATTAAAAATTCATCAAAATTTTTAGTATTAACTGAAACAAAACATACCGGAGGTCGCTATGATATTGAAATTGTCACAGATGATTCAAATATCTTAATTGAAAACAAAACAAAAACTATTGGTGGCTTATCACAACTCAATAAATATAAAGCTTCATTCAAAATTGCTTTGGGGTTTTGTGAAGTTTCCTATTCAGAAGATGCAACAACAAAGTATCCATTTATCACTTATAAAGACATTATGGATATTTTGAGCAAAATTCCTTTACCTGAGAAGAATGACTTTAACATTTTGGTCGATCATTACCGTCGCTTTTTGACTCGGGAACTAAAGATATTAGATTTAATTTGCGAGTGCTACGCAAATGGAGATATTGAGAAACACACAGAAATTAAGAAGTTAATTTCGGAATCCGGTTCCTATACGAAAAATGATTGTAGATTTTTAAATTTATATTTACTCGAAAAGTTTCGTCTTACACATATCAAAAATAACCCAAATTGGCAAAATTCAATATGGGAAGCTAATAAAAACATGCAAAGTGGCGTGTGGCTTGCCAATCCGCAACAGATGACAAATAAATTTTCGTTTTTCCCAGAGATTAAAAAATTATGCAAACAAGAATCCGGAAACCTGTGGTTCCACATAGAATTACACGAAGGTATTATGACTGAGAACATTAACCGGTAGCAGGAATGCTTCAACTGAAGGGATCTGCTGTAAACAAAAAAGAATTCATAAATGAATTTAAGAAAATATTTAAATGTAATTCAGAGGAAAGATTTGCATCCACAATTAAAGGTGGCTCATTCCTTGTAGTAGCTAGAAACTTGATAAATAGAGAATTGGTATTTGATGAATTATCAAGGATTTTAAGTTCATTTGTAGGAAGATTTGGTACCTATAGTATTGATTAAAATTTTATAAAACTTCAACTGATATTAGGTTACTGGCTTAATCCCAATGTCCTACCTCCAAACTGAATTGTCAGGTCGCAACAAACTTTGTCAACCTAAGAAATTTCGAGCCCGATTTACAAAATATAAAAAAAACAAAGGAGGTCAACAACATGAGTGCAAAGAAAATTTTGATGTTAGTTGGTGACTACGTGGAGGATTATGAAGTTATGGTGCCTTTTCAGGCGCTATTGATGGTGGGACACACTGTCCATGCAGCCTGCCCAGGCAAAAAAGCCGGTGAGAAAGTTCGGACTGCTATCCATGACTTCGAAGGCGATCAAACTTACAGCGAGAAGCCAGGTCATAACTTCGCTTTGAATGCCACTTTCGATGAAGTGAAAGCGGAAAACTATGATGCTCTCGTGATCCCAGGCGGGCGCGCGCCGGAATACATCCGTCTGAACGAGAAGGTATTAGACATCGTGCGTCATTTTGCCAAGACCAATAAACCAATTGCAGCGATTTGTCATGCGGCGCAGGTATTAGTAGCAGCCGATGTGGTTAAGGGGAGAAGTTGTTCCGCCTACTATGCCGTAGGACCAGATATAAAGCGCGCGGGCGGTGAGTTTGTGAATATACCGGTGGACAAAGCTCATGTGGACGGCAATCTAGTTACCGCACCTGCCTGGCCAGCGCACCCTGAGTGGTTATCGAAGTTTTTAAAAATACTAGGGACTACAATTAAACCATAGCAAGAAAGGAGGGCGGGTCTCAAATTTTGACATTATAGAAGTATAAGAAGATGTAGGAGAAAAATTGAAGCTAATAGAAGTTGAATGTTGAGACCGCTCTCTTCTCGGTTCTTCAAGGAAAGCCAATTAAGAATTCACTCTGTCTCTTATTAATAATGAGACATTGTGATTAGATAATACATATGGAGGTGTAACAATGGTACAATTCAGCGTAAATCCCAATCGTTTCGATCCATACAAACAATTCAAATTTCGTGTCAAGTGGGATGGTATATACATAGCCGGGGTGTGCAAGATGAGTTCCTTAAGAAGAGTGACAGAAGTTGTTACTCACCGCGAAGGCGGAGATCCCAGTACTGCACGCAAATCGCCTGGACAGACCTCGTATGAGCCAATTGTGTTAATGAGAGGTCGCACCCACGATATGGAGTTTGAAAGATGGGCCAATAAGGTCTGGAACTACGGCTCCAGCCTCGGTGCCGAAGTTTCACTAAAGGACTTTCGCAAGGATATCATTATAGAGCTATATAATGAAGCTGGACAACTAGTTATGGCCTTCAAGGTCTATCGTTGCTGGCCTTCTGATTATGTTGCACTGAGCGATCTTGATGCTAACGATACTTCCGTCGCCTTCGAGTCCATTACCCTACAACATGAAGGCTGGGAGCGCGATTACGCGGTCACAGAACCTTCGGAACCTTCGTTCACAGAGCCTTGATCCTGACTACAGTTTCGCAAAAGATGGATTTGCTGCTTAACTGGTTTATCCAAATGCTTAACACCTTGAAAATCAGGAAATCGTTAGGCGAAATTCTTGTAATATAAATCAAATAAAAGTTTCTCAATTTAAGCGAAAGAAAATTTTAATGCTTGTAGGTAGGTATGTAAAGGGTTATGAAGAGACAATGCTCTTGCAATAACTATTGAGTCAAGAAACTGCTTAACTTATAACACATTTGATTAAGTGAAACTCCCCTTGACCACACATAATGCATGATTATAGTGAGGGTAAATAGCTTTCGAGGTTATTGAAAAATGATAAAAGAGGAAATAAAGAAAGTCGTAAGAGAACGATATGCCAGAATTGTAAAACAAGATAGTTCTTGCTGCGGCACTATAGAATCCTCGTGTGGGAACAGCAACTCTACCCAGGAAATAAGTAAGGAAATAGGGTATTCAGAAGAAGAACTTAAAGCAGTTCCTGAAGAATCAAATCTAGGCCTTGGTTGTGGAAACCCTGTTGCACTTGCCTCCTTGAGAGAAGGAGAGACTGTCCTTGATCTTGGTTCTGGCGCGGGATTCGATTGCTTCCTTGCCGCCAACAAAGTTGGAAAGAATGGAAAAGTTATAGGCGTTGATATGACGCCAGAGATGGTTGAGAAGGCAAGAGAAAACGCAAGGAAAGGCAACTATGAGAATGTTGAATTTAGACTTGGAGAGATTGAAAATCTACCTGTTGCTGACAACTCAGTTGATATAGTTATCTCAAATTGTGTTATCGTCCTTTCACCTGACAAAAAAAGGGTTTTCTCAGAAACGTTCAGGGTTCTAAAACCAGGTGGTAGGCTTATGTTCTCGGACATAGTTTTGCTGAGGCAGCTTCCAGACTTCCTAAAAAACTCCATAGAGGCTTATATTGGCTGCGTTTCTGGAGCAATGACCAAGCATGAATATATGAGAGAAATAGAAGCTGCAGGGCTTCACAATATTAAGACTCTTGATGAGACATCTTTCCCTATCGAGCATATAACTAGCAATCAAACAATAAGTTCAATCATTGACAAATTTAAATTACCACCTGAAAAAGTTAAGGAAATTGCTAGTTCGGTCTTGAGTATAAAGGTTTATGCTACAAAACCTCTATAAAGGCAATAAACTCAGGAGAGTTTCACGACGAAGCCTGTGCCCCTACATCTATACAAATAACACCGATAGTCGAGGTTTTCCAACCTCGAAGAACAGGCATGACAGAAGGCGTGCCATTCCGCATATATTTAGCGGGGGTCCATTTTGGTTTGTCATTTCCAAACGTCATTATTGGGAATCCAAGAAAAGTATGGATACCCAAAACATTCGGCCATGACAGGTTAGAAGCATATTAAGTAGGAGTACCTTCAAAACGTGTAAAATTCCTCTTTTAAAAACCCGTGACTGCAAAGTCGCAGCTATCGTAGGGTTAATCTTCACCCCTTCCATCGTTCAACTGATCCGCTACAATTATATTGTTAAATTGAACTCACGTCAGAA
>Ga0209341_10004472_pt1 | contig 12863 bp, 14 predicted proteins | sample RifCSP13_2_FD_184020 | JGI IMG/M metagenome (GOLD analysis project Ga0209341, IMG submission 184020) | Soil microbial communities from Rifle, Colorado - Rifle CSP2_sed 13_2 (SPAdes) (version 2) | ecosystem: Environmental > Terrestrial > Deep subsurface > Rock core/Sediment | place: Rifle...
CCCGTCGCTGCGAGATCGGCCGAGGGCGCCATCGCCTGTGGGATGTTGGAGACGAACACCGCCGCGAGGAAGCTCGCACTGATCGGATAGCCGGTGGCGACCTGGATGCCGAAGATGATCGACTCCGGGACGCCGTCGACGACGGAGCCGACGACGATCCCCATGGAGCCACCGGCTCCCTCGCTCCCGAAGCGCCGTTCGACAACATAGTCCCCCCCGAGAAAGACGCCGGCGCCAATCAGCATCCACAGCGCGAGCTCCCACGAGGCTAGCGCCTCGGCCTCCGCGATGAGATCGAAGGAGACCGCCGAGATCAACGCACCTGCACCGAAACCCGCAAGCCCACCGACAAGCCGGCGTGGCACCGCGACCCAGCAGACGAGCAAACCGGCGAGCAGTAGCGACGACTGCGCGAGCGTTCCCAGTGCGAACGCGTCCAGCACGCGACAGACGCTAGACCAGCGGGCCCGCGGAGGCCGAGCTCGGTTCGGGCTCCGGCGGCGGGCCCCGGTCCGCTTCTCTCGCGGCCTCCTGGGCCTTGGCCGCCGCGAGCTCCCGGCTGATGTGGAGGGCAGCGGAGGTAAGTGGTGCGCCGAGAACGAGTCCAATCATCCCGAAGAGGCACCCGAAGCCGATCGTCACGATCAAGACCACGAGTGGGTTGAGGTCGAGCGTCGCGCCGAACGCGATGGGCTGGACGATGTTCTGGAGCAACCCGTTGGCGAGCAGCACGATCACGAGCATGGCGAGCGCAACCTCCGTGCCCTCCGACGCGAGGGCAAGGAGCACTGCGAACGCTCCGGAGACGAACGCGCCGATGAACGGCACGTAGGCCGTGACGAACACGACGACGGCGATCGTCCCGGCGAGTGGAACGCCGAGCACGAGAGCGCCGAGTCCGACGACGACGGCATTGAATGCGGCGACGATCGTCACGCCGAGGAAGTAGCGCCGCAGCGACCGGATCACGTTCGAGGTGATCGTCGTCGCGACTGCCGTCGGAACCCCCAGGTGCCGGTCGACCCATCTCCGGACCTGCGGGCCGTCCTTGAGCAGGAAGAACGTGCTGAAGAGCGTGAACGTAAGGAAGAAGACGAGGGACGTCAGCCCCTGGATGCCTTCGGCCAGCCCTTGAAGCAGCGTGGTGCCGGCGTCGGACGTGGCGCTCTTCACGTCCTCCGTCGCGTCGGAGGTGCCTCCGGCTCCCGCGTCGTTCACCCACCCCTCGATCTTGTCGACCGCCTCCGAGACGGCCGCCTTGATCTCCGACGACTGCTCGACGATCCCTCCGAAGACGAGCAGGAGGATGACGACACCGAGCGCGAGGAGGCCGAGCAGCACGATGGCCGCGCCGGCGGCCCGCGGTATTCGGTGCCGATGCATCTTGGTGACGAGCGGGCCCGCGACGGTGGCCAGGATGGCGCCGACGGCCACCGGCTCGACGATGGTGGAGGTCACGCCGAGCAGCCAGACCAAGCCCACGAGGACGAGACCGACGCCGACCAGGAACCAGGCGAGCAGGCCCAGGTCCCGAAGCCACATCGGCGCGGAGAACACGCGGGAGAGTGCCGTCGCGTCGATCTCGACGACCGTGCGAGCCTCGTGAGTCGGCTCGGCGCCCGCCGGCTTCCGAGAGAACCGGTCGAGGAACGGCAGCTTCATCGCGGGCATTCTGTCGCGCCGGCCGGATGCGCGCTACGCGGGGGCGCGCTGCAGCGCGTCCCCCGCGTGCACTCGACCTAGCTTGCGAACTCGTCGCTCCGCGTCAGGAGCCCGTACAGGATGAGGATGTCGAGCGTCAAGACTCGGTCCGGACGCGTCGGAGGTGCTCGTCGCGGTCTCGATCGCCCGCGAGCTCGAGGGGAGGTCCTTGCCCGCACGCGCCAACACACTTAGAGTCGCCCCGTCCAAGCAGAAGGAGGAAAAGTGATGTCCATACAGGAGTACGGTCGGCGAACGGGCTGGATCATGTTCGCCTCGATCGTGATGTTCTCGGTGGGCTTTCTCCGCATCATCTCGGGGATCAGCTATCTCTCTGACAGCAACAAGGTCAACGACCTGACGGCCGGGCTGTTCGGGGACAGCCTCTTTTGGTGGGGCATCTGGGATCTCGGCATCGCCGCGCTCGCCCTCTACGCGGGCTACTCGCTCCTCAGCGACGGAGCTTTCGGGCGTGTCTTCGCCTACATCTGGGCGATCGTCGTGATCGTCAACAGCTTCCTCATCATCGGCTTCGCGCCTTGGTTCGCCGCCGGGATGATCGCGCTCGCAGTCCTCGTCATCTATGGCCTCGTTTCGAGGCCGGAAGGAACCGGGGCAGGCGGAGCCGTCACGTAGCGACGTGAAGGGGCGCCCGTGCGAGGCGGCTCTCGGTCAGCGGCTGGGCGACGTCTCAGTCGGACGCCGCGAATCGATCCAGCCACAGTTGGGGCACGCGTAGATCCGCTCGATCACACCGTCGAGCGTCGCGGTCATGCGCGCGGCCTCTTCTTTCGTCACCGGATGGACGAGCTTGTCCGCTTGGTGGTTCATAGCTGCGCCGCACTTCAGACAGGTCATGACGTGGCGAGTCACGTCGAACCCCCCACCGTCACGTGCGAGCGCCCGTGCCGCAGCGTTTCGGCCATCCAGCAGAGCTCGTCCAGGAACTTCTCGATGCGCGGGAGGAAGGACTCGTCGAGGAGCTTGCCCGACTCGTCGAACCTGCTCTGGACGCTCGTGAAGTTCACGTCCCAGAAGATGGTCACGAGCCCGAGCTCGCGGAGCACGGGAATCAGGTTCTGGATGACGCGGGCTCCCCCGAAGACACCGGCGGAGACGCCGACGATCCCGGCGGCCTTGTGGACGTACTCCTTCAGGTTCGTGTCGAGCACGTGCTTCAGGAGCCCGGGATAGCCGTGGTTGTACTCGGGAGCGACGATGACGAGCGCGTCGGCACGGTTGATCGTCTCCGAGAACTCCGGGTCTTTCGCCGACTCACCTGCGTCGTCCACGGGGATCGGAAGCTTCGCGACGTCGATCAGCTCTGTCAGAACGCCCGGGCGCTTGGCGATCTCCGCCCGCATGAGCTCGGCGGCGTGTTCGCTCATCCGCCCTCGCCGGGGGGTGCCGAGGATCACGGGGATGAACAGCGGACGATCGGGGGCCATGGTCGCCAAGTCTCCGCCCGCCCGCGGACGTTACGCCTGGCGCGGGCAGGGCGACGCCGCGCTCCGTGGGTTGTGTGTCGGTAGCCAAAGCTGAGATGCTCTGAGGATCAGTGGTCTCCCGCGCGAGAGAGATGCGACGGCGAAACGCCGCACCTGCCGCGGACGTGCTCGTGATCTTCGGGATCACCGGTGACTTGGCCCGAGTGATGACGTTCCGCTCGCTCTATCGGCTCGAGCAGCGAGGGCTCCTCGACCGTCCGATCGTAGGTGTGGCTTTCGACGACTGGACCCTCGACCACCTCCTGGAGCGCGCACGCGACTCGATCGTCGCAGCCGGAGAACAACTCGACGAGAGCGTCTTCGACCGCTTCGCGAAGCGGCTCTCGTACGTTGCCGGCGACTTCGGGGACGCCGCCACCTATGCGCGCGTGGCTCAGGCGATCAAAGGCGCGGGCACGCCCGTCTTCTACCTCGAGGTTCCACCCTCCCTCTTCGCAACCGTGATCTCGGGCCTTGCGGATGCAGGCCTGACAGAGAATGCGCGGGTCGTGGTCGAGAAGCCGTTCGGCCACGACCTCGCCTCGGCACGCGCGCTGAACGCCGAGCTCCACGCCCTGATCGGCGAGTCGCAGCTCTACCGGATCGACCACTTCCTGGGGAAGATGTCGGTCGAGGACATCCTCTACCTTCGCTTCGCGAACACCCTGCTCGAGCCGATCTGGAACCGCCAGTTCGTCTCTTCGGTCCAGGTCACGCTGGCCGAGGACTTCGACGTGACCGGCCGCGGCCGCTTCTATGACCCCGTGGGCGCGCTGCGCGACGTCGTCCAGAACCACCTGCTGCAGGTGCTGAGCCTGGTCGCGATGGAGCCGCCCACCGGGCGGGGTGAGGACGTGATCAACGACCGCAAGCGGGACGTGTTCGTGGCGATGGCCGAGGCCGACCCGGGCCACTACGTTCGCGGCCAATACCGGGGTTACCTGGACCTGGACGGCGTCGCCTCCGACTCGCAGACGGAGACGTACTGCGCCCTCCGGCTGGAGATCGACAACTGGCGCTGGTCCGGCGTGCCTTTCTTCATCCGCACGGGCAAGGCGCTGCCGGTCACCGTGACCGAGGTGCGAATCGTCTTCGACACGACACCGTGGCTCGGCTTCGTCCCGAAGAACGCGCCGCGGCCCGACCCCAACGAGCTCGTGCTTCGGATCGGTCCCGCACCCGGCGCGCAGCTCCGGATGCAGGCCAAGCAGGCGGATGCCATGGCGCTCCGCGGGGTTCACCTGGACATGGAGTTCGCGGAGCAAGGTGGCGAGGGGCCGACCGCGTACGAGGTGCTGCTGCACGCGGCGATCACCGGCGACTCGACTCACTTCGCCCGCCAGGACGCGGTCGAAGAGACATGGCGCGTCGTTCAACCGCTGCTCGACGCGCCGCCCCCAGTCGAGGTCTACGAGCGGGGCTCCTGGGGCCCCGGGTCGGCAGACGGCCTGGTTCAGGAGTACCGCGGCTGGCGCGACCCGTGGCTCCCGGCGACGGCGGAGTGGGCCGGATGAGTACCGGGGCGACCCCGCTTCGATCGCGCCCCGCGTGGACGGAGCTGCAGAGACACCACGAGGAGATCCGCGACCTCCACCTCCGCGATCTCTTCGCCCACGACCCGACCCGCGGGGAGCGGCTCGCAGCCGAGGGCGCCGGCCTGTACCTGGACTACTCCAAGAACCGGATCACGGACGAGACGATCGGCTTGCTGCTGCAGCTCGCGGAGCAGTCGAGCCTCGGCGCCCGGATCGAGGCGATGTTCCGCGGCGAGCGGATCAACGCCTCGGAGGACCGCTCGGTCCTCCACGTCGCGCTTCGCATTCCGAAGGGCACGTCACTCGTCGTCGAGGGCGTCGACGTCGTCACGGGCGTTCACGCGGTGCTCGACCGGATGGCGCGCTTCACCGAGCGCGTGCGCTCCGGTGATTGGACAGGCCACACCGGAAGGCCGATCCGGAACGTCGTCAACATCGGGATAGGCGGCTCCGATCTCGGGCCGGCAATGGCCTACGAGGCGCTACGTCACTTCAGCCGGCGAGATCTGACCTTCCGCTTCGTCTCGAACGTCGACTCGACGGACTTCGTCGAGGCAACTCGCGACCTCGCTCCCGAGGAGACGCTCTTCATCGTGTCGTCCAAGACGTTCACCACGCTCGAGACGATGACCAATGCCCGGTCAGCCCGGGAGTGGTCGGTGTCCGCGCTCGGCGACGAGGCCGCGATCGCGAAGCACTTCGTCGCAGTGTCCACCAATACCGAGGAGGTAGCGGGGTTCGGCATCGACGCGGAGAACGTCTTCGGCTTCTGGGACTGGGTGGGCGGCCGCTACTCGCTGGGCTCGGCCATCGGCCTCTCGACGATGCTCGCGATCGGGCACGAGCGCTTCCGCGAGCTCCTCTCCGGCTTCCACGCGATGGACGAGCACTTCCGTACGAGCCCGTTCGAGCGGAACCTCCCGGTGCTCATGGGTCTCCTTTGCGTCTGGTACGGCGACTTCTTCGGCGCCCAGACGGTGGGGGTGATGCCGTACAGCGCTTGCCTGAAGCGCTTTCCCGCCTACCTCCAGCAGCTGACGATGGAGTCGAGCGGAAAGCGCGTCACGCTCGACGGCCGCCCGGTCGACTACGAGACGGGGGCCGTCTACTGGGGCGAGCCGGGGACGAACGGCCAGCACAGCTTCTACCAGCTCCTCCACCAGGGCACGAAGCTCGTCCCAGTCGACTTGATCGGGTTCGCCAAGTCGGCGAGCCCGCTCCGCGACCACCACGACCTCCTCATGTCGAACCTCTTCGCACAGGCCGAGGCGCTCGCCTTCGGCAAGAGCGAGGACGAGGTGCGAGCCGAAGGAACGGCCGAGGCCGTCGTCCCGCATCGGGTCTTCGAGGGGAACCGCCCCAGCAACGTGATCCTGGCCGAAGCGCTGACGCCGCAGACGTTGGGAGCGCTGGTCGCCCTCTACGAGCACAGCGTGTTCACCCAGGGCACGATCTGGGACGTCAACTCCTTCGACCAGTGGGGAGTCGAGCTCGGCAAGGAGCTCGCGCAACGGATCCTCCCCGAGCTCGTGTCGGGGACCGAGCCGGAGCTCGCGCACGACTCGTCGACGAACGCGCTCGTCCGGCGCTACCGGGCGCTACGGTGAGCGGTCGATGACGACGGAGAAGCCGATGGAGCTCGGCATGGTCGGTCTCGGCCGCATGGGGTCGGGCATCGTGCGACGCCTCCTGCGGGATGGGCATCGCTGCGTGGGATACAACCGGAGCCCGGAGCCGGTCCGGGCGCTGTCAAAGGAGGGGATGGACAGCGCGTTCTCGCTCGAGGAGCTCGCGTCGAAGCTCGAGAAGCCCCGAACGGTGTGGGTCATGGTGCCCGCGGGCGAGATCACGGAGAAGACGATCGAGGCCGTCGCGGAGGTGCTCGAGGCCGGCGACGTGATCATCGACGGCGGCAACACCTACTACCACGACGACATCCGACACGCGGCCGAGCTCGGGGAGCAGGGCATTCACCACGTCGACGTGGGGACAAGCGGCGGCGTGTGGGGTTTCGAGCGCGGCTTCTGCCTGATGATCGGCGGCGAGAAGGACGTCGTCGAGCGGCTCGGCCCCCTGTTCGCCTCGATCGCGCCGGGGGTCGACGCGGCGCCCCGCACCCCGGGACGCACCGGCCTGCCCAGCCCCGCCGAGCACGGGTACTACCACTGTGGCCCGAGCGGCGCGGGCCACTTCGTGAAGATGGTCCACAACGGCATCGAGTACGGGCTGATGGCCGCGTATGCGGAGGGTCTCAACGTCCTCGCTCACGCGAATGCGGGCAAGCGCCCTCGGGAGATGGACGCCGAGACGGCTCCGCTCGAGAAGCCGGAGCACTACCAGTACGACATCGACACGACCGAGGTGGTCGAGGTCTGGCGGCGCGGGAGCGTCGTCAGCTCGTGGCTGCTCGACCTGGCGGCGAAGGCGCTGCTCGAGTCACCGAGCCTCGACGAGCTCGCCGGCCGCGTCTCCGACTCGGGCGAGGGGCGCTGGACGTCCATCGCGGCCATCGAGGAGGGCGTGCCGACGCCCGTCCTGACGACGGCGCTGCACTCGCGCTTCGCCTCGCGTGGCCTGGACGACTTTGCGAACAAGGTGCTCTCGGCGATGCGTAGAGAGTTCGGCGGCCACGACGAGAAGGTCACGTAACGCCGATCCGGATCGAGATTCTGCCCGACGCGCCCGCCGCAGCCCGGCGCGGGGCAGAGCTCGTCGCAGAGCGGGCGCGGGTCGCAGTCGCAGACCACGGTCGCTTCACCCTCGCCGTGAGCGGCGGCCAGACTCCGTGGGCGATGCTCGCGGACCTCGCCGGCCAGGACGTCCCGTGGGAGAGCCTCACGATCTACCAGGTGGACGAGCGCGTCGCCCCCGAGGGCGACGCAGACCGGAACCTCACGCATCTGCGCGCGAGCCTCCCGCCGGGCGCGCGGGTGGACATCCGCGCCATGCCCGTCGGCGCGCACGACCTCGAGCGGGCGGCCCGGGACTACGCGCGCTCCCTGCCGGACCGCCTCGACCTCGTCCACCTCGGCCTGGGACCGGACGGCCACACCGCGTCGCTCGTCCCCGGCGACCCTGTGCTCGACGTGGCCGACCGCGACGTCGCCGTCACCGGGGAGTACAGAGGCCGGCGCCGCATGACGCTGACCTATCCCGTGCTCGGCCGCGCGCAACTCGTGCTCTGGCTGGTCACCGGCGAGGACAAGGTGGACGCGCTCCGCCGTCTCCTGGCCGGCGACCGCTCGATCCCGGCCGGACGCGTCGCTGCGGCGAGCGCTCTCGTCGTCGCCGACGCGGCGGCTGCCGGGCAGCCGACTCCTACGCCGGCGTGATCCGCTCGACCCGATCCCCCCGTCCCACGACGACCTCCGAGACGATCTCGGCGGGGAACAGCCCGTGCTCGACCACTCCCGGCGTGGCCGAGAGCCGCGCTGCCAGCTCCTCAGGATCGTCGAACTCGCCCGTGAAGTCGGCGATGGCGCCGCCGTCGGGACTGCGGGGGACGTCCCGAAGCTCTACGGTCCCGAGCCGGCGGAGCGTGGCGACGAGCCCGAACTCCAGGAGCTCGAGGGGGACGGGCGGCGCCAGCCGCTCCACGAGCTTGTCCGCGGAGACGATGACGACGAAGCGGTCTGCCGCAGCGGCAACCGCCTTCTCCCGTGTGTGGGCGGCGCCGCCGCCCTTGACCAGCCACCCGGACGGGGCCACCTGGTCGGCACCGTCGACGGCGAGGTCCAGCCTGGCCGGGGCATTGGAGCCCGCGAAGGGCACCACCTCGATGCCCAGCTCCCGCGCCGCCTGCTCCGTCGCCGGCGACGTCGCCACGCACCTCAGGTCGAGCCCGCGTGCGGCCAGCACCGGAAGCAGGTAGCGGACGGTAGAACCGGTACCCAAGCCGACCAGCATCCCGTCCTCGACGAACTCTGCCGCCGCCTCGGCGGCAAGCTGCTTCTCGCGCTCGCTGCTCATCGCTCGGCGATCTTCAACGACGCGGGCTTCGCTTCCCCCCTACGTCGACACGCCCGCGCCCGAAAGCGTCGATGCGACCCCAGCGGCCTGGGATGTCGAGTAGCTCCAAATGGCCGATGCTGCCCGGAAGCGCCGGGTCGACGACGAGGTGCTCGCCGTGCGGCTCGAGGCCGAGCATCGTGCGCAGCAGGAGCAGGGGCGTCCCCGTCGACCAGGCCTGCGGGCTGCACGCCGTCGGGTACTGCACCGGGTACTTCGTCTGCGGTCTGTCGTAGCCGCCGAACGCCTCGGGCAGTCGACCCTGGAAGAACTCCGCGGCGTCGAGGATGCCGGCCGCGATCTCCGCCGCTTCCTCCTTGAATCCGTATTGCCGCAGGCCCCAGGCGATGAACGAGTTGTCGAAGGGCCAGACCGTGCCGACGTGGTAGCCGATGGGGTTGTAGCGCCCCTCACCCGCGGCCAAGGTGCGGACACCCCAGCCCGAGAAGAGCCTCGGCCCCAGGAGGTGGCCTGCGAGTGCCTTCGCCTTGGACTTCTCCACGATGCCACTCCACAGCAGGTGCCCGTTGTTCGAGGCGAGCGCGTCGACCTTGTTGCCGTCGGGATCGAGCGCCAGGGCGAAGTACTCGCCGTCCGACACCCAGAAGTCGCGGTTGAAGCGCCGCTTGAGATCCGCCGCCTCCTTCTCGAGCCGGTCGGCAAGCGCGGGATCCTTCCACACGAGCCGTGCAAGGCGTGCGCCTCGCATCTTCGCGTCGTAGGCATACCCCTGGAGCTCGCAGGTCGCCCGCGGGAAGCCGGGGAGCCTTCCGTCTCGGAAGGAGATCGAGTCCCACGAGTCCTTCCAGCACTGGTTCTCGAGGCCCGTCTTCTCGTTGCGCCGCTGGTACCAGATGTAGCCCGTGCCGAGGAGGTCCGCGTACTCGTCGATCCAGTTGAGTGCCGCGCGCGCCTCGTGCTCGAGCTCCCGCACGAGCTTGCGGTCGCCGGTCCAGCGCTCGTACTCGTCGAGCAGCACCACGTACAGGGGCGTCGCGTCGGCGCAGCCGTAATACGGGGAATGCGGTCGCTCCTCGAAGGCGGTCATCTCGCCGTAGCGCATCTCGTGGAGGATCCGGCCGGGATCCTCGTCGCGGAAGTCGTCGACGCGGCTGCCCTGCCAGCTCCCGAGCGCGCGCAGGGTCGTCGCCGCCAGCTCCGGCGTGAACGGCAGCGCCTGCAGGCTGGTGAAGATGCTGTCCCGGCCGAACATCGTCATGAACCATGGGAGGCCGGCGGCCGGGAGGCTTCGCCCTCCCGCGACGGGTGGCGAGAAGCGGAGGGCGGCCAGATCGACGAGGCTGCGCCGGTACGTCGTCCTGAGCGCGTCGGTCTCGCACTCGAGGCGTGGTGCCTCTGCGAGCCACCTCTCGAGGCTCAGCTCCATGCTGGGCCGGGCTCGCCTCGCTCCGCGCGTGTACTTCGGCCTGACGTACGTCCCCCCCGCTCCGTGCGCCGTGACGACGTTCAGGTCGGTCGTCCAGTCGCCGTGGGGTTCGACGCGAACCTTGAAGGTCAGGCCGTTCTTGTCGAGCCGGGCCGGAGCGGACGCCGAGATCGCCGTCTCGCGCTTGAACGTCTCGCGCTCGTAGCCGAGCAGCAGGCGCCCGTCCTTCACTCGGGTGTAGTACCGCCCCTTCTTCTCGAGCGCGTCCTTGACCTCGAAGAGGTCGGCGAAGTCGCAGCCCGCCTCGACGCGGACTACGAGGTCGACAGGCTTCGCGTCGTGGTTCAGGATCGTGAGCTCCTCGTGGAAGCCGTCCCCGACAGCGCGCTGGCGGATCACCGAGAGCTTCGCGTCGATGTACACGGTTCCCGTCCCCGGCACGAGGAAGAAGCGCGTCTCGAAGTACTGGAGATCGTCGACGGACAGCGGGTTCAACCGCTGCCCGTTCACGGTCAGCACCCACTTCGAGAGAAAGCGGGTGTCGAACGAGAAGAGGCCGGTCGGGTCGGTCAGCGACGCCTCGATGTCGCCACTCGAGTCGCTGACGACGAACGTGTTGCCGTCGAGGATCTGGACGAGAGGCGCGCTCATGCTTGTCGCCTCGCATAGCCGGCCGTGTGCCGCCAGGAGCGTGACCTCGGCGGCCCGGGGAATAGGCGCTGGAACAGCACGAGCAACTCGACCGCGCCTTCAACGCCCATTGCCCCGCGCAGCACGGCAGCCATCATGTTCACCTTGCCGCTGGCCAGGCCGTCGAAGAGCGCTCTGTTCGTGCGGATGACGCAGTCGGCCCGCATGTTCCTGCGCGAGACGCCGACGTCTCCCTTCCTGACCGTCACGAGCCAGCGATCGGTCCGCTTCCCGTCTACGAGGTCGAAGCGAAGCGTGCCCGAGGCCTTCTCCAGCAGCGGCTCGTGTCCCCGCTCGGAGAGCTCGCCGAAGAACTCCGCGGTCGGATCGGTCATATGCTTTCGTCCTCAGAGCCGCCCTGCGCGTTACACACCACGACCCTCCCGCCGACCGGCGTGACTTGTGTTGGGGGCCAGGGAGCGGCGCTCGCGCCGCTCCCCACTTTAGAGGCTCAGATCCCGAGAATCTGCTTCTTCTTCGCCTCGAACTCCTCCTCGGTGATGATCCCCTGCGCTTTGAGTTGGTTGAGCTGCTCGAGCTCGGCCATGTAGTCGGGCTCCGCCGGCTCGACAGGAGCAGCCGGGGCTGCGGGCGGGGGTGCCGCCGGTGCGCCTGCCGGGGGCGGGGCCGCGGCAGCCTGACTTTTCTGGGCACTCTTCGCACCCATGTGAGCCGCCCCGCCCACCACGACCGCCGTTCCAATCACTCCCATACCTCTGCGTCGCATCATTTGAGCTCTCCTCTCTGTCCTAGGCCTTGGCCTGTTCGAGCGCCCACTCGCGCGCTTCCTGGACGACGTCGTGTGGGAGCCGCTCGAACGCGACCATTACGCCACCCGCGTCGCGCATCGCCTGGGCGACCTTGCGCGCCCACACGTTCTCCCAGATCAGGAGGGCCGCCGAGGAGTTCGGCTCGAGCCCCTCCGCCGCGCCCATGAGATCGCCATCGCTGAACAAGCCGCCGACTTCGATGCCCACCTTCTCGAGCCCCTCCTGCACGTCCGGGTCGAGCTCGGTCATCTCCATCGCTACGGTGCTGCCGTCCGCGTCCTTGCCGACGAACGCGATGTCGATGATGCGGATGGTTCCGTCATCGACGAGGTCCGCGATCGCGGGCGCGATCTCCCCCCGGAACCTGTTCCCCGGGAAAGCGATGATCGCGTAGTCGACCGGGCCGATCTCTTCCATGCTCTCCTCCTTCGTTTTCGTGTCGTCGTAACTCTGGCGAATCTGGGCGCGCGCCACACGTCGAACTGCAGCTGCGCCTGCGTCGGAGCATCATCCGCGATATAAGACCTTCCGACAACTAACACCGGGAGGTTCAGTGCTAGCTGCCGACTACCCGTTCCTCGACGTCCTGTGGACGATGTTCGTGTTCTTCGCGTTCATCATCTGGTTCTGGATCTTGATCACCGTCTTCGCGGACATCTTCCGTCGCAAGGACACGTCCGGGTTCTCAAAGGTGCTCTGGATGATCTTCGTGATCGCTGTCCCGTACCTCGGCGTGTTCATCTATCTCATCGCCAACCACGAGGGGATGACCGAGCGGAGCATGAAGCAGGCGCAGGCTCAGCAAGCGCAGATGGATCAGTACGTGAAGTCCGTCGCCGGCAGCGGCGGCGCCGCCGCCGAGATCGAGAAGGCAAAGGGTCTGCTCGACTCGGGTGCGATCTCGCAGGCCGAGTACGACTCAATCAAGGCAAAGGCGCTCGCGTAGCCGTTCGATGATGCGGGAGCCGCATCTCGCGGCTCCCGCCCCGGTCTCCTAGAGTCACCGCACATGGCAAGCGACCGCGCAGCGGAACACGGCCGAACCCCACGGCGCGCCGATGTCCGCCCGCCGCTCCGCCCGTTCCGGTTGCTCCTGTCGCTCCTCGTCAACGCGGCCAGCGTCTTTCTCGCGGCCGCGATCCTTCCGCGCTTCGACGTCGGCGACTTCTGGGCGGCGCTGGCTGCGGCCCTGATCATCGCCGCGCTCAACGCCGTCCTGGCGCCGCTCGTCTCGGCGGTGCGCCTCCCGTACACCGTCGCCACGTCGTTCCTCCTCATCCTCATC
>Ga0209341_10004473_pt1 | contig 12862 bp, 10 predicted proteins | sample RifCSP13_2_FD_184020 | JGI IMG/M metagenome (GOLD analysis project Ga0209341, IMG submission 184020) | Soil microbial communities from Rifle, Colorado - Rifle CSP2_sed 13_2 (SPAdes) (version 2) | ecosystem: Environmental > Terrestrial > Deep subsurface > Rock core/Sediment | place: Rifle...
ACCTCGCCACGATCGCCTCGAGCCGCCGCTCGTACGCTACGCCGTCGTCGGCCGACGCGAACGACTCGAACTGGCTGATGTCCGTTCCGGCGACGAAGTGTCCGCCGGCTCCACGCAGCGTGACCACGCGAAGCGCCGGATTGCCGTCGACTTCATCGAGGGCGGTCAGGAGCTGGTCGTACATCGCCCAGGTCATCGCGTTATGCGCCGCGGGGCGATCAAACGTTATGCGCGCGACAGTGCCCGCCACGTCATACCTGACCACGCCTGGCGTGCTCACGCCGGCCTCACTGGTTCCCACACGGATTGCCCGGCATCGACGGCGGTCAGCACGTCGGCCGTGTGCTCTCCCAGCAGCGGAGGCGCCCGCCTGACGCTGGGCGGCGTATCGCTCATCTTGACCGGGAAGCCGAGTGTCCGAACGGGTCCGTCGACCGGATGGTCGACCACCTCGACCATGCGTCGCGCCGCTGTGTGCGGTGCGTCGAAGACCTGCGCGTAGTCGAGGATCGGCCCGCAGGGAATTCCTTCGGTAAGAAGGAGTGCGACCCATTCGTCCACGCTGCGAGTCGCCAACGCGCGGTCGATCTCGGCGACGAGCAACTCGAGGTGCGCGAGCCGCTCGGCGTTCGACAGGAAACGCGGATCGCTGACGAGGTCCACCCGACCGAGCACCTTGCAGAATCGCTCCCAGTGCGCCGTGGTGAGCGCGGCGATCGTGAGGAAGCCGTCGCGGGCGCGGAACGCCTGATACGGGGCGCTGAGCCGGTGGGCGGACCCGAGCGCCAGTGGCGCCTCACCCGTGGCCCAGTACTCGGTCGCCTCCCAGACAGAGAGACCTAACGCCGCCTCGAACAGCGAGGTCTCGACGCGCTGTCCGCGACCCGTGCGCTCGCGCGCGAACAACGCCGCCTGGATGGCATTGGCGGCGTACAAGCCGGCCGCGAGATCAGAAATCGGAATTCCGCATTTCACCGGATCGCCTCCAGCCGATCCCGTCACGCTCATCACGCCCGACATGCCCTGAGCGATGAGATCGAATCCGGGACGGTCTGCCCATGGGCCGCTCTGGCCGAAACCCGAGATGCTCGCGTACACCAGACGATCGTTCCGCGAGGACACGGTGGGAAAGCCGAGGCCAAGCCGTTCGGCCACACCTGGTCGGAAGCTCTCGACGAGGACGTCGGCCTCGGCCAGCATAACGAGTAGTCGCTCGGAATCGGCCCGCCTCTTCAGGTCGAGGACGACACTTCGCTTGTTGCGGTTGAGCGCGAGGAACGGCGCGTGGTCCTTGCCTTTCATATGGAGCCGCCGGCCGCCCATCGCGCGCGAGAGATCGCCGCCCGGCGGCTCGACCTTGATGACATCCGCCCCGAGGTCGGCCAGGAGCATGGTGCAGAACGGCCCGGCCATGACCTGCGTGAGGTCGACGATGCGCACACCGGTCAGTGCGGCGACACGATCCAGGGACACCGTCACGAATTCCGGAGGCAGGGCATCGCACTAGGATACTGGCGCTGCCGGGGTTCCGCGACCGTCGAGCTACGTGGCCGGCGCCGGGTTCGGCCGCTTGGCGTACTGGTCGAGCCCCAGCCCGAGCGAAATGGTGCCAAGGACGATCACGGCGGACGTGAAGAACGGGACGCCCTTGCCGAGCGTATCGAACGCAAACCCGGCCCAGAGCGGCGCGATGATGCGCGATACCCCGCCGAAGCTCTGCTGCAGCCCCATGTAGAGGCCCCGATCAGCCGGATTGATGACGCGCGAGAGCAGCGCGGTCACGCAGGGGAACGTGAAGGCCGTGCCTAACGGCAGCATCGCGACGGACAGCGCGAGGAGCATGATGTTCGGCTCCAGTGGCATCGTCGCGAGTCCAACCGCCAGCAACACCAGTCCGACCCGGGACAACCGCGCCTCGCCCAGCCGATCGACTGCCTTCCCGAGCAGCAGCACACGCGCAAAGACCGAGATGCTGCCGATGTACATGAAGAAGTAGCCGATCGTCTTCTCGGTCACCTGGAACTTGTCGTTCAGGAACAGCGGAAGAACCGGGAAGGTGCCCTGGAACGCACCGATGGCGATCGCGTAGATCCAGATGAGCCGGGACGATGGCTCACCGAAGTACGTGAACATGCGCGAAACGGCCTCACGCGGCCGCCGCCGTTCCGACTCCTGGTGCTGCTGCGTCTTCGATTCCTTCAGGTATCGCCAGGCGAAGAGGATCGTGATCCCGCAGAGCATGGCGGCGACGATGCCTGGAGCCGCTTCCCCCATTCGAAGCTCCCTGCCGCCAGGGACGAGGTCCTTCTCGCCCAGCACGACTGCAAACGCGCCGACCACCGGTCCGAGAGCCACACCAAGGTTCGTGGCCGCGGACAACCAGCCCAGGTTACGCGCTCGGTGCTCCGGCTCGGTGGTGTCGGCCACGTAGGCCTGGATGACGCCGACGGTGCCACCTCCGGCGCCCTGCACGATCCGCGACAGAAAGAGCAGCCACAACGACTCGGCGAATCCGAACACGAGGTACGCCACGCCGGCTGCGCTCAGCGCGATCAGCAGTGCTGGACGCCGTCCGAACTTGTCCGAGAACCGTCCCCACATCGGGGAGCTCAGGAGCTGCGCGACCGTGAACGCGGACGCGATCAGACCGGACAGGATCCCGATCCCGAGATGCATCCCGAGGAAATCGACGCCCTCGCCGCCGAGCTTCTTCACGTAGAACGGCAGGAGCGGTATGACCATCAACAGCCCGACCATGTCCATGAAGGCCGTGGCCATCAGGACCATGAGCTTGGGCGGAATCTTCCTGAGTTCCCGGCCGAGCACGTACAGCAGGGCCGCGCCGATCAGCACGAGAACGACGCGCGTTATCGGCGATGACAGAGCCTGTGCCACGTCCAACTGCGTCGCCATCTTAGCCGATCGGCTTGCCGAGGGCGGCGGGCGGCACGGCCCGTCCTACCACGCCGGCCAGGGCGACGATCGTGAGCACGTAGGGGATCATTTCAACAAACTGGGACGGGATCAGTTGCAGTCCCTGGAGTTGGATCTGGAAGGTTTCTGCCGCTGCGAACAATACGCAGGCGACCGCCACACGGGTTGGGCGCCAGTTACCGAAGATCGCCGCGGCGAGCGCGATGAAGCCGCGCCCCGCCGTCATGTTGTCAGTGAACTGGTGCTGGTCGAGCGCCAGGTACACGCCACCGAGCGACGTGAGCGCACCGGCGGCCAGCACCGCGGCCCACCTCACCCGCGCTGGGCTCACGCCCAGGCTCTCGGCTGCTTCGGGTTTTTCGCCGACCGCGCGAACGCGAAGACCGAAGCGCAAATTCGCGAGGACCCAGGCGACGGCGGGCAGCGCGACTATTCCCGCGATGACCAGTGGATTGACCAATGAGGCCAGGAGCGCGACCGGACCTGAGGCGGCATCGCCTGACGCGACGTACCAGTCGAAGCCGGGAACGCGCGGTGAGTTGGACGAGCTGTCGAACGCGAGGCGGAGGAAGAATCGCGTCACCCCAATTGCCAGCAGGTTGATCGCGATGCCGACGACGACCTGGTTGGCGCGGTACCTGATGGAGGCCAACGCGTGCAGCGCCGCCGCGGCGGTCCCGCCTGCCACCCCGCACAGCAGCCCCACCCACGGCGACTGCGAGTAGAAGCTGCCAACGGCCGCGCAAAACGCGCTGGTGAGCATCCAGCCTTCGAGCGTCAGCGCGATGATCCCGGCGCGCTCTGACAGCACACCGCCTGACGCGGCCAGGAGGTAGGGCGTCGCGATCCGCAGCGTCTGCACCAGGAAGGCGAGGATGATCATGATGTCACCCTTCGCGCTGTCGAGGCGAGTAATCGCTGCACTTCGGGAACGGTCACGGCCACGGCGATGATCACGACGGCCGTCAACACTTCCACCATCTGCTTGGGCACGATCGCGTTGACGGCCAGTCCACCTTGCGAGATGGTCGCGAAGAGCAGCGCGGCCAACGGCACGCCGGCGGGATGATTCCTTCCCACGAGGGCGACGGCGATTCCAAGGAACCCGGCGCCGGCGGCAAAGCCCTCTTCGTAGTATTGCTTGTAGCCGAGCACAAAGTTCACACCGCCCAGACCGGCGAGCGCGCCGGCCATGGTCATCGCGCGGAAATGTTCGCGACCGACGTTGATGCCGCCGTATTCCGCGGCGTCGGGCTGCAGCCCGGTGGCGCGCAGGTCGTATCCAGCGCGCGTGCGGAAGAGGAACCAGCCAACGGCTGCCGCGGTGGCGATCGCGAGTATGATCGTGGCGTTTGCCGCCGAACCGTGGAACCCGGGCGCAACCTCCGAGAGTCGCGGAAGGGCGCCCGCGTTGATAGTCGGCGTGTGCAGCGACTCCCCGACGTGCAGGTTGGCGGCGACGATCCAGTTCAGGAGCGCGAGCACCACGAAGTTGAGCATGATCGTCACGATGACCTCGCTGGCGCCGAAGCGGGCCTTGAGTGCCCCGGGCACCGCACCGACCACGCCACCGCCCGCGGCGGCGGCCACCATGCAGAACGGCACGGCGAGGATCGCGGGCACGCCCGCGGGGAGCAGCAGGCCGGCCATCGCGGCCGCAAAACCGCCGGCCGCGAGCTGACCCTCGGCTCCGATGTTGAACAGGCCGGCGCGCAGGCCTAACGCGACGGCCAGTCCGGTGAAGGTGAGCGTCGTCGCCTTGTAGAGCACCTGACCCAGGCCGTAAGCGTTCCCCCAGGTTCCCTCGATCAGCAGCCGGTACACCTCGCCGGGAGCCTGGCCGAACGAGAGGATGAGGATGTCGCCAACGATTGCCGCGATGAGCAGCGCCACCAGCGGGGCGAGCCAGGTCGTGGCGAGGGAGCCCTCGGCAGCGCGAGCGCTCACGCGCCGCCGCCCGCAGCCACGCGGCCCTCGAGACCGGTCATGTACGGGCCAAGAATCTCGGCGCTCGCCTGTGCCCGCGGCAGCACGCACACGAATCGCCCTTCGTACATGACGGCAACGCGGTCGGACAGCGCTAGCACTTCCACCAGGTCGGCCGATACGAGCAGCACGCCGCGTCCAATGGCCGCAGCGGCGCGGATGCGAGCGTGGATGAACTCGATGGCTCCCACGTCGACGCCGCGCGTGGGTTGCGAAGCAAGAAGCGCCGAGAACTCACGCCCCATCTCCCGCGCGATCACGACCTTCTGCTGATTGCCGCCGGAGAGTGTGCCAGCCAGCAGCGAGGGATCCGCCGGACGCACGTCGAACGCCTTGACCTGTTCGGCTCCGTGCGACGCTATGCCTCGCCGATCAAGAACGCCGCGGCGTGTGAACCGGTGCTGGCGGCCGAGGATCAGGTTGTCCGCGATCGAATAGTCGAGGACGAGGCCCCTCCGATGGCGATCCTCGGGGATGTGCGACAGCCCGGCGTCACCGCGTTCGCGCACACCAAGGCGGGTGATGTCGCGTGGTCCGAGTTTGATTGTGCCTGACGAGACGGACCGGAGGCCGGCGATGGCCTCCACCAGTTCGGACTGGCCGTTGCCTTCGACGCCGGCAATACCGAAGATCTCGCCGGGAGCGACCTCGAAGCTGACATCGCTGACCGCGTTGCCTCCCCTGCCTGCCGGCACGGTGAGATGGTCAACCGCGAGAACGGCATGACTGGTGACTCGTGACTCGCGACCCGGCGGTACCGCCTCGGATCTCGGACCTCGGACCTCGGACCCAACCGGCGCGCCCTGCGCGCCGGCGAGAACGACATCCCGCCCAACCATCATCCTCGCGATCGCGGATGGAGACGCGTCGCGAGTCGCAGTTCGCCCAACCGTCTCACCAGCCCGCATCACGGTCACGGTATCCGAGATCTCCATCACCTCGTCGAGCTTGTGGGTGATCAGCACCACCGTGCTGCCCTCGGCGGTCAGGCGGCGAAGCACGGCCCAGAGATCCTTCACCTCGGGTGGAGACAGCACGGCCGTCGGCTCGTCGAGAATGAGCAGGCGGGCGCCGCGCCAGAGCACCTTCAGGACCTCGACGCGTTGCGCTTCGCCGACAGAGAGCTCGGATACCAGGCGATCCGGTTCGACCACCAGTCCAGTGCGCCTGCCTAACGCCGTCACCTCGGCCGACGCCGTGGCGCGGTCGAGGCGCACGCCGCGGCGCGGCTCACGGCCCAGCACCAGGTTCTCGGCGACCGTCAGCGTCGGCACGAGCATGAAGTGCTGGTGCACCATGCCGACCCCGGCGTCGATCGCCTGGCGCGTGGACCAGCCGGTGACATCCTTGCCGTCCAGCTCGACCTTCCCGGCGTCGGGTTCGTGGAGACCCGCCAGGATGCGCATCAGCGTGGACTTGCCGGCACCGTTCTCTCCGACGAGCGCGTGAATCTCGCCCCTCGCCACTTCCAGGTTGGCGTTACGGTTTGCTTCGACGGCGCCGAACGATTTCCGGATTCCTGTCGCGACCAGGAAGCGTGACTCGTGACTCGTGACTCGTGACTCGGCAGTGCCTCTGGCTTCTGGCCCCTGGCCTCTGGCCTGCGGTTCGGCGCTCATCGCGTTGACGGCACCTTGATCCGGCCCGAAATGATGTCGGCGCGGAGCGCTTCCACACGAGTTCGAACGCTGTCGGGGATCATCGACCGGTTGTGCTCGTCGTACACGTAGTCGACGCCCTGCTCGGCGAGTCCGAGCTGGAAGATGCCGCCCTGGAACGTCCCGTCCTTCACGCTCTTCACGGCCTTGAACACGGCCTCATCGACCCGCTTTACCATCGACGTGAGAATGAATCCGGGAGCTTCGGCCTGCTGATCGGAATCGACGCCGATCGCGAGTCGCCCGCGGCGGCGCGCGGCTTCGAAGACGCCGAGTCCAGTGGAACCCGAAGCGTGGAAGATGACGTTCACTCCGGATTGGTACTGACTGAGCGCCAGTTCCTGGCCGCGGCCGGGATTCCGGAATGCTTCGGGCGTGACGCCCGCGTACTGCGCGACCACCTGGCAATCGGGGCAGACAGCGCTCACGCCGGCCTTGAACCCCGCCTCGAACTTGTGGATCAGCGGAAAGTCCATGCCGCCGATGAAACCAAGCCGCCTCGAGTTTCCGACAAGGGCGGCCAGCGCGCCTACCAGGAATGAGCCTTCCTCCTCGCGAAAGCGCAGCGCGGCCAGGTTCGCCGGCGGAGGAATCATGTTACCGGCGGCGTCCACCGGCGGAGCGAAGTCGATCCCCGCAAAGCGGACGTCGGGATACTCCTTCGAGAGCTGCGAAAGATCGTCGCTGAAGATGAAGCCGACGCCTATGACGAGGTCCAGGCCCTCGGCCGCGAGGAGTCGAAGGCCCGCCTCACGATCCGTGCCTTCGCCCGGCTCGATGTACCGAACGCGAGCTCCCAACTCGCGGATGGCGCGCTCGGCGCCTAGGAATGCGCCGTCGTTGAAGGACTTGTCGCCGCGTCCGCCGACGTCGAAGACGACTCCGACGTCCAGTCCTTCGCCGACGATGGGTGAAGCTGCCTGCGACGGACGCACGAAGAGCAGCGCCGTGTGCACCGCCAGCAGGACCAGCACGAGGATGACCAGTCTGCGCATGGACGGGGTAAGTTGGGGCGAACCCGTCCTGGGGCAAGGCAGCTACAGGCTCGAGGCTACTTCACCACACGCGCCGTCCGGATGAAGTCGAGCTTCGGATAGGTCCGGTTCAGGAAGGCGTTGCCTTCTGCGGCGATCTGCGGCTGCCGTTCGGAAGGTTGGTCACCATAGCCCGAATAGAGTGCATCGACCACGCTCATGCCCTCGACGACCTCGCCGATGGGCGCAAAATTCGCCGCGTCCAGACTCGCGTTGTCCTGCAGATTGATGAAAAGTTGGGTCGTCCGCGTGTTCGGCATCGGCGTTTGCGCAAAGGTCATGGTGGCGCGCTTGTTGCTTTGCTTTACCGGGTCGTCCGTCAACGGCTGAGCGACCCATTGTGCGTTCGTTTGCGGATTCCCGTGCATGCCGAACTGCACCACGAAACCAGGAACCACGCGGAAGAACCTCACGTCATTGTAGTACCCCAACTCGACAAGCTGGAAGAACCGGTCGACGCCGTTAGGCGACCAGTCACGATGCGCCTCGATGACGATTGGCCCGCGGCTGGTTTCGAGGCGAACGCGGAACGTTGCCGGAGCAGTGACCGGGGCAGGGATGGTCGCTGCCGGCGGTGCCGGTGGCGTTGCCGTAGCAGTATCGGCGGGTGGCGGAGCGGGCCGGTCGCAGGATGCGATCAGCACGAACAGCGCAAGGGTCGCGACGCGAATGCGATTCATGGGGACTGGGCCAGTGGCTTGGAGCGCAGAGCGCAAAGCGCCATGCGCAAAGGGTCAGCGGACGACGAGTCTTGCGACTCGGCCTCGTCCACCAACGGCGAACGCAACTCCCGAAGGGGCGAACTGTATCGCGTTGAACGCGGTGCCGTCGAGGGGCGACCAGGTGCGACCACCGTCCCGGCTCAGGTCAGAACCCGTCGTCCCCACCGCAATCGCGATCAGCTCGGCCCCGAGGCGCTGCATGGCAACGCCTGACCGGTAACCCCGGGGAAAGCCAGCCGATGGCTGCCAGGTCACCCCGCCATCGACGGTGAACGCCGCGGTCCCGCGGGCCGAATCCGGACGCTCGTAGTCCCCGCCAACCACGACGCCGTGCAGCGAATCGGCGAACGCGACGGAGAATACGCCACCCGATCCCGCGCGCGCGGGAATGGTGGACTCGGAGACCGCCCAGGTCGCACCCCCGTCGCCGCTACGGAACACGCGCGCGGCGGAGCCACCCGTGCCAAGCCAGGCGTGTCGCACTCCCGCGAACACGAGTGACGTACCGCTGGCCGCGAACGCCGCCTCGCCTTCGGCGGCCGCGGGTCGCGACGACACGGGCGCTTCGGACCACGTGTCTCCCCCATCCCGCGTCACGAGGATGACAAACCGGCCGCCGATCGGGTCGCCTAACGCCAAACCGAACCGATCGTCGGCGAACACGATCGCATCGAGAAACATCGTGGTGTCCGACGCCTGGTAGCGCGGCGACCAGGTCCGGCCGCCATCGGTGGTGCGCCAGATCCGCCCGGCTGTGGCGGCCACGTGGGCCACGCGCTCGTTGAGCGCATGAATGGCCCGGAAGTCCAATGTCGCCGCTCCCGGAACGCTGTCGACGGTCCAGCTGTCGCCGCCGTCGCCTGAGCGAATCACCGTGCCCCGAGTGCCACTCGCCCAGACCACGCGATCGTTGACTACCGACAGCCCGCGGAAGGAGGCCGTGGTCTCGGTCTTCAGCGGTTCCCAGGCCGTTTGCGCGGACATCTGCGACCAGGGGAGAAGCGCAACAGCCAACAACCCCGGAAAGCGCAACCAGTTGACCGGATAGGACATAGAACGGGCGAGTGACTTCATTTGAGTGAACGGAATTTCCAGTGCCGGAATGCTATGGCAGCGGTCCATACGGGGCGATCCCCCCTTGGCGCTTGGCGCTCTGCGCTCTGCGCTCTAGCATTTGAACATGCCTTCGCTCCTGCGGACACGCTTTCTGGTGGTTGGCAGCGGGGTCGCGGGGCTGCACACGGCCTGGCGCGTTTCGGTCGGGGCCGACGTCATGCTGCTCACGAAGCGGTCGCTGTTCGACAGCGCCACCGCCTACGCGCAGGGCGGGATCGCCGCCGCGTTAGGCGCTGGAGACTCCCCGAAACTGCACTCGCAGGACACTCTCGCCGCCGGCGCGGCGCTCTGCGACGAAGAGGCGGTCCGCGTCCTGGTCGAGGAAGGGCCGGCCCGCGTGCGCGAGCTGCAGGTGGCGGGCGCCGAATTCGATCTCACCCCCAACGGAGCGCTGAAGCTCGGCCGCGAAGCTGCCCACTCGCGCCGCAGGATCGTCCACTCGCACGGTGACCGCACCGGCGCCGAGGTCGCGCGCACACTGGTCGAGCGAGTGCGTGAGAGTCCGCGCACGCACGTCCTGGAGCGGGCACGGGTCCTGGACCTGATCGTCGAGAACGGGCGGTGCGCCGGAGTGCGGGCCAGCGTCGCGGGTGACGCGGTCGAAATCCGCGCCGATGCGACGGTCCTCGCAACCGGTGGGTGCGGCCAGGTCTACCGATACACGACGAACCCGGTCGTTGCCACGGGCGATGGCTATGCGATCGCCCATCGCGCCGGCGTCAAGCTGGCCGACATGGAGTTCGTCCAGTTTCACCCGACGGCGCTCGACACGCCCGAGAACCCGCTGGCGCTTGTTTCCGAGGCGGTGCGTGGTGAGGGCGCCATCCTGCTCGACGCCAACAGGCGCCGCTTCATGCCCGAACGACACCGCCTGGCCGAACTCGCGCCGCGCGACGTGGTCGCGCGCGAGATCTTCGCCGAGCGCCAACGAACGGGGCAGGTCTTTCTCGATGCACGTGCCATGGGCGCCGGCTTCCCGGAGCGATTTCCGGGGATCTTTGCACTGTGCACGGCCCGGGGCATCGACCCGCGCGTCGACCTCATTCCGGTCACCCCGGCCGCGCACTACATGATGGGTGGGATCATCACCGACCTGGCAGGTCACTCCAGACTGCCCCACCTGTATGCATGTGGCGAGGTCTCCTGCACCGGCGTGCACGGCGCCAATCGCCTGGCGTCCAATTCGCTTCTCGAAGGATTGGTTTTCGCCGAGCGCATCGCCCGTGACCTCGAGAAGGTTCCGGAAAGCCCGGCGCCTCGCCGCGCCGAGCGCTGGTCTGTTCCGCAGCTGCCGGACCGAGGTGCGGCACAGGTGGCTGCCGATACGATCCGGGCCATCATGTGGGAGAAGAGCGGCATCGATCGGAACGCGCGGGGCCTCCGCGAATGCCTCGCCACGCTTGCCGACATCCACGATCGACTCCCTGCCGGCGCGACCGAGGAGCTGAACCTCTGCGAAACGGCGACTCTCATCGCCACATCCGCCCTGGCGCGGAAAGAATCGCGTGGAGGGCATCATCGCTCCGACTTCCCCAAACCGAGGCGCGGGTGGGCGAGGAAGCATATAGAGATGTGAGATGGGAGATGGGAGATGTGAGATGGGGGATGCATGCTCCCGCCTCCATGTAGATTCCGGCATGTCTGCTGCCTCCCCCAACGGGCTTGCCAGCCGGATCAAGGCGCTCGCGAAAGAGCGCAACGCCGTCATCCTCGCCCACAACTACGAACGCCCCGAGGTCCAGGACGCCGCCGATTACGTAGGCGACTCATTGGGGCTCTCACGCGAAGCCGCCAAGACGTCGGCGGAGGTCATCGTCTTCTGCGGTGTTCATTTCATGGCCGAGACGGCGGCCATCCTGTCCCCGAACAAGACGGTCCTGCTGCCGGACCTCGCCGCAGGCTGCTCGCTGGCCGACACCATCACTGCCGATCAGTTGCGAGCGTGGAAGGCGGAGCATCCCGGCGCGGTGGTGGTTTCTTACGTCAACACGTCGGCTGCCGTGAAGGCGGAGAGCGATTACTGCTGCACCTCCGGCAATGCGGTCGAAATCGTCAAGTCGATCCCGTCCGACCAGGAGATCCTGTTCCTTCCCGACATTTTCCTTGGTGCACACGTGCGCCGGGTGACTGGCCGGCAGGACTTTCATATCTGGCCTGGCGAGTGCCATGTACACGCGGGCATCACGCCGTTCAGCCTGGCGCGCCAGCGTGAGGAGCATCCCGGCGCCGAGCTGCTGGTGCATCCCGAATGCGGATGCGCCACCAGCGTGGTGGAGGCGATGTCAGCGGGTGCCATCCCCTCGGAAGGCGTGCAGGTCCTGTCGACCGAGGGCATGATCCGGCGGCCTGCGGAATCGGGGAAGCGCGAGTTCATCGTGGCGACCGAGACCGGGATCCTGTATCGGCTGCGGCGCGCCAATCCCGACAAGACGTTCTACGCGGCGTCGGATCGCGCAGAGTGCCAGTACATGAAGATGACGACGCTCCCGAAGGTCCTTCATTCGCTCGAGGCAATGCAGCACCACATTACCGTGCCTGAGGATGTCGCCGCTCGCGCCCGACTCGCACTCGAGCGCATGGTCGCGGTCGGCGGAAGTGCGCCCCAGCAACAGCTCGCGGGAGTCGCCGGCTTCGATCCCGGCGAGTAATCTTCGCAGAACCGACCTATGCCGAACCTCGAGCCCAACGTCCCGCCGCCGCGCCGCGTCACGCCGCTGGAGGTGCCCGCGGCGGCTCGCGACGGGCTCCGCTTTCCGCTGACGCGAGACCAACTGGTTACGCGTGTCCGCGAGGCGCTGGAAGAAGACGGCGCTTTCAACGACATCACGACAATCGCCACGGTCCGCTCCGACCGCCGCGCCCGGGCCGCGCTGGTCGCCCGGCAGGGCGGCACGGTGGCCGGGATTCCATTCGCGCTCGAGACGTTCCGCACGCTCGATCCGAAGGTCTCGATGCGCGTCGACACGGAAGACGGCAAGCGCGCGATGCGCGGGGAGACCGTCGTCTACATCACCGGTCACGCCAGGGCGATGCTGTCGGCCGAGCGCGTGGCGCTGAACTTCATGATGCGGCTCTCCGGGATCGCGACGCTGACGTCGCGTTATGTCGATGCCGTGCGTGGAACGGGCGTTCGCATCCTCGATACGAGAAAAACCACTCCCGGGTGGCGGAGCCTCGAGAAGTATGCTGTTCGGGCCGGCGGTGGCTCCAATCATCGCATGGACCTCTCCAGCTCGGTGCTCATCAAGGACAATCACCTGGCGGCGGTCGACGGTCAGGTGGAGGTCGCCGTCCGGCGGGCGCGCCAGCTGGCGCCTCCGGGGGCAAAGATCGAGATCGAGTGCATCACCGTCGATCAGGTAGCGGCGGCGGCAGCAGCCGGCGCGAACATCATCCTGCTCGACAACATGCC
>Ga0209341_10004475_pt1 | contig 12860 bp, 13 predicted proteins | sample RifCSP13_2_FD_184020 | JGI IMG/M metagenome (GOLD analysis project Ga0209341, IMG submission 184020) | Soil microbial communities from Rifle, Colorado - Rifle CSP2_sed 13_2 (SPAdes) (version 2) | ecosystem: Environmental > Terrestrial > Deep subsurface > Rock core/Sediment | place: Rifle...
CTCGTCAAGACGCCCCGTTACAACGAGGTCCTCCCCGCCGAGGTGGAGGACCAGATCCGGAAGGCCCAGATCCAGGTCCGCCTCGAGGAGCAGCAGAGGGCGCTCGTCCAGGGGGTCAGCGAGCGGATGAAGGTCGAGGAGGCCCTGCGCGGCGCGCGCGAGCAGCTGCATCTCGTCCTCGGGCAGGCGCCCTTCGTCGTCTGGACGACGGACGGCGAGATGCGGGTCACGTCCTCCCTCGGGTCCGGGCTCACGAACCTCAACCTGTCCGCGGACCAGGTCCTCGGGAAGACCCTCCTCGAAATCTTCCCCTCAAACGATCCGAACCTCCCGCTCTTCGACGCCCACCGGCACGCCCTGACCGGCGAGTCGACGCGGTTCGAGCAGCCGTGGCAGCGGCGCTTCTACGATGTGCAGGTCGGTCCTCTCCGCGAGAAGGACGGGCCCATCCTCGGTGCCTTCGGCATCGCCCTCGACGTCACGGAGCGCGTGCGGAAGGAGCGGATCCAGTCGGCCCTCTACCGCATCTCGGAGGCCGCGAACGCGGAGACGGGGTTGCAGGAGCTCTTCCGGTCGATCCACGGGATCGTGGGGGAGCTCATGCCCGTGAAGAACTTCTACATCGCCCTCCAAGACGCCGGCTCGCAGCGGATCCGGTTCCCGTACTTCGTGGACGAGGCGGAGAGCACGCCGGAGCCGCAGGTCCCCGGGAAGGGCCTCACGGAGTACGTCCTTCGCAGCGGTAAGGCCCTCCTCGCCTCCCCGGAGATCTTCGAGGAGCTCGTGGGGTCGGGGGAGGTCGTCCTCATCGGGCCGCCGTCGATCGACTGGCTCGGGGTGCCTCTGACCACGAAGGACCGCACGTTCGGGGTGTTGGTCGTCCAGAGCTACACGGAAGGCGTGCGCTACGACGAAGAGGACCGCGACGTGCTCAAGTTCGTCTCGACACAGATCGCGATGGCGATCGAGCGCAAGGAAGCCGAGGAAGCCCTTCGTGAGAAGGAGCGGTCCCTTTCGACCCTGATCAGCAACCTCCCCGGGATTGCGTATCGTTGCAAGAACGATCCAGACTGGACGGACGAGTTCGTGAGCGAAGGGGTCCAGGCGATGCTCGGATACACGGCGGACGAGATCAACGGCCCGCTGAACTGGGGCAGCCTGATCCACCCCGACGATCGGGAACAGGTCTGGGACGAGGTCCAGGCGGCGATCAAGGCGAAGGAGCCGTTCCGCCTCACGTATCGCGTGCGCACCCGCCAGGGCCACATCAAGTGGGTGTGGGAGCAGGGCCGCGGTGTCTACGGTCTGGACGGCGAGCTCGTGGCCCTCGAGGGCTTCATCACGGATGTCAGCCCGTGGAAGGGGATCATGGCCGAGGGCCCGATTCCGTCGAAGCGCTAGCCGCGAGGCCGCTTTCGCTCCGAGAGGTTTATCAACCCGCGGCGATTCCTGCGTTCCGGATGCGCCCACTTCATCCGGAGATGTGCCCGAAGTGCGGCAAGTTCACCTACAACTGGCGCTACCTCCAGTCCCGGATCCGCATCAAGTGCGAGTCCTGTGGCTACGAGGACAACGTGAGCAACACGCCGATCTCCGGCGCCCAGGTGAGCAGCGACAGCCGCACGCCCGCGATGAAGGCCGCATAGGATGTAGGACCCATGCCCGAGAGCACCGTGACGTTCGACGTGCACGCGCCCGTGGACCGCGTCTGGTCGTTCCTGAGCGACATGCGCAAGGTCGGCGGTTGCGTCCCCGGCGTCCAGAACATCGAGGTCCTGGACGACACGAGAGCGATGTGGGACTTGAAAGTGAAGATCGGCCCGTTGTCGCAGACGATGCACGTGGCCACGGAGACCCTGGAGCAGGTGCCCCCGTCGCGGGCCCGATTCAAGGGCGTCGCAGACAACGCGGACATGCTCGGTACGATCGAGCTGGCCCCACAGGGTGAGGGAACGCGGGTCACGTACACGATGAACGTGACCGCGAAGGGCCCTCTCGCCCGCATCATGGACAATTTCATGAAGTCGAGGCTCAAGGGCCAGGCCGACGAGTTCGCGGCGAACGTGAAGAGAGCCCTCGAAGGCTGACGCCTCCGCGGCCCTCAGGCGATGCGGGGCGGAGGCGCTTCGTTGGCGGGAACCGCGAACTCGGTCGGAACCGCCGCCTCGACGAGCCTCCGCGGGAACTCCTTCACATATGCGCCATAGTACGGCACACGGTTCGCGACGACGGTTCGGAAGGCATCGCGCAGGCGGTCCAAGTCGAGGCCGCGCGTGGAAACCAGGTCGTCATTGCGGTTGAGGCATCCCTTCAGCTCGCCTTTGTGTGTGACCCGGATCCGGTGGCAGTTCATGCAGAACTCTGCATTGTACACGGGATCGACGACCTCGACCTCCGCGCCGTTGAAGATGTAGATGCTGCGGTGGTGCATCTCGCGGACGAGGACCCGGTCCGCCTTCGCCTCAAGCCACTTCTTGACGCCGTCGATGTCCACCATCCAATCCCGGTGGTCCACGAGCTCGGGCATGAACTGGATGAGCTGGAGCTTGAGCCCGTCGCCGTCCCCGATGAAGTCGATCATTTTCGGGATGTGCGGGAGGGTCTGCTTGAAGACGACCATGTTCAGCTTCACGGGCTTGAGCCCCACGCGGAGGGCCTCCTGGATTCCCAAGAGCACGGGATGCAGGTCTCCCTTCCGGATTGCCTTGAAGCCCTCCGGGTCCAGGGAGTCCACGCTCACGTTGACGCGCTTCAGGCCGGCGTCCCGGAGGGCCTCCGCGCGCTTCGCGAGCATCGAGCCATTCGTCGTCATCGACACGTCGGGGATCTGGCGGACCGTGCGGTCGACGATTCGTTCCATATCCAGCCGCACGAGCGGCTCTCCGCCGGTGAACTTCACGGACCGGATCTCGAACTCCCGCGCCACACGAACGATTCGCTCGATCTCCTCGACGCTCATCTCCTCTTCGTGAGGCATGCGCGGCGTAAGGATCGGCCCGAGGCCCTCGTCGTGGCAGTAGATGCATCCGAAGTTGCAGCGCTTCGTGACGCTAATCCGGATGTCCGTGACCCCCCTCCCGAAGGTGTCGACGAGCATGGGCGATCTTGGGAAACCCGCGGCGTCGTCATATAGTTGTGGTGGCGCGACGGGCGACACCCGTTGTGAGCCGATGCCTGCAGGCGATGCGGCAGCCTCTTCAGAACCGTCGGCGACGCTGCGGGGGACCCCGGTCCCGCCGACGCCCTTCATGCGGGCGTGGACCGTGCCCACGGGGCCGACCGCCCTCGTGTCCGTGCACCTTGGGCGGTGGCGGTGCGGCGTAGTCGAAGTCCGGCAAGGTCACGCGGGGGATGGGCCGGCCGAGAGCCTTCTCGATCCCGCGGAGGTCGGCCTCCTCCTCCGGCGTCACGAACGTGATGGCATCGCCTTCCGCCTCCATGCGGGCCGTGCGCCCGACGCGGTGGACATAGTCCGTTGGGACGCCGGGCACGTCATAATTGATCACGTGGGAGATGCCTTCCACGTCAAGCCCTCGGGCCGCGACGTCCGTTGCGATGAGCACTTGGTGCCTCCCGCTCCGGAAGCCCTCCAGGGCCGTCTCCCGCTGGCTCTGGCTCCGGTCGCCGTGGATCCTCGCCACGGGGAACCCCGCCTGTCCGATCTGGCGGGCCACGCGGTCCGCGCGCCGCTTCGTCCGGACGAAGACGAGGACGGACAGCATGTCTTCCCTCCCCAGCAGGTGGGCCAGGAGGCCCGTCTTGAGGTGCTGCGGGACCGGGTAGACCTCGTGGCGAATCTTCGGCGGCGGCCGATGCGGCGGGGAGACGGCGATCCGCACGGGATTGCGCATGATGCTCCTCGACAGCTGCTCGATCTCCGGGGGCATCGTTGCGGAGAACAGGAAGGTCTGTCGCTCCCGCGGGAGCGCCCCGACGATCCTCCGCACGTCGGGCAGGAAGCCCATGTCGAGCATCCGGTCCGCCTCGTCGAGGACGAGCACCTGGAGCCCGCGAAAGTCCACGTTCCGCCGCCCCATGTGGTCCAGCAGGCGGCCCGGCGTGGCGACCACGACGTCCACCCCGGAGCGGAGGGCGTGCTCCTGCGGTGCCATGCCCACGCCCCCGTACACGGCCTGGCCCCGGATGCGGGTCCCCTTCGCAAGGGAGCGGAGGGCGGCCTCGGTCTGCGCCGCGAGCTCGCGGGTGGGCGAGAGGATCAGGGCTCGGGTCCGGCCTGCGGGCTCGCGCATGAGGCGTTGGAGGATCGGGAGCAGGAACGCCGCCGTCTTGCCGGAGCCCGTCTGGGCGGTCCCGATCACATCGCGGCCGGAGAGGATCGCGGGGATGGCCTCCCGCTGGATGGGGGTCGGGTTCTCGTAGCCCATCGCACGCACGGCCCGCAGGAGGACCGGGTCGAGCCCCAAGTGGTCAAACGACGTCGTCGCGGACATCGGCCACGGTACGGCGACGCCCCAATAAGGCTTCCTGTGCGCCCAGGGTATGGTAGGCGCCGCCCCTCCGCGCGATGGGTCTCCACCCCGGGACATCGAGGACGAACTCCTGAGGCAAGGCTAAGACCCTCCATCCCTTGGTCGTCCTCATGCCCGAGGAGTTGTCCCCATTCACCCGTTCGAACCGGGACCTGTGGAACGTGACGAGCGAGGAGTACCAGCGGGACCACCACACCGAGCTCAAGGACGACGTCCTCTGGGGGCCTTCGATGCCGCCGGAGGCGATCCTCCGCGTGCTGGGAGCCTCCGTGGCGGCGAAGGACGTGCTCGAGATCTGTTGCGGCGGAGGCCAGTGCTCCATGTACCTGGCGGAAAAAGGCGCCCGTGCGGTCGGCGTGGACCTGTCGTCGAAGCAACTCGAGCACGCCCGGCGGTTCGCGGAGGAGCGTCACGCGGACGTGCGGTTCGTCGAATCGAACGCGGAGGACCTCTCCATGTTCGCAGATGCGAGCTTCGACGTTGCCTTTTCCGCCTATGCCCTCGGCTTCGTGCAGGAGGTCGACCGTACGTTCCGCGAGGCCTTCCGGGTCCTCCGACCCGGTGGCCTCTTCGCCTTCTCGTGGTCCTCGCCCTTCTACGTCTGCCTGACCCGGGACAAGGACGGCGCGCTCCGCGTGACGAGGAGCTACTTCGACCGGAGTCCGATCGTGTTCACGGACGAGAACGGTCGCGAGGTGGACTTCTACCGCACCTACGGCGACTGGCTGCGCTCCCTCGTCGACGCGGGCTTCGTCGTGACGGACATCCTCGAGCCGGAGCCCTTGCCGCAGGAGAGCACGTACAGCGATGTGTTCCCGTTGGATCAAGTGCGCCAGGTGCCGGGCACGGTGATCTGGCGGGCCCGGAAGCCGGAGTGACGCGTCCGCGAAGACCCGAATCCTCAAGGCCCTACCGAAGGGTGTCACGCCACGGGGTGGGGATGCGCCGCGTGTCGCGGATCTCCTCGGCCCCCAGGAATTCCGCAAGCGCCTCGACGGCCTCGGCGACGCGTTTCCGGGCTTCCTCGGTCGGAGGAGGCTCGGGCTCCGCGTACATGGCGTGGACGTTCGGCCTCGAACGCCTCCGGTCCATGTCCAGGTCGATTTGGAGGCAGCCGAGGTCGCGGACCACGGAGAGGATTCCGCCGGCATCGGCAGCGGGCCGCGGAACGCAGAGCCGCTGCCGGGACACGGCGGGCCGACGGGCGGTCTCCGGGGAAAGGACTCGGGGCGTCGGCGGGTCTGTTCCGTGCGCCACACCCGTCTCCCTTGAACGCGTGTCGCCCGACAGGGGCGAAACGGTCCGCGCGCCCGCACACTCTATCTAGGACGGCTGTCTGGACATCTACAGGATGGCTCCTTTGATCGGTTCGACGGTGCACCTGAACAACGGAGTCGAGATGCCCGTGCTGGGCCTAGGCGTGTGGCAGATCCCCTCCGGTCGTGCGACGCAGCAGGCCGTCCTCTTCGCCCTCCATGCAGGCTACCGGCTCATCGACACCGCAAAGCTCTACGGGAACGAGCGGGACGTCGGGATCGCGGTGAAGGAAAGCGGCATCCCGCGGGAGGATGTCTTCGTCACGACGAAGCTGTGGAACAGCGACCACGGGTATGAGCCGGCGCTCCGCGCCTTCGACGAGAGCCTGAAGCGGCTCGACCTCGGCTACGTGGACCTGTACCTCATCCACTGGCCCGTGCCGCGCCTGCGCGACGAGACGTGGCGGGCCATGGAACGCATCCTGAAGGAGGGAAAGGCCCGTGCGATCGGCGTGAGCAACTACACGGTCCGCCATCTTGAGGAGCTCGCCCGCACAGCTTCCCTCCCGCCTGCGGTGGATCAGATCGAGTTCAGTCCTTTCCTCTACTCGGACGGCTTCCTCCGGTACTGCAAGGACGCGGGCATCCAAGCCGAGGCGTACAGCCCGCTGACGAAGGGGACGAAACTCGGCCATCCGCTCCTCCGACGGATTGCCGCGGCGCACGGGCGGAGTCCCGCACAGATCCTGATTCGCTGGTCCCTCCAGCACGGGCTCGTGGTCATCCCCAAGTCCGCGCGGCGAGAGCGGATCCAGGAGAACGTCCGCGTCTTCGACTTCGAACTCTCCCCCGAGGACATGCGGGCGCTCGACGGGCTCCAGCAGGACTACCACACGAGTTGGAACCCGCAAGACGCTCCCTAGTATTCCCGCAGGATCGGCCGGGTCAGGCAGGTGGGTCCGCCTTCCGCCTTCATGGAGATCTCGTCTCCCACGTAGATCTCGACGCGGCAGCCCGCGGCCTCGAGGTGGGACGCGGTGATGGGATTCCCTCGGAGCAGGACGACGTGCCGCGGGGCGAGGGCGAGGATGTTTGGGGCCATCGTCCGGAACTCCTCGTCGGAGGCCTCGAGGAGGTCGAATCCGCGCTCTTTCAGCTCCTTCCAAAGCGGCACCGGAAACATCGGCGGGTAGATGACCGCCAGGTCGTCGTCGACGACGCTGATGAGGGACATCAGGTGAAGGCACGCTTGAGGGCCGTGGAAGTACGGAAGGTCCACGGGGATGGCGTCCACGCCGAGCGGTCTCAGGATCCGGCGGAGTTGGCGATAGCCGTCCGCGTTCGTCCGGAAGCCTTGGCCCACCGCGAGAGTGTCGTGGTCGACCCACAGGAGGTCGCCGCCTTCCGCCCGGGCCGACCCGCGCAACGAGGCCAGGATGGGCACCCCCAGCTCCTTGAGGCGTGCGCCGAGCACCGCCTCCTCGCCACGGCGCAGGTCCTTGCCCATGCTCAGGATCACGGCTCCCCGGTCCGTGATGATCGCAGGGTCGTACACGAAGATCGAGTCCGCGCGGCCCGGCTGGTCGGCGTCGAAGGAGATCACCTCCGCGCCTGCCTTCTTCAGGATCGAGGTGAAGGCGTCGTGCTCGCGCCGGGCCTCCTCGACGTCCGGTCGACCCGTGTAGGACCATTTCGCGGGATCCTCCACGGCGAAGGTCCGATCGGGCCGTCTCACGAGGACCTTCCGCAGCGGGGCGACCATGCTCTGGCTGCCAAACGCGCGTCCCATGAGCTCCCGTCCTCTCCGTAAGAGGGCGGGGCTCATACCCTTTCCGCCGGGATGGCGCGCGTCAGAGCAGGAAGCTGGCCGCTCGCTTCGCAAACTCGCGGAGCGAGCCTCGGATGCGGGATCCGCGGCCGTCCGGGCATTCCGGAACCCGCCGGGCCGCGAGCTCGGCGGCACCAATCCACGTCCCCCGGGACCACGGCCACGGTCGTGTGCTTGATCGATCCCGTGCCTTTGCGGACTTTCCTGATTCGCTCGACGCGCTGAACGTTCCAGGCCTCGCTCCAAGGGCTCCCCGTTCCCTGCATCAGGTTTGCACGAACCTCCTCGGTGGGTTCTCTGACCGATGCTTTAACACCTGAGAGTCCATCCTCAATCCGCATGCGTCCAAGGTACGAACTGCCCGAGACATTGCATGCCGCGACCCTGGGGGAGCGCCGCCGTTTCTACGAGCGCGGGATGGACTATCGCGCCGCGGCAGGCTGGCTCTCCTCGGCCCGGGGCGAGCGTGTGTACGCGTTGATCCTGGGCCGGCACTCGGGCATCTATCCCCGCCGCTTCCGTTCCCTGAAGAACGTCCCCCTCCTCATCGAGGACGCTCGGGACGTGTTCGCCCTCCGCCCCTACCTCCTCAAGTACCTCCCGGAGGGCGTTTACTACGACCGCAATCGCTACTCCTCGATCGAAGGGGCTCGGAAGGCGGGCGTGGACTACATGCACGCATGGCGAAGCCGCTTCTTCCTCGGCCAGGAGCTTGCCTTCGACCTGGACCCCGAGAACGTCGACTGCCCGGTCCACGGGGACGTCGAGGCGAAGATGCGCCGCCACCAGGGGCTCTCGTTCTGCGACTGGGAGTTTGCGGAGGTGCGCCGGCAGGCGGCGTCCCTGTTCGACGAGCTCTCGGAGGAATGGTCCCGGCTCACCGCGGTCTTCTCCGGCCGCGGATTCCACATCCACGTCCTCGACGAGGACGCCTACCGCATGACCCGGAAGGAGCGGACGCTCCTCGCGAGCCGCTTGGCCGACCGGTACGCGGTCGACGAGTGGGTCACGTCCGGGGAGATGCGCCTCATCCGCCTCCCCAACTCCCTCCATGGCATGGTCTCCCGCGTCGTCGTCCCGGTCCCCCGGGGCGACCTGGAGGACTTCACCTACGACGACCGCCGCGCGATGCCGTGACCGGCCCGGGGCGGATCACTTCTTCGCCCTGCGTTCCTTCCGTCCCGCATAGTAGGCTTTCTTCTTCGCCTTCTTGGCCTTCTTCTTCGCCATCGCCGCCCGAAAAGGCGACGCAGGTTGTATGCTTTGCCCCGTCGGGCGACGGAAACCTTGAGATGCCGCCCCGGGTTCTCCCCAGAGATGCCCGAAGGCGCGCGCCTCACGGTCCGGCCGCTGGGGACCCGAGATCCCCTCGCCCGACTGAACGCCGCGGCTCGCGGGGCGATGCCGTTCCTCCTCGACTCCTCCCTGCGAAACGACGAGCTCGCGCGGTATTCCTTCCTTGGCTCGAATCCGATCGGATGGTTCCGGAGCCGGGGCGACCTCGCGGCCTTCGCGTCCCCCTGGGGCGAGGACCGTTTCCGCGGGCATCCTCTGTCCGCGCTCGAGACGTTCCTCGGATTGCTCCCGCGAGCACGGACGGGCCGTCCGTCGTATCCGTTCGCGGGAGGGCTCGTGGGGTACCTCTCGTACGATCTGGGCCGCCGCCTCGAGGCGTTGCCCGATCTCAAGGCCGCGGACCTCGCGGTGCCGGACATCCACTTTGCCCTGTACGACCGGGTGACCGTGTTCGACCACGTCTGGGGCGAGGCGTTCTCGATCGCGCTTCGCGGCGCAGCCCCGTACGTCCCCCCGCCGATTCCCGAGGCGCTCCGGGTGCCCGAGGCGACGAGGCCGATCGAGCCGCTCGAACGGGAGGCGTACCTCCGGATCGTGGAGGTGGCCAAGGAGGCGATCCGGGAAGGAGAGATCTTCCAGGTGAACCTCTCCCACCGGCAGCGGTTACGCCTTCCGGGTTCAGCGCTCGCCGCGTACGGGCGGCTGCGGACCCGCACGCCCTCGACCTTCGGCGCGTACCTCGATGCGGGAGACCACCGGGTGCTGTCCGCGAGCCCGGAACGTTTCCTCCGCGTTCGGGGACGCGACGTGGAGACCCGGCCGATCAAGGGCACCCGCCCTCGGGGACGGACCGAGGAGGAGGACCGGGCCCTTGCGGAGGAGCTCCTGGCGAGCGAGAAGGACGCCGCGGAGAACGTGATGATCGTGGACCTCGAGCGGAACGACCTGGGCAAGGTGTGCGAGTTCGGGAGCGTCGGAGTGCCGGTCCTCCGCGGGCTGATGTCCCTCCCGAACGTGCATCACCTCGAGTCCGTCGTCCGCGGCCGGCTGCGTGAAGCGGTCACGATTCCCCAGATCGTGCAGGCCACCTTCCCGGGAGGGTCGATCACGGGCGCGCCGAAGCCGCGGGCCATGGAGATCATCGAGCGACTGGAGCCCCACCGGCGCGGCGTCTACACCGGCGCGATCGGGTACATCTCCTGGGATCGCTCCGTGGACCTGAACATCGCGATCCGGACCGCGACGGTGCTCGGGCAGGAGGCCTTCTTTGCGGTCGGCGGCGGGATCGTCGCCGACTCGGAGCCGGACGCGGAGTACCGGGAGACGCTCGACAAGTTCCGCGGACACGCGGAGGCCCTCACGGGGGACCGGATGGCGGTGGCCACCGATGGAATACGCATGGCTCAACGGTGAGATCGTCCCCGCAAATGAGGCGCGCGTACCCATCACGGATCGCGGATTCCTCCAGGGGGACGGCTGTTTCGAGACCGTCCGCATCCACCACGGGGCGCCTTTTCGCTGGGACGGCCACCTCCACCGCCTCGAGGAGAGCCTCCGCCTGATGGGCCTACCTCCGCCCCTCCCGTCCGCCGACCTCCGCGCGGGAGCGCGCGCCCTCGTCCAGGCGTCGCCGCTCGCCGAGGGTCTTCTTCGGATCACGGTGACCGCACACGACCCGGAGCGGACGTCGGGCGGGACGACGGCGATGACGATCCGGGCGCTCCCCGAGGTCCCCGCAACGGTCGCCCTCCACGTGAGCGAGACGGGTTTTCGACTCCCCGGCCCCCTGAGCCGATGCAAGACCACGTCGAGGGCCCTCGAGAGCGCGGCCCTGCGGGAAGCGAGGCGGGCGGGGGCCTTCGATGCCATCCTGCTCAATCCGTCCGGACGGCTCGTGGAGACCACGGCGCGGAACCTCTTCCTCGTGCGAGAGGGCGGCGTGGAGACCCCGTCTCTCTCCGAAGGAGCCCTGCCGGGCATCACGCGGGAGGCGGTGCTCGTCCTTGCGTCGGACCTCGGCATCCCTGCGGAGGAGACCCTCATTCCCCGGGAGGCGCTCGCGCGGGCGGAGGAGGTCTTCCTCACCGGGAGCGGGGTAGGGGTCCTCGGCGTCGCGCGCATCGGGGATCGCATGAAGGCGTCGCCCGGACCTTCCACGCGGCGTCTCGCAGCCGCCTTTGCGGACCTCCTGGATCGAGAGGCCCGTTGGTGACCTGGGCTGTACCGCGCGATCTTCAAGCCGTTGCGTGCCCCCTGTGTCCGCGGAGGCTTTATCCCCGCCGCCCGGTACCGACGGACGTGGTCCCGTGAACGACGCCGAACCGCGGGTCGAAAGGAGTGTCGTCTGGCGGAGTCTGACGTACGCCTTGGAGCCCGTGGCCTACGTGCATGCCTTGTGGGAGGCGGGAGCCGCCGCCTTTGGTCGGGTGGATCCCTGGTCCGACATCGATGCGTACGTGGTCGTCGACGACGATCGAGTCCCTGACGTCTTCCGGGTCATCGAAGCGGCCCTCGAGGGTGTGTCGCCGATCGAGCAGAAGTACGAGGTGACGCACCCGCCCGAATCGGGCCTCTTCCAGGCCTTCTACCGTCTCCGGGATGCGAGCCCCTTCTTGATCGTCGACCTCGCCGTGTTCACCCGCTCCGCACGCGGCAAGTACCTGGAGCCGGAGTTGCACGGCAAGGCGGTGTTCGCCTTCAACAAGGCGCAGGCGGTCGAGATCCCCCATGTAGACACCGTACGCTTCGTCGCGGCCCTCATGGAGCGCAAGGCGCACCTCCGGGCCCGGTTCGACATGTTCCACATCTTCGTGGAGAAAGAGGTCCACCGAGGCAACTGGGTCGAGGCCATGGACGCCTACCGCGCGATCGTCCTCGATTCCCTCCTCGAGGTGCTGCGCATGAAGCACAACCCCGTGCACTACTCATTCCGTTCGCGGTACGTGCACTACGAGCTCCCCCTGGAGGTCGTCTCGCGCTTCCAACGGCTCTGTTACGTTCGCGACCAGCACGATTTCCAGGAGAAATACCGCGAAGGGGTCAAGTGGTTCCGGCAGGCCCTTGGCGAGGTCGAGGAAGCCGAGGTCCGCGCGAGACTCGGCGCGACGTGACGTAACGCCTCGAGGCCTCGCAACGGCCGGATCCGAGAGAGGCCCTTCCATGGACGGGCATACCTCCATCCTCCGGTTCCCTCATCGCGTGTGCATGAAGTTCCGCCTCACATACACCGGCATCCGGGTGCGAGACCTCGACCGCTCTGTCGCGTTCTACACGGAGGCCCTCGGCCTCAAGAAGGTCGGCGGCGGACAGATGCCCCACGGGGGGAAGTACGTCCACCTGGAATCTCCGGGCAGCCGCCAGCGCCTCGAGCTGAACTGGTACCCGAAGGGCAGCCGGTTCTACGTGCCCTACCGCCGCGGCGAGGAGATGGACCACTTGGCCTTCACCGTGGACGATGTTGGGCGGGCCTTCGAGGAGCTCCTGCGACAGGGAGCCACCGCGGCCGTGGATCCTGCCCGTTCGAAGGGGACGGAGGTCTACGTCAAGGACCCGGACGGCATCTGGATCGAGCTGCTCGGCTGAAGCCACCCCGTTCGGGCTCTCTCCTCCTTCGCGATCGGTTCTGGATCGCGCGGCCTTCGCTCCCCGCCGGGATAGCGGCGGCTTAAGTAGGACCGTTCCTTGGACTCCTGGGTGATTGGAATGGACCCGAACCCCATTCGTAAGATTGAGCAAATCCTCCCCAGCCGCGAGACGATCGAGGGCGCGGGCGTCCACCTCCGCCGCGCCTTCGGAGCCATGGAGGTGCCGCGGCTCGACCCGTTCCTGTTGCTCGATGACTTTCGTTCGGAGAACCCCGCAGAATTCATCGCGGGCTTCCCGTGGCATCCCCACCGCGGGATCGAGACGGTCACGTACATGCTCGATGGGCTCGTGCAGCACGAGGACAGCATCGGCAACAAGGGCGTCATCCGGCCGGGAGACGTGCAG
>Ga0209341_10004477_pt1 | contig 12859 bp, 11 predicted proteins | sample RifCSP13_2_FD_184020 | JGI IMG/M metagenome (GOLD analysis project Ga0209341, IMG submission 184020) | Soil microbial communities from Rifle, Colorado - Rifle CSP2_sed 13_2 (SPAdes) (version 2) | ecosystem: Environmental > Terrestrial > Deep subsurface > Rock core/Sediment | place: Rifle...
AGTTTTATGTTGACTAAAGCTTGTTTAGAATAGAGGAGGAGAAAAATGTTGTTATGGTTGTTAGGGTTGTGGAGGTTGAGAATGTTGTGATTGTTGTTAAGGTTGTTATTGTTGTTATTGTTGTTATTGTTGTGATGGTTATGGAGGTACCATCTGCAACACTACAACAATGACAACAATGACAACAAAGACAACCCTGACAACTTTCCTGACAACCCTGACAACAATGACAACCCTTACATCAACCCCAACCCCCTACTCCTCCCCCAGATACCTGTCAATCACCCAATGCATGCCATAGATCAACGGGGTAAGCAGGATGGCCAGGGTTACCTTATAAAGATATTGCAGCAGTCCTACCTGGATCACCTGTGAGAGGGACCAGTTGCCCAGCAGGTAAAAGGCCACCCAAAGGATCAGGAAGCTGTCGATCAGCTGTGATACCACGGTGGATCCGGTGGCGCGTAACCACAGCAACCGGTGACCGGTTAACTTCTTCAGGTATTGAAATGTATAGGCATCAATGAGCTGGCTTACCAGGAATGCGGTGATCGATCCGATGATGATGTTCACCCCCTGCCGGAATACGGCATTGTAGGCATAATTGATGTCGAAATCATTGCCGCCGGGACCAGCCTGGTTGTTCTGCAGCCAGAAATCAGCCGGGGGAAGCTTGTTGCCTATTACCAGGAATATGGAAGTATAGGCAATAAGGATGGCGGTGATAAAACTGATCTTCCGTACCCCTTGCCTGCCGAAATACTCGTTGAGAATATCCGAGGTAATGAACACCAGTGGCCATATCACCACACCGATGCTCATGTCGAGCTGCGGAAGTGCCTGCATCTGCGACCATCCGGGGAACCAGTCCTGCAGCACTTTGGCCAGGCTGAAGATCTTCACGCCGGTGAGTTCGGCGAGCAGGGCATTACCTATGAAAAAAGCCGAGAGCAGGAGGTATAGGTTGGATTTTTTGTCTTTCATGAGAAATATGCTAATGTGCAAATGTGCAAATGTGCAAATGTGCAAATGTGCCAATTTGCTAATTTGCTAATTTAATTACAACACGTGGCAGTCACAACATACAACCCACAACTTTTGTTTTCTCCATTCAAAAATTCTAAAAATATCGCTACTTTTAATCGTTGGCTGCGTATATTACTACAAACAACCTGATACATGGATGCACAACACAGAAAAGAGCTGGTATTCCAATATACTTTCATAGCCGTTATTATCTCGTTCATGATCCTGATGTCCGCCGTATTTCTCGGGCTGATAATCAGTGACGAAGCCTCATTTTCCTGGTCGGGGATCAGGTTCCTCCTCCGTGATCCGCTTAACTGGCTGCTTATTGCCCTGGCAGTGTTGTTGCCGGTATCGGTGTACTTTATCGCCCGTAAGCTTTCGAAGCGGCTGCTCGAAAAGCAGCAACAGCTGGATCAGGAACTCGACAGGCTGATACAGATCAACAAATTCAGCCAGGAGCTTGCACAAAACAACCTCGATGCGGATCTCAGCCTGGCAGGTGATGATGATGTTATCGGCAGGAGCCTGCTGAACCTCAGGAATTCCCTGAAGGAAACGAATGAGAACAACCTGAAGCTCCGTAAAGAAGAAGAACAGCGTAACTGGATCGCCGAAGGCATGGCCCATTTCAGTGAGATCCTCAGGAACAACATCAACGACATCGACCAGCTTTCATTTCAGGTCGTCAAAGACCTCAGCAGGTATATCAATGCCGTGCAGGGTGGGTTTTATATGCTGGATGATTCCGACCAGCACAACAGGGTGTTCAACCTTACTTCCTTCTTTGCCTATGACCGGAGGAAGTTTGCCGATAAGCAGATCAAATGGGGTGACGGACTGATCGGGACTTGCGCGCTGGAGCAGAAAATCATCCACCTGAAAAATATACCGGAAAGCTACCTCAGTGTAACTTCGGGACTTGGTGAATCCAATCCCGACAGTATACTGATCGTGCCCATGCAATACGAAAACGAAATATACGGTGTTCTTGAATTCGCCTCTTTCGGCAAATTTGAGGCCCGGCATGTAAACCTCATCGACCGGGTGGCAGAAAGCGTGGCCTCTACCCTGTCGGCTGCAAAAACGAATATCCGCACAGCCATACTGCTCGAGGAATCGAAAGCACAAACCCAGGCCCTTTCGTCCCATGAGGAGGAAATGAGACAAAACATGGAAGAACTCCAGGCCACCCAGGAAGAAGCAACCCGGCAGGCACAGCGGTTCCTGCTGCTGGACAGCATGCTGAGCCAAAACCTGGTACGGGCCGAGTTCTCGGCCGAAGGTAAGCTGATAACAGCAAACAACCTTTTTTTCAGCAAGTTCGAGTATGACAACGACTTCAACATCGAAGGCAAACATGTGTCGGAATTTATCAGCCAGGATATGCGCGATGAATTTAACGTATTGTGGAAGGAACTTGTCGCGGATGGTAAGGATTTCAAGGGGTATCACAAGCATGTTACCCGTACCTGCAAGGACCTGTGGACCTTTTCCATGTTCCTCGGTGAACGTGGGGAAGATGCCTCGCTGAACAGCATCATGTTCCTGGCCATTGATACCACCGAAGAAATGATGCAGATGAAGCGTATTGAGAGCATCAACGAATCGGCCGGAAAACTCGGGATCAGGCTCGACCTGGATGTCAACGGCAACGTTCTTGAATGCAATCATAATTTCATTCAGCTGTTAAACCTCTCGCAAAAGGATATCAAATCGCTGGTGATTTTCGACCTGATCGATCCGGTTGAGCACGAAGCCTTTAACAAGCAGTGGGATGCACTCATCAAAGGAATATCCTATTCCGGTCCCGTTAAGGTAAAAACCGCAGGTGGCGAGGAAAAATGGTTGCAGGGTGTGTTCGATGTAATGCAAAACACATCCCACGAGGCCGATCGCATTGTTTTCGTCGGGCACGACATTACCCGTGAACGGAAGCTGGAGAATGACTTCAGGATACAGCACGAAAGCCTGAAAAAGCTGGAAAAATTGCTTCGCGAAACGGGAAAGGAAATGGTGGCGAAGATCAGGAATACCAAACAGGAGTTGCAGGAGCAGTTCAGGGAAACCGGCCGGCTGAAACAGATGCATGAAATGATCATGGACGATTCACTTGATGCCATTGTGACAACCGGGCACGATAACCGCATCATCTTTTTCAACAAAGCGGCCGAATTGTTGTTTGGTTATGAACGGATGGAAGTATTGGAAAAAGATATCGGCATGTTGTTCCCGGAGAAGCTTACCGCCACGGATGAATTGCTGGACAGTTTCGTACACCCGGGGAACCATAAAATCACCGGTAAACGCAAAAAGTCGCACATCATTGACAAGCACGGCAGGGAAAAACCGGTTATGATTTTTCTTGCACGGGCAAGGGTGGATAATGAAAACTCATTTACGGCATTCATACAGGGTTTTGAACAGGGTTAAACCAGATTTGTGAATACCTTGCTTTTATTTTGTAATTTAGATATTCTTTGATATACTGAGATTTTTACAAACAGGTCGGAGGCTGTCCAATATGTCAAAATATGAAAAATTCTCGCAAAGCCGCTAAGTCGCAAAGAGCTGATTACCATAAATTTATTTTTTTGGCGTCTTTGCGTCTTTGCGAGAAATAACTACTTTTTAGACAGCCTCTGACCTGTTCCTGGTTAATGGATTATTATGTCACGGCTTAGACAAAAGATATGGTTTTAGGCATTAAGAAAAAGGAAATCGCCGGTCTGAAACAGCAACTGGCCGACCTGAAAGCGGAAAACAAACTTCTCCGCGGCATTATGTCCGGCACCGGGATAGAAGACAGTCCCTGGTACAACCTTTCCCTTCTTTCTAAAGCGCTTGAGATCAATGGTATTGGCTTTTGGGTGAAGGAAAATGAACCCGGGGTATTCTGGCTTTCCCATGCCGCAAAGGAAATGCTGGGTTGCCTGGCCGAAAGTACGCTAACCTGGGAAACCTTCAGAAACACCATCCTCCCCGAGGACAGGATTTTATTCGACAAAGCCATCCATGTAACCACACCGGGAGGAAAACCTGTGGAGCTGGAGCTTAAGATTGCCCGTCATGAAGGTGATGGCAGGGAATTCAGGATATTGTACTTCGCGATAGGCAGGTTTACCGGAATGCCGGACCAGGGTTCAGCCATCATGGGTACCGTAAAGGATATAACGCGGCAGGATAAAATAAAAAGAGACCTCATCAAAGCAAAGGAACGCACGGAAGAATCGGAAAAATTGAAGAATATATTGATTGCCAATATTTTGCATGAAGTCAGAGCACCGATGAATTCCATCATCGGCTTTAGCGAACTACTGAATATCGGCAACCTACCCATCGAAAAGCGGCAGGAATATGTCCTGACGGTTAAAAACCAGGGCATTCACCTGCTGAAAACCATTGATGACATGATCGAGCTCACCCGGATGGAATCAGGAAAGATAACCATCCGGAAATCGCCCTGCAACATCGACATCCTGCTCCATGAACTTACCGTGATCTTTAACAAGTATAAGATTGTCGAGAATAAGGATTGCCTTGAGATCAGGGCCAGCTATCCCGAAAAACGCGGAATGGTGATATTCACCGATCCCGGAAGGCTGCAGCAGCTTATTTCGAACCTGATCAACAATGCCATCAAGTTCACGGAAAGGGGATGGATTGAAATTGGTTACCGGCCGGTTGCAGAAGAAAGAATTGAATTTTACATAAAAGACACGGGTATTGGCATTTCCCGTGATCTGCAGAAAATCATTTTTAACCGTTTTGTAGCGGATGAAACCCTTACCGGGAAGCTGGAAGGATCGGGACTGGGCCTGACCATCTCCAAGAATCTTGTAAGGTTGCTGGGAGGTAAAATATGGGTGGAATCAGAAACGGGCAAGGGATCAACTTTCTTTTTCACCATTCCGCATGAGGAAGTGCCGGAAACCTTTCACACGATGGCATCCGAAGAGGAAATTGAAATACCCTCTTACAGCTGGAAGGACAAGGTGATCCTCATCGTGGAAGACGATGAGGTCAACTATAAGTTCCTGGAGGCTGTGCTCCAGGACACGGCCATTCAGCTGTTGCATGCCAGGAACGGGCTTCAGGCCGTTGAACTGTGCAGGACGATCAACAAGATCGACCTGGTTCTGATGGACCTGAAAATGCCGGAAATGGATGGGTTTGAAGCGACCCGAAAGATCAGGGAGTTTAACAAAAAGGTGCCGATCATAGCACAAACGGCATTCTTCCATGATGAAGAACTGGAAAAATGCCGTGAGGCGGGGTGTGATGACGAGATCACAAAACCCATTGAAATAAAGGTATTTTTCGAGAAAATTGACAGGTTTCTGAAGGAGAAGTGACCTCAGTTTTTAATCCAATTCATGATCTTCTCGGTATCAGGCTTTTCCTTTGACGGCACCATATCCACCAGGTATCCGTTTGCGTCAATCAGGTATTTCTGGAAATTCCAGCCTACTTCCGTATCCATCACGCCGTTCAGCTCCTTGGTGGTCAGCCATTTGTAAAGGGGATCCATATCCTCGCCCTTGACCGATACTTTTGACATCATGGGAAAGGATACGCCATAATTGGCCTGGCAGAAGTTCTTGATCTCTTCGTTTGTTCCAGGTTCCTGGCCCGCAAAATTGTTGGCCGGGAAGCCGATGATCATAAAGTCCTGATCGGCATATTCCTTGTAAAGCTTCTCAAGGTCGGCATATTGCGGGGTTTGCCCGCATTTTGAGGCAGTATTGACCACCAGGACCTTTTTACCTTTCAGGTCGGCCAGATTATAGGGTTTTCCGTCAATATCCTTAACAGTAAAATCATACAGGGTTTTAGGCTTTTGCGCAATTGCCGGTTCCAAAAATGCAAAAGTCATGGTAATCAGGAATAAGAAAATTATTTTTTGTTTCATTGTTGTATTTTTTTATTTAACAAAATTAATGGTAAAATTTAATATTATTGCAGGACACGGGGTTAAATAAATGTTAATTATCTTTGAAAAGAACCATCAGAATTTGGTCATTTCCGAAAATACGATACACAAAAATATAACCCTTTCGGGACGCGTACAGGGCGTAGGATTCCGCTATTCAGCAAGGAGTGTGGCGTCAGAACTGGGTGTCAGGGGGTTTGTGCGGAACATGCCGGACGGGGATGTTTACATCGAGGCAGAAGGAACTGCGCAGCAACTGGAGGGTTTCATCGCCTGGTGCCGTAAAGGCCCGCCGGGAGCGGTGGTTGGCAATGTCTTCATCACCGAAGGAATGGTTGTTGGATTTCGGGAGTTTCTGTGACAGAAATCCACCCCCTGCCCCCGCCAGCGGGGGACATCCACCCCCTGCCCCCGCCAGCGGGGGACATCCACCCCCTGCCCCCGCTCCTCACTCCTTACTCCTTACTCCTTACTATCTCAAATCCCTCCCAATACCTCTGTCAAAACCCAACCTTTGTTTCCATCCCCGATCCGGATCTCTTTCCAGTCCTTCACACTGTCGGTGAGCTCCACCCGGGTACCTTCGTGAAGGACGAATACATTGGTGCTTTGCGCATCGGGTGAACTTTTGACGTTCACCGAGGGGATCATGATGATGGCCTTGTGGCCGTTCTCAATGGCCTGATTCCGGCTATGCATAAAGAGAAAGCATATTGCGGACAGGAGTACAAGCATAATACCCAGGGAAAATCCCAGTTTCCGGGTCCGCAGGCTTTCACTGAACCGGTAGATCAGGAATGCAACCAGGGCAATGACAAACAGTACCAGGCTTGCCACGGCCCAGTGATCGGGCAGCAATGATCCGGCCAGGGACCGGATCCACCGTTTGAGGAACAGGTCGGGGATCTCATTGATCTTGTCAACAATACGCGAATTAGCCATGGCCAGGTTCTGCCGGATGTCATCGTTCCCGGGTGTCAGCAACAGTGCTTTTTCGTAGTAGAGAATGGCCTCGGCCATCCTGTTCTGTTTATAGAAAGCGTTTCCCAGGTTATAATACAGGTCTGCAGCTACAAAACCCATATCCACAACCTGTTTGTAGCTGGTGGCTGCCATATTGTAGTCGTGGTTCATGTAATAGGCATTGCCGGCAGAAAGGATGGAATCGGCCCTGGCGGAGGAAGATGCTGACACGGTATGCCGGCAGCATAAAAAAATAACCGCAACGCAAATCAAAACAAGCCTGTGCAATGTTGTCCTTATCATGATTTCTGCTTTTTCATTATTTCAGTTTTTGCTGTAACCGTGTTATCACATCCAACGCATTGTGATACAGTTTATCCATGGCAACACCACCCGAAACCTGACCGTATCGTGCCATCTCACATTCACCGGCTATGCGGAACAGTTCATCCACCAGTTCACCATCTACATTCCGCACCTGCAGGGCGTCCCGGGCTGTGTCTCTTGACAGGTCCGCCACGGGTATATTCAGTTTATCACCCACATATCCCCAGGTAGCCCCCAGCAGTTCTTCATAAAATGCCGCATGGTTTCCCTGCTTCAGCAACTCCGCACTGTGTTTCAGCCGTTTTCTGGCAAATTTGTCGGCCCTTCTTAACCTGGCCCCAGTTATATCGGAATTCTGACGGATTACCCTGCTCCTCACCCAGAGGAGGACAACAAAAAAAGCAAGTGCCAGGAAATACAGCAGGTAAAAGACAGGAGATCCGGCAAGCCTGGAATTGTTATCCGTAAGTTTTATCCTGTTGTTCCTGATAAACCGGATATCCTGGTTAAGCATTCTCACATCCTCCTTGGAGATGCCCGGTGAAACAGCCATCAGGGTATCGCCCTCGCCATGTTCAACCTCAACGGTATAGGCCTGGCTTTTAAGGGTTTTGTACTGACGCACTTCCGGGTCGAAATATGAAAACTCCACGGGCGCGATTACATAGGAACCTGCAATCCGTGGCACAATAAGATATTCAAAGGATTTGGAACCCGAAAGCGGGTTATCCATCCGCGTAGTGATTACAGGGTCGTACTTTTCCATATCGTACGGCACCTTCATATCAATTTCGTTGATCAGCTTGAGATTTCCCTTGCCGGAGATGGTGAACCGTAATGTGAGCGGTTCATTGGTACGTGTTGTATTCTTGTTGAGTGTGGAATTCAGGCTGTATTTACCGACGGCCCCGGTGAAGGAAGCCGGGGCATTGGACGGCAGTGGCTTCACCTGTACCGTCACAGAATTGCTTCTCAGTCTTACCGGTATCCGCTGAACCTCGGGAAAGGCAAACTCATCAAAGAAAGGATCGGCGAACTTACGGGTAACATCCTGACGGATCTCCACATCCAGTTCGAAAGGCTGGATGGTAAGCGCACCGGTCTTCTGCGGGATGATCATCACCCTTCGCAACACCCCGGTGAAGAAAATATCCCCTGAAATTGCCTCCCGCTGCAAACTGCGCAAGGGCGGAACTTCGATCGGCTCGGTAAAAAAACCCGTGTAATCGGGACCTTTGAATTCCTGGTTGACGCCGGCCAACCGGGGTTTTGTAAAAACCTTTACCGTTGCCACGACCTGTTCGCCAATATAGGCTTCCCTTTTGTCCAGCAGCAGCCTGACATAAATATCATTGTCGGTATAGGATTCCACCTGCGAAGGTTCATCCTGCTGGCTTCCGGGAGTGTTCTGCCTGCCTGTTGCTGCCTTGCCGGAAACCACTTCCACGGTTACCTGGTTCGACCGGTAGATCTTATTTTTGATCTTTGCCTCCGCCGGTGCAAGGGTAAACTTCCCTTCTTTTACCGCCCTGAAAAAATAGGTGTACTGGTAGGTTGATTCCGTGGTGATCTTACCGTTGACCGACTGCACACTACGGCTATGACCCTGTATCGGTCCGCCCAGCAGTTCAAAATTCTCAATATCCGGGGGATCGAGCTCCGAAATTTCCTGATCGGTTGAATAGATGAGGTTAAATTGTTCCCCAACGCGCAGTACATTAGGGGATGCTGACGCCGTGAATTTCGCATCCTGTGCGAGCGCGTACACGAGGAGTACCGACAACAAAAGGAACATGAGTATGCCGCGTAAAAGGCTAATATAAAGGAGCTTGTATTTAGGCATATTATTCATGGATATAGGCTTTACCAATTCTTATCTACCGCAGGCTTCTGCACCTTTTTCTTTTGCTCCTGCACCCTCTTCAGCACGTTTTTCTCTTCATTTTCAAGGGCTTTTAATATCCGTTCCGCATCCTGCGGGGATATCTGGCTCCGTGCCTGTTGATCCTTATCGTCCCCGGGCTGACTCTGCTGCTCTTGTTGTTCCCCCTGTTCCTGCCCCTGTTCCTGCCCCTGTTCAGGCTTTTGCTCATCTTTGTTCCCCTGCTCCTGGTCCTTCTTCCCCTGCTCCTGCTGATCCTGCTCTCCTTTCTGTTCCTGGTTTTTCCTCTTGTTCTGGTCGTTCAGCATACGGAGGGCAAGCTGGAGATTGTGTTTTGCATCCGCATCTGACGGATTGGCCCGGAGGGCATTTTTGTAGGCTTCAATGCTTTCGGTATATTTTTTCGATTCAAAAAGGGCATTTCCCAGGTTATAGTAATAACGGCCGAGGGCACCCTTTTCTTTTTCCTTTTGGGCAAGGTCGGCATATTTGCTCGACGCAGGCTCAAATTGCTTTTGCCGGTAAAGCGCGTTGCCCAGGTTATAATCGGCAGGCACCGAGCCCGGCGTTTTCTCCAGCGCCTTCCGGTAGCCGATCTCGGCCTGCTGGAAATTTTTCTCATCGTAATCCCTGTTCCCCTGGCGTATGAATTTCCTTTCGGCCTGGGAAATACCGTCACCGGCAACGAACGAAAGCAATATTATCACAAAACTTCTCATACAACATTCCTTAATTAAATACACGGATCTTTTTAAGCCACCGGTTCTTTCTGTCGAGCACCATATATTCCAGTCCGAGCAGTGCCAATGCCAACCAGACAAGCACCGGGAACTGCTCTTCGTATTCGGTATATTCACTGTAGTCCATTTCGGCCTTATCCAGATTATTCAGCTGTGCGAGCATCTCATTCAGTCCCATATTGGGTGAATTCGCCCGGTAATAGTGCCCGTTACCGGCGGCGGCAATATCTTTCAGCATTTGCTCGTTCAGCCGGGTGATCACAAAATTGCCCTCGTTGTCCCTTCTGAAATCGCGGTTGTAAGCATCATTCCTCAGGGGTATCCGTACTCCCTGGGAAAGGCCCATCCCGATCGTGTAAATTTTGATCCCTTTGTCAACAGCCGCTTCACAGGCATCCTCCACCCCACCCTCGTGATTTTCGCCATCGCTTATGATGATGATGGCTTTACCGGCAGTGGTTTGCTGGCTGAACGAGCGGGCAGCCAGCCCGATGGCTGAACCGATGGCCGTACCCTGCCGCGAAACCATATTGGTGCTGATACCCGCAAGGAACATCTTGGCGGAAAGATAATCATTGGTAATGGGGATCTGCGTAAAGGCATCACCGGCAAAAACGATCAGCCCGAGCCGGTCGTTTTCGAGCCTGTCCATGAGCCGCGACAATTCCTGCTTGGCCTTTTCCAGCCTGTTGGGCTTAATGTCCTCGGCCATCATGCTGTTGGAAACATCGAGTGCGATAATGATCTCGATACCTTCGCGCTTGACCTCAGTGAGTTTTGAACCCGACTGCGGTCCGGCAATGGCAATTACCAGGCACAGTATGGCGGAAACCAGCAACAGGGCTTTCAGGTTACGCCGGAATTGTGAATAATCCGGCATCAGGGTACCTATCAGTGCCGGGTCACCCAGCTTTCTGAGCCGCCGTTTCCGCTGGTACTGCACCAGGAAATACAAACCGGTGAAAACGGGAACCAGTATCAGCAAAAAGAGATATGATATTTGTTCAAACCTTAACATGGGCCCTGTTTCTTAAGTTACTGATTTAAGCAGGATCGTCCTCATCAGGAAATCGAGTATTACAAGGATCAGGGCGCCGATGGCAAAGATCCGGTATTCCTCATGTTTCCTGGAAAATTCCCTGACGTCGATCTTTGACTTCTCCAGCCTGTCGATCTGTGTATAGATCTCTTTCAGCTTCTGGTTGCTGGTTGCCCTGAAGTAATTGCCGTTCGTCATTTCCGAAATATTTCCGAGGATCTCTTCATCAATCTCCACCGGCAATTGCCTGTAATAGATATTGCCATAAATATCGTGAACCGGAAAAGGAGCTGTTCCGCGGGTGCCGACCCCGATGGTGTATACCCGTATGCCAAATGTCCTGGCAATTTCAGCAGCCGTCAGCGGATCAACCGATCCGGCATTGTTCACACCATCGGTCACCAAAATCACCACGCGGCTTCTTGCGTTACTGTCCTTGAGCCGTTTTACCGCATTGGCCAGTCCGAGCCCGATGGCCGTTGACTGGTCCCCGATGATCCCGACATTGGCCTCATGCAACAGGTTGATGAGGACTGCATGGTCGGTGGTGAGCGGACACTGGGTAAAGCTTTCGCCTCCGAACAGCACCAGACCGATCCGGTCATTGGGCCTTCCCGAAACAAATTCGGTAGCCACATCCTTGGAGGCTTCGATCCTGTTGGGTACAAAATCACCGGCGAGCATGCTTCCCGAAATATCCAGGGCCAGCATAATATCTATCCCTTCGATGGTTTCATTTTCCCACCGGTTGGTAGATTGCGGCCTTGCCAGCACAACGATCAGCAATGCCACAGCCAGCAAACGAAATACAAAAGGCAAATGGCGCAGGTATATACGAGCGCTCCCGCCAATCTGCCGGAAAGGGGCCAGGGAAGAAACCTGCATATCGGATTGTACGCGGTTGTGCCGGTAAATATACCAGATGACTGCCGGCAATATGAACAGCAGCAGGAAAAGATATTCCGGGTGTGCAAATTGCAGGTTATTCATGACTTTCTCCGGTATTACTTGTATTTCTGACAAAATCAATGGCCAGGTCAACCTGCCGCGCGTTTTCATCCTGTTCGGGAATTGCCTTGGCAAACTTCACCATGTCGGCCAGTGTTAGCATACCCGACAGCAGGTTGCGGTCATTGCCGTTGCAACTGGTGCCTTTCAGCGATCCGATGATCTCATCGGTAGTCTGTTCCATGGCGGCAATGTTGAACCTCCGTTCGATATAGGTGCGTATTATTCCGGTATGCCTGATATAAAACGATTTTACACCGGCGCGCTGCCATGTTTTTTCTTCCTTCATCTGCTGCAGTTCACGCAACGCAATTACTTCCGGCAATTCGTCAGGCACAACCGGCCTGGTTTCAGGAACCGCTGCAGTCCTTCTTTTGAAATACCTTACCAGCCACCAGATCAGCAATCCCGTCAAAACGGCGCCCAATATGAACGGCCATAACTCGGAAAAATTTACGGGAGCCTTATAGTTGGCACGGATATCCCGTATGGTGGAATCGAGTTGCATGGGCAGGATCTCAACATAAACCGGCAGGGTGGCAATCGTATCGTGCAATGAACCCAGCCGGACCGCAAAGTCAAGCGGCGGAATTTCAAAGAAACCTGTATCAAACAGGGTGATCAGCACTTCCTGGCTGAGCTTTACCCTGCCCGAAGATATTTGTACCGTGTCAATGGCTGATTTGCTGATTACTTCAATGCTGCTGGTCAGCGAATCACCCAGCATGGGAAAAACCACATCCAGCCTGGTTGTCTTGTCAACGCTTAGCTTCAGCCTGAGCTGGTCGCCGATGAGCGCACGGTTGGTATCCAGTTCGGCCCTGACCTGCACTTCCTGTGCCGGCATAATGCTCACCCATAATGCCAGCAAACAGGCCGGAAAATATTTTAACAAGTTGTATGGGATACTGCCGGATATCATTCGTCGCTTACTTTTCGTT
>Ga0209341_10004481_pt1 | contig 12851 bp, 12 predicted proteins | sample RifCSP13_2_FD_184020 | JGI IMG/M metagenome (GOLD analysis project Ga0209341, IMG submission 184020) | Soil microbial communities from Rifle, Colorado - Rifle CSP2_sed 13_2 (SPAdes) (version 2) | ecosystem: Environmental > Terrestrial > Deep subsurface > Rock core/Sediment | place: Rifle...
GCGCCCCGCCCTCTCGGCCGCCCACGGCGGCGACACGACGCCGAGACGGGTGACGAGGTAGATGTGGACGAAGATCAGCCCCATAATCGCGCCGGGGAGCACGAGCATGTGGAGCGAGTACCACTTGGCCAGAGTCTCGGCGCCGATCTCTGGGCCGGTCGCGAGAAACTGCGCTAACCACGGGCCGAGGAAGGGAGCCGTCCCGTTCAGGTTGATGCCGACGACTGTCGCCCAGTACGCCGTCTGGTCCCACGGGAGGAGGTAGCCGGTGAAGCCGAGGAGCATGCCGGTCACCATGAGGAGCACGCCCGTGATCCACGTCAGCTCGCGCGGGTACTTGTAGGCGCCGAAGAGGAAGACCCGGCCCATGTGCAGGAAGAGCAGGATGATGAAGACGCTCGCGCCCCACCGGTGCGTGCCGCGCACGAGCCACCCGAGCGTCAGGTCATTCGTGATCGCCTCGATCGACGAGTAGGCGACGGGTTTCCCGGTGGTCGGGTTGATCGAGCTCGAAGGCTCGTAGTACATCGCCAGGATCACGCCGGTGATCGTCTGGACGATGAACGCCGTCAGCGTCGCCGAGCCGAGCGTCTGCGACCAGGCGACATCTCGCGGCACGTTCCGGAAGAGGAACCATTTTGTCCCGCGGACGGCGGCGGTGCGCTCGTCGACCCAGTCGAGCGGCGCGAGGACCGCGGTCTCGACGAGCGTGCCGCGCTTGGACTTCTTCGCCACCTGGCGCTACCCCGTCACCTGGCTCGGGACGATCGGATAGAGCCACGCCTCGATGCCGTCCACGTGCGTCCCCGGCGTCGACCACGGGTACCTCGAGATCATCGCGTTGGCGCCCGTTCCGGAAACGTTCCCGACCGCGTACAGCTGACCGAGGACGAGCCGGCCGTTCTTGATCGAGTACTCGGCGCGATCCATCGACCGGACGGGCGGCCCCGCCCGGCGGTTGCCCTCGGCGTCGTAGAGGCCGCCGTGGCAGGGGCAGCCGAAGGACTGGGCAAGGACGGGCCGCAGCTCCACGCCGTTCACGTCCTTCTTCGCGGCCTCGTCGATCGGACCGTTCGGCTGCACGGGGCACCCGAGGTGGACGCAGCGGCTGTAGAGGATCGTGAAGCTCGGCTCCTGCCTCCCCTGGCTCGCCGGATTCTCGACGAGCCCGTTGTAGCGGACGAAGACCGTCCTTCTCGAGACCTCGCCGGCCTTCGGGAGGGCGAGGTACGACGCGATCATGTACCGCCCCTTGGGGAAGTTTTCGAGCGGGCCGAGGTCGGCGTCCTGCTCCTCGAGGTTCGTGAACGACGGCAACACCATGAAGCCGAGAACGGGAAGGGTGACGACGGCACCGATTGCAGCTCCGATCCCGAGCGTCGACGCTTCGAGGAACCTCGAGCGCGTGTACGTCGGAAGCGGAGCGGCAGCCGTAGGCTCGGCGGGCACCGCAGCCTCGTCGGCCACGGCGCGCGACTCCGGCTCGATCTCGGGGACCTCGCCCCGCACCTCACGCGTGACGTCGCGCGCCCAGAGGAGGCCGAACACGACCGCCAGGACGGCGCCGATCGCCGCAATGATCCAGCTCAGGACGAGGCCGAGGAGGAGGCACGCAACGCCGATCGCAAAGCCGATCGGCCAGAGGCTCGGGCCGGGGGCGTGCGGGTTGTCGTGACCGGTCTCGCTCAACGTGGACCTGCGGGGATTCAATCGCCTTGCCGTCGCGACTGTCAACGACGTGCCGACTGTCGCGACGCGGGGATTCTGCACTTTGCGGAGGACGCGTGCTACGAGAGCCCGTACTCCCCCCAGCGGCGAGTGACGAGCTCGCGGATCTCGTCGCTCATCACGATCTCCTCGGGCCAGAGACGAGCATCCTCTTCCGGGAGCTTGTGCGTCGCGTCGATCCCCAGCTTCCCGCCGTAGAACTGTCGCCCCGGCGCATGGTCGAGGTGGTCGAGCGGGCCCTCGGTGATCAGCACGTCTCGCTTCGGGTCGACGTTCGCCGTCACGCGGAAGAAGACGTCCGCGTAGTCATGCACGTCGACGTGCTCGTCCACGACAACGATCGACTTCGAGAGCGAGAGCATCCCGAGCCCCCAGAGCGCGTGCATCACCTTCTGGGCATGGCCCGGGAACGCCTTGCGGATGGACACGATGACGCAGTTGTGGAAAGCCCCCGCGACCGGGAGGTCGTAGTCCACGATCTCGGGCAGCGTCATCCGGACCGCGGGCAGGAAGATCCGCTCCGTCGCCTTACCGAGCCACGCGTCCTCGGCCGGCGGCTTCCCGACCACGATCGAGGCGTAGATCGCGTCGCGGCGCATCGTCATCGCCGAGATCCGGAAGATCGGGAACTCCTCGGCGTGCGAGTAGTAGCCCGTGTGGTCGCCGAACGGGCCCTCGATGCCGACGTCGTCGCGTGACACCGTCCCTTCCAGCACGATCTCCGCGTTCGCGGGCACCTCGAGGTCGATCGTCTTGCAGCGGACGAGCTCGACCGGCTCGCCGCGCAGGAAGCCAGCGAGCATGAGCTCGTCGAGGTGGTGCGGAAGCGGCGCCGACGCCGCGTACGTCGTCACGGGATCGAGCCCAAGGGCGACCGCAACCGGGATCGTCCCGTCCTCGGCGGCGAGGAAATCCGCCCGGCCGTCCTTGTGCATCTGCCAATGCATGAAGGTCGAAGCGCGATCGATGATCTGCATCCGGTACATGCCGACGTTGCGGACGCCCGACTTCGGGTCCTTCGTGATCACCGCCGGGAGCGTGATGAACGGCGCGGGGTCGCCCGGCCAGCAGCGCTGTATCGGGAGCACGCCGAGATCGACGTCGTCCCCCTCGAGGAGGATCTCCTGACACGGCCCTTTGGAGACAGTCTTCGGCAGCGAGTCCGCGACCGACTTGAGCTTCAGGAGGCCCTTCACCTTCTCGACGAGCCCCTGCGGCGGCTGCATGTCGAGGACGTCGCCGAGCTTGGCTGCCGCATCGTCGAGCTTCTCGACGCCGAGCGCGAGGCACATGCGCCGCTCGGTGCCGAACTGGTTGATGAGGAGCGGGTGCTGCGAGCCCTTCGGGCTCTCGAAGAGGAGCGCCGGCCCGCCGGCCTTGACGACGCGATCCGTGATCTCGGTGATCTCGAGGTCGGGATCGACCTCGGCAGAGATGCGGCGAAGCTCGCCCTCGCGCTCGAGGAGCGCGATCCACGCGCGCAGGTCGGCGGGCGTCGCCACGGCGGAGTCAGTCTATTTCGGCGAGCGCAACCGCCATCGCGTCCTCGGGGGTCATCGGCTGCGCCGCGTCTGGCGACTCGAGCACTCGCTCCGGCCGGGACCGGCGTGCATCGGCGCGCATCGCCACCCCCGCGCCCCAGAGACGAGCCGCGCGCTCGGCGTCACCCTCTGCCTCGGCCACGACTGCCAGGCCCTCGAGGCAGTCGGCGACTCCCACTCGGTGGTCGAGCTGCTCGTAGGTCCGCAGCGCAGAGGCGAACAGCGACTTCGAAACACTCGTATCGCCCCGGCGGCGGGCGACCTCCGCAAGCGCTTCCACATAACGCGCGTCGTTCAGCGCATGACGACCCTCGACGACCGATAGAGCCTCCTCGAGCAAACTCGTTGCCCGATCGAGATCGCCCTCGCGTAATGCGATCTCACCGAGCATGGCAAGGGCCCGAGCCCGCGGCAAGCCCTTCGTGATTCGGAGCTCGAGGCTCCTCCGGGCGAGGGCGTCCGCGTGAGCCGTATCACCTTTGTCCAGGGCGATGCGGCTCACCTGCACGAGAATCGCCGCTTCCCAAAAGGGATCCACGCCGTCGGTGGAGGCCGCGAGTGCCAGCGCCTGGTCGTGGAGCGCGCCGGCACGCGCGTCGTCGCCGCTCAGCTCCACGAGCTCCGCAGCGCTGCTCAGCGCTTCGACGAAGAGCTCGGCCGGAACCTCGCTGCGGGAGGCAAGGACCCCATCGATCCACCCAATCGCTTCCCCGTAGCGGTTCTGACAGGCCCACACTTCGCCGAGCGACGCGAAGAGCTCGGCGATCAGGTCGCTTCGGCCCCGCTCGAGTGCCCACGTGACGACAGCCCGCGTGTTCGGATGCTCAGGCTCAAGGCGCGGAAAGGCATACGTTTGGCGGTCGAAGAACATGGGTGCGCCTTCGGCTTCTGCCAGGCGTAGCAGACAGCGAGCAAGTCGCTCGAGCAGCACATCCTTCTCCCCCTCGTCGAGTCGCGCGTCGGCGTACTCGCGGATCGTCTCCAGCATCCAGAAGCGCTCGTCTGTATACCGAATCAAGCTCTTCTCGACGAGCGACTGGAGGGTGTCCAGGTCTGCCTCCGCGACCTCCTCGGCCGCCTCGAGCGTGCAGCCGCCGGCAAAGACGGAGAGGCGCGCGAAGAGCCGCTGCTCGTCCTCAGAGAGGAGGTCGTAGCTCCATTCGATCGTGGCGCGCAAGGTGCGCTGGCGCTCGGGCAGATCTCTGGCGCCCCCGGTCAGAAGCGGCAGCCGCTGTTCGAGGCGCTCGAGGATCTGCCGGGACGAGAGTGCCTTCACGCGTCCGGCAGCGAGCTCGACGGCGAGCGGTAGGCAGTCGAGACGTCGGCAGATCTCGACGACCGCCCCGTTTGCGCTGAATCCGGGGACAGCGGCCCGCGCGCGAGCGTGGAAAAGCTCAACCGCTTCCGTCTCGACGAGCGGTGGCACGGGATACTCCTGCTCGCCCGTGACGTGCAGGGGCTCGCGGCTCGTGACGAAAATATCGAGATTGGGGCAAGCAGAGGTGAGGTCCGCCACCGCCGGTCCTGCGTCGACGACATGCTCGAAGCTGTCGAAGAGGAGCAGCAGGCGCTTGTCGGCGATGTGGGCTGGAAGATTCGCCTTCGCTCCGAGTGTCTTTGCTGCCTGCTCGAGGACGATCGCTGGATCGAGAAGCGACGCGAGTGGGACCCACCAGACGCCGTGCTCGTACTTGTCGGCTGCTTCAGCTGCGGCATGGAGTGCAAGGCGGGTCTTTCCCGTTCCGCCCGGGCCGGTGAGGGTGAGCAATCGGACGTCCTCTTGGCTGAGCAGCTCGGTGACCTCGGCGAGCTCACGCTCTCGGCCGAGGAAGGGCGATGCCGGAACCGGGAGGTTCGTCTGGTAGAGGGTCTTGAGTGGCGGGAACTCGCTGTCTCCGAGCTGGTAGATGCGCTCGGGCGCAGACAGGTCCTTCAGCCGGTGCTCGCCGAGATCGAGGAGCTCGAGATCGACCAGCGCGGCGGTGGAGGCGGACACGAGCACCTGCCCTCCATGCCCGGAGTCTGCAATCCGCGCTGCGCGGTGAACGTCCACGCCCACGTAGCCCTCCTCGGTCACGAAGGGAGTGCCTGTGTGAACGCCAACCCGCACTTCGATCGGCCCGACTGCGGGTCCCGCCGCGATCGCTGCTGCCGCCTCGAGAGCGCCCGGCGCAGTGGGGAAGACGAAGAAGAATGCGTCGCCCTGGGTGTCGACCTCCACGCCGTCGTGGCGGGCGCACGCCTCGCGGATCAGGCGCCGATGCTCGGCCAGTGCCTCCGCATATCCCTCGGCGCCGAGCTCGTGCAGGAGCCGCGTCGACCCCTCGACGTCGGTGAAGAGGAAGGTGACGGTGCCCGTCGGGAGGTCGGAGCGCACGGCGAGATCATCCGTCCGAAGCAGACACGACTCAAACAGACCTTGATAGTCAGATCAATCTGACTAGAATGATCATATGGCAACGGCGTCGATCTCGGAGACGAAGGCGAAACTGAGCGCCCTTCTCGAGCGCGTCAGGTCCGGTGAGAGCATCACGATCACCGACCGCGGCGTCCCGGTCGCTCAGATCGTCCCTCTCGTCGAGATGGCCGACGCAGAATGGGAGGCGCGCGTGCGACGGCTCGAGCGCGACGGGCTGATCACGCGCCCTAGGAAGAGGCTAGAGCCTGGTTGGTTGAAGTCGCGGCCGCTGCCGAAGAGCCGCAGGAGCGTCCTCGAGGCGCTGCTCGAGGAACGGCGCGAAGACACCCGGTGAGGTTCTGGGACAGCTCTGCACTCGCTCCCCTCATCGTCACCGAGGAGGCGTCGCTGGCGATGCGGGAGCTTGCAGAAGACGGCCGCCGAATTGTCGTATGGTGGGCTGCCCCGGTCGAGTGTGCGTCTGCCGTCGCTCGGAGGGAGCGCGAAGGTGACCTCGATCCCGTTGGTGCGTCCGAGGCGCTCGACACGCTCGCCGGAGTCGCGGGTGACTGGAGCGAGGTGCCGCCCACGGGTCGGCTGCGAGACGACGCCGCGCGGCTCGTTCGTGTCCACGACCTCCGCGCGGCTGACGCCCTCCAGCTCGCCGCAGCGCGAGCGGCGAGCGAGCAGAGACCGCGGATACTCGAGTTCGTGACGCTCGACGAGCGACTCGCGCTCGCGGCCCGACGCGAGGGCTTCCCGGTCCTGCCCTAGCCTCGGCGGCGGCCGCGCCAGTCGTTGAGCTCGCCGAGCGCGATCACCGCGAGGAAGACGAGTCCCACGACGAGCATCGAGAGGACGATGTCGCGTCCCTCCTCCGCAGCCGTCTTGGCGAGGAACGGGGCGAGCGCGGCAGCCATCGGGCGCGACTCTACCCCACGAAGCGGTTGTGTGCCGCAAGGGCGCCGTCGACGGCCTGGTCGCCCGCGGCGGCGCGGGCCGCACGTTCGAGCGCCGAGGCGTCGCCGGCCAGCCTGAGTGCGTCGCGCGCGGCGTCAAGGCGTCCGGTGCCGAGCAGCGCGGCTGTCCCAGCCCACGCCGCACCGTCGCCGTCACGCCCCTCGGACCGAGCCTGCGCGCAGAGGGAGATCAGCTCCGCGAGATCCGCAACCGCCGCCACATCTCCGCTCTCGGTAATGCGGACGAGCCCGTGCGCATAGAGGTAGTCCCCGAGCAGAAGGGCCGTGTCCGTATCGCTCGGTGCGAAGAGCCTCGGTAGTCCGTAATGGACGAGGTATCCCTCGTAGATCGTCTCGATTCCCAGGGCGTGTCCTGCAGGACCGAGCGGCGAGAAGACGGCCACGAGCTGTCGCTCGTGCTCAGGAAGAAGCGCATCACGCCACAGAGGACTCTCCTCCGCTGCTTCAGCGGCGATCGTCTCCCACACGGAACGAGAGCCTAGCCCGATCCGCTCGCAGCTCTCGGTGGCTCGACGCGAGGGGGTTCGACGTCGACCTCGACCGGGATCTCGGGCGGACCTTCGTCCCACCGCTCGAGGCGAACCCGGTCCCGGAAGAACCCCCAGATCGCCCGAAGCGCCGCCATCGTCGGGAGCGCGACGAGGACGCCCGGGATCCCGTACAGCTCTCCTCCCGCGAGGAGGCCGAAGATGACGAGCAGCGGGTGAAGCCTGAGCGCGCCCGCCATCACGTTCGGGACGACGACGTGCCCCTCCACCTGGTAGATGAACAGGAAGAGGGCGGCGACCCAGATGAGCCCGATCGGGTCGACGACGAGCGCGTAGAGCGCCGGCGGCACGGCCGAGAGCCAGGGGCCGATGTACGGGATCACCTCGATGAAGGCCGTCCAGAGCCCGAACAGGAGCGCATAGTCGTCGGCGCCCTCGACGAGGCCCGTCTTCCCGAGGATGTACATGCCGACCCCGGCGCTCGTGCCGATGACGGTGGAGAGGATCGCCTGCCCCTTGACGTAGCCCCACAGAGCGCTCTCGATCTGCTGGGTCAGCGGCGGGCCATCGTGCGGAGGGAAGCGCGCGTCGATCGAGCGCTCGAGTCGCTGCATGTCGAGGAGCATGTAGATCGAGATGACGACGATGAGGACGAGCGAGAACAGCAGCAGCACGACCGAGACCGCCGCTCCCTGGGCGAACTCGATCGCATCTTGGGCGTAGCCGGAGATCTCGCCCGCGCCCAGAGAGTCGATCCACTCGTTCACCCGCTCGCGAATCTGGATCCGCTCCAGGCCGTGGTCGTCGAGCCAGGCCTGGATGCCGTCGATGTCCTGTTCGGCAGCCGTCTGACCGGTCGCGGCGTCGACGTCGGTCACGTACTCGTCGATCCCCGCTGCCGCGTCCCTCGTCTGGTCGAAGGCGACCGCGCCGACGGCAATGAGAAGAGCCGCGACGGCGGCCGCGAAGATCAGGTAGACGATCCCGACCGACAGACTGCGAGGCACCTTGAGCCGCGTGAGGTCGCGGACGAGCGGGTTGAGCGTGAACGCGATCACGGACGCGGTCAGGAAGAGGAAGATCACATGGCCGAGCGTCCTCGCGAGCAGGAAGGCAAGGACGAGGAGCACGGGCAGTCCGACGAGCTGGATCCATCGCGGAATCTGGATCGTCGGGCCGGGTCCGGCCATGCCGCTGATCGTATCGTGGGGTCCCCACGACCCATGTACTCCCATTCATCCGCGAAAAGTGCGACGCGTGAGCGCATCGCACTTTTCGCGGCTAGGCTCGGGGCGTCGCGCGCGGACCAGCTTGCTACGGTCCTCGCGATGACGACTCCGCGCTCCCGGCACGCCGCGCGGCTCCGGGCCAACAGGCGTCGCGCGCAGTCACGGGCGAGATGGTTCGCGCTTGCGGTGGTCGTGGGCGTTCTCGGCGTCGTCACGCTCTTGCTCACCGCCTTCGGCAACGATCGGCCGGGTCCGTCCGCACCGGTGTCCGCGGTGACCGTCCCCGTCAACTCTGAGCCCCCGGAGCCGCAGGTTCTCGCGACCGTCGGCAACCTGCGCCTGCAGTCCCCAGTCGCGCAAGGCGGCGTTACCGCGATCGGGTTCCACGGCTCCGAAGAGGAGGCGCTCGTGCTGCAGCCCGTCGGACCGCAGGCGAACGAAGGCCTGCTCGTGCGGTTCTGGCACCGGATCACGGGCTCCTCGCGCAGCGGTTTCGCCTGGTACCAGCTCGAGAACGGCACCCTTCGGACGCTCGATGTCGGGGCCGTCGCCGGGACCGACGTCTATTCGCCCGTCGACGGCACGGTGGTCGCGATCCGCGACCACGTCGTCTCGGGACGGGTCGTCGGAGCGGAGATCGAGTTGCGACCGTCGTCGGCACCGTCGCTCGTCGTCGCACTACAGAACGTCCAACCGGATCCCGCCCTCAGCGTCGGGGCGAACGTCGCGGCGGGGTCGTCGAAGCTCGGCACGGTGGCCGACATCGCGGCCGCAGAGAACCAGGTACTTGCCCGCTATGCCGGCGACAACGGGAACAACGTTTCCATCCAGGTCTTCCCGTCGGCAACCCTCGGCGTCCCGTAGGCTCCGCTCCCTGCGCATCCTCTTCGTCGCCGACGTCGTAGGCGCCCCCGGGCGGAGGGCGCTCGAGGCGCGTCTGCCGGCACTGCGCGCCGAGCTCGCCGTGGACGTCTGCGTCGTGAATGGCGAGAACGCGGCCGATGGCATCGGAATCACCCCGCGTCTGGCCGACCGCATGCTCGCGACCGGAGTCGACGCCATCACCCTCGGGAACCACGCGTTCCGGCGGACGGAGATCGGGCCCTACCTCGACGCCTCGGACCGCGTCGTCCGGCCGGCGAACGCCTCGTCGAGCGCGCCCGGGCGGGGGCTGACCGTCGTACCGGCCTCGAACGGAGCCCGACTCGCCGTCATCAACGTCCTGGGGTCGCTCTTCCTCCACCCCGCTACGTCGATGTTCGAGCTGATCGACGACCTCGTCGCCGCGGCTGCCTCGCAGACTCCGCTCGTTCTCGTGGACGTGCACGCCGAGGCGACGAGTGAGAAGGCGGCACTCGCGCGCTGGCTCGACGGCCGGGTGACCGCGGTCGTCGGAACCCATACGCACGTCCAGACCTCCGATGCTCGCGTGCTCCCGCGCGGTACGGCGTTCGTCACCGACGCGGGAATGACCGGTCCGCACGACTCGGTCATCGGGGTGGAGTCCGAACTCGCGATCCGTCGCATGCGGACGGGAATGCCGGTGCGTTTCGCAACCGCCCAAGGGGATGTCCGGATCGAGGGCGTCGTGGTCGACTGCGATCCGAAGAGCGGCCGCGCCACCTCGATCGAGGCTCTGCGCGTGGCGGTTTCGTAGGGGCCGGGCATGCCCGGCCCGGGCGAGGCATGCCTCGCCTCTACGACGAATCTTCTCTCGACGGCAGCAGAAGCCAAAGGGCAACGAACGGGAACATCCACGGGACGTAGAGGTAGAACCAGTGCGTGAGGGTGAGCTGGAAGGCGAGGAGCACCGCCGCCGTCAGCGCCGCCAGCTCGATGGGCCCTTTCCGTCGCGGGACGAAGGCGACGACGAGCGCGAAGCCGACGACGAGCACCTCGAGAACGGGCTGCAGGACTCCGAGATCCGGGATCCCCTGGGCGTGGTACTGCCCCCAGCCCCAGAGGGAGAACGGTGAGTCGCGCTGGACCTGGAAGCCGATCGTGCGGTCCCAGAAGGTGCGCACCGCTTCCCACAGCCCCGGCTCGAGGAGCAGGACGGTGAACACCGCTGTCGACGCCGCCGCGAACGCGAGCGCAAAGCGAACCAGGCGTCTCGGCGCGACGGTCGGGTAGGTCGCCCACAGCGGCGCAACGAGGAGCGCGCCGAACTTCGCCCAGCCTGCGAGAGCGACCGCGGCGCCCCGCCCCCACGGCGACGAGGCGAGCCAGAAGCCCCAGACGAGGAACGCGGGCATGATCGTGTCGTTCGAGTTCGCGTTCAGCGTGTACGCCGTGAACGGGTACGCGGTCCAGGCGAAGGCGAGCGCCGAGGCAAGACGGACCCCGCCGAAGCGGAGGCCGACGAGCACGAGTCCGAGGAGCGTGAGGATGTCGAACGCGATCGCCGTCGCGTGGGCGGCCGGAAGCGAGTCCCACTTCCCGCTCCAGCCGAAAGCAAGGTATGCAGGCACGTAGGCCGCGTACGCGACGGGCCCGTACGTGTCGCCGTGCTCGACCGCCGACTCGCAGCGACCGTTCGTCTGTATACGGTCGCGTACGTCGCCGTCCGTATCGGCCCTTCCGCACGGCTCGAGGTCTTCCCGCACGGGCATGTGACCGTACGGCGCCTGCCCCTCGACGAGCCGGTTCGCTCCGACGACTCCCGCGTACCCGACGTCGATGACGCCTCGAGGCGACTCGACGTTGAGGCCGATCCGGAAGCCGAGCAGGAAGACAGCAGCGCCGGCGAGCACCCAAGCCGGCCATACCGGCCGAAGGGGACCCGCACGTCCTCGCATGCCTGCCCAGGCGCTGCGAGCGAGGAGGTAGAGAAGCGGTGGGTAAGCGAGGGGAACGCTCCGGAAGATCTCCCCCCGGTTGAAGAAGGCGAGCGAGACCGAGAAGGCGAGAAGCGCGAGCAGGTCGACGTTGCGGAGCGACAGCGGCCGGCGCAGGTCGGCGAGCCCGACGAGGAAGACGAGGCAGAACGCGAGCCAGACGTAGGGCTTGCTCAGGGTCTTCCCTCCGAAGGCGCCCTTTCGTCCGCGGGCCATCTGCCAGGCGACCTGGGGGCCGGTTCGCGCCTCGGAGACGCGCCCGGAGGTGTCCTCGACGACGGCCTGCACGACCTGACCGGCCTCTCCCGACCAGACCTTCACCACCCAGGTGCGAGACTCGGACCGAAAGCGGGCAGACGTGGTCGGGTCCGCCGGGTAGCGGGCGAGCCAGGACGAGACCTTGGGGTGGTCGAGCGCCGTTCGCGTGACCTCGTCGTCTGTGAGCCGCGCGGGCTCCTCTGCCGAAACCGGCCCCAGCGGGGACGTCACGGGCTCCGCGGCGCTCGGCGTCGTCGCACCCACTGGGGGCGCGAACGCGAAGGCACAAAGGGCAATCGCGCTCGCGGCGACTGCGTGCCTGGCTCTTAACGAGTGCGACTCGGCCCGAACGACCAGAGCTTATTGCCGACGAAGTTGACCGGCGTCACGAGCACGATCGCGATCGCCTGCGCGAGCACCTCACTCAACCCGGCTTGGACGAGCAGATGGAGCACGAGCAGGTTGGCGCCGAGCGCGAGCGTCGAGACGACGAAGAAGCGCATTCCCTGGTAGGCGACGTGGCCTCGCTGGTCCCGAAAAGTCCAGAGCCGATTCCAGGTGTAGTTGTTCGTCACCGCGACGAGGAACGAACAGACCGCGGCCGGGATGTAGTGCACCCCGATCGCGAGGACGAGGAACGAGAAGACCCAGAGGTTGACCAGGTAGCCGGTCGTCCCGACGACGCAGAACTTGACGAGTTGCTCCCAGTTTCCTCGCCGCCGAAGCGCCGCACGCACGCGGGCGCGGGAAAACCCCGCGGGAATCTCGGCCGGTGTCGACTCCACAGCCGTCGGAGGGTAGCTGCGCATCCGGTCGCCGCGACCCCCAATCGGGTCACCCACCCGCGAACCCCTCCACGCCCACGAGCGGGACGAACCGGCACGGCACGGAAGCTCGCTCGAGCGGTCCCTCGTCCGTCCGCACCACCAAGACGAGGTCCTGCCCCCAGCGCGATCCTCGAGGAAGCACCAGCCGCCCTCCTTCGACGAGCTGCGCGTAGAGAGCGGGCGGGACGATGGGCGCCGCCGCTGCAACTGCGATCGCGTCGAACGGGGCACGCTCGGAGACGCCGAGCGAGCCGTCGCCGATGCGGACCTCGACCCGCTCGTGTCCGGCCTCGAGGAGCGCGCCCCGAGCGCGCTCGGCGAGCTCCGGAACGCGCTCGATGGTCACAACCTCCGCCGCGAGCTCGGCGAGCACGGCGGCCTGGTAGCCGGATCCGGCGCCGACGTCGAGAACCCGCTCGTCGCCTTCGAGCCCGAGCAATGTGCAGATCGTCCCCACGATGAAGGGCTGGGACATCGTCTGGCCGAAGCCGATGGGAAGCGCACCGTCCTCGTAGGCGAGGTGGCGCAGATCTTCGGGGAGGAAGAGCTCGCGCGGCACCCGTCC
>Ga0209341_10004482_pt1 | contig 12850 bp, 9 predicted proteins | sample RifCSP13_2_FD_184020 | JGI IMG/M metagenome (GOLD analysis project Ga0209341, IMG submission 184020) | Soil microbial communities from Rifle, Colorado - Rifle CSP2_sed 13_2 (SPAdes) (version 2) | ecosystem: Environmental > Terrestrial > Deep subsurface > Rock core/Sediment | place: Rifle...
CGCGCTCTCGCTCATCGTCCTCCAGCTCGTCGCGGGCTCCTACCTCGTGTTCCTCATGGACGAGGTCGTGAGCAAGTGGGGCATCGGGAGCGGGATTTCCCTCTTCATCGCCGCCGGCGTGGCGCAACAGATCTTCACGGGCACGTTCAACTGGGAGCCGGCGAACGCCAACGCGCCCCTCAGCGATCAGAATCCGCCTGCAGGAACGATCCCGAAGACGTTCTATTTCCTCACTACGCTCCCCGCGAACCAGATCGTGGGCGGGGGTCTCGAGCGCATCCTGATCCAGAACCCCAACCCGGTCGTCGCCCTCGTGGGAACGATCGTGATCTTCTTCCTCGTTGCCTATCTCGAGTCGACGCGCATCGAGCTTCCGCTTGCGCACGGACAGGCCCGCGGAGCGCGCGGGCGCTACCCGATTCGCCTAATCTATGCGTCGAACATCCCGGTGATCCTCGTCGCGGCGGTCCTGGCGAACGTGAGCATGTTCTCCCTGCTGTTCTGGCAACATCCGGAATGGCCGATCGTAGGCCATCAGTGGTGGATTGGCTCGTATCTGGGGCAGGGGGATCCGCTCCTCGATCAAGGATTCTCCACCTCGAGTCCAATCACCGGAATTGCATGGTACACGCAGACGGTCAACGGCCCCACAGACTGGCTCATGCCGCTCGTCTCCCCCGCGGGTTATGATCGGTTCCTCCTCGGCCATAGCTCCACGCACGTCATCCTCCGCCTGATCGTGTACATCGGGATCTTTGTGGGGGGCTCCATCGCCTTCTCCAGGTTCTGGATCCAGACGACGAACATGGGCCCCGACGCGGTTGCAAAGCAGATTGAGCGGAGCGGCATGCAGATTCCCGGATTCCGCAGGGACCCCAGAATCCTGCGTCGCGTGCTCGGACGTTACATCCCTGTGGTTACCGTGATTGGCGGCGCGGCCGTGGGCGCTCTCGCGGCGGGCGCGGACATGATCGGCACCGTCGGCCAAGCGAGCGGCACCGGCGTCCTCCTCTCCGTCGGAATCATGATCCAGTTGTACGAGGCGATCGGGCGCGAGCAGATGATGGAGATGCATCCGATCCTCCGGTCCTTCTTCGGCGTCGAGTAGTCACCGCCGCCAGTACGCGTACATCAGCCACGCGAACAAGAGGAGCACCGGCAACCCGGCCGCGAAATCCCACCACAACTCGTCCGCATACGGGACGACGTTCAGCGCTCCGGTCTGCCACGGCCACCATACGGGGTTGTACGCGTGGGTAGGGATGTCGACCAGGATGTGCGTGACCCCGCCGAAAGCGGCGGATGCATAGACCGTCCCCAAGTCCCTCGGGTCTCCGTGGAGGTCATGTCCCGCGAACCGGAAGATGCCGCGCTCCTGCCAGCGGTGGTCGAACCAACGCATCGCGGGGGGGACCAGATATAGGGTCGCGAACACCGTGATGGATGCGTTCACCGTGAGGACGCCGAGGACCGAGTGCATCAGCCCCCGGGAATGATGGATGTCCCCCGAGATGAGCCACAGAGGGACGACCTCCAGGTCGCTCGCCATCGCACCGATCGTCAGCGCCCAGAACGAGAAGGCCCGCGGCCACCGGACGTACGGGATCCACGGGATGGCGGCGTGGAGCGGCGTGGCGGGCACGGGGCGGCATCGTCTCCGCCGGGCAAAAACGTTCAGGCGGCCCCGAGGAGGGTCACGAGAAGCGCCTTCTGCGCGTGTAGGCGGTTCTCCGCCTGGTCCCAGACGACGGACTTCGGCCCATCGATCACCTCGTCCGTAATCTCGAGCCCGCGGTGCGCGGGGAGGCAGTGCATGAGGATCGCGTCCTCCTTCGCCTTGTTCATGAGGAGCTGGTTGACCTGATACGGCTCGAAGGTCCTCTCCCGCTCCCCCTTCTCCTTCTCCATGCCCATGGAAACCCAGACGTCTGTGTACACGACGTCCGCACCCTTGACCGCGTCCACAGGGTCCTGGCTGATCGCGATCTTCGAGCCGGTCCGGGCGGCGACCTCCTTCGCGTGCTTCACGATCGACGCGGCCGGCTCGTACCTCCTGGGGCACCCCACCACGGCGTCCATCCCGACGAGGGCGCATGCGAGGAGGAGCGAGTTGCAGACGTTGTTCCCGTCGCCTACGTATGCGAGCCGGAGGCCCTTGAGATCGCCCTTGTGCTCATGAACCGTGAAGAGGTCCGCGAGCGCCTGGCACGGATGCTCGAGGTCGTCCAGCCCGTTGATCACGGGGATCGTCGTATGCTTCGCGAGCTCGACGACGTCGTCATGGCGGAACGCGCGGTACACGATGGCGTCGACGTACCGGCTGAGGACGCGCGCGGTGTCCGCGATCGTTTCGCCCCGCCCGAGCTGGAGGTCCTGCGGGTTGAGATAGAGCGCGTGGCCGCCGAGCTGGGACATCGCGACCTCGAAGCTCACGCGAGTCCGCGTCGACGCCTTCTCGAAGATCAACGCGAGGTTCTTGTTCCGCAGCGGCTCGTAGTGTTCGCCCGCCCGCGCGCGGTTCTTGAGCGTCGCCGCGAGCTCCAGGATCGCGACGAAGTCCTTCTCCGCATCGAGGACGCCGAGGAAATCGCGCTTCATCGATCGTTGTCGATGAGACTGGCGCGCATAAACCTTTCCGCATCTTCCTCGAAAGGGCGGTCGTGCTCGCCGCAGACGAGGATATCTTTGTATAGACGCCCTCACTTCGCATCCCGCAGTGGCCGGGATGGGGTAGCCTGGTTCATCCTAGGGGACTGTGGATCCCTTGACCCGAGTTCAAATCTCGGTCCCGGCCCTCCTCGTTTCCGACCGAGCGAATGAGGACATCAGCTTTAAGTCGGGCGCCCGGCATCGGACGGCCACGGGCGACGAAAGAAGCCCGAACCTCCCCGGGAGCGGAGCGCGATGATAAAGCAAGCGAGGAAGGACTACGTTCCGCGCGACCTCGAGAAGCAGGTCCAAGAGTTCTGGCGGCGGACGAAGGCGTACGACAAAACGCGCAAGCTGCGCGCGAGTGGGAAGGACTTTTATTTCGTGGACGGGCCCCCCTACACGACGGGTTCGATCCACCTCGGGACCGCGCTGAACAAGACGATCAAGGACGCGGTCGTCCGTTGGCGGCGGATGCAGGGGCTCAACGTGCGCGACCAGCCGGGGTACGACATGCACGGCCTCCCGATCGAGGTTCAGGTCGAAAGGTCCCTCGGCATTACGAACAAGCGCCAGATCGAGGAACTTGGGATCGAGAAGTTCGTGACGACGTGCCGCCAGTTCTCTCTCGACCTCCTCGCAAAGATGACGGAGCAGTTCCAGGCCCTCGGGGTATGGCTGGACTGGGACAACCCGTACATGACGATCAAGAACGAGTTCATCGAGGCGGGATGGTGGGCCCTCAAGCGGGCCCACGAGCGGGGGTTGCTCACGAAGGACGTCCGCTCCCTGCAGTGGTGCACCCGGTGCGAAACCGCCCTGGCGGAGGCGGAGATCGAGTACAGCGACGAGACCGACCCGTCGATCTACGTGCGGTTCACCCTCAAGGACCGTCCGGACGAGAGCCTCGTGATCTGGACGACGACCCCGTGGACGCTCCCCGCGAACCTGGCGGTCGCAGTCCATCCGGATTTCACGTACGCGCGCGTCGACCCCGGGACGGGCGGCTCCCTGTGGATTTTGGAGGAGACCGCGACCCAGGTCCTCGGCGCAGCGGGACTCGCGGGGCAGGTCGTCGAGCGTAAGAAAGGCACCGAACTCGTGGGCTGGGCGTACACGTATCCCCTCGGGGAGAAGGTGCCCTACCACGCGACCGTGACCGCCGAGAAGGCGCACACGATCCTCGCGTCGACCGCCGTGACTGCGGAGCACACGGGCCTCGTCCACACGGCGCCGGGCCACGGGCCGGAGGACTTCGACCTCGGGAAGACGAATGGACTCCCGATCTTCTCGCCCGTGGACGAGCGGGGCGTGTACACGGTCGGCGCGGGGGCGTACGCGGGCAAACACGTGCGCGAGGCGAACGACCTCATCCTCAACGATCTCACGGCGGTGGGCGCGCTCCTCCATCGGGACAAGGTGGTGCACCGCTACGGCCACTGCTGGAGGTGCCGCACGCCCATCGTCTTCCGCGTGACGGAGCAGTGGTTCCTGCGCGTCGACCCGATCAAGCCGAAGATGCTGGAGGAGATCAAGCGGATCCGTTGGACGCCGGATTGGGCCGGTTCCTCGCGGCAGTGGGAGTGGACGCAGAACCTCCGCGACTGGTGCATCTCCCGCCAGAGATACTGGGGAACACCGCTCCCGCTGTGGGTGTGCGAGAAGTGCGGCGAGCTTCGCGTCGTCGGATCCGCGGACGACCTCAGGATCGGGCAGCACTACAAGGAGGGCATGGACCTCCACCGCCCCGGAATCGATGCGGTCACCTTCCGATGCACGAAGTGCGGGGCCACGCAGCGACGCGTCCGCGACGTGCTCGACGTGTGGTTCGACTCCGGGGTCGCATCATGGGCCCAGCTCGGCTACCCGAGGGACCGGACGCAGTTCCAGCGATGGTGGCCCGTGGATTGGATCGTCGAGGGGAACGACCAGACCCGGGGGTGGTTCAACAGCCAGATGTGGACGGGCGTGATAGCGTTCGACCGCGCGCCGTACGAATCCGTCGTCCTGCATGGGTGGGTGAACGGGCCCGACGGCCGACAGATGCACCGCCACCTCGGGAACTACATCGAGCCCTTCGAGGTCATCGACAAGCACGGGGTGGACGCGTTCCGGCTGTACCTGCTCCGCTCGAACGCGCCATGGGAGGACATCACCTTCAACTGGGAGGATGTGAAGAACGCGGGACGGAGCCTCAACATCCTGTTCAACGTGTACAAGTTTGCGACCATGTACATGGCGATGGACCGCTTCGACCCGGAGGCGAGCCCGGTCGATGGTCTCGTGAAGCACATGACGCCCGAGGACAAGTGGCTTCTGTCGTGCGTCGAGCGGCTCAAGGGGACGGTCACCGTCCACATCGAGCACTACGATCTGCACCGCGCCGCCCGCGCCCTCGAGGAGTTCGTCCTCGAGGACCTCTCCCGCTGGTACGTGAAACTCATCCGGGACCGGACCTGGAAGGAAGGGGAGGACCGGGGCAAGCAGGCGGCGGAGGCCGTCCTTCACACGGCGCTCGTCACCACCGCCAAGCTCCTCGCGCCGTTCTGCCCCCACCTCGCGGAGGAGATCTATCAGAACATGGACGGCCGGCTGCTCACGGTGCACATGTGCGACTGGCCAAAGCCTCGCGAAGACTTCCTCAACGCGACCCTCGAGAAGTCGATGAACACGGTGCGCGACCTCGTGGAGGTCGTCGCGAAGGTGCGGCAGAAGGAGAACGTCAAGCTCCGATGGCCGGTCGGCTCCGTGACCCTGCGGGGGCCGACGCCGGAGGCGGAGGCCGCGCTGGGCCAGCTCAAGCACGTCTTCCTCGACCTCGCGAACGCGAAGGCGCTCCAGCTGATACCCGCGGACGGCGCGTACGGGGTTATGGAGCTCGCCCTCGTGCCGGACCCGCAGGCGATCGGCAAGGTGTACAAAGCGTGGTGGTCGAAGATCGCCACGATCCTGGAGATGCGTTCTGCGGCGGAGGTCCAGCGGGAGCTTGAGGAGCGCGGCGAGTACCGCATCGGGATCGAGGGGCAGATGATCAAGATCCTACCAAACATGGTCAAGGTCGAGCCCCGCCTGCCGAAGGGCATCGCTCGCGCGGAGACGGCCTACGGCGAGCTGTTCGTGGACCTTCGCGTCACACCCGAGATTAGGGCGGAAGGGATGGCGCGCGAGGTGGTGCGCCGTGTGCAACAGATGCGAAAGGACCTCGACCTTGACGTCGAGGATTACGTGCGGACGAACGTGAAAGCCGCGGAGGAGCTTGCGGCCGTCCTCGGCCCCTTGCGCGACTACGTCGCGAGGGAGAGCCGGAGCCGGACCCTGACGATCGGCACGGGCGACGTGGACGAGGAGTACGTCGTCGAATGGCCGAACGTGGACGGCGGGACGCTCCTCATCGGGGTCACACCCCTGCACGCGCGGGAGGTCCTCCGGGCGTTCATGGGCATCGGGCTTTCGGAGGGCAAGGCGTTCGCGTTATTCGACGCGGGATACAAGACCCTCGCGTCCCTGAAGAGCTCTAGCCGCGAGGAGTTGCTCGGCCTCGGGGGTCTCGAGGAGACCGACGTCCGGCGGATTGCGGAACACACGGAATCGGAGGAGAGGCCGAACCCGCCGTGCTCCGTGTGCGGTGCGGTCGGCAAGGCGGGTCTCCCGCGGTGCTGGCGATGTGGCGAGATGCCCCCAGGCTTGCTGCCCTGCCCGGCGTGCGGCGAGCCGATCCCGAAGGGGACGTACGTGTGCCCCCAGTGCGGGTTCGGGGCCGAGAAGGCGAAGGCGCCCCCGCCCGCCTCGGCCCAGCCGCAGGCCGCCAAGCTGTCGGCAGCGCCCGCGGAAGTCTCCGCCCCGGTTTCGCCACCTATCGCTGCCGCCGCCCCACCGCCGACGGCGGCCCCGGTTCCCCCCACGGCGCCCGCGCCGCAATCCCCGCCGACCGCACCCGCCCCCACACCCGCCCCGCCAAGCCAGGTCCGCGCGGAGTTCACCCACCCCGACCAGCTGCCGGCGCCGATGATCGAGGCGCAGCCGTCCTCGACGTACCTGATCAAGGAGGGCATGCCCGGCCAGACGTACGCGATCTTCCTCGCCGAGTTGAAGAAGGGCCGGAAGGGCTTCTGCGTCACGCGCGTCTACCCGCAGAAGGTGCGGGAGAAGTACGGCCTCGCCCCCGAGCTCCCGATCGTCTGGCTGAGCAACGTGGGGAAGGAGGACAGCGTGCGACCCAAGGACCTCGAGAAGCTCTCGCTCGCCCTGGAGCACTTCATCTCGAAAGAGGCGGGCGTGGTCCTCCTGGACGGCATCGAATATCTCGTCACGAACAACAACTTCCTAACGGTCCTCCGGCTCGTGCAAGCGCTGCGGGACACCGTGGCGATCCACGGCGCAACGCTCGTCCTTTCCGTGAACGCGTCCGCCCTCGACACGCACCAGATGACGTTGCTGGAGAAGGAAGTGGACGGCGTCGTGAGCGTCGGGTGAATCACGCGAGGGTCGCCCGATACGCCGCCGCCAGCTTCGGGACGCTGTCGAGACGCGGGAGCTCTGCGGGATCGACCCACCGGTAATCCACGTTCTCCCAGTCCAGATGGACGTCGCCGAGGGGTGCGTGGAATCGGAAGGGGTGGATCCGATACACGGTGTCGCCGCCTCGGCTGAGAATGGGAGAGCCGCGCGCGATTCGCGAGACCTCGGTGAGGCTCGTCTCTTCCTCGATCTCTCGCAGGGCGCTGACCTCCGGGTCCTCGGCCCCCTCGAGGAATCCCGAAATCCCGGACCACTTGCCCCGGAAGGAGCCGACCTTCTCGCTTCTCCGGACGACGAGGACACGACCCTGGCGTTCGAGGAAGCACGAGACGACGGATCGCTCCTGCACGTCCGGCAACTCGATCGCAGCATGCGTCGCGTCCACGATCGCTCGGTCTCCCGTGACGAACAATTCAGTGGGAACCGAGTCGACCAGGGGCACGTCGGCGATCACGGCGCCCACCGCCAGGATTGTCTCCGCGCGACTCGCGGCGATCGCCGCCGGGGCGACGTCCCGTTTCCGCAGGCCGTAGAGGACGTACGACCCGACCGTGCTCCCTTTCGCGTGCGGGAGCGAGAGGATCCGGCCGGCAAGGCGCTCGCCGCGGATGGGGCTCTCCGGGTCGCGGATTTCGCCCGTCGCAGCATCCACGCCCCCGAGGAACGAGAGCGCGCGCTCGGAGGCGAGGACGGTGCCCTCCGCGCGGCCACCGACGACGCGTCGCCCCGGGAGGATCATGCGAACCTCCGGAGCAGCTCCTCCAGGTCGTCGAGAACGACGCGTTGCCCGCACAGCGTCGGGAGGTAGATCGCTCCTTTCCCGGACGGCGTGGCCGTCGTGCGAGCCCACAGCTCCATCGGAGACACCTCGAGGCACGTATCGACCAGGACCACGTGGCCGAGCGCCTCGATCCGGCGCGCCGCGTCCATCGCATCCGTCCTGGCGGCCCGGCTGGTGAACACGAACACGCGCTGCCTCGGGCGGTATCGCCCCAGCAGGTCCGCGACCGCGCGCAGCTCATCGGCCGAGAGCTGCGGAGACCCGAGACCGATCGCATCTGGGACTCCTTCCGTCGAGTGTCGATCGCGTGCGGCGAGAAGGTCCGCCTCGTCGATGATGAGAGGGCTCAGGGCCTCCGTGTCCGCTTCCCGCCATTCCGGGGTGAGGCCCTCCACATGGAACATGCCCACCGCGCCGGCGGAGGCGAGCGCGGCTCCGAACACCTTGAGCTCGTCTTCGGTGGCGGTGAAACCGCGCAGATACGGCACGCCTTCCCCGACGATCTCGCCGATGTGGAGGCCGAGCAGGGACAGCCGATAGCCACTGATGGGCACGGGAACGTCGAACACGTGCGTCGCCCTCCGATTCTCGTCAAGATGGAGGCCGAAGTTCGGTGTTCGTCCGACGACCGCGGCCGCGAGCGCGGAAGGGCCTCCCTCCCGGTTCGTTCGTGCGCCCAGGACCGCGTTCGCGAACACCACGGCGGACGACTCCGCCCATGCGACGTGTTCCCCCCGTTTTGGGCGGTGGCCGATCTGGTACGGCGTGCAGGAGAACGTTGGCTCGACCCCCATTCGGGCATACGAGGCGACGATTCGCTCTTGCGTGCGGAGTACGCTCTCCGGGACCCCGAGCTCTCGCCAGCGATCAGGGTCCATCCCCGTTGGGTTGACGGTCGTCCGGACTCGGACTCTGGCGGTGGTCGCGAACTCCTCGAGGAACCCCACGCCCGCGTCCCCGAGCGTTTTCGGAGATGCTCCGGAGATGTGCGCGCCGGTGATCGGGATGAGCCGGTCCGCCCCGTACACGTCCCCGAGAGTGACGAGAATTTTCATGGACATCCGCTCCGCGGGGGTGCCCTCGGACAGAAGGCGCTCCTCGTCCCGGGTGAGGTCCATCATCCCGCCTCCACGGTGGCCTTCAGCGCGGCCACCAAGTTCTCCCGTCGCTTCGGAAACGCCGCCACCTTCGCGCGGAACGCGATGACGTCCGGCCTTTTGGCGGTCTCGATCCTGCCGAGATAAGCACTCTGTTTGTCGAAGCGCAGGTAGTAAATGCCGTCCTCGTCGAGACGGTCCTCGATCCCGCGCAAGATCTCGTCCTTCCCGAGCGCCGCCACGATGCGGGCCCAAACCGCACGTTGCGTGGGCGCGTCCTCCACGCGCGCGGTGAGTACGATCAGAGAGTTTCCGGAGTAGCCCTCGCGGGTTTCGCGACGTGGCTCGATATCCGGCGTCACGGTGCGAAGCGCCGCCAAAACGCGCTCCTCCTCTTCCGTCGCGTAACAGAACGTGCGCACTTCGATCCAGTGGAACATGGTCTCACGGGTGGACCGCGTCGAGCACCGCGCGACAACGCGCTCGGAACGCTTCCAAGTCGCCGTCGTTGATGATCATGTGGTCGGCGGTCGCGATGACCTCGGCGAGGCCCCACCCGAGCTCCCGCTCGTCGCGTCGCAGGAACTCCTCCCACGACACGGCGTCGTCGCCGCGCGAGCGCTTCTTGATTCGGTCGTACCTCGTCCTCGGGGAGGCGTGGATCGCGATGACGACAAGGTCATCCCCGAATGCGCGACGGAAGACTTCGAGTTCCTCTCGGCCGCGGATCCCGTCGATGACCGTGGACGCCTGCTTGATTCGCGGCACCGTCCGCTCGGCCCAGATGCCGAACCCGTGGCGGACGCGGTCCTCGTGGGCCATGCCGCCCACGGTCTCGTCGCTGAACTTGATCCCGCGCCGCGTCGCCTCGTCGCGCACGATGTCGCCCATGCGGACGATGGGCAGGCCACGCTCGTGCGTAACCCGGACGAACTCCTCCTTGCCGCAACCTGGCATTCCTGTCAGACAGAGGACGCGGACCATTTCCAATCGTGGAATGGGTGGACCGTATAAGATTGTCGCCGTCACGCCAGCTTCGCGCCGCACTGCTGGCAGAACGCAGCGCCCTGGGGAGCGGGGCGGCCGCATTCCGAGCACATGCGGTCCGCGGACGGAGCCGTCGGCGCGGCCGCGGGAGGCGCCGGCGGTGGAACCGCGGGCATCGGGGGATAGAGCGCTCCCATCGTCCACATCGGCTGGGCCATGAGCCGCTCCTGGAGTTGCCGCAAGCCGACCTGAAGCTGCTTCGCCGTCTGACCGTAGACGATGACGAAGATCGAGTAGCCGACGATCGCGAATCCCGCCGGGAGGAAGACCGCACCGATGAGCATCTCGGCGGCGCGTGCGAGTGGAAACGGGTCGGGCGTGGGGGTCGCGATCAGGCTGATCACGCTCGCGGTCAGGGCTGCCACGAGGCCAAGACCGACGAGCCCCAGGATCGGGATCGCATAGCTCGCGATGTCCGTGAGCCCGCGAGTGTGCGCCGGCTGGAGCGCGCGGACCATGTGGCGGTACATCTGGCCTTTGCACGTCACGCCCGCCGTCCAAAATCCCGTGACAAGGAGCGGGAGGTACACTTGTGCGGGAACCTGGCCTGGGCCCGTGAACAGGAGGAAACCAGAGAAAGCGATGAGCATGTACACGACCATGATCGCGGCGATCGTCGACAGCGCGGTGCCCAGCCATTTGAACATCACGCCCCGACGGGCGTACTTCGCATGCTCGGGGCCGTACTCGTCCGCCCCGTGGTGCATCTTCGTGACGGAGATGAGGCTCACGATGAAGTTGATCACGAACACGATGACGAGGCCGCAGGAGGCTGCTCCCGTGATCGCCACGGCGGCCATGGCGGTCGCGAAGTCCGCCGCAACGAGGAGGAACGACGTGAGGCCGAGGATGAGCGCGAAGGCGGAGAAGATCAGGTCGAGGATCAGGTTCGTTTGGTAGGACCGGATGCCTGAGACGGTTTCCGGCTTGATCACGACGGCGGGCCAGCTCGGGACGGGCACCATGCCGGGATAGCCCGGGTACGCCACGGGTTCGCAAGATGGCGAACAGCGCGTTAAACGTATGCTCGAAACGTCGATGCCATCCTCGTCCGCGCCCTGCCGCAAACCTTTATCCACGTTCTTCCGGATGCCGTCGTGTTGGGGACCGCATGAAGGAGGTCTGGACGGAGAAGTACCGCCCGAGGACCCTCGACGAGGTCGTCGGCCAGGAGGACATCGTCGAGCGGCTCAAGGCGTACGTGAAGACCGGCAACCTCCCCCATCTCCTCTTCGCAGGCCCGCCCGGTACGGGGAAGACGACGTGCGCGATCGCCCTCGCGCGCGATCTGTTCGGCGACACGTGGAAGTCCCAGTTCTTCGAGCTGAACAGCAGCGACGAGCGCGGGATCGACGTCGTCCGGAACAAGATCAAGGAGTATGCCCGCATGGTGCCCCTTGGCGGCAACTTCAACGTCCTCTTCCTCGACGAGTGCGACCATCTCACGGGCGACGCGCAGGCCGCGCTCCGCCGCACGATGGAGTTGTACACGAGGTCGAGCCGATTCATCCTGAGCGCGAACTACTCGAGCCGGATCATCGAGCCGATCCAGAGCCGCACGGCCGTGTTCCGCTTCCGTCCCCAGAAGCCCGAGGCGATCCGGACGTACCTCGCGCGCATCGCGCAAGCGGAGGGCCTCAAGGTCTCCGAGAAAGCCGTCGACGCGCTCGTGTATGTCGCGTCCGGGGACATGCGGAAGGCGGTGAACGCCCTCCAGGTCGCCGCGTCCATCTCGACGACGATCGACGAGGAGACGCTGTACAAGACCGCGAGCACCGCGCGACCGGAGGAGGTCCGCAAGCTGATCGAGGTCGCCCTGGCGGGGGACTTCCTCGGCGCGCGGGACGCCCTCGACCACCTCCTCATCGAGTACGGCCTCTCCGGCGAGGACATCCTCCGACAGATTCATCGAACCGTGTTCGAGGTCTCGCTCCCCGACACGTACCGGGTCAAGCTCGTCGACACGGTCGGAGAGGTCGAGTACCGGCTCGTCCAGGGCAGCAACGAACGCATCCAGCTCGAGAATCTTCTCGCCCGGTTCGTGCTGTTCGGGCAGGAGATTCGGAAGGGTTAGAGCCCGTCGGCGATCGTCCGCGACTTCGGCGTTCGGGCGAGATGTGCCGCCAAGGCCGCGAGGGCGGGCCCGGGCGCGACGGCCGCGAGGTCGATGGCCCACGCCGCCAACACCAGGCCATGCCCTCCGTCCCCGTGCGCATCCTGCAGCGTTGCTTGGCGTAGGAGCACGCGCGCGACCTCCTGCGGTTCGAAAGCCTCCGCGAGGCCGAGGGCGAGGCTCGCCGCCTCGTGGGAATCGTCTCCTTCCACCGCCAATTCGAGTTCGTTAAGCGCGGCCACCGGGTCGGCGATCGTCGAAGCCCGTGGGACCTCTCCGCCAGGAGCGGCAGCCACGACCCTCCCCGCGGTCAGGAGGGCGAGCACGCGGTAGGAAGTGCGGGAGAAGCCGATGAGGAATCGGGTCGCGAGAGAGAGGAGGAAGGGTTCGAGCGATTCGGGGTTCGCGATGGTCCTCTCCGCTGCAGTCGCGGCGACCAGGTCCGCGTAGCCCGCGAGCGTGCGCCCGCGTTTGAGGCCCGCGATGAGTTCGGCGACGAGGCGCTCCGGTCCCGCTTGCAGGGCGATCGCGTACGCGTTCCTCGCCGTCTGGTCGATGCCCAACGAGTTCCGCGCAGCGAGTTCGACGTCGAGCCGCGCACGCCCGACCTCGCGCAGCATCATGGAGTGGTCCGAGAGTTCTCTC
>Ga0209341_10004484_pt1 | contig 12847 bp, 10 predicted proteins | sample RifCSP13_2_FD_184020 | JGI IMG/M metagenome (GOLD analysis project Ga0209341, IMG submission 184020) | Soil microbial communities from Rifle, Colorado - Rifle CSP2_sed 13_2 (SPAdes) (version 2) | ecosystem: Environmental > Terrestrial > Deep subsurface > Rock core/Sediment | place: Rifle...
GACGTCGAACCGGTTTTTCGCGTCGTTCCCGAGGACGACGTCGGGGGTGATGCGGACGGTGAACTGCAGCAGGTGGTAGACGAGGAAGGCCAGCAGCAGGAGTCCCGTCCAGATCATCGTCTCGCCGGCGAAGGTCGCCTTCAACATCTTCTTGACCGCGTACTTGCCAGGGTTCGCATCGCGATTCTCCAGCGTCAGCAGGACGGCGAAGATCACGTGGAGGCAGAGCATCGCCCCCATGAAGATCCGGAACACCCAGACGAAGGGCCCCAGCTCGCGCAGCTTCTCCGCGTACGCGTTGATTCCGTCCGGCCCGGCGAAGATGGTGGAGTTTCCCAGCAGGTGCGTGACGACGAACAGGACCATGAACAGTCCCGTGACCGCCACCACCGTCTTTCTTCCGATCGAGTCCGAAAGTAGTCGCATGAGCCCTTCCCTCTTTCGTGGATTTTCTGCGGCCTTTGGGGTCGCGACGCAATGCTGGAATGGGGTTAAGGATAGGACTAACCCGGTGGAAATGTCAATGGATACAGTGTGCAGAATATCAGGGAAACATGGCCGCCGCGTACCGGTTCAGGTCCCCCTCGAAGTCGTGCTCGAACCCGCCGCGGTAGACGATGGTGGAAGCGATCTCGCTCGCCAGGATCGCCCACCGGTACTTGGCGGGAAGGCGGGCGATCCGCCGCCGGAACCGGGCGTTCCCGCGGAGCAATCGGGGGAGGTGGGACAGGAGGGCGCGCCGGTACGTCGGCGCCTGCGCCAGCCCGGGCCGCGACCGGAAGAAGTCGAACAGCCGGGCGTAATGGCCGTTGATCTCCACGCTGATCGCGTCGGAGATCTCCGTGTACGATAACGCCGCTCCCGCCTCCCGCTTCCGCCGGAAGATGAGGAGCGCCTCGTCCTCCGCGCGCTTCTCGAGGATCGCCAGCACGTCCCGGACGTACTCCTCCTTGTTCGCCAGGAACTCCTTCTCCGTCATCAGCAGGTTTCCGATGATTTCGTAGGAGGAGGAGATGACGCCGCACTTGTTCGCCGAGGCGTCCCGCAGGACCACCACGCCCCGGTTCTGCAGTTGCGCCCGGGCTTCGGGGGTGAGGAAGGAGTTCGCCCCCTCGACGATCACGCGCGTCGTGGGAGCCCCGTTCTTCCCGAGGAAGCGCCGCCAGTTCGTCGCGTCCACCGTCTCCGGACGTCCGCCCGCCGGGAGGAAGAGGTCGGCCGGAACGGTGAACGGCAATCCGTCGAACTCCTTGTGGAAATCGTCCACCGTGACCCACGACGGCGCGACTCCCGCCTCGGTCCGTTCCACCCGTTTGTACAGTTCCCGCAATCCTTCCGTGCGCCGTTCGTTCCGGTAGAGGAGGAATCCGCCGGGGTGGAGCCTCTCGGGACGGAACGCGTCGACGTCGCCGGCGAGGACGATCCGGGACAGCTCGGCGCGGTCGATCCCCGCCGGGTCGCACAGGGCCCCGGAGCCGTCGAGGATCAGGCGGATCGCCGCCTTCGGGCACCGGTCGAGCAGGATACGCATCGCGTTCCCGGCCACGTCCCCGTTCGGCCCGCCGGTGAACTTCACCGAAAACGGGTCGGTCCGGATGTTCACGCCCAGCTCGCGCAGGGCGATCTCGGCGAACTTGATCACTCCCGTGGAGGTGACGCCGTACTCCTTGTGGTTGATTCCCACCCGCTTGCTCGACATGATGCCGATCCCGAGCAGGTACCCCCGGCGGACCGAGAGTTCCGCGATCGTCTCGATCATCGCGTCGTGCATGTTTTCGTCGGGGCCCAGCTCGATCGGCTCGTCCTCGCCGTAGTAGTCCACCACCCGCGGGTCCTTCGCCCTCCCGTTTTCGGTGACGAAGATATCGAGGAAGGCGTTGATGAAGGCGTACTGGACCTTGTAGAGCCTCTGGTTCATGCGGTCCTTCGTCTGGAGGTCCGGGGCGTTGATCACCACCACCATCTTCGAGCCGCCCTCGTAGATGTCCTTGTTCTTCAGGTGCTGCGTGTGGGCGAGGACGTAATTTTCCCGGAACAGGGTGTTCGCGACGGTGACGTAGTCGTCGCGGGTACGGGTGAAGAGGGTCCGCCACCCCCCGCGGGCGATGTCGGAGAAGCCGATGTGGTACCCGATGCCGTTGCGTCCGAAGAAATAGGTGACCCGGAAGGGGCGTCCCGCGGGAAGATCCGATGTGAATTCGGGGCCGAGGTCGTCGAGGTACGCGGGGTCGAGGCGGAAGGCCAGCGCATGCTTCTCGGGGACGAAGAAGTTCGTCTTGAGCGTACGGTGGATGAAGCGGAGGGTGGTCTTGAAGATCGTGCGGCGGAAATCGTCCAGTTGGCGATGCCCCGTGTTGTACTCCTCGACCTCTTTCGTGGCCGCGGCGAGCGCCGCATCGTACGCGGCTCCCCGGTCGGCGATCTCCGGGTCGAACCGCAGTTCGAAGAGGCGCGCGAGCTGGAGGGCGATATCGGGGTGGGAGTGGAACGCACGGGATACGTCCTCGAGGGTGAACTTGTGGGGCTGGTTGTGGGCGAGGTTCGTGTGGCAGAAGCCGATGAAGGCGTCCAGGAGCGACGCTTCGTCCCCCGTCATCAGGCGGGTGAGGACGAATTTCCGGTATACCTCCGACCCGGTGGCGAGGATCTGGGTGTTGTAGAGTTCGCGGCACAGCCGGCGGAACAGGGGGGAGTCTTTCGCGAGGAGGCCCCCCTCGCGGCGGATCACGTAGAACGTCCCCAGGAAGTAGGGGAAGGAGCCGGTCGAGATCGTGAGGGTGTACGCGCGTCGTACGCCGAGGTTCAGCCGGTTGAACACTTCCATCACCTGGAGCAGGTGATCCTTCTGCGGGGGATTCCCCACGGCGAACAGGACGCGGCTCTCCCTGGTTTCCCCGCTACCGCCGGTGTCGGTGTCCTGCACGTCGATGTGGATTCCCATGCGGCTTTTCGCCTGGTGGAAAAGCCAGAGGATCCGGGCGACGCGTTCCGGGGGGGAGAGGCGGACGTACCCGGGGTTGTTGCGCCACAGCACGCGAAGAAGGTCCTCGCGAGCCGCGGCGGGGACGGGAGGGGAGAAGATCCGCAAGGCGGCGAGGACGGCGCGCCGGATCCGGTCCGGGACGCCGGGAGCTCCCGGCGCGGAGATCTCCGACTCCGCCTTCCGGTCGAACTCGTACCGCTGGAACTCGAGCTCCTTGTCCGCCCCCGGTACGTTGGTCCGGGAGTGGGCGATCTCGGCGTACGAGATTTCGCGGGGGTCGAGGAACCGGAGCGTCTCGTACAGGGAACCCGGGACGGAGAGGCGCGCGAGCATCATCTCTTTCTCCCGATCCGCCAGGACGAGGTGCCGGTTCCGGGAGAGGTCCCGCAGGTGGAGGCAGAGGGCGGCGACCGCATCCGGCTCCTCCCGCATCGTGTGGAAGAAGATCGGCGCCATGTTGGCGTGGAGCCACGCCAGGTTCTCCCGGGCGGATCCGGAGGTCGCCCGGAGGCACCGAAGGACGTCGCGATCGATCCGGTGTTCCGCGTCGGGGCGCATGCGCATCCTCCCGGCATCGAGTTTCCGCCTGAAGTCGATCTTACCCCATCGCCTCTCTCCGGGTACCGGGAAACGTCGACGGGAGACGGGAATCAAAAGAGTATGTACAGCCTGTTCATGCAATACAACGAGGTGCTGGTCACCGGCGGAACGGGCCTGGCCGGGCAACACGTCTGCCGCGCCCTGATCGAGGCGGGTATGCTTCCACGGCTGTTCGTGCGTCCCGGGTCGGAGGAGAAGGTTCCGGAGGAGATCCGGAACCGGTGCCGAACGACCCTTGGGGACCTCACCGTCCGGGAGTTCGCCGAACAGGCCGCCCAGGGGACGTCGGCCATCGTCCACATCGCCGGGACGTGGAAGGAATCCCCGAAGGAGGGGATCACCTTCGAGGAGGCGATCGTCCACGCCACGCGGAACGTCCTCCACGCGGCACGGGAATGGGGGATCCGGAGGGTCGTCCAGGTCAGCGTCGCCGGCGCGCAGCCCGGCGCCCCGGTTCCGTTCCTCGACGCGAAGGGCAGGGCGGAGGAGATGGTAAGGGGATCGGGAATCGACTGGACGGTCTTTCGCCCCGCGCCGTGGTACGACCTCCGGGACGGAAAGCCCCTGGCGTCGGCGGCGTACCTGCAGTCGCTCGCGGCGGCGGTCGCCGACGCGCTGGGCCGCGAGGACACCTTCGGCCGTTCCTTCGAGGCGGAAGGCTCGGACCGATTCCCCTGGGAGAGACGCTCTTCCCCCCTCCCCGCCCTTGCGACGATGCAGGAATAGTCTCTTCCACAACTTGCAACGACGGGATTCCGGGGCCGCCCAACCCCTCGTTTGCGCGAAAAGAACACCCCGAAAAAGGAATCTAATGAAGCGAGGCTCGTTACGGATTCCCCGCAAACCGGGCGGGGAAGGGAGGGTTTCATGCCGGGAACTTCGCCTTTGAGAGTTTCCGCCGAGGATGCGGCAGCGATCCATGTAACCGGCGAGGAAGCGCTCGACTGGCTCAAGAAGATGATCCTGATCCGCCGCTTCGAGGAACGCGCGGAAGAGGCGTACGGACAGGGGAAGATCGGCGGCTTCCTGCATCTCTACATCGGGGAGGAGGCCGTCGCGGTCGGGGCGATGGCCGCCCTGCGGCCGGAGGACGACGTGATCACCCACTACCGGGACCACGGGTACGTCCTGTCGCGCGGCATCGAGCCGAAGAGGGTGATGGCGGAACTTTACGGGAAGGCCGCCGGCCTGTCGAAAGGGAAGGGCGGTTCGATGCACATGGCGGACGTCAGGTCCCATCTCTGGGGCGGGTATGCCATCGTCGGCGGACACATCCCGGTTGCCGCCGGCCTTGCGCTGGCCAATCGATACCGGAACCTGCCGCGGGTCGTCGCCTGTTTCTTCGGGGAGGGTGCGACCAATACCGGATCGTTCTACGCCGCCCTCAACCTGGCCGCGGTGTGGAAACTGGCGCTGGTCGCGATCGTCGAAAACAATCGTTACGGCATGGGAACCGCCTTCGAACGCGTGTCCGCCGTCGGCGATGTCTACAGGAAAGCGGCCGCCTTCGACATCCCGGGGGTGCGGATCGACGGGAACGACGTCCTCGCCGTGAGAGACGCCGTACGACGGGTGGCCGACCGGGCCCGGACCGGGGGCGGTCCGCAGCTGATCGAGGCGATGACGTACCGGTTTCGCGGCCATTCGATGGGGGACCCGCAGCGTTACCGCACGAGGGAGGAAGTGGAGGAGGCGAAGTCGCGCGATCCGATCGCGCGATGGCGGCGCACCGTTCTTGCGAACGGTTTCGCGACGGAAGACGAGCTTCGGAAGATCGGGGACGAGGTCGAAGTCGAGGTGGAAGAAGCGGTCCGGTTCGCCGAAAACAGCCCTGCGCCCGATCCGGGCGAGTTGCGCAACGACGTGCTCGTTCCCGAGTAGGTGAGCCATGTCCGAGAAGACGTATCGGGATGCCATCAGGGAGGCTCTGCGGGAAGAGATGCTCCGCGACGAACTCGTCCTGATCATGGGAGAAGAGGTCGGCGTGTGGGGCGGCACCTACGCGGTCACCCGGGGGTTTTACGACGAGTTCGGCGAGAGGCGGATCCTCGACACGCCGATCGCGGAGGATGCGATCGTCGGCGCCGCCGTCGGGGCGGCGATGGGCGGGCTGCGCCCGGTCGCGGAGTTGATGACGATCAACTTCAGCCTCGTGGCGATGGACCAGATCGTCAACAACGCGGCGAAGATCCATTTCATGTTCGGAGGCCAGGCGAGAGTGCCCCTCGTCATTCGCGCCCCGACAGGCTGGGGGCAGCTCGCGGCGACCCACTCGCAGAGCCTCGAAGCCTGGTTCGCCCACCTGCCCGGCTTGCTCGTCGTGATGCCGGCCACCCCGTACGATGCCAAGGGACTGCTGAAGACCGCGATCCGGTCCGACAACCCGGTCATGTTCATCGAGCATGCGCGGCTGTACGGCGTCAAGGGGGAGGTGCCGGACGGGGAGTTCACCTTGCCGATCGGGGTATCGGACGTCAAACGCCCCGGACGGGACATCACGATCGTCTCCTACTCCCGGATGTTGCATGTGGCGCTGGGCGCGGCTTCGGTCCTCGCGAAGGACGGAATCGAATGCGAGGTCATCGACTTGCGCACGCTGCGTCCGCTCGACATGGCGCCCGTGTACGACTCGGTGCAAAAGACGCACCGGGCGCTCATCGTCGAGGAGGATTGGACGACGTGCGGAATGGGCGCGGAGATCGCCGCGCGCATCGGCCTCGACCGGTTCGACGCCCTCGACGTCCCGGTCCAGCGCATGGGGCAGGTCGAGGTGCCCGTGCCGTATGCGAGGAACCTGGAAGCCCTCATGTTTCCCGACGAGACGTCGGTCGCCCGGAAAGTCATGGAAATGGTGGCGTAATAACCCCGCCGGCATAGCGGATTCCGAATATAATTTCCGCATGGCATCGCGGATCTCCGCGGTCTGAGCGGCCAGGGGAGGTGCATATGTCCACCGACGTCATCATGCCGGCCTTGGGTTTCGACATGACCGAGGGACTGCTGGCGCGCTGGCTGAAAAACGAAGGCGATCCGGTGGAAAAAGGGCAGGCCATCGCCGAAATCGAGACGGAAAAGGCGACCGTGGAGATCGAGGCGGCCGCCGCGGGGATCCTGGCGAGGATCATCGTTCGGGCAGGCGAGACGGTGCCGGTCGGCACGGTGATCGGCGTCATCGCCGAGGCGGGAGAAAAGGTCGCGGCGGCGCCGGCGCCCCCGGAGGCGCGTCCACCGGCTCCCGCCCCCGATGCCGGGAAGGCGGCCCCGTCCGGTGCGCGGGTCAAAGCGTCCCCCGTCGCGCGGAAGATGGCGGAGGACGCCGGTCTCGATCTGTCCCGGGTCAAGGGCACCGGCCCCGACGGCCGGGTCCTCGAACGCGACGTCCAGGCGGCGATCGCGGCCCGGTCCGCGCCGAAGCCTCCCGGCGTCCCGGCGGGCCCTCCTCCCGGGGCGACCGCGCCCCTGAGCCGGATGCGCCGGACGATCGCGCGGCGGATGACCGAGAGCAAGACGACGGCGCCGCACTTCTACGTCACCGTCGAAATCGACATGGACGAAGCGATGAAGGTGCGCGAGCAGTTGAACCGCCTTGCGCCGGAGGCGGAAAGGATATCCGTCAACGACATGATCGTCGCGGCCGCCGCCAGGACGCTCGCCCGGTTCCCGGCCTTGAACGCGTCCTATCGCGACGATAGCCTGGAAATGCACTCCCGGATCAACATCGGCATCGCGGTGGCGCTGGAAGACGGGCTCATCCCGACGGTCCTTCGCGACGCGGATAAAAAAACGCTGAGAAGCATCGCGGCCGAATCCAGGGGCCTGGCCGAGCGGGCGCGCGCGAACAAGCTGCGTTCCGACGACCTCGGAGGCGGCACGTTCACCGTTTCGAACCTGGGGATGTTCGATGTCGACGAATTCATCGCCATCATCAACCCGCCCGAGGCGGCCATCCTCGCGGTCGGGGCCGTGACCCGGCGCCCGGTCGCGGTGGCCGGCGAGATCGGGATCGCCTCCCTCGTGAAAACCACGTTGTCGGTGGACCATCGCGTGGCCGACGGCGCGCAGGCCGGCCGCTTCCTGCAGGAATTCAAGAAACTGCTCGAGAACCCCGTCAACCTCCTGGCCGATGGTCATGCCGCCCAATAGGGAGCGCGGATTTCCAGGTACGCCTCTTGCGCGGCCGCCGCAGCCTGCGCGACGGCCGTAATGATCATCTTCAGAGGAGAGGAAACGTCTCCGACGGCAAGGATGCGCGCCGTGCTCGTTTTCTGCCACGCGTCCGTCACGACCTGGCCCTTCGAGTCCACGCGAAGACCGAGATCCCGGAACAGGGTCGTATTCGGCACTCTGCCCGCGGCGACGATCACGGCATCCGCTGGAACATCGAAGATCCTGCCATCCCCCAGGTCCTTCATCCGCACGCCTTCCACACGTTCGGAACCGAGAATCTCCTCCGCCGCGGTGCAAAGGAGGATATCCAGGCTCCGGGACCGCGCCGCCGGCTCGGGAAACCCGTGCTGGCTGCGCAAGCCGGCCTGACGGTGCACCAGCGTGACCCGGTCCGCGATCCCGTCAAGCCGTTGCACATGCGAAACGGCGGTGTCTCCACCGCCGACGACGACGACGCGCTTCCCGCGGAACCGGGCAGGATCCGGAACCATGTAGTAAACGCCTCCGCGCCCGGCGAACTCCCGCTCTCCACGGATATTCGCCTCCGCCGCGGCGCTCCCGCACGCGAGGATGACGACCTTTGCGGTCGCTTCGACGTTCGTGGCGCGTATCCTGCCCTCCGGGGAGATCTCCTCCACTGCGCACTCGATCAGATCCGCCCCCGCTTCGAGCGCCCCGTCGAAGAAGAGCCCCGCCAGGTCCCCGGCGGATATCCCCCTGGGCGCGCCGGGGTAGTTGTCGATCCGCTTGTCCGGGCAGCAGCGCGTAAGGATGCCGCCCCAGCAGTCCCCTTCAAAAACGGCGGTCCGCAGGAACTTCCTTCCGCAGAACGCGGCGGCGGAGAGCCCCGCGGGGCCTCCCCCGACGATGACGACATCGTACTTTTTCTCCTCCACGGGTCACCTTCCCCCTCCTGTCGCTTCTCCTCTTCATTGTAGTCCGGAGGAGAGAGGGAACCGCGTCGCCGGCGCACTGATGTCCTCGGCGTCGATCCCGGTGTGGTGCGGGAACCCGGCCCCTGCCGGGTCCTTTTTTGGCGGATAATGGGTGCCGGGAGGAAGCGCGGGTGGAGATCGGCTCCGGGGAGCGGTTCACGGTGACGGCGGGACCGCCGGTGCACGGGGGGTATGTCCTTGCGCGGCCGGAGGGGATGGGTGTCCTGTTCGTCCGGTGGGCCCTCCCGGGAGAGGTCGTCTCGGTGCGTCTCGTCGAGAGGAAGCGGGAGTACGCCTTCGCCGAGGCGATGGAGGTCCTTTCCCCCTCTCCGCACCGTGTGCATCCGCCGTGCCCCGTCTTCGGGGAGTGCGGGGGGTGCCAGTTGCAGCACGCCGACTACCCGTACCAGGGCGAGATGAAGCGGGAGATCCTGCGGGAGGCGTTCCGCCGGATCGCGAAGACGGACATCGCCCCGGCGGCGGCGAAGGCGGGCGGGCCGTTCGGTTACCGGCACCGCGCGCAATTCAAGACCGGCGGGCGGGGGATCGGCTTCTACGCGGAGCGGTCCCGGCGCCTCGTCCCCGTCTCCCGCTGTCCCCTGATGGTCGACGCGATCAACGACGCGTTGCCGTCCCTCCGGGGCCTCGGGGAGTTCGCCCCGGCGGATGAGGTTCTCCTCGCATCCGACGGCGCCCGCGTGGTCGCCGCGCTTCCGGGGGTCCGGTTCGACTCCCGCATCGTCGGCAGGACGAAATCGTCGCTGTCGGGGATCCTGTTCGAGGACGGGACGTGGGGGGAGGGGAGCGTTACTCTTCCCCTGGAGGGTCTCGCGTATTCCGTGTCCCCCCGCAGCTTCTTCCAGGCGAATTGGCGGGCGAACCTGTCCCTCGTCGGGAGGATCGGCGGCGTTCTCGGGGATGCGCGGGGCGGCCGGGTCCTCGACCTGTACGCCGGGGCGGGGAACTTCGCCCTGCCGCTCTCCCGCCGGTTCGGGGAAGTGGTCGCCGTGGAGGGGGAGCCGCGGGCGTTCGCGGACCTGCGCCGGAACGCGACGTCGAACGGTTTGGGGAACGTTCGAACCGTCCGGTCGAGCGTGGAAGCGTTCCGGCCGGAAGGGCGGTTCGACGCGGTCCTTCTCGACCCTCCCCGGGCGGGCCTCTCCCCGAAGGCGTTGTCCCGGGTCCGGGCGATCGCGGCGGAGAAGGTCGTCTACGTCTCCTGCAACCCCTCCACCTTGGCGCGCGACGTAAAATCGCTCTCCGACCGGTACGACCTCGACCTCCTGGAAATGCACGACTTCTTTCCCAACACCCACCACGTCGAGGCGCTCGCGGTCCTGTCGGTCCGCTGACGCCGCGGCCGGTCAGCCGGGGGTGAGCACCGCCCGCAGGCGAACGTTCCCCTCCCGCAATTTTCCGAGCACCTCGTTGACCGCGGAGAGCGGATGGCGCTCCACCATCGACCGGATGCCGTGGTCGGCGGCGAACCGGAACATCGCGTCCATGTCGTCCCGCGTTCCGATCAGCGATCCGACGATCCGCTTCTGGCCGGTCAGGAGGCCCGCCGGCAGGATCGACGCGTTTTCCGCGATGGCGGCCAGGACCACCAGCGTCCCGTTCGGACCCAGCCCCGGGACGCACTGCTCGAAAAGCCGGGCCGAGATGCCGGTGAGGAGAAGGAGGTCGGCGCCGCCCATCTTCGTCAGCGCACGGCCGATCTTCTCCTTTTCCGAGTCGATGACGTCATGGGCTCCGAGCGAACGGGCCAGTTCCGCCTTCCCCGCACCCCGCAGGACGGCCACCACGTGGGCGCCCATCGCCGACGCCATCCGCACGCCCAGGTGCCCCAGGCCGCCGATGCCGGCCACCGCGACCGTCTTCCCGGCGAGGTTCCCCGCGCGCCGCAGGGGGGCGAACACCGTGATCCCCGCGCAGAGTAACGGGGCCGCCTCCACCAGGTCCAGTCCGTCGGGAATCTTGTGGACGAACGCCTCGGGGGCGCATACGAACTCCGCGTAGCCGCCGTTCACCGTCACGCCGGTGCTCCGCTGGGCGGCGCACAGCATCTCCGCCCCCGTTTTGCACGCGGCGCACCGGCCGCACGCGTACTGCATCCACGGCACCCCCGCGCGGTCGCCCGGGGCGAACGAGGTCACGCCGGCGCCGATGTTCTCGACGATGCCGGTCACCTCGTGGCCGGGGACGATCGGCAGGGGGGTCCCCCACGACGCCCAGTCCCCGTCGACCAGGTGCAGGTCGCTGTGGCATACCCCGCAACCATGCACCCGGACCAGCACCTCCCCCGGCCCCGGGTTCGGTGTGGGGATTTCCTTCATCTTCAGCGGTTTCCCGAAGGCTTCGCACACGGCGGCTTTCATCCGTTCGCTCCTTTCCCCTGCTTTTCTCCGCATTGTCCCCAATTAGTGCCTTGCCGCCCCGGCAGGTTTCCGGAAAATTCCTGAAGGTTCCGGGATGTCCTGCCGAATAATCAATCAATGCTATCCTTCGGACACATCCATCTCCCCGCCTTGGGGGTGGGGGCGGCGGCCGGGACATGGGGTTCGCCGTAACGGTCAACCGCGAGGAGGCGCACTACGTCCTCTTCGTGGAACGGGCGGTTGCGGAGGAAGCCCGGTAATGCCTCACCTGGAGGAAACCGACCGGCTTCGGCGGGAGAACCTCCGGCTGGCGGAGGAGCGGGCCGCGTTCATCCGGTACATCCGCGCGAAGGTGGGCGAGCTTCTCGTCCTCATGAAGTGCCCGGCGAGGAACGCCGACCAGCTCGGGGGCATGGAGCTGATCGGCCACGACCCCATCGGCACGATCGCCGTCTCCTTCTCGGAGGTGATGGACAACCTGAACGTCACGAACGAGCGGCTGCTGCTGGAGGTCAAGGAACGGGAGCGGACCGAGGCGGCGCTGCGGGCGAGCGAGGACCGGCTGCGGGATTTCATCGACAACGCCGTGGACCTGATCCTGATCGTCTCCCCCGACGGACGGATCGAGTACGCGAACCGCACGGTGCTGTCGACGCTGGGCTTCGCGCCCGCGGAGTTCGTGGGTCGTTCCCTGTGCTCCATCGTCAACCCCATGGACGCGGAGAAATGCCGCAAGACGATCGGGCGGGTGATCGCGGGGGAAAAGGTGAGCCGGATCGGGTTGGAGTTCCGGGACAAGCGGGGAGGGAGTGTATTAGCGGAGGGGAACGCGGGCGGCCGGAGTTCTCTCTCAGGGGTTCGAACGTCCGGTGCGAATTCGACCTGCCCGACGATTTGCCGACCGTAGAGATCGACGAGGGGCAGATCGCGCAGGTGCTGAACAACCTCATCATCAACGCGGACCAGGCGATGCCCGACGGAGGGATCCTGCGGCTTGGGGCGGGAACCGTGGAGATCGTGCAAGGGGATCCTCTTCCGCTGAAGCCGGGACGCTACCTCCGCGTGCGCGTGTCGGACACGGGGATCGGGATACCGAAAGAGGCGCTCCCGAGAATCTTCGACCCGTTCTACACTACGAAGGAGAAGGGGAGCGGACTCGGGTTGACCACGGTGTACTCGGTCGTACGGAAACACGAAGGGGTGGTGACCGTCGAATCCGAGCCCGGGGGAGGAACGTCCTTCTTCCTGTTCCTCCCGGTGCCGCGCAATGCCCACCGGAGGGAGGCGGATCAGGAATCCGGCTCCGGGAAGCGGAGCGTGCTCGTGATGGACGACGAGGGGATGGTGCGCGAAGTGGCCCTCGAGTTCCTCGGGCACCTCGGGTACGAGGGGGCGGCGGTGGAAGCGGGGGATGCTGCGATCGCGGCGTACCGGGATGCCCGGGAGGCGGGGAGACCGTTTTCGGCGGTTATCATGGACCTGACGATCCCCGGCGGGATGGGAGGGAAGGAGGCCGTCCGGCGTCTGCACGACCTCGACCCCGGGGTGCGGGCCATCGTCTCCAGCGGGTACTCGAACGATCCCGTGATGGCGGATCCCGCGCGGTTCGGTTTCCGGGGCGTGATCGCCAAACCGTACCGGATGCGGGAGCTCCGGGAGGTCCTCGAGGGAGTCCTGTCCGACGGCGGATCCCCGGTGCGCGCCGAATCGGCTTGAACCGCTATCTTTTCTCCTCTTCGTCGTCGAGCATCCGGTGCTTGGGGCGCTCCACGTCGTCGTACTGA
>Ga0209341_10004486_pt1 | contig 12845 bp, 13 predicted proteins | sample RifCSP13_2_FD_184020 | JGI IMG/M metagenome (GOLD analysis project Ga0209341, IMG submission 184020) | Soil microbial communities from Rifle, Colorado - Rifle CSP2_sed 13_2 (SPAdes) (version 2) | ecosystem: Environmental > Terrestrial > Deep subsurface > Rock core/Sediment | place: Rifle...
AGGTTGTCGATCGCCCAGCCGACCGTGATCGTGAATGTGATGGCGATCGCGGTGATGGCGATCGCCTTGGCCCGGGCGGTAAACCCCAGTCCGGCGCGCCAGTCGCGTACCAGTGGTCCGAACACCTTGTGATTCAACATCCAGTCATCGAACCGCTGTGACGACTTGGAGAACAGGAACGCCGCCAGCAGGATGGGGGCGGTGGTCGGAATCCCGGGAAGCACCGTACCGATGACGCCGATGCCCACCAGCAAGAAGCCGAGCACCACGTAGATGCCACGCAGCCAACGGTTCTGCACGACCTGCGCCATGGCGGGCAGCATATCGCCCCGAGAATGCAACGCCGAGTCGGAATCGTTCCGACATAACGCCGGTCTACCAATGAAGCCGGACCAAGTTTGCCGACAGGTTGGCGGACTGTGGATGTCCCAAGCCGGTTGGTAGCCTCCCCGTGGCAATGCCCGACCGAAGACTCCACCGCACCTGGCTCCACTCGGAACGGTTCATCCCACGGCGATTCATCAGGCCCGCCCTCCGGTTCACCCAGGTCGAGGCAGCCTCAGGGATCATCCTGCTGGTCGCCGCTTTGATCGCCGTCGTCTGGGCCAACTCCTCATTCGGGGACACCTACGAGCAGCTGTGGGAAACCGCCTTCAACATCGAAATTGGCTCGTTCCACCTCGAAGAATCGCTCCGCGACCTCGTCAACGACGGTCTGATGGCCATCTTCTTCCTGGTGGTAGGCCTGGAGATCAAGCGGGAACTGGTGATCGGTGAGCTGCGTGATCCCAAAGCGGCGGCGCTGCCTGCCATCGCCGCTCTGGGCGGCATGATCGTGCCTGCCCTCATCTTCCTGGCGCTGGTCGCCGGGGAGGGCGGTGAGGCAACTCGCGGTTGGGGGATCCCGATGGCTACCGACATCGCCTTCTCGATCGGGGTAGTCGCCCTGTTGGGGAGCCGGGTGCCGGTTGGGGCCAAGCTCTTCCTGCTGGCGCTGGCCATCGTCGACGACATCGGCGCCATCGCCGTCATCGCCGTCTTCTACACCGACGATCTGGCCTTCGCGTTCCTGGCGGCGGCCATCATCACACTCCTCGTCATATGGGCTGCACAGAAGGGAGGGATCCGGGCCGCCGCCTTCTACTGGCCGATGGGGATCGTGGCATGGTTCTTCCTGCTCGAATCGGGTGTGCACGCCACCCTGGCGGGCGTAGCGCTTGGTCTGATGACTCCGGCCCGGGCGATGTATTCCGACGAGGAGTATCACCGCAAGGCAACCTATGTCCTGGATACGTACGATCCCCAACCGGAATCACCGCACGGCCGCGACCGTATCGACCACGAGGCGCGGCAGTTGGCCTCGATCGCCAACGAATCGATCGCTCCGCTCAACCGCCTCGAGCATCTGTTACATCCGTGGAGTTCCTTCCTGATCGTTCCGCTGTTTGCGCTCGCCAATTCCGGGGTCCGCTTCGGAGGGGTGGACCTCGTCGGTGCCCTGACCAGTCCGGTGGCCCTCGGGGTAGCGGTTGGCCTGCTGGTCGGCAAGATCGTCGGCGTCTCTGCCTTCACGGCCCTGGCCGTTCGCCTGGGATGGGGACGACTACCCCGCCACACCACCTGGAGGCACGTGTTCGGTCTGGCCGCCCTGGCCGGTATAGGGTTCACCGTCTCGTTGTTCGTGACCGGCCTGGCCTTCGACGATCCGGCGCTGACCGACCTGGCCAAGATCGGCATCTTCGCCGGCTCCGGAACCGCCGGGTTGATCGGGTACCTGTTCCTTCGCTTCACCGGCAAGTCCCCCGCGCCCTGAACCGAAGGCAGAAACGGGTGATCCCGGGGAGAACCTGTTGACGGAAGAATCTGAGTTCTTTATTATCAGATTAGTTGATATGATACTTGTAGATACAACGTGCTTGGAGCGAAAGGAGAAGCGATGGTACTGCGTTTCATGGATCCCTTTGAGGAGCTCGATCAGTTTCTGAGCACACGCGGAAGCGGATGGCGGGGCGGCCTCATGCCGATGGATGCCTTTGAGAAAGACGGAATGTACACCCTGAGATTCGATCTCCCGGGCGTCGATCCGGACCACGTCGAGCTGATGGTCGAGAACAACGTCCTCACCGTCACGGCCGACCGCAAGCTCGAAGACACCGAAGGCGCCAATTGGCTGTTGCGGGAGCGCCCCACCGGGACCCACAGCCGCCAAGTTCGGCTCGGAGAACGGTTGGACACGGGAAGTGTCCACGCCTCCTACGACCAGGGCGTGCTCACGGTGACCCTCCCGATCCGAGAGGAAGCCAAGCCGCACCGGGTGGCGATCAAGAAAGGCTCCCACCAGGCCATCACCGTGGAGTCGAGTTCCTGATCCGGTAGACATCATCGACCAAGCGCCCGGCTGAGACGTCGGTGTCCCCTCCGCCCCGGGGAACGACAAACCTCAGCCGGGCGTGTCCTTCGAGGGTAAGGTGAACACATGGAACCTGCCCCAGAAATCATCTGTGTCGAGTGTGGTGGTCGCGCCCACCTGATCACTCCGATACCGGCGGAAGAAGAACTGGAGCCGGGAGATATCCTCGTCTACCGGTGCGCAGAGTGCCTCGACCGCTGGGATGTTGTTTTCGAACACGACGACATCGAAGAATCGCTCTAGGACACCGCCGAGCGCCACCCCGTGATCGACAGCACGTTCCCGTCCGGGTCGCGGAAGTCTGCAGCCAAAAGATCCCGACCGTCGCTGCTCATCACCGTGCGCGGGGCGACCCTGAACTGGACGCCGGCCCCGGTCAAAGCCACATAGGTGGCCTCGACGTCATCGACTTCGAAAACCACCTCAACCAGCCCGGGCGGGTTCGCCTCGATCTCTTCTCCGACGGCGTTGAGTGCCAGGGTCAGGCCACCGCCGTCCAAGAACGCGAATTCCCCGGCGGCTCCAAGAACGGTCATGCCGAGTCCGTCACGGTAGAACGCCAGCGATCGCCCGAGTTCTCCGACCCGAAGAATGATGTTCGAGATCTTGGACAGCGAGACGGTCATGTCATCCCTTCCGTTGCCGAGAACTGTCTCCCCGGAGGCGGGGATATTCGATGGCCGGGCAGCGGTCCATGATGACATCGAGCCCGGCAGTTCGTGCCCGAACCGCCGCCTCCTCGTCGATGACGTCCAGTTGTAACCAGACCGCCTTGGCGCCGATGGCTATCGCCTCGTCGACATGCACACCGGCCCGGGACGACCTGCGGAAGACGTCGACCACATCGACCGGCTCAGGAATGGAGGCGAGATCGGGATAGGCCGTTTCGCCCAGGATCCGATCGGCAACGGGGTTGACGGGGATGATGCGAAACCCGCGAGATTGCAGAAAAGCGGCCACCCGGTGGCTGGCCCGCGCCGGATTCTCGCTGAGCCCGACCACCGCCCAGGTCCGGTAGTCGGTCAGCACCCGCTCGATGGTGGCCCGGTCTCCGTGGATATTCATGCCGCTCCTTCAACCGATCGGATGATCGCCGTCATTCCATCCTGATGGATATCCCGGAAAGCAGGGCGGAAATCAACAGTAATCTCGATGGCGAAAGGGGTGGAATGCGAAGAATCCTCATGAGCCTGCTGCTGGTGCTGTTCGTTACCGCCGCACCGGCCCTCGCACAGACCGTCGATTGTCCGGAGTTTGAAGGCATCACCTGCGATGGGTGGGTGACCGACGCAGCCGGCGTCCTCGTCGACGACCCGCGCCTCGAAGAGGCCGTCGGTCGGGTTGTTGCCGCCTCCGGTCACGAGATTGCCGTGGTGGTGATTGGTGACAGCGGGGGCCGTGATACCAACGAGTTCGCCCGCGACCTGGGGAACACGTGGGGAGTCGGCGACCCCGAGCGCAACGACGGCATCGTGGTGGTCGTCAACCTGGGAGATCGGCGCACTGCCATCGAAACCGGCCCGGGCATCGACCTGACGACCTCGCAGCTCAGCTCGGTGGCAGGTCTCGGCGACAGCTTCTTTGGGGCAGGCGACTTCGACGGGGGCCTGGCGGCCATCATCGGCGGCCTCGAGCAGACGCTGGTGGGGTCGGGACCGAACGAGCCAACCCAACCGGCGCCGCAAGAAGACGACGGCTCCGGTGTGGGCGGGTGGGTGTTCGCGGGACTGTTGCTGGCGGTCGGCGCCGGCCTGGTCGGCTCCGGGGCAGCCAACAGCCGGCTGGACAAGGTGCGGGCGGTCCGCAAGAAGCGCCAGGAACAGGTGGACGGCGAACTTGCCCGCCTGAAGCCGGCCGGGTACGAGCTGACCCTCGAAGACGAATTGATGCTGGCTCGACCGGTCGAGGGGCCCGATGTGACGACGGCCGCCGGTATCAACGCCCTCACCGCCCTGTTCGAAGAGCGGCCGGCCGGCAATCGGATGGCGCTGGAAGCACTGTGGGCGCTGGGCGCCATCGATGTCGTCGACCGGGCCCGGCTGGATTCCGAGGTGGAGATCCCGCTCGAGCTGCGGGTCACCGGCGAGCAGGCCGTCCTCGAGGAAACCGTTCAACAGACGGCCGCCGAAGCGGTCAATGTGAACACCCGGGATGAAACGGCCTTCAAGGTCAAGCTGGATGAGCTCCAGCGGCTGGTCGAGTCGTTGCGTCCCTACCGGATCGCCGAAGCCAAGCGCAAGCTGGCGCAAGAGGTGGCCGAACAGGTCCGCCAGACGACGATCGGAGGGACGGTCGTTTCCGACCTCGGGGTGCGGCTTGCCCAGGCTGCCCCCGTCCTCGACGGTGACCTTTCACTCGAGACGTCTGTAGCGGAAATGGAGAAGACCTACGCGGTGGCCCGATCCAAGACGGATCGGCTCGAGACCCTCTACGCCAAGCTGCCGGATTCGATTGCCCGACCGGCGGTGTCGGCTGCTCTGGCCGACCTGGAGGAAGACCCAAACGCCTCGCTGGAGCGATACGAGCTGATACGGAACGCTCTCGAGACGCAAGGCCGTGACCTACGCCAGGACGGCATCGAGCTGTCGGCACTGGCCGCCTTCCTGTTGCTGAACAACGACGAAGGCAGCCTGGGCGAGTTTCTGGACGCCTACCACGAAGCCCGGCGGCTCGGCCACGAACCGGTGGTGGCCGTCGAGCTGGCCATTGCCGGTCTCCAGTCCAAGGCGGAGATCGAGCACGTCCGCGAGGAAGCATCCCGCCTCGGTCTTCCCATCTCGATCACGGCGGCCCTCCTCCGTGCGGGGGAACGTTCGGTCGTCGCCTTCGGAGGCCTGCAGAACGAACTGGCCGGGCACGGGGTGAAGGGAGATACCAGGCGGACCATTGCGGCCTTGCTGGCCATCTCACTCGAGCCGGCCCAGGCGATGCGCCGCTGGCAGGGTGCCCGCGGGGCACTCGCCGACCTCGGGTTGTCCGGATCGTACGCCGACGTGGCAGCAGCCTTTGGTGCCTCGGACCCGCGCGGCCCGAAGGGATTCGCCCTCGCCTATGCGGCTCAGCGCCAGGCACTGGCTCGCTCGACGATCGAGGATGCCGATCGTTTCGCGCCGGAACTGGCCCACGAAGGGACCCAACGTCAGCAGGACACCTGGACGGGCCGGCCGATCCCATCCGACCTGAGGGTGTTCGATCCTTTCACGTTGCTGTACTACCACTGGATCATCACCCGCGGTGTCGACGTGGCCCTGGGCTGGCGCCCCATCTACCGGGACAACTCATGGTCGGGCAACCGCAACTCGTGGTTCGGCGGCTTCGGCGGCGGAGGAGGGTTCGGAGGATCCGGCAGCCGGGGTGGTGGATCGTCCTGGGGGTCGGGAGGTGGCTTCGGCGGTGGCTTCGGCGGCTTCGGCGGCGGCGGGGGGTTTGGTGGGGGTGGTGGCGGCAGCGGCTGGTAGCCGGGCGCGATTATTCCTAGCGCGACACCCCGGGCATACTCGTGACCGTATCCGCGTTGAACGGTGAGCCGTGATCTTCAAGAGGAACAAACGCATACGCGCCCGCAAGGTCGAATCCTTGCAGGAGATCGACGATTTGGCGGCCGGTGGCCGGCCGGTGCTGATCGACTTCTGGCAGGTCGGATGCGCTCCCTGTCGAACCATGGACGGAATCGTCGACGAGTTGGCCGACGAGTTCGGGGATACCGCTCACGTCGCCAAGATCGACGTTCGTCGGGTGCCGGATGCGGTGCAGAAGTTCGCCATCCGCTCCACCCCGACTTTTGTTCTGCTGGCCACTTCCCCCCGAGCCAAGAAGAAGGCCACGGCCGAGCCCGGCCCCGCCAAGGTCACGCAACGCTGGCGCGCCTCCGGTCCCGTCAACAAGGATGCGCTGGCCCGGCTGCTGGAGAGCAACGGGGCAACCCGGGTACGTAGTACCTAGCACGGGAAAACCGCCGGACATCGTTCTCATGTTCCCGCCGGGACCTCGTTCCTCTCTACATGATCCAGCCGGTCGTCTAGAAGGACTGTTGTGGTGGAGGGTTTCGACTCGTAAGCGGAGCGTGGCCGGTTTGCGCTCGAGACGAAGCGGCGCATCCGGGTCAGCGCAGAGGAGGAGATTACCGGGCTCGACCGGATGGAACATGGCGCCGAGGCCTGTCCGGAGTTCATGGAGCAGATCGCTCCCGCCGAGCTGCTCGATCCGGTGAACGGGATGGTGCGGTAACCACCAACCAGGGCCCGTTCTGGAGGCCGGCAGCCCGCCGGCGTCGGCGAGCTAGAACCAGAACTGGCCCTGGCCCTGCGGATCCGAACTGAGACCCCAGGCTTCGGTAATCAACCCGGCCTCGTTCGTACAGAAGACGTGCACCTCGTCGGCGGTGTACGTCCGGTCATCCAGTCTGACCGTGGTGTGAGCGAGAACCACCGTGTGCTGGTCGTTGGCAATGATGTCGTGCACCTCGATCATGAACGACTCATGCGTGGCATGCGCCAATCTGCGGAGGAACTCCACGATCGCCTCGCAGCCGGAATATTCGCCTGCCAGGGGTGTGTCACCCCGCACGTGCCATACCGCGTCTTCCGAAAAGAGCTTGGCCAACCCGGAGAAATCGCCCTCAGCAAACGCCTGGTATTCCCGCTTGATTCGTTCGACGTTGGGGTGCGGTTCCATGTCCCGTCTCCTGAACTGAGGTCAGTGACGAGGCTAGTGCGGGACGAGCGACTCGTGGGCCGTTCGCGACAACGGGGACCGCTCGAAGCGATCCCCGCCGGTCGGCGACCTCAGAAGATCAGCAGCAGGGCAGCTGTCACTGCGCCCGCCAGGGCGACCAGAGCTACCACCGCTCCGGTGACCACCCGGGCCGTCCAATGCCCATCTTCGCGGTACCTCTCGTTGGCGTACATTCCCAGGCCGGTCATCACCAGCACGCCACCGATGATGAAGGCGCTCATATGCCAGGCTTCCACAAGGTCCCCCAGCCACCAGTCTTCAGGAGCGAAGAGCAGATATGCCCCGGCGGCGAGGCACACGAACCCCACAACCGCCAGGATCACCTCAGCGACCCTGGAACGGATGGGAGGAGCGGTGGGGACTTTGGTCTTTTGCGCCTTTTCGAGGATCTCAGGCATGACACCTCCTTTCGACACCCTCGCAGGTGCGTAGTCGCCATCCCGATTGTCTCCCTCCGCGGCGGGCGGCCATAGAGGCGAAAGACCCACTGCCCGCCGTCAGGTAGCCATCCGCCGGACGTCGACCCGCTTGATGCGACGCTGCTCGATCAATTCGACCCGGAACCGGTAACCGGCGACCTCGACCTCATCGCCGGCTTCTGGTACCTCTCCGGCCAGACCCATGACCATCCCCGCCAGGGTGGTCCACTCGCCCTCGGGAAGATCGACACCGATGACCTCTGCCAGGTCGTCGACCAGCAGAGCACCGTCGACGGACCAATGCCCGGCGCTGAGCCTGGTGATCGTTGGGGAGGGCACCCGCCCTTCGTCGGCCACCGCTCCCAGCAGCTCCTCGGCAATGTCCTCGATCGTCACGATGCCGGCGGTGCCACCGTACTCGTCCACCACGACGGCGAGATGGGTTCCCTGCGCTTGCATATCGCGCAGCAACTCAACCACCCTCTTCCACTCCGACACGACCAGCGTAGGACGGGTGAGCGCCTGCACCGTCTGTGGGGGTGCCGCCCCGGTAGCTCTCACCAGATCCCGTAGGTATACGACGCCTGTGATCTGATCGAGATCGCCCTCGTAGACGATCAACCGGCGATGACCCGCTCGCACGGCCAGCGTCACCGCCTCGTCCACCGATTCACCGGCCGGGACCGCAACGATGTCGGTCCGAGGCACCATGACTTCCTCGGCCGTTCGGTCACCCAGGCGGAAGGCCCGTTCGATCAGATGACGGTCGATCGGCGTGATCTCGCCCTCCTGCTCGGCATCGGCCGCCAGACTCAGCAACTCCCGCTCCGTGATGGTGGGGGCCAGCGACACTCCCTTTCCCGGGGCGTGCAGGTCTGCAAACCACACCAATCCTCCGACGATCGGACGCAGCACGAACTCGAGAAGCACAACGGGATACGTCAATGCGAGAGCGACCCGGGTCGGGTGACGGAAAGCGTAGGTCTTGGGTATGGCCTCGGTGTAGACGAACAACACAATGGTCAGCACGACCGTCGCAATCACGATGCCGACGTTCGAGAACCATCGTTCGGCCAGCAGCCCGGTTATGGTGGCGGCGCCGATCTGGACCAGGAGCACCGCCAGCAAGATGGCGTTGATCACCCGGGGCAGCCCCTCCAGCAAAGCAACCAGCCGTCGAGCCCGCCGGTCTCCCACCTCGGCCATGGTCCGCAGCCGCACGTCGGACACGCGAGCCAGAGCCATCTCCGCGGCTGCGAAGACGATCGCCAGGATGAAGAACAAGATCAGCAGACCGATCAACGGCCCGTCACGGTTGACATCCATTGCTATAAGTATGGCGTCTCCCCCCTACCCCAAGCGGCTTCGCCGCGGCCGCCGGCGTTTTGCCTCTCCCGCCGGCGGGAGAGGCGCGTTGCCGCCGGAGGCGGCGGAGCGGAGAGGGTGGGCGCGCCGCGACCGGCGGGGACTATTCCCGATTACCCATTGAGCGGAATATCGACCGTGAAGGTCGCTCCCCGGCCCGGACCATCGGAGTGGGCCATGACCTCACCGTGGTGGGACCGCACGATGCTGCGGGCGATCGTCAGCCCGATGCCGGTTCCCGTTGAGCGGGGATCCTGCTCGGCGCGGTAGAACCGATCGAAGACACGCCCCAGATCCTCAGCGGAGATACCGTGACCGGTGTCGGTGACGGCTACCCGGGCGATGTCGCCCACCCTCTGCGAGGCCACGACGACCCGGCCTCCACCAGGCGTGTGGCCCAGGGCATTGCCGATCAAGTTGGTAAACAGCTGCGCCAGCCGATCGCTATCCCCTGACACCCACAGGGGCTCATCCAGTTGGAGGTCGAGCGCAACGTTCTGGTCGACGTATTGCTGGCGTAGCCGGTTGGCCACCTCTTTGGCCACCTGTGAAAGATCGACCGGCTCGAACTTGAAAGATATCGCACCCTCTTCGATCCGGCTCAAGAGGCTCAGATCGGCGGACACTCTTTGGAGCCGGGCTGCTTCATCGGCCACCGAGGCGTACACCTCTTCGTTTGGCTCGATGACTCCATCAATGAGACCCTCCATGTACCCCTGGATCGTCGTCAAAGGGGTGCGTAATTCGTGCGCCACCTCCGAAACCAGTTGCATGCGGCGCACCTCCGTTTCCTGCAAGGCGGCTGCCAGCTCATTGAAGTCCTCGGCCAGTTCGGAAAGCTCGGTGTCGGCAGGAAGCGGGATTCGCTCCTCGTAGTGCCCGCTTGCCAGACGTCGTGCGCCGGATCTGATGCGAGCGATCGGTTGCATGATCCGACCCGAAACCACGGCCGCCACCAGGATGGCGATGAGCGCGCTGACCAGTAGCCCGGTCAGCAGGGCGCGATCGAGAGCATCGAGAAACGCTTGCTTGATCTCATCATCCTCGGTCGCACCATCGCTCGTGGTGTCCGTCTGTAGCAGCGCCCCGGCGGCATTGGAACCGTCCGAGCTCCCCGCGTCATGTCCGGTTCCGCCGGACCCTCCCCGGTCGTTGCCTTCGCTCCCGTTGCCGCCCGGGCCCATCGTGCTTCCGGTCCCTCCTGAACCTCCCCCGGGCCCCAACGTGCTACCGGTGCCCCCCGGACCAACCCCATTTCCCGGACCGGGAGCTTCGGATTGGCCTTGTCGTATCCGAAGACCGGCCAGTTCGTCGACGAAGATCGTCGGAGCCAGCAGACGGGTGGTGAGGAATACGGTGAAACCCCCGACGATGACCACGAGCAGATAGGAGAGGAACAACCGCACGTTGAGGTGACGGAACAACCTCATCGTCGGTCCGCGACCAGTTTGTATCCGACACCTCGAACGGTCCCGATCACCTGCGGATCGGACGCTTCGTCGCGCAAGGCTTTGCGCAGGTTACGGATGTGGACATCCACGACCCGCTCGTCACCGAAGAAATCCCAGCCCCACACCCGCTCAACCAACTGGCGGCGGCTGAACACGCGCCCGGGAGACGAGGCCATCGCCGCCAGGAGATCGAACTCGAGAGCGGTGAGGTCACAAGGCATTTCGTCTCGAGTGACTTCCCGCTTGGCCAGGTCAACCGTGAGATTCTCGAAACGGAGCACTTCTTCATCGGCCACAGTCCGTTCGCGGCCCCGCCGGAGGATGGCCTTGGCTCGGGCCACCAGCTCACGGGGGCTGAACGGCTTGGTGAGATAGTCGTCTGCGCCGACCGACAGCCCGATCAACTTGTCGGTTTCTTCTGCGCGCGCTGTGAGCAACATGACGAAGACGTCTGATGTCTTGCGCAATTCCCACAGAACCTCGATGCCGTCCATGCCGGGCATCATCACGTCAAGAATCACGAGGTCGGGTTCGGCCCTCCGGACTTTGGCCAATGCCTCCACCCCATCACTCGCCTCGGCGACTTCGAAGCCGTCCGACCGTAGGTATGCGGCCAGCAGATCGCGGATCTTCTTCTCGTCGTCTACGACGAGGATTCGCTGCTGTCTCATAGGACCTCAATCATAGGAAGGAGCCCCGGCCCACAAAGGGCCGGGGCTCCGGTGTCCCCGGCAACGCTCATATGCCGTTGCTGCCGTTCTGGCCGTTGGCGCTCGGCCTTCCGTCGGCCACATGGTCGCGAGCCCGGACCTGACTCTGAGCCGGATCACCGGTTCCGTCGCACGTGCCATCCTGTTCCATAGCCCGGGTACGCTCCTGGACCATGTCACCGGCGGGATCCTGGGCCCGGGCTCCGGCCCGGGTCATGGTCATCGCCTGGTCACCGGCCGGCTCATGAAGCCGGGCTTGCGTCCGGACCTGCTCCATGACCTGATCGCCGGTTCCGTCCTGGAGCTGAGTGCGAACCTGCTCTTGCAGGAGGAGCACGCCGCCGGTGTTGGCAACTCGAGCCCCCTCCTGTGCCTGCACCAGCTGACCGGTGCAGTCGCTCGGACAATCCGGGTTCGTTCCTGGACCGTTCCCGCCACCGGCGGCCATAGCTACGGTCGCGGTGCCGAGCACCAGAGCTGCAGAGACTCCCATCACTGCTAGTTGCTTCCTCATCATCTTTCTGCCTCCTTGGCTGATATCAGAAGCATCGGACACGCGGATGAAGGAGCGGCCAGGTCCAGGATGAAGATCCGATGAAGTCGAACCCTGGAGAGTCGGACTTGAACCTCGAACCTCAATGCGTGCTATGCCGCCTGCTCTTCCTCGTCTTTGGGGCGGCCCACACCGATCATCAGCATCCATGCCATCACCACACCGAGAACCAGGGTGGGAGCAATCTGGCTCTTGAGTGTCTCAACGGCCGACCCAAAAGCGACCGACAGACCCTCCCGTGGTGTCAGGAGGGTACGGGGCGGATCGGGTATCGCCACACGCGGCCGCAGCGCGGTAGCCACGAGAGCGTCGGCGCCCTCGATCTCAAACGCCTGATGGGTCAATGCAGGAGGCCGGCCGTTACGCAGGTCGTCGATGGATCGCTCCAGATGCGACGTGACCGTCGTCTCGCCGTCCGTGACAGAGATAACGATCGACAAGAACCCAATCACATCATCCGGGACTCCATTGCTGCTGATGGTTGCGCTCCCGCCGCCGTAGTCGGTCAGGGTGGCCCACGCCGGCAGTCCGTCGGCGGTGATCTTCAGGGGGTCGCCGTCCGGATCGAACGCATTGATCGTGAAGGTGAACGATCCATCAGCATTGACACCCTGGAAAGTGACCGGGCCGATCCGCGGCGGCCGATTGACACCGATCACCTCGATGGTCAACGTCACACCGACTGTGACCTTCCCGTCCGCGGCGGTGACCGTGACTTTGCTCGACGAGACCGGCTCGGATCTCGGGATCCCGGTGATCATCGCCCGACCGTCGCCGTAATCAACCACGCTTGCCCAGGCCGGCAGACCGGTTGCCGAAATCGAGACCTGATCACCGTCCGGGTCCTCGGCGGTGATCTCGAGCCTGAGGGGGTGGCCATCCGCCACGGTCGTTTCGCCGACCACCGTGATAACGGGGGGCCGGTTCCCAGTCCCCACCGCCCCGACCACCTCGGAACCATCGTCCGTGGCCGTGACCGCCACAGTCACCGTGGCGGTATCGAATCCGCCCTGCCCATCGGTGATCGTGTACTCGAATGAATCGGTGCCGGACCAGCCGGAAGCTGGTGCGTAGCCGACGTTCACCCCATCGGTCCTTGTCACGCCGTGGCTCCCCTGAGAGATGCTTGCCACGACCAGCGAATCGCCGTCGTCGTCGATGTCGTTGGCCAGCACCGGAACAGTGACGGCAACGCCTTCCGGT
>Ga0209341_10004487_pt1 | contig 12844 bp, 12 predicted proteins | sample RifCSP13_2_FD_184020 | JGI IMG/M metagenome (GOLD analysis project Ga0209341, IMG submission 184020) | Soil microbial communities from Rifle, Colorado - Rifle CSP2_sed 13_2 (SPAdes) (version 2) | ecosystem: Environmental > Terrestrial > Deep subsurface > Rock core/Sediment | place: Rifle...
TGATTAGAAGCGGTTTCATAACCTCGTTCACGGGTCCTGTCCGCGAACAGCCCCACCCGGTGCTCGCCCCAAGGGCGCTTGCCACGAGGGTGGGGCTCCGCGCCGGGCGTGGCGGCCCCGTTCGCGGCCACCCGCGAGCAGGTTATGAAACCGCTTGTAGGAGAAACACCACGATGCGCTCACTGCTGCTTCCGCTGCTGATCGTCAGTGTGGTGGGCTCGTCCCCAAGCACACAGACGCAGTCCAAGACCCTCGACGCCTACGTTATCGACGTCGAGGGCGGTGAGGCGACGCTCTTCGTCTCTCCGTCTGGCGAATCAATGTTGGTGGACACCGGCTGGGCGGGTTTCGATGGCCGTGACGCCGATCGCATCGCGGTGGTTGCCCGACAGGCGGGCATCAGCCAGATCGATTACCTGCTCGTGACCCATTTCCATGCCGACCACATGGGCGGCGCCGGGCAATTGGCTGCCCGCCTTCCGGTTCGCCGGTTCATCGACCACGGCACGACTGTGGATCGGGGCGGGAGCGCGCAGGCGGCGTTTCAGGCGTATGCGGACGTCCGCCGCCACGGTCTTCACGTCGAGGCTCGGCCCGGCGACACGGTTCCGATCACCGGCCTGGACGTCCGGATCATTGCGGCGGGCGGCTCGGTGCTGCGGAGTCCCCTCGAGGGCGCCGGCGCGCTGAATCCTCTGTGTGGCGCCTTCACGTTCCAGGGGCCGGAGATCACCAATCGGGCGGGCGACGCCGAGGACAGTCGCTCGGCCAGCCTCTCCATAGCCTACGGCGCGTTTCGGACGATCATCATGGGCGATCTCACGTGGAACAAGGAGCACGACCTCATGTGTCCAAACAACAACGTGGGCGCCGTCGACGTCTACTTGGTTTCGCATCATGGTTCTGAGACGTCCGGGTCGGAGGCTCTCGTTCACGCGCTTCGGCCGCGCCTCGCGATCATGAACAATGGTCCGCGGAAGGGCGGCGCTATTCAGACCTTCCAGATTCTCAGCGTGTCGCCTGGTCTCGAGGACCTCTGGCAGAATCACTACTCAATTCCTGGCGGCGAGCGGCACAATCGGCCCGAGCCGTTTATTGCGAACCTCGAGGACGGCGGTTCTGCGGCGGGAAGAACGCAACCTCCGGCCGTGCATACGGGAGCGGCGAACTGGATCAAGCTGTCTGCACAGGCCGACGGAAGCTTCACGGTGTCGAACAGTCGAACCGGATACACAAAACGCTACGCGGCGCAGAAATGACAACCCGGATCGAGTTTCCGATCGAGCTGAACAGCTTCAGTCTGCAGGTCGGATTGCTTATCTCGCGGAAGCAATCAAGGAGGCACCACGGGTGGGCTTGGTGAAGTTTTTCACAAGGTACGCTATACTCGCGAAACGCCGTACGTCATACTGTCGCGCCCGCGCGGCACGCGACGTCGCGTGAAGAGGTGCGTGCGCCGCCGATGACATGCCCGACGACGACCCCGACCTCTTCCTGGCGCGATCGCTGAAATACCTGCAAGAAAACATTCGTCGCTCGGGACCGGCGGCTGGGGCCAGCTACACGCCGATCGGGGCCATTCTCCTGCTCGGCGGATTCGGATACGCGCTCGATCGTTGGCTGTCGACCTCGCCGTGGTTCCTGCTGGCGGGGCTGCTGCTGGGCATCATCGTCGGATTCTACGAGTTGGCCAAGACGGTCTGGCGGCGATGAAATGGCGATGAAGCGGCCGTGAAGTCGCCATGAGGCTGATAGCGTGGATGGTCGCCATCTGCGCGGCCGCCTGGCTGGTTGCCGTGGCGGCGCTCGGGACTCAGACCGGCGTCGAAGTGCTGGGCGGGATGCTCGGTCCGTTGGCAGTGGCGTGCGGGACCTGGGTGGCGACCGAACGAACCTACCGCCGGCACCCGGAGCGGCTGACGTCGCTGCTCGTCGCCGCGTTCGCGGGCAAGATGGTGTTCTTCGGGGCGTATGTGGCGGTGATGTTGAAAGTGCTGGCGCTCCGCCCCGTGCCGTTCGTCGTGAGCTTCACGGGTGCGTTCATCGTGCTCCATCTGATGGAAGCGCTCGGTTTGCGTAACCTGTTCGCGGACGCGGCGCACGCGCCCCGATAGTCGCCAGATCAGACAACGATGTTCGTCCAAGAGGCCGTTCAAGAACACGTCGCGACCGAAGCCGCCGAGAAGTTCAACGCCGGCAAGGTCATCATCGAGCACGTGTCGAACAGCGGGCTCGATCATCCGCTGCTCCACGTGCCCCGCGTGCTCGGGATCGATTTCTCGGTCACCAAGCACGTGCTGATGCTCTGGATCGTCGCCGCGTTCGTGTCCATCGTCGTCATCGTGACGGTTCGTCGGTACCTGCGCCAGGACCGCCTCATGGCCTCGGGCTTCATGAACGCGCTCGAGGCTCTGGTCGAGTTCATCCGGGACGCGATCGTCCTGCCCAACGTCGGCCGCAAGTGGGTGAACACGTGGACGCCGCTCGTGCTCACGTTCTTCGTCTTCATCTTCTGCGCCAACGCCATCGGCCTGATTCCCATCTTCGAAGTCCTGGGCGTGCTCGATCACTTCGTTCTCCATACGGCCGAGGAATCACTTGTGAAGCACGTGATGCACGGCGGCACGACCGCGACGGCAAACTTCAACGTGACGGCCGCGCTGGCCTCCATCACGTTTGGCGCGATCATCGTCGCCGGCTCGAAGGCCCACGGCTTCGTCAAGCACTGGACGAATCTGGTGCCCCACGGTCTGGCCTGGCCTCTCTACATTCTGCTGATTCCGATCGAGGTGATGGGCATGTTCGTGAAGCCCTTCGCCCTGACGATGCGACTTGCGGCCAACATGACGGGCGGCCATATCGCCATTCTGGCGATCCTCTCGTTCGTGTTTCTCTTCACGGAAATGTTCGGCCGCGCGGTGGCCGGCGTCGGCGTCGGCCTGGCCGTGTCGGTGCCGCTGGCCGTCGGCATCTCGCTGCTCGAAATCATCGTGGTCCTGGTCCAGGCGTACGTGTTCACGCTCCTGACGGCTGTGTTCATCGGCATGGCCATCAATGTTCACCACTGAGACGGTAAAATGGAGGATTCGGCAATGAATGGTCTGCCCTTTTTCGGCGCTGCAATTGGTCTGGGAATGATTGTCATTGGCGCGGCCCTCGGCATCGGCAAGTTCGCGTCCGCCGCGGCGGAGAGCATCGCCCGCCAGCCGAACGCCGCCGACAAAATCACCGGCGCCGTGAACCTGCCGCTCTTCCTGCTCGAAGGCGTGGCGATTCTCGCGGAAGTGTTCGTCCTGCTCATCGTGCTGCTGAAGTAGACATGAATAACCCACTGGTCCAGCCCGATCCCGGACTGTTCATCTGGACGATCGTCACGTTTCTCGTCCTGGTGACGATCCTCGCCAAGTTCGCGTGGAAGCCGCTGCTGGAAGCGCTCGAGCGCCGTCAGGCGCTGATCCGGAAGTCGCTGGATGATGCTGCGCAGGCGAAGCAGGACCTGGAACGGCTGAACCACGAGGCGGCCCAGATCATGAGCAAGGCCCGCATCGACGCGGAGGCGGTCATCGCTCGGAGCCAGGCCGACGCCGACCGGCTCCGTGAAGAGATGAAGCAGAAAGCGAAAGCCGACGCCGACGTCATCGTCAAGAGCGCCGAGCGGCGGATTCAGCTCGAGACGAACCGGGCGCTACAGCAGATTCGCCTCGAAGCCGTGGATCTGTCCGTGATGATTGCGTCGAAGCTCATTCAGCGCAATCTCACCAAAGAAGACAACGAGAAGCTGATCGACGACGCCCTCAAGCAGGTCGAATCGCGCAGTCACTAGCGGCCCGCCGATCTCGGTGGCGCTCATGAGCGATTGGATGATCTGGACAGTGTCTCTGGATGAAGTCCGCATGTGAGGCGTGGGCGGCGCGGTCGCGCACGCGCGCGTTTATCGGGGTGCGACGCCGAGGCCGCGGACTTTCGCGCCGGGCACGCGAATGCCGATCTTCACGTCGGACGCTTTCGATCTGACCGGCACGAGATACTCGATGAGCAGTTCGCTCGTGAGGCGCTCGGCCAGTCGATCGAGCGCGGCCTGATACGACGCAGGGGAGTAGATCGGCGTGAACCCGCCGCGTGTCTGCTGGGCCAGCGCCCTCAGCACTTGCGTGGTTCTCCCCATCCCCGGACCGCCACCGAGGGTCTCCGCGCTCCGGTGCGCGATGAGATGCACGACGGCGCCGCTGTCGACGATCGGGCCGACGAGTTCTGCCACCGGGCCGCGGGTGCCGTCAAACGGCGTGGCCGAGATGAGAACCAGCGCGGAGAACAGTGGCGAGACCCCCTGAATCACGCGCCCCCCGAGGGCCGCGCCCTCGAGCAGCAGGCTTCGGGCCCGCGGGTCGGCCGAGACGGCGCCGAGGCGCTGAGCGATCACCTGCCGGTCATCGTCGAACGTCGTCAGCATGGCCGGGGGATCGCTGAGCATGCCGATGGCCACCGGCCGCGGTCCGAGGCGTTCGATGAAGCGGTCGACCGCCCTGTGCAGTTGAGAAAAGCCGCCGCGTGCCTCGCTGGCGCCGTCGAGCATCACAACGACCGGATAGTCGGCGACACGGACCGAGAGGATCTCCCGCAGCGTCCCGTCTTCCTGGATGACGAAGTCGTCCGGTCCCACGTCCAGTAGTGGCCGATTCTTGGGGTCTGTGACGGTGGCCAGCGTCGTGCGGCTGGCGCCGATTTGCAGCGGGGACGCCGGGGACGCGGACGAGGCCGCCACAGCCGCCGCGACCGCGAGAACGAGTGCCATCACGCCGGAGCGATTATAACTGGGCGGGTCCACCTGGTCCGGCAGCGGACCGTGCGAGCCAGCCGTGGCTTCGTGCCGGGCCTTCTGAAAAGCGAATCCGAGGCGGCCCGACCCTCGCCACGCGTCCGACGTCCACGCCTGGGACGCCCGATTCGTCAGAAAGCTGCAATGTGCAGATCCCCGTTATTGAGGCATCCATTAGGGTTATGATTCTGCCGCCGCGGGTCTTCAGAGTCTTGTGACACGCAATATCTCTTCAGCGTCCTACTCAGCGCGTCCGGCACGTTTCCTGGGAGACGTTGTTCAGGCCCCGAAGCGTGTTCGGCCTCGCGGGGCGGGTCCGGATTTGATCGGACGCTCGAAATTCTCTGACGGCTCGTACGTGCGGCTGCGTTCACCTTGGGAGGAAGAGCGTTCGACATGAACATCATCGGAAAACTCACGACGCTGCTGACGGCGCTGGTTCTCACCGTGGGTCTCGCGTCCACGGCGTTCGCGCAGTCATTTACCGGCCGCATCGACGTCACGATTGAAGACTCGGCGGGCGGACGATTGCGCGGCGTCAGCGTCGTTCTGACCGGTCCGGTCAACCAGGTGCAGACGTCGGACGCGCAGGGCCAAGCGCATTTCCTGAACCTGCCGGTGGGTCAGTACGCCGTCCGGGCGAGTCTGACCGCGTTCAGTCCCTACTCGAATGCCAACGTGCAGGTGGCCGCCGGTGCCGCCACGCCGGTCAACGCGAGGCTCGGCGTCGCGGGCACGGCCGAAACCGTCAACGCGACGGCCGCCACCCCGATCATCGACATCAAGCGCCAGACGACGACCACCAACGTCACGCTGGAAGAGCTCCAGAACATTCCGACGGCGCGCGACCCATGGGTCATCCTGCAGACCGTGCCCACGATCTATGCGGACCGCGTCAACGTCGGCGGGTCGGAATCCGGCCAGCAGTCCACCTACATCGGTAAGGGGTCGGAGGACACGGACAACACGTGGAGCATCGACGGCGTGCCGATCACCGACATGGGCCAAGCTGGGTCGACGCCCACGCACTACGACTTTGATACGTTCCAGGAGATGGCGGTCACGACAGGCGGTGCGGACGTGCAGAACACGACGCCCGGCGTGCAACTCAACCTAGTGCTGAAGAAGGGCGGCAACACGCCGCACGGCAGCACGCGGCTCTACTTCGAGAACGAAAGACTGCAGGCCAACAACCTGCCGGCCGATATTGCCAAGGCGACCGGCTCTTCCTCCGCCGCATGCGTGGCCAGCAACTACACCGAGCACTGCGGCAATCGCACCGACAAGTACCAGGACTACGGCTTCGAACTGGGCGGTCCCGTGCTGAAGGACAAGATCTGGGCGTGGGGGTCCATCGGCAAGACGGCCGTCACCAACCTGGCGATGACGGGGCAGCCCGACGCGACGGTCCTGAAGAACCACGGGTTCAAGGCCGACGCGCAGGCCAACCCCGGCGTGCGAGGCAGCTTCACGTTGTTCAAAGGCAACAGGGTCAAGAACGGGAGCAACGTCGGTCCCACCCGACCGATGGACACGGCGTGGAACCAGGAAGGACCGACGAAGTACCTCAAAGGCGAAGGCAACTTCGTCGTCAGGCAGAGACTGTTCGCGTCCGCGCGCTACGCGCACATCTCCAGCGGCTTCCAGCTCTCACCCATCGGAGGGCTGGACAAGGACTTCTACAAGGACGATGCGAACGTCTGGCACAACTCGTACTATTTCTACAAAACCACGCGGCCGCAGTATTACGCGGGCGGTGACGCCAGCTACTTCGCCGGCAGGCACGAAGTGAAGTTCGGCTTCTCATGGCGCAAGACCCCCGTTGAGTCGACGTCCCAGGCGACGGGCCACAAGATCATCACCATCTGGAACGGCTACCCGAAGATGCTTGCCCAGGCGGAGCAGGACTACAACCTGAACACCACCGGCACGTACACAAACGGGTACATCACCGACACGATTTCGATGAATCGGCTGACGGTAATGGCGGGTATCCGCTTCGACCGGCAGACATCCTCCTTTTCGGCCACGCATGCTGACGGGGTGCCCAACTTCCCGCTGCTGCCGGCGATTGACGCACCCGCCGTCGACAGCGCGTACGTGTTCAACGCGCCGATGCCGCGCGTGGGCCTGACCTACGCGGTCGACGATTCCCGCAAGACAGTTGTGCGCGCGAGTTACGCCATGTTCGCCTCGCAGTTGCCGGGCGACGCGGCGGCATTTGTGTCACCGATTCAGCCGTACACCTACGTCTCCTACAACGCGGTCGACAGGAACGGCAACGGCGTGGCTGACCTGAGCGAGATCGATTTCAAGTCCGGCGTGCAGGGATCGAACAACGTCGATCTGGCACATCCGGGCTTGGTCAGTACGAGCAACAAGATCGGCAGCCTCAAGTCGCCGAAGACCCAGGAACTCATGTTCGGCGTCGACCGCGAGGTGGCGGCCACCTTTGGCGTCAGCGCCACGGTGGGCTATCGGTATATGAACGACTTCATCTGGAATCCGCGCAACGGGATCACGGCCGCCAGCTACGAGCAATCCGGGACGTTCACCGGCACGTTCGCGAACGTCGGAACCGTCAGCATTCCGTTCTACGCCGCGACCGGGGCGTTGCCGGGATACACGGCGCAGAACCGGCCCGATTACCACCGTCGCTATCTCGGCTTCGAGGTCAGCGCCACCAAGCGGATGTCGAATCGCTGGATGGCGCGCGCGGGTTTCGGGACCACGAGCTGGAACGAGTACTTCGACAGCTCGGCCGCGATCCTCGACAAGACCCCGACGGCAGCGGCCTCGAGCCAGTTTGCCAACCTCCAGTCGGCGGGACCTCTGGTCAACGGTGGCCCGGTCGCCGTCTCGTCCTCCGGCAGCGGCAGGAGCAGTCTCTACCTGCTGTCGCCGAAGTACCAGTTCATGGCCAACGGGATGTACCAGGCCAAGTGGGGCATCGGCGTGGGGGCGAGCCTGAATGTGCGTCAGGGCTACGGCGAGCCGTTCTTCTGGAGCCGCGTCGCCACGGGCGATCAGGTGGTGGAGAACAAGGACCTGCTGCTCACCCAGGGGGCCGATCAGTTCCGTCTCGACGCGGTCAGCACGGTCGACGTCAGGGCCGAGAAGATGTTCAAGTTCGGCAGCGCGAATCTCGCGCTGGACTTCGACGTCTTCAACGCGTTCAACACCGCGACCGTGCTCGGCAAGCAGTACGATGCGCGGTCCACGACGTACAACAACCCGCTCGAGATCGTGAACCCACGCATTGCCCGCCTCGGCGTGCGGTTCTCGTTCTGATCGACTCGACACCGCCGTCTCACCCGCGTCGATCTCGGTCACCGCCCGCGGAGCCGAGAGCGCCACGGGACGGCTCTGGGGTGCGGCCATCGCCGCTATCAGCCGTCGCGAAACGCGCGGCGCGGCGCGCGCCCCGATCCGCGAGGACTCGGCGAACGTGCGGCGTGCTTCCGCGCGGACGGCATCGGCCTGTCGTCTGTTACCGAACATAGTCCACAGCCGCGCCGCGAGCGCGTAGGACTCTGGTGTGGGAGCGATCCGCGTCATCTCGGTGACGATGACGCTGGCGGCGTCGTGCCGATCGGTGGCCTGATACAGCATCGCGAGGCCCCCGCGGGCGCGGACATTACGCGGGAAGTCGCGGATCTCCGCCTCGAACTGGGCTTCCGCTTCGGGGTACCGCTCGAGCCGCCCCAGCGTTTCGGCCGAGTAGAAGTGCAGCTCCGCCAGCCGGGCTCCGGTCTTCTGCAGTTCGGCGATCGCAACCTCGAACAACGGCGCCGCGTCCGCGTACTTGCCCTGGTCGTAGAGGAGGCGCGCGTCGATGTAGGCGGGCATCGGCAGCTTCGGGTCGGCCTCGTGGGCGAGCGCGGCCTCGCGTCGCGCCGTGTCGGCGTCGCGACGGGCGAGCGCGATCTCTGCGAGGAGTTCATGCGCCGCCGCGCGGGACCGCGTGTCGCGTTCGCCGGCGACCTGCACCGCCAGCTCCGCGTGCATCCGGGCGTCGTCCCACTTGCGTTGCTTCATGAGCGGCGCCGTCGCGCCCAGATAACCGTCGGGTTCGGATGGTTTCAGGGCGATGTAGTGCTTGTACGCGTCGAGGACCAGGTCGAGACGCTCGATCCAACCGGCGAAGGTGGCCAGCTGGCTCCAGACGTCGGCCATGCCGGGATCCTCGCGCACGATCTGCTGCAGCAGCGCGATCGCCTGGGGCCACTTGCGTTCGCCGGCCAGGTCGATGGCCGCGCGGTAGGTTTCGAGAAGCTGCCGCTTGTCTTTCGGGTCGGGCAGCGTCTCACCGGGCGCCGTTGGCACGTCGGTTTGCGAGCCCACGTAGCCGAGGGCCTGAAGGTGTTCCCTCGCGTCGGCCGGGACGTCCGCCGGCGCCAGAATCGTGGCGCCGGCCGTGACGCGGTCCAGCGCGGCGCGCAGCGTCTGCCGAGCCTGCCCGCGTTCGGCCGCGATGTTTTCGTGTTCTCCGGGATCCCGCCGCAGGTCGTAGAGCTCGTCGCGCGGCGCCCTGATGTAGCGGTACCGTTCGTCGGTGAGCGCGGTCAGCTCGCTCCAGCCGAAGTGGTACCGCGCGTACAGCGCTTCTGAATACACGGAGGAGTCGGGGAGGTGGCCCGTTCCGTCGAGCACCGGTTTGAGCGAGCGTCCGTGGAGGCGGCCCGGCACCGGCGCCTTGACTAAATCGAGAATCGTCGGCACGACGTCGATGTGCTGGACCAGCTCCGCCACCCTGCGCCCGGCGCCGACGTTGCCTTCCTGCTTGATGATGAGCGGGACGTGAATCGCCTCGTCGTAGACGAAAAGTCCGTGCTCCCGCTCGCCGTGGTCGCCAAGGCCCTCACCGTGATCCGACAGCAGCACGATCGTGGAACGGTCGTACAGCTGATGCGACTTGAGATAGTGCACGAGTTTCCCGACGATCTCATCGCTGTAGGCAATCTCGCCGTCGTACGGCGCGTATTGCGAGAAGCGCTCGGGCGGCGCGTACGGCTTGTGTGGCTCGTAGAGATGCAGGAAGAGGAACGCCCGTCCCGATCCGTTCGAATCGAGCCAGTGCTCGGCAATGGCCTCAGACTGCGCGCCGTCGCGCTGCATCTGGCTGATGCTCGTCTGCTCCCGGGTCGCCGGTATCTCGGCGTCGAACAGGTCGAACCCCTGGCCGATGCCCGTTTCCTTGCGCAGCACGAACGACGAAACGATGCCCGCGGTGGCATAGCCGCGGTCGCGCAGCATCTGGGGTAGCAGGCGTTCGGCCGGCTTGACGGCGAACCCGACGTTGTCGCGGACGCCCGTCTCGAACGGGAGGCGTCCCGACAGGAGTGCCGTGTGGGCCGGCAGCGTCTGCGGCGCGTGCGAGTACGCGCGCTCGAACACCACGCCGTCCGCCGCAAGCGCGTCGATCGCCGGCGTGCGCACCTTCTTGTAGCCATACACCGGCAAGTGGTCGGCTCTCAGCGTGTCGATGGAGATGATGACGATCGGTCCGCTGAGCGGCGCCGAGGCGCGGGCGTACCGCCAGCCGCTGACGGCGGCCAAACCCGTGCCCAGGGCGGCGAGGGCGAGAATGAACGTGAAGCGAAGGGGGCGGGACACGGGAAACAGGGCTAAGGGCTATGGGTTGAGGGCTGAACTCCGAGCCGGCCTGTGGGCGGCCAGCCCCGAGCCCGCAGCCCTGCGTTCCGCTACTTCCTGAGCTGCTCGATGAGTGCCGCGGCGGTGACCGCCTCGGGCGACCGTGGAGCGATCGTGACCACTTTCTGCGCCAGCACGGTCGCGCTGTCCGTGTCGCCCCTGTTCAGCGCCACGAGCGACAGCTTGAGCACCGGCAGCGCCCAAGTCGCGTCCGCGTCGGCCGCTTTCTGGTACCACTTCGCCGCTTCGTCGATCTGGCCCTTCGCGAACTTGACCTCGCCGAGATCGTAGAACACCTCGCGCGCCGGGCTCGGGCCTTCGGCCGCCTGGGTCAAGGCTGCGTCAGCCGCTTCGAGGTCGCCCTTCTCGAGGTTGGTCATGCCGATGCCGACCCGCGCCTTGTCGTTGGTCGGATCGATCCTGAGCATCTCGTTGTAGGACGCAAGGGCGCAGTCGTAATCCTTCTTGTTGCGGCACGCTGCGGCGATCTGCAGGTGGATGGAGGTCACCGAGGGCGCCTTCGCGACGATGGCGCGGTAGGCGGCGATGGACTCGTCCCACCGCTGGCTGTTGTAGAACTGATCCGCCGAGACGAGTTCGGCCTGCAGATCCTTGGCGTTGATGCCGGCGAGTGCGCCCGCGGCCGGTGCGTTGCTCCTCTTGAGCGTGAAGGTGAGCGGCGGATTCGGCGACCCAATCGTCTGAACGTTCATCCGCCCAGACTCAGGTCCGAAGCCCGGCGCCTGCGCCGTGAACGTCCATGAGCCGGAGTGAAGGCCAATCATCGAAAAGCGGCCCTTCTCGTCGGTCGTGGCCGTGAGACTGCTGGGCGACGCGCTCGGGTGCTCGGCCGTGATCGTCGCGCCCTTGAGCGGCTGACCGGCATCGTCCTTGACCGTGCCACCGACGCGACCGGTTTGCGCGGCGGCGCTGGCGATCGTCGCCGCGACACACAGCGCCGTCAGCACGCCTCGGAACAGCGGAAGACGGTGACGCATGCTCCAACTCCCTGAACGCTCGCCAAGACTGTAACTCTTTCCAGTATATATTGAATCCCGTTGAAAACGACCCGATGCCGCTGACCCTTGGCCCCTCCCGTGCGCGCGTCGCCACGGCTGCCGCGGCGGCGATGCTGTCGACGGCTGACGTGGGCTCGTCTGCAGCGCGGGGCTTTCAGCCACGCGACGGTGGCGGCCCTGAGAGGGCCGCCCTCCATTCGATTCATGCGCCGACGCTTGCCGGCATGGACGTCCTCGCCGCGGAGAGCTTCGCGCGGCTGCGGGGCAAGCGGGTTGGCCTGCTGACGAATCAGACCGGCCGCTCACGACAGGGCGCGAGCACGATCGATCTGCTCACGCAGGCGCGGACGTTTCAACTCGTCGCGCTGTTCAGCCCGGAGCACGGCATCCGCGGCCAGCTCGACGACACGGTGCCGTCATCGCGCGACGAACGCACGGGGCTGCCGATATATTCGCTCTACGGCGACACCAGGCGTCCGACGGCATCGATGCTCGACGGTCTCGAGACGATCGTCGTGGACCTACAGGACATCGGTGCGCGCTTTTACACGTACCCGGCGACGATCGCCTACGTGATGGAAGAAGCGGCGCGCCGGAAGATCCCGGTGGTCGTGCTGGATCGGCCGAATCCCATCGACGGCTTCGACGTGGAGGGCCCGTTCCAGGACGCCGCGGCCGTCGGCTTCACCGGGTACCTGCCGATGCCGATCCGGCACGGGCTGACGATCGGGGAGCTCGCACGGCTCTTCAACGGCGAGGGGAAGATCGGCGCTGACCTCACCGTCGTGCCGATGACGAACTGGCGGCGTGATGATTGGTTCGACGAGACCGGCATCGAGTGGGCGAATCCCTCGCCCAACATGCGCAGCCTGACGGCGGCGACCCTGTATCCGGGCTTGGGAGCCATCGAGTGGACGAACGTGTCGGTGGGGCACGGCACGAACGCGCCGTTCGAGCAGATCGGCGCCCCGTGGATCGACGCGATCGCCCTGTCGTTCGCGCTGAACGCCCGCGGAATCGCCGGCGTGCGCTTCTATCCCGTGACGTTCACGCCCTCGGCTGGCGCCATTCTCGGTAGTCAGGTCTGTCACGGCGTGTTCGTGCTGGTGACCGACCGCGACCGCGTGCGGCCCGTTCGCGTCGGGGTCGAGATCGCGTCGGCGCTCGCGCGGCTCTACGGTCAGCAGTTCAAACTGGAAGACACCGCGCCGCTCCTCGGGTCGAAAGCGACGGTCGCGCGGATTCGCGCGGGAGAGGATCCGGCGGCGATGGCCGCCGCCTGGGGCGCCGACGAAGCGACGTGGCGGGTCACGCGCGCGAAGTATCTGCTGTATTAAGAGTGCGTTGCAGAATT
>Ga0209341_10004488_pt1 | contig 12843 bp, 9 predicted proteins | sample RifCSP13_2_FD_184020 | JGI IMG/M metagenome (GOLD analysis project Ga0209341, IMG submission 184020) | Soil microbial communities from Rifle, Colorado - Rifle CSP2_sed 13_2 (SPAdes) (version 2) | ecosystem: Environmental > Terrestrial > Deep subsurface > Rock core/Sediment | place: Rifle...
TGCGCTTGAAGGAGAGGAAATAGTTTTGGAGTCCATAAGCCCGCCCTCCTCAGACAGTCCAATCCATCTGATAGAGAATCGGGCTCCCGTCCTCCCTTCGATAAACTCAGGGTGGTGAGGAGACTCGAACCACAGTCCGATCTATACTCGGGCAGATCCTTTACCCCAAAGCGGGGCAACTTCCATATTCCCTTCTGCCCTAACTATCCGCTGACTTTTTAGACGAAAGTCCCAGTAATTTGCTTCAATAAAATTGTGAAGGCTGGTGCTGCGGTGTGGTAGGCATCGAGGTCCTGGTCGAACTTTGCGATCAGCTCCGCTATTTGCTTTGGAACCTCAGCCATGTAGTCTCAGTCTAATCGAGGCGTGACTTTTGGGGCAAAGGGAATTTTTCGCTATGCGTCCGACCCATCATAGATCGGTCTTCAACAGACGCAGACCTCCATACAGGGCAACCAAAGCGATCTATAGTGACGGAATTAAATAAGTTGACATCAAATCCCCTCTCGCTCTCATAAATCCCCCTCTATCCCCCTTTACCAAAGGGGGTGAAAGGGGGATTTGAGGGAGGATAAGGTGATTATGGTAATTTTCCTTTTTTTGTCACTATAGGAAGACGCGACGGCTGTATAAGGACGGGCTTCGGCGTCGACGATGACAAAAGCGGCAAGGAAAAAGAACCGCGCGTAACGGAAACCGGAGATGGGTTACTTATATCGGGCTGTTGCAAATCACGTTGACCAGGGCCTGACGCTTTTCCTCCTTCACGACTCTGAGCGCCCGCCTTAAGGCATCCGGCAGCTCGGCTGGGTCCTCGACTCGAACCGCGTGTGCGCCGCAGGCCTGGGCGACGAGCTCGAAATTCGGCGACGGGCTCAAATCGCAACCGGGAAAGTTGCGCGTTTTCTGCGCGACGCCCTCGGGGTAGAGCTCGCGCACCGTACCGATGCTCGCGTTCCACGCCTGATTGTTGTAGACAACCGTAAGAAACGGAATACCGTACTTTCGCGCCGTAAAGTGGCAAGCGGTGGGCGCAGAAAAGATGTACGCCCCATCCCCTTCCGCTGCTATGACCGTGGAATCGGGAGAGCCCAGCTTCGTCCCGATAGCGGCGCCCAATCCCCAACCGAGGTGCCCTGCCGGAGGGAGGCCAAACAGGGAGCCGGGCCGGTTGAGCCCAATGACCTCCGCCAGAGGCGAAGTCACGGCCTCGTTGATCAAAATTGTCTTTTCATCCATCAGCTCGCCGAGGCATTTCGAGACCCACAGGGGATGGATGGGCTTCTCATTCTTGACCGCCTCGATCCTCGCATCCCGCTCGCGCACCATAGACTGATGTTCGCCCTCGATCTTTTTCCGCCGCTCGGCGATCAATGAGTTTCTGGAGGTATCAGCCGCCATTCTCCGCTTAACGATCCCGTTCAAGACCGGGAGCGAGATCTCCGAGCAACCGGTGAGTGAGAGGTCGGCGGCGAAACCCCATATCGGAATCGAAGAGAACAACGGATCCCTTTCCAAATGGACGATCTTGGCGTCGGGCCTGAGAAAATCCCGGTTTGCCTGATGCCACGGCACGTCCACGTCGATGAGGAAAATGACGTCCGCGCCCTTCGCGTGCTTGACGGTTTCCGCTCCCAGATACAGCGAATGGTCCGTCGGGAAGTTCACGAACGTGGGATGCTGGACCACAGGGATCGAAAGCAGCTCCGCCAGCTCCACCAGGGAAGCGACCGCTTCGGGATTTCGTCCCAAATACTTGGTGACGATCAAGGGACTCTCGGCCGCCGTCAGAAGGTCGGCGACCTTCTCCAGCGCCCCGCTCTCGGCCTGCATCCTCGTCGCGGGCTCGAGGGAGTCCTGAAAACGCCGCGTTGCCTGCAAAGCCTCACACAACCATTCCCTGGGCAGAACCAGATAAACCGGGCCGCGCGGCTCGCTCATCGCGATTTTGTAAGCGCGCGACACCACGGTGGCCAGATTCTGGTTGGACCTGACCTCGTAGTCCCACTTTACGAATTCACGGACGAATGCGCCCTGGTCCCTGGATTCCTGCCGCCAATGAATCATCCTGCTTTTGCCGCCCGGAAGCTCGCCTTCCGTAACCGGGGTCCTTCCTGCAACCAGGAAGAGCGGGACATTTGACGATTGAGCATTCAGGATGCCCCCCAGGGCATTCGCCGTTCCGGGCAAAGTGTGGACGAGGACCATCTGCGGTTTGCCGGTGACGTTGTAGTAACCGTGCGCCATGGAAACGGCGGCCATCTCATGGGGAACGACCAGCGGCCGAACGTCCGAGGGATCTTCCCTGGCGGTTCTGGCGAGGGCCTCGATGATCGGACCGTGGTCCGTCCCCGTGTTCGCAAAAATATACCGGACCGCGCCGAGCCCCCGGATCTGCTCCAGAAAAGCCTCCGCACCGTTCGCAACCGGAATTTCTACCGCTCCCTTTTCTGCCATTGGATTAACCCCTTTCCATCCTGCGTGGAAAAATCTTCGTCCCTGCTGCCCCGCTACTGCTTGCGAATGGGAAAAGCGGGAGGCGTAATCTCCTCAGCGCTCCTTCCGGCCCAGTCGCGAGTCGCCCAGTTGTCCCACGCCCTTTTCGCGGTGGCTTCCCCTTGAGCCAGCAATTCTGCTTCGTCCACCCGCGTCGAATGACCCCGCTCGATGACGATCTCGCCATCGACTATCACGGTCTCGACATCGGCGCCGCTCCCGTACTCTACGAGGGCCGTTACCGGATCCCTGACAGGACCGTAGCGCAAAGTGCGCAGGTCCACAATCACGATATCCGCCTTGACGCCCCGGGCAAGCCGTCCCAGGTCCTTCCGTCCCAGCGCCTCAGCACCCCATACGGTAGCCGCGTTAAACACGGCCGCCGGCCGCGCGCCATGATATTTACGATCCACCAGGCGTGAAATCAAAGAGGCGTAGCGCATCTCGGAGATAATATCCAGAGGGTAGGTGTCCGTGCCGAGGCCGACGTTGATGCCGCGCTCGACGTAGCTGTCGAAGGATTCCATGGCAAGGGCCATCTTGGCATACTTATGCGGGCAATGGCCCACAGAAGCGCCGGTGGTCGCAATGACCTTTAGCTCGTCGCCAAAGGGGTAATCTACCCGCGAATGGCGAGCCACATAGACCATATGCCCCAGCACTGTCTTGGGTCCGAGAACACCACTCTCCGCAAGGTACTCCACGATCGGTTTCCGGTGATGATAAAGGATCTGTAAAAACTCCCGCAGGTTGCCTCCCGCGTGAATGTGGAGCCCGACCCCGAGCTCTTCGGCCGCCGCCGCTGACTCTTTCAAAAGCGACGGCTCGCAGGTTTCCGCTTGCGCCGGGTTCAGGATTCCCTGCAAGCGCCCTTGATGCGCTCCATGAAACTTTCGAATAAAGTCCACGGCTTGCTGCAAACCCTTTCGCCCCTGATCCGGGCGCGCCTCGTAAAAATGGTGTCCTTCACTGTCGGTGAAGATATCGTGGCTGCGGTAAGGCGGGCTGAAAAACACCCGACCGCCAATCTGGCCCACTGTCTCGACATATCCCTCGAAATCCCCAGGCCCGCTGCCTGGATCGAGGACCGTCGTAGCGCCGTTTTTGAGCGCGCTCATCAGCGCGTATTTCCTTCCGACCGCAACACTTGGCGGCGGAGGCGAAGTCATCTTTTCCTTCACGGGCGCGCCGAAGACAAAGTAGTTGGCGGAGAGATAATCCGTCTTGGTCGCATCCGTTAAAAGATAATCGCCAACATTCAGTTGGGAATGGACGTGCAGGTTGATAAAGCCCGGGCAAACCAGCTTGCCCGCCGCATCGATGGTCTTATCCGCCGGCAGTGCCCGGTCCGAACCCACGTAGTCGATAGCGTTGCCTTCGAGAACGACAACCCCGTCGGGTATCAGCTCGTGGTGACTTCCCGACCAACCCACCACCGCGCCGCCGAGGATCTTGATTCTCACAGCCCTGCCTCCCGAAAAGCCTTTTCCAATATCTGAGAGAGCCTCAACAGGTACTACTATAGCGACGGAATTAAATAAGTTGACATCAAATCCCCTCTCGCTCTCCTAAATCCCCCTCTATCCCCCTTTACCAAAGGGGGAGAAAGGGGGATTTGAGGGAGGATAGGGTGATTATGGTAATTTTCTTTTTTCCTTCACTATAGGAGAGGGTTGAGCCGACTTTGCGCGCGATGCCCCTCTAGGCCAAAGACGCCGACGAAATAAATAGCTATGGGTTGACGGGTTCCAGACGAATATCGATCAGGACGACCTGTCCGGCAGCGACCGCCTTGAGACCGCGCTCCAAAGCTTTCCGCACCTCACCAGGCTCCTCGACCTTCTCGCCGTAGCCGTCAAAGGCACGTGGGAGCACAGAGTAGTCCGGGCTCGGAGTAATGGAGATGCCGACGAAGTTTTTGTTCTTTACCGCCCACCCATTCGGGAAATAGCGTGGAATGCCGGATTTCTGCGACAAGTACCCGTAGTTGTTGAAAATCACGATCATGATCGGCATCTGGTGTTCCTGGCAAAATCCCATGGCGGCCAGCCCCGGATCATAGTTGAAGGAGCCGTCCCCGATCAAACAAATGACCGGCCGTTTGGGCGCGGCGGCTTTGACTCCCAGCGCCGTCCCGAGCCCGGTTCCGAGACCGCCGATGGAACCGGCAAAAAATGAACCTGGCTTTAACTTGTCGACGTAGCGATGCAACGCCAGCCGGTGTGTGATCGTCTCTTCGACGATCATCGCGTCGGCAGGAAGAACCTGATTGAGCTCGTACATGACCCAGCGAGTGTCGATCGGCTTTTTATCCTGGAAGCTCAGCGCCTCTTCGGACCACCTGCGTTTTCGCTCTTCGTACCGCTGCCGCCATTTTTTCGCTCGCTCGGCGAGGCCGGAATTTCCTTTGGACAGGCCCTGCTTGAGCCGGTCGATAAGTTGCTCGAGCGAGCTTTCGACCTCTCCCGTCAGGCAGAGATCCACCTTGAAGCCCCAATAGGGCAGCTCGGCACGCAGGGGATTCTCACCGAGGACGGCGACTTTGACTCCGGGGCCGGGTCCTTTTGAGGGCGGGTGCCAGGGCACCATCGCGCCGAGAAGAAAGACCGCATCGGCCTCCTGAAGGTATTCCTCGGGATCGTAACCGCCGTGGAGCGGATGGTTGCGGGGAAAGTTCAGATAGCCGGTGCTGCGGGTTTCAATGACCGGAGCCCCCAGCATCTCGGCCAGCTCAACCATTCGTTCAACAATCTTCACGCTTCGGCCGGCCTCCTCGGAGATGATGACCGGGTTTTTCGCCCCGAGAAGCAGGTCAGCCAACTCCTGGATACCCTTCGCGTTCGCAGTCGGCGCCGGCGCCGGACCGAGAGGCGAGGGAGGATTTTTGGTCATCTTCTCGAACAGATACTCCATCGGCACCGAGACAAATACCGGCCCCCTGGGCGCGGCCATGGCGAGCTGGCAGGCGCGCTGAACGGTTGCGGGCAAAATCGATTTGGTGTTGACGCCGAAGCTCCACTTGACAACGCGGTCGACTAACCGGGCAGGGCCGCCGAGGTCGGCCAGATGCCCGACCCACTGTGCTCCGGGATCCGGCCCTTCGTCCTCGCCGAAACCAATCGACTCGCCGGTCACCACCACCATGGGAACCTGTTCGTGCAGAGCGCCGCGAAGGGCCATCGAGGCATGGAGGGCGCCCACCGTTGTATGGATCATCACGGCGGGAAGCTTCCCCGTAGCCTTGGCATAGCCGCTCGCCATACCCACGGCGATCTCCTCGTGCCTGGAGGTCAAATAGAGCGGGACGCTTTCATTTTTCGGCGGCGGCTCAGCCAGCGCCTCCCAAACCGGGGACCACTCAGATCCCGGAGAGGCAAAGATGCGGTCCACACCCATACCCGCGAGCACACGAAGGAGCGTTTGAGCTCCAGTAAAGCCTTTGGTTTCAATCATAGTGTTTCCCCTAGAAGTTAAGGGCTAAGAGTCTAGAGCTAAGAGCCGGCTAAATTCGCTGGATTTCCTCCGAGCCCCTGGCTATTAGCTATCAGCCGTCAGCTCAAATTGTAAAAGCGACGCGCGTTGTCCCCCAAGATGTCCTTCTTGGCCTCCGGGGATAGGTCCTCTCGTCGCCATATGAGCACCGCCGAGTCGGGCCAGGTCATATCCCAGTGGGGATAATCCGAGGCGAACATGAGCGTCTTCGATCCGATCTCCCCGACTATAAATCCCAGCATTTTTTCATCGGGCTCGCAGCCGTAATAGATCTGCCCGCCCGTGAGATACTCACTGGGCTTCTTCTTGCAAAGCGGGGCTTCTGCCTTCCCTCTGAGCTCCCACTCCTCGTCCATCCGTTCCGCCCAATAAGGGATCCAGCCACAGCCGATCTCGAGATAGGCGAGCTTCAGTTCGGGAAACATCTCCGGGATGCCGCCGAAAATCATCGCCGTGAGCTGCCGCAGCACAGGGAAGGGATGCCCGGTCGTGTGCAGGCATATGAACTGATCGAAGATCTCGCTTCCCGCCTCGTCGCCGCCAAAGGCATGGACGGCGACCGGCGCTCCGAGTCGCTGCGCTTCCTCATAGAGCGGGTGGAATTCCGGGCTCGCCAGGTTCTTACCGTGGGCCTGCGCGGCGAGCATGCCGCCGACCAGGCCCAATTTCGTAACCGCTCGCTTGAGCTCTGTGGCGGCCTCTTGAGGACGGTAGATGGGAAGATTGGCCACGGCTTTGAGCCGAGGCGAGACCTTGCAATAGTCCGCGATGTAGTCGTTATAGGCTCGACACAGCGCCGCCGCATAATCAGGCTCGCGAATGCGGCCGATGCCCAAGCCGTTCGTCGGGTAAAGGACCGCGCTATCGATTTCCTGAGTGTCCATGGCCGCGAGCCTTTCCTCGTGCTTGATGCCGGATTTTCCGAGCTTTCCGCCCAGGCTACGGTCGTAGATCTCCCTGGGGAGGAAGGGTCTGCTCCGCTTGCGAAACGGCTCGTCCAGGTAGGGTTCAATCAGTTCGTCTTGATCTCGGGCATGAGCATCTGAGTCCAAAACGCTAAAGTCGCGCACCTCCTTCATAAATCCCTCCGTGTTGAGCTATTTTTTACCGCCCCAGATCTTCTCGAAAAAGCCGCTCTTTTCCATCTCATCGAGATAGCGGCGGTCGATAAGATCCTGCACCTTGACCTTCTTCGCTCGCGGGTCAACCTGGGAGACCTCTTCCAGCATCGCCTGGATCGCCTCATCCTTTAAAACAAGCCGGGGCTCCAGCGCGTTGATCTCCGCGTTATAGGCAGAGTCCAACACCTTTCTATCATCGACACGCAACTGTTTTCCCAGGACTTTGTAGGTAAATTCCCTATCCGTGTGCAAAATCTTCGCCGCCTCCGCCATCACCTGCATAAACTGTCCTATAACCTGGGGCCGCTTGGCGATCACAGAGCGGAGTCCGACAAAGCACGTGGCCGCATACGGAATGCGCAGGTCAGGCCCATACACCACGTACCGATACCCCCGCGCGATGGCCATGGCGTCGGTGGGCGCCGTTATCGTGGCGGCATCGATGCCACCGCCAATGAGCGCCGCCAGCGTCTCCGGGTCTCCGCCGGTCTGGATGAAGGTAAAATCCCGCCCCGGCTCCATCCCCGAACGCCGCAGCGCCTGAATCGTGAAGTAATGGGTATTACTGCCGATACGGCTCACCCCGATCTTTTTCCCCTTGAGATCCTCCGGCCTGTTGATTCCTTTTCCAGCCACGATACTCTGGGTCATAACGTTCTTGATACCGCCTATGAAGACAAGGTCAGTGGCCCCCTGCACATAGGCGCGGACATTTCCCACGCCCCCGGTTAGCGAAACATCCGCGTCGCCGCCCAGCATCGCCGCGGTCACCATTCCCGAGGAGGCTATATAAACGAGCTGAAAATCCAGATTGTGCTTCTGGAAGAGCCCGGCCGCCTGGGCAATCCAAGGCATGGATTGGGACATCACCCGGGCAGAATGGATGCCGATGAGCTTGTCAGCCGGCGTCGCCGTGCTCGGAATCGAGGCGAGGCCAAGCAAGATTAGAAGGCCAAAGCATCGCAAAACCTTTCTTGTCCATCTGAGTTTCATGATCGCCTCCGGGTTTTCTTAATCGCCGCCCGTCTTGCTCATGGAAACCCCGACTTCCCACCCACTGCGCCTATCGCCGTCTCTTCTAAACCCTTTGTGCTTCGTTGTCAAAGCGCCCCTCAGCCCCTCGCTACAGACTCTTACGCGCCGCTGAGCTTGTAAAGCTGCTTCGCGGTGTCAGCCAGAAGCCATTTTCTGGCCTCGGGCGAAAGGTCCTCACGGCCAGCGAGATGATGGATATTCTCGGGAAATTCAGTATCCCAGTGGGGCCAGTCCGAGGCGTAGTAGAGAATCTGATGGCCAAGGACCTGCGCGGTCGCACCGACCAGAGGCTCGTAGTCCTCTGCATGAAGGTAGACGCGCCCGCTCTTTACATACGCGCTCGGTTTTTTCTTGCAGAGCGGCGCCTCCGTTTTACCCCGCTTCTCCCACTCTTCATCCATTCTCCCCATCCAGTAGGGAACCCACGAGCAGCCCGCCTCCATGAAGGCTATCCTCAACCGTGGGAACCTCTCCATGACTCCCCGCAGGATGATGCTGGTCATCTGGAGCATCTGGGCGAAGGAATGGGAAACTGTGTGGACTTCGATGAATTGATCGAACAAATCGGCGGCAAAGTAATGCGGCCCGCGTACCGTTGCGTGGACTCCGACCATGCAGTCGAGCTGCTCGGCTTCCGCGTAGAGAGGCCAGTAGTCTTCATGGCCGAGCGGCTTGCGCAACCCCACGGCCGGAAGCATGACGCCGACGAGCTTGAGCTCCGTGATCGCCCGCCTGAGTTCTTTGACCCCTTCAGGGACATCCTGCATCGGAACCAGGGCAACCCCTTTGAGCCTGGGGCTCACTTTCTGAAACTCCTCGGAAACGAAGTCGTTCCATGCCTTGCACAGCGCCACGGCAAGATCTGGCTCGCGGATCCAGCCGATACCCAGCCCTTCCGTCGGGAAAAGCACTGCTGTTGAGAGTCCCCCTTCATCCATCGCGTCGAGCCAGCTCTTCGCATCCTTGGCGCGGGTGCCCAAGGTACCCCCCAACGACCGATCCCAGTTGTCTCGAGGATATAAGACCGCGCCCCGGTTGCGATAAGGGGGCTCCATGTATTCCTTTAGCTGCCCTTCCTCTTCCGTGATGTGACCGTCGGCATCGATGACTTCCAGATCTTTAGCCATAGCTAACCTCCCTATAGATTAAAAGTATTTTACATGGCTTTTTGCCGCTAATGTAAGTTTTTCCTTTAGGTTTTATCTCCATCCCGAGCGGCGGCCTTCAGAGAGGCGAAAAAATCGTGGTAGGGCTTTCCCGGTACCTCAATGGGAAGGTCGCGGAGGATTGTGATCCCCCATGTCTCAGGCAGGAGAACGCCGACGACCGTTCTCACAAACAAAGTATCCACGTGAGGCATCTCTTCAGGATTTCGGCTGACCGTGGCGACAACGTGGCGCACGCTGTACTTTTTTCTACCCGGGTTCAGATCCCGCAGCGCCAGAGGCAACTCCGCGCCCTCTCTCAAATCACCGGGCCTGCGAACGAAGGTCTCCCAGGACTTCCGCTCATTTGTCGAAACCATAGTCCCTCCAGCGCTCGAGTACTTTTCGGCGGACCGATTCCGAATAGATGGAATCAAAGGTCGCCTTGACCGGGGTCTCCCACTCTCTGGACCACTCGCCGGGCCAGGTGCAGTCAAACAAGACCGTCGCGCCTTTCTGCGCTACCCTTTCACCCTGGCTGTAGCAGGGTGTGAGTGTATTGGCCCGGCCCTCGTAGTGGATGACATGAACCCCATGGGCGGGATGGCATTTGGTGGAGAAGGCGTGCAGCACTTTGCCCATGTCGAAGATATCGATGTCGGCCTCCACCATGAAGATCTTGGAGATAAGCGCCCGGCGCGAGGTCAAGGTCTCCAGGATATTCCTGGCTACCTCTTTGCCGCCGTATTGCACGGCGACGATAGCCAGGTGGACAGCGCCCTCGGGAGGCATATAGACATCAACCACGGGGACACCATGCCGCTCCAGCCGCTTTTGGATGGCCAGCGCCCCGGATAAGGCAGTGACCGTGGAGCTGTCATCTTTGTAGCCCGTCGCATCCACCGTAAAGATGGGATGTTTCCGGTGCGTAATGGCCGTGGCACGAAACAAGATGCCATTACCCATCTCGCCCGTCCGGTAGCCCGGATATTCTCCATAAGGACCTTCAAGTCCCACCCGGTCGGGTAAAACTTCCCCTTCGATGACAATCTCGGCGCACGCGGGAACCAAAAGGTCGCTGGTCCGGCAGCGAACGAGATCCACCGGCTCTCCCCGCAGACCTCCGGCAAGGCCCGCCTCGTCGCCTCCCAAATGAAAAGTCGCCGACGCGGCAAAGTGTGACAGCGGGTCGGCGCCGATCACGATCGCGATCGGCATGGGTTCGCCCCGAGGGACGTAATAGTCCTGGAACATTTTGCCGAGATGGCTAGTCGGGCGAGGAAACCCCGTCAGGTGGCTGGAATCGTAGAGCATGAACCGATAGGTTCCCCAGTTGACCCATTGGCTCGCCGGATCGCGCGAGACCACGAGATCCCAGGTCCCGAGATAGCGCCCTCCATCTCCTTCATGGAGCATCGGGGCAGGCAGGTCGAATAGATCCACCTCGCTTCCCCGGCGCACGACCTCGTGGCACGGTCCCCGCTCCACGGTCACGGGAGGGATGAGTTTCCCTTCCCGCTTCTCATACTCCCGGTAGATATCCTTGATGGAGGCATCGGGTGCAAGACCGAAAGCCATGGCAACTCGACGCCAGGTCGCCATCGGGTTGACGAGAACCGTGATGTCGTCCGGATAATCGGCGATGCGCTTGAACCAGATAGCCGGGCCGTCCTTCTCGCAGGCGAGCCGGCTGATCGCCCCGAGCTCCAGGTCCCAGCTCACCTCCTTCTCAACTTCAACCAGATCCCCGCTGGCCCGGAGCGCCTCGATAAACCCCCGAGTATCATCGAACATCTTATCTTGCCTCTAGCTCTTAGCTTTCAGCCATCAGCTCTCAAGATCCCTTGAACCCTTGAACCCTTGAACTTTTTATCCCTCGTTTCGCCGGTCCCAGACCCTCTTCGCCTTGATCCGGCCCTCGATTTTCAGGTCGCGCGCGAGTTCGCCCGCGGCGAGGAGCTGAGTCTCCATAGAGAGCCCGGTTGCCACCTTCAATTCTCTCTCCACTCTCTCCTTGAGAGAGGCGTCGTTCGCGGCGCCCGGGCGGCACTCCACTTGAACCACTACCCTATCCTGCTGCCCGACGCGGTTCAAGATAAGGAGGTATTCGCGGGTCAATTCGGTGAATCTTTCGAGCACCTCCTCGATCGCCGCCGGGTAAAGCGGGACGCCGCGGACTTTCAGCATCTCGTTGGTCCGCCCCTTGATCTTTCCGAGTCTCCTGAAAGTACGCCCGCATGGACACGGGCCCTCGATCAGGGCGCTCAAATCTTCCATGTTGTAGCGAATGACGGGGGCCGCCTCTTTGAAGAGACTGGTGGCGACCACGATCCCTTCGCGTCCTGAAGGGAGGGGTTCGAAGGTCTCAGGGTCGAGCACCTCAAAGATATAGCCATCTTCGTTGATGTGATAGCCGTTCTTCTCCACGCACTCGAACGCCGGCGCCCCCGTCTCCACGCTGCCGAAATTATCGTACGCCATCACCCCCCAGCGCTCTTCAATAGCCCGGCGCGCCGGCTCCGAAAGCGCCTCGGCGGTATGGCAGGTGATCCGAAGCCTGAAGTCCCGCCGCGGCTTGAGACCCATTTTTTCCGCCACATCCGCCAGATGTAGAACGTAGGAGGGGGTTCCCGCAAGCACGGTCACGCCCCACTCGCGCGCGATCCTGATCTGCCTCTCGCTCGGCGTCACGGCCCCGCTGCCAGTCGGGATGACCAGCGCCCCGAGCTTCATCGCGCCCTCGGTCGCGGTGAATCCGGCGATGAAAAGGGAATAGGTGAAGACGAGCTGAAAGATGTCACCCTCTTTGACTCCCTGTGCGTGCAAGCGGCGGGCCCAGAAGTTGCTGATGACGCTCCAATCGCTGTGAGTGTGGAAAATGGGTTTCGGATTGCCCGAAGTCCCGGAGCTCGCCTGAACCCGGATTGCGGGAAAGTCGCCCTGATAGCTACCGAAGGGAGGGTGAGCGAGAAGATCGTCTTCCAGGTCCTTCTTGCTGACGACGGGAAGTTTCGTAAGATCTTCGACCCACTCTATATCCTCGGGTCGAAGGCCAGCCTCTTTCCAGCGCTCCCGATAAAAAGGCACGTGCTCCCACGCCCGCCGGATAAGCGCCTTTAGTCGAACGTTCTGGAGTTCCTGTAGCTCTGTGCGGGGCGCCCGCTCGATCCTGAAACTACCTGGCGGTGGCGGATAGGACTTATCTGCATCTGTTCCCATCTCTACGCCACCCGCGGGTTTATTCATCCACTTATTATGACCAGCGGCTCAGCGCAGGTTCCCGATGGCGCTTATTTTTCCCGTTGAAAGATTGTGGCGCCGGCGGTGTCCCTGAGCGTTAGCTGGTCTTGCCTGACGGAGACCTTGACTATCCTGCTGTCGCTTTTGCTGTCCTTTGACCTGAATTTAGGCTCGATTTTGAGGGTATCCTCATCAACGAATTCGTAATAAGCCGTCGTGGCTCTTCCCTGGCCGGTAACAATCACGGTTCCCTCTCTGAAAAACTCCATCGTAGTGGGTCCGCCAACTTCTCTCCACGTCCCGATAATGGTCTT
>Ga0209341_10004489_pt1 | contig 12842 bp, 21 predicted proteins | sample RifCSP13_2_FD_184020 | JGI IMG/M metagenome (GOLD analysis project Ga0209341, IMG submission 184020) | Soil microbial communities from Rifle, Colorado - Rifle CSP2_sed 13_2 (SPAdes) (version 2) | ecosystem: Environmental > Terrestrial > Deep subsurface > Rock core/Sediment | place: Rifle...
GCGACGGATCTTGCGAGGCCCGTCGATGCCCCACAGCCCGCGGGCTTTCGCGATTGCCTGGATTGCAGCCCCGCTTTCCTCGGGAAACCACTCGTGGCCGTTCCGGCACACGTCCGCGGGGAAGTATCCGAAGAGCTGCCCTTTCAGCCGAAAAGGGGAAAGCGTACGCCGCACGGCGGCGCCACACTGCGGGCACTCGGGCATCTCAGGGCGTCCGAGACCGGCGACCTTGAGCCCCAACTCGCTCGCGGGCATCATCGGTACATCACTGTCTTGATTGATATAGCGCACGGCCGGAGGTAGTACGCGACCCGAAGAATCCGGTCCGAGGATTCCCATCGGTAGCGGACGCCGTCCTTTGCTGTCTCCCGAACACGTTTCAGGGTACCTCGAACTATCGCAATCCGGATTTCCGCATCATGAATTCCGCGCCCTGCCTGCCGCCGCAGGGCGTGTCGCAGCTTCTCCAAACGGCAGCGGACGCCGGCTTCACGAGGCGTCTGTCCTTCTCCAGGGTAGGCATCGGTCACGCGAGTTCATCGAATCCGCGCCTACTTGCGGGTTCCGCGTACATGTACGCGCAACATGCCGCTCGCGGGCGATCGCACTCGGTTCCGTCGCGGGAGGGTCAGAGCTTCTCCGGCGGCGGGATCTGCGACCGACGCGGCTGGAGCAGCGTCTTCAGGACGTGCGGGGACGCGAACGCTGCCTCGGACAGCGCCGCCCAGTGCGAATAGCCGCCCGCGAGGAGTCCCGTGCCGGGGAGCGGGACCTCGCCGGTCACCGCGCGGACCGTCTGCTCCAGCTCGTCCTGGTCGAACCAGACGCCGTGGCAGTCCGTGCAGACGTCGACCGTGACGCCGCCGACGGGCCGCGTCGCCATCGTCGCGCCGCACCGCGGGCACGGGAACTTCGACGCCCCGCCGGCGTAGTCCACGATGAGCCGCTCGATCTCCCGCTCGCCCGTGAGCTTCGAGATCTCGCCGTTGTCGTACCACACGCCGCCACACGTGCGGCAGACGTCGATCGCGAACGCGCGGATGCGGCCGCGGTGCTTCTCCAGGGACGTGCCGACGCCGTCCCTCGGGCAGATTAGGATCGCCGCCACGGCCCGGGCAGCGGGGTTTGCGGATTAAGGCTTTCGGGCTCACGACACCTCGTACGCGCACGGCGCGTTGTTTCGATTCTTCGATCCCGGCATCTAGATTTCGAAAGGGCGGCGGGAGTCACACCACCGCTACGAGGGCTCAGGTTCTCGCGGAACGCATTGTTCAGGGCGCGTCGTAGGCGCTCACGTCCAGCGTCTGGAGGAGGATGTACGCCCAGTCCAGCTTCCGCTTCTTCCGCTCCGGGTCCGCGTCCTTCGGGCTCGGGGTCTCGAAGTCGAAGCCGATCAGGAGGAGGCTCGTCGCGCCGAAGGCGTCCGCGAGGAACGCGGCGCGGTCCCCGTCCGTGAAGCCGCCGAAGTTGTGGACGCGGCCGAAGGGGCGGGACTGCGTCGTCGCGATCACCCGCCCGGAGAACTTCGGCGCCCACGCCTCGATGGCGGGGATGTTGTCTCCGTGCGCGTGGATCACCGCCACGGCTCCGTCGGCGTTGGCGGCGACCTGGTCTGCGACGTCCCCGTCCAAGTCCGTGACGATCACGTCCGGCCGGATCCCCGCCTTCCGGAGGACGGACGTCGCCTCGTCCGCCGCCAAGAGCGGGTGCTGCACGGCCACGAGCTCCGCCGCGAGCGACGGCGCGTTCCCCGCAATCGTTACTTCCTTGCCGCCAAAGAGGGCGTGAAGTTCCGCTGGGTCGATCCGGTCGCCGCCAAGTTTCTCGTCCAGGATTTTGGCGGCGCGCTCGTCCTCCGCCCGCGAGAACCCGAAGTCCTCCAAAATCTGGCGGTAGTAGAGGTCCCACTCCTCGAAGTCCATGACCGTCAGTGCCGCCAGCTGTCCGCGGGGAGCTCGTCCGCGCGGGGCCGGTAGGAGAGGGCGGACGCGACGAGGAGGACGATCGAGAGCGCGAGCACGAACAGGATGAACGGCACGCCCTCGCCCGGTTCGCCGCCGATGAACCCCTGGATCGAGTTCGTCATCGCGAAGACGATCCCGCTCACCGCCACGAACGAGAACGCGACGATCGGGACGTGCCCCGGGACCTTGCCGCGCTTCACGTACGCCTCCGCCGCGCGGCCCGCCTCGACCGTGAGGAACGCGAGGAGGATCCACAGGAGGGAGCCGATCACGAAGAAGAGGAGCTTGTTCAGGTAGTCGCCCGTGCGGTCCGCGAGCTGGACGCCGGAGATCACGCCGACGAGGAACGGGAGGATCGCGATCAGGTTGAAGTAGATCGAGAGCTCGCCGGTCACGGGGGCCATGCGGACGCGCTCGTACACGTCCCGGAGCCGGGAGAACACGTCCCGCGGCCGGAACGAGAACGCAGACCAGATGATGTAGAACCCGAGGAGGAACGCGATCCCGGGGACCGCGAGGCCCGGGGCGACGATCCAGAAGGCCCCGAAGAGGATCAGGGAGAGGCCGAGGGGCACGACGAACTTCCGCCGGATCTTCGGGTCCTTCCACGAGCGCGCGATCAGGTACCACGTGGACTCGATCGTGGGGTTCTGGCGTACGTAGACGCGCCGCCGGTGGTCCACGCGGACGCGGGACGCGATCATCGGGTAGACGGACTCGTCCTCCTCCCCGTCCGCGACGAGGTACGCGCGGTCCGGCTTGATCTCGTCGAGGACCTCGTCGAGCTGCTTCGTGAGGACCTGGTCCGAGACGAGGCCGACGCGGACGTCCCCGAGGATCGCCGCGACCTCCGCCGGCTGGCCGGACTTCACGAGCTCGTCGTAGATCGCAATCGACGAGAGGAGGGCGTTCACGTCCGTGTCCTCGGGGTCCGCGAGGCCCAGCTTCATCGCGGCGGCGAGGCAGTCGTCGCGGCCGACGAGCGGTCCGCGGATCCCCGTCTTCACGCCCACGTCGTTGTCCCGGTCCACGCAGAGGACGAGGGTTCGCATCTCCGCGCGTCATTACTCGGCTCATCATATTTCAACGTTCTGACCCGGGTGCGGGACGTGCAGCGGAAACCGCTGCCGGAAGTACATGTAGCAGAAAGGTCGATGAAGCGGAAGGACGACGCGAGGGGGTGGGACTCACGTACGTGCGGGTAGGCATCGCGAAATCTCGGAGCGGACCGTGGCGGACCGTCCGGGTCCTGGTGGACACCGGGGCGGACGATACCGTCCTTCCCCGGCGTGTGCTGCGGGCGGTCGGCGTGGAGTCCGTGGGCACGAGGACGTTCCGCGTCGGGGATCGGAGGCTGATCACGCGGGAGCTCGGCGACGTCTTCGTCCGGTACGACGGGGAGGTTGCGCCCACGACGGTGGTCTTCGGCGGTCCACGGGACTTCGCCGTGCTCGGCGCCCTGACGTTGGAGGAATTGCACCTCGTGGTGGACCCGAAAGCGCGGCGGCTTCGGAAGCGTCGGGAGCTCCTGTTCGTGGCGGCGGTCCCGCCTTGACGCCTCGCGCTCGCCGGGGACGGATCGGGTAGGTAACCTTCATCTGGCGGTCGTTTCTCCCTCGCCCCGATGGCCGCAGATACCAACAAACGGCGGTGCGCGAACTGCGGCGCCGCGCCGCCCGCGGACGCCGTCGCGTGCCCGATCTGCGGTTCCCCCCTCCCAACGCCCGAGGTCCGTCTCGCGGAGGACCTGGACGCCGTGGCGGACCAGGCCCTCGTGAAGGAGCTCGAGGCGCTCTCCCGGGAGGCGAAGGCGGAGGTCGAGGCGGCCGACAAGACCCTCGGGAGGCTTCGCGCGGTCGAGGAGGAAGCCCAGGTCGTCGAGAAGCGCCCCGAGGAGGAGCGGGCGGAGCCAGTGCGCGGGGAACCGCCCCCCGCGGCGCCGCGCCCGATGGAACCGCCAAGGGAGGAACCGAAGGAGGCGGACCTCAGCGCGTTCGTCGCGCGCGTCGAGCAGGCCGTCGCCGCGTCCGCCCGCCAGCCGCAGCCGCCGCCCGCCCCGAGCCGCGCCGGGGCGGCCCTGATCGCGGTCGGCGCCCTTGTGGCGGTGACGGGGATGTTCCTCCTCCCCGCCGCGATCCTCTGGGGCGCGTTCACGTTTCTTGGCGGCGTCGCCGCCCTCTCCCTCGGGGCCGTCGTCCGGTACGGGCGCCGTCAGTAGAGGCGGAGGCCCTCCTCGATCCGCCCCATCTCGATCGGCGTCGTGCGCATGCCGACGACGGCGCCCTTCGAGTTCGCGACGAGGCACGCCCCGATCTGTCCCGTCCCGTAGTTGGCGGTGGTGATCATCGCGGGCGCCTTCAGGACGTCCTGCAGGGTCTTCAGCTCGTCCTCTGTCGCGTGCGGGTGCGCGAGGACGCCGAGGTTCGTTGCGACGCCCGCGGAGCCGACCGTCCGCATCTCCGCGATCGTCCCGCGGACGGCCTCGACGCCGAGCGCCTCGCCGATCTCGCGGACCGTGCGGTCGTCGTACCCCGGGTGGACGAGGGCGCCGCGGTCGTTGCACAGGACGTTGTTCCCCGCCGCGTTCAGGCGGTGCGGGAGGACGAACGCCCGGAGGGATCCGAACCCCTTCAACTCCGCCTCGTTCGCGAAGCCCGTGAGGATCGCGCCGCTCGAGTTGAGGGCGAGGAGGGAGCCGACGACGTTCGACACGCCGATGGTCGTGCGGACGACGCGGACCTGGAGCGTCTCCTCGATCGTCCGCGCGGCGCGCGGCGGCGCGTCCGGCGGGAGGACCGCGAGGGACTCGCTCGCGGCGCAGAACACGCCCACGTAGGGATTACCGGCGACGTCGAGCTTGCGGAGCAGCCACTCACTCCTCCGGGAGCGAGACCTCCACGAGCTCGTCCTCGAACTTGATGACCTTCACGCGGATCTTGTGCGGAGGCCGCTCGATCCCGCGCCGCCAGAGGATCTCGTTGATCTGCGGGTCGATCCAGACGTCCTCCGTCCGCGCCTTCATGTGCTGCACGACGTGCTCCCGGATCGCCTTGATCGCGCGCGGGGCGCGCTTCGTCCGCGGGACGGTCCGCACGACCCGCAGCGGGACGATCAGGATTCGCTCTTCTTGCTCCGGCATGTCGTCACATCTTGATCTTGTTCCGCCGCCACGTGCGGCGCTTCGGGTGCCGGAGGAAGCGGCGGCTCGTCCGCTGCATGACCCACGCGGGGACGCGCCGGTTCTGCTTGACCTTCTTCAGGAGCCGCGCCTTCTTCGCCGCGGGCTTGTTCTTCGCCATCCTACCGCCTCTCGATCTTGATCTCGCGCTTCTTCGGGACGACGCGGCGCAGGATCTCCTGCAGGGTCCGGTCGTCGATCGCCGCCTGGAGGCGGCCGCTCTGCGCGAGCTGGATCAGCTGCGTCTCCACGGACTCCGCGATCTCCGGGTATGCGAGCTCGATCCGGCCGAGGCGCTCCCGGGCCTCCGGCGTCAGGATCTGGCGGAGGAGCGCGTCGCGCTGGGCCCGCACCGAAGCGGCCTGCTGCTCCTGGAAGACCTGCTGCTGCGCCTGCTGCTGGAGCTCCACGAGGCGGCGCCGCCGGATCTCGTCGAGCTCCTCGTCGTCGCCCATCACTTCGCCCTCATGTACTTCGTGAGCTCCGGGTTCTTCGCGGCGAGCTCGATGAGGATCGCGTGGGCGAGGTTGTCGAGGAGCTTCTGGCCCGCGGGCGTCACCCGCCGCCCCTTCGCCTCCGCCTTCGTGACGTACCCGAGCGCCTCGAGCTGCTGGAGGCATTCCCGGGTCACGGAGCCGCTGCCCCGGACGGGGTGGGACGGCGCGGACCCGCCGTCCCGCTTCCCGCCGAACTCCGCGGAGAGCCGGGAGGAGCCGATCGGGCCCGTCGCGTACACCTTCCGGAGGACCGCGGCGAGGCGGCGGTACCACCAGTCCGGCTGCGTCGGGGCCTTCTCCGTGTGCGGGCCCGTGCGCGCGAACGGCGCCCACGGGGGCGGGGTGACCTTGCCGGAGGCCTTCAGCTCGGCCGTCACCCGCTCGATCAGCAGGTCCGCGGGCACGTCGAACGCGGTCGTCATGGGGTCCCTTGCCTGTAAGGTAGGCGCTTAAAAAGGCTCTCCTATAAGTAGGTTCGGCCGAATGTGCCTCAACACGTACCCGTAGTCCAGAAGGCCACTCTGCAGCCCACAGTGCCTCAAGTCTCAATCCGGATCCAGTTTCGGAACCGCTGTTCGAGGACCGGATTCCTCAGCCTGGAGAACTCGCGTTCGAAGGTCTCCGTCACAACGAGCTCGTACGACGTCCGTCCCCGCCCCTCACCGCGGGAGGTGCGGGTGGCGGCGGAGGAACTCCGCCTTTGAGATCACGCGTCCGCTGCGGATGTCCGCGATGCCCTTGCGAATCGACTCCATCTCCGCCTCGTCGGCGAGGGCGTCGACCGTCTCCAGGACGCCATCCCAGAGCTCGCGGGGGACTTCGACGACTCCCTGTCGAACGCGAGCCACGTTCCTCACACCGCTTGCCCTCCCCTTGAAGCTGCCGCCGCTAGGGCGTGGCTAGGGGATGAAGGACGCAGCGCACATGTGCGGCGTCCGCGGATGAGGGGGTGGCACCATGCCCTCCTCCGATTCGATGGGTCACGCGATTGAGCGCTTTCGCTTCCGCGCACGCGATCGGAGGAAGTCCCGGGAGCTCGAGCTCCTCGTCGACACGGGCTCGACGTACACGTGGATCGACGGCCGTCTCCTGCGGGAACTCGGGGCCGTCCCCACGCGGCGCTGGAAGTTCGAGACGATCGAGAGGAAGGAGGCCACCCGGCGGCTCGGCGAGGCCGTCGTGGCCTTCGGCGGCGAGGAAGCGACCACGGTCGTCGTGTTCGGGCGGCCCACGGACGCGCAGGTCCTCGGCGTCCATGCCCTCGAGGGCCTCCGGTTTGCGGTCGTCCCGGCGACGCAGACCCTGCGCCGGGTGCCTACTGTGTTGGCAGTGTGAGGCCGCCAGAGCGGTTCGTCCGCGGACGGACGGGCCGCGTCACTTCTCCACTGACCGGCGATCGAACGGGACTGTCTTCCCTTGTCGCACCTGCCGTCTCGCCCTGGCAACCTCGTCCATTGTGTTCTTCGAACGTGCGGACCCGGGAGGGACCGAGACCGGATTTGTGCTTTGCCTCACAGGACGACGATTGTCCCCGTCAGGGTCGCGTGGTCCGGATGACAGTGGTCCTGCGCATCGTCGAACGGAATCGTGCACAGGAAGACGTACGTCCCGGGCTTGAGCGCGGTGAACGTAATCGTGGCCTCGGTTCCGTCGGGGTTGCCGCTGTTCGCCCTCCCCTCGACGGTCCCGCTCGTCGTGGTCCCGGAGAAGTCGCCCGTGCTCGACTCGATCGCGAACGAGTGATCCCCGCCCCGCGGGTTCTTCACGGTGAGCGTGACGGTGTCGCCCGTGTTGATGATGATCACGTTCGGCGCCCAGCGGACGTACTCGCCGACTACCTTCTCCGTGTCCGCCTCGGGCGAGTCGATCTCCACGGCACAGTTGCAGGTCGTGTTGTACCCCGTCACCACGAGGCCTTCGTCGATCGTGACGGTGATCGCGACCGTTCGAGCCGGCACGCTTGACCGCGCATACGTCAGTCCGACCGCCGCGATCGCCAGCACGAGGGCCAAGACCCCCAGCGCCACCCCGAGCCTCGAGGCTCCCGCTCCCTTTCCCATGGCCTGCGATGAAGCTTCCATGCCCGTGCGCAGGCCCCTGGATTGTATAAAGTGAGGAGACGATTCCCGGGACTGGCTCCCAGACCTGGGAATGGCCCCCCATGCTCATCAAGGACCCGCGACTTCGCCAGGCATTGTTGGAGGCCCTGGCGGACGGTCAACGGGCGAAGATCCTCGCCGCGACCGCGGACGTACCCCGGTCCGTGATGGAGCTGATCCGGGACGAGGGGATCCCGAGCTCGTCCGCGTATCGGTCCGTCCACGAGCTCGAGGGGAGCGGCCTCGTGATCGTCGCGCGGACCGTCCTGACGCCCGACGGGAAGACGTACAGCATGTACAAGGCGACGTTCCGGGAGCTCAACGTGGCGTTCCGGGCCGGGGAGATCGTCGTGACGGCCACGCCGAACCTCGACGCGGTCCAGAAGGCCTTCCGCCTCTTCCATTCCTTCACGGAGGAGGTCTGATCGGGATGGACCACCTCCTCCTCGTGGCGGCGAAGACCGTCGTGCTCCTCGTGGGCGCGGCGGTCGCGGCCCTCGCGCTCCTCGCCTACCGGCGGATGCGGGAGCGCGTGATGCTGTACTTGGGCATCGGCTTCGCGTTCATCGCGTTCGGGTCGTTCATCGAGGGCGTGCTCTTCGAGGGCCTCAGCTGGGACCTCATGGCCGTGCACATCGTGGAGTCCGGGTTCGTGCTCGTCGGGCTCGTCACGCTCGCGGTCACCCTCCGCCCGAGGAGGCCCCGCGGATGAGCGCCTGGGACCTCGCGGGCTTCCTCGCCTTCGCGGCCGCCGGCGTCCCGCCGGCGTACTTCGCCCTCCGGCTCCGCGCGGTGAACCGCTCCTTCTCCCGGCTCTCGCTCCTCCTCGCGGGCGCGCTGTTCGTCCACAGCCTCTTCCACCTCCTGCGGGCCCTCGAGGGGGCGCGGCCCGAGGTCCTGGCGGTCGAGGCGGCGTCCGCAGTGCTCGTCCTCGTTTTCGCCCTCGCATACTGGCCCCTGCGGAGGAGGGATTCCCGTGGCCCTTGAGGACGTCCTGGAGATCGTCACCCTCGTCGCCTTGGCCTGCGTCCTAGCCGTGTTCGTCTCGCGGCTCCTTCCGTCCCGGCGGCGGGACGAGGGCCGCGTCCTGGACTTCGGGACCGTCTTCTCGATCTTCATCGCCGGATGGGTGGCCACGGAAATCCTCGCCCTTGTTCTGCCGCCGGATTGGTCGCCGGCGCGCGATGCCCTCCATCTCGCGGTCGCGCTCGGATTCGCGATTTGGATGAACGTCCGATGGCGGTGGGCCCTTCGCCTGGCCCGGGGGGGCTCATGACCGAGCACTGGGTCTTGGTGGCCCTGCGCCTCGGGATCGTCGCGGCGGGTTCCCTGGCGGGCCTATGGAGCCTCCGCCTCGCGCTCCGGAAGGGGGAGCGGCGCACGGCGTACGTGCTCCTCGCGACGGGATTCGGGACGATCACGCTGGGGGCCGTCGTGGAGGGCCTGCTGTTCGAACTGGCGAGGTGGGACCTGTCCGACGCGCACGCGGGGGAGGCCGTCGTTACCGCGGCGGGGTTCGCCCTCGTGCTGCTCTCGATCCTCCGCAGCCCTTGAGGCCCCACGTCGACGGATGCGCCACGAGGACGGAGAGACTCGGAAACTTCTTACCGCCAAGCCCGTTTGGTTCGCACCCCGGGGAGCCCATGCGAATCATCGTCGGTGTCACTGGTGCATCCGGCGTCCAGTACGCGTATGCCCTCCTCCAGAACCTGAGGGAGCACGACGTGGACCTCGTGATCAGCGAGGACGCGAAGAAGGTCATCGCGCACGAGACGGACCTCACCGCCAAGGCGTTCGAGAAGCTCGCCGCGCACGCATACGCGAACGGCGACACGACCGCGCCGCTCTCCTCCGGCTCCCACCGGTTCGACGCGATGGTCGTGATCCCGTGCTCGATGGGCACCCTCGGGAAGGTCGCGTGGGGGATCAGCGACAACCTGATCACGCGCGCCGCGGCCGTGGCCCTGAAGGAGAAGCGGAAGCTGATCCTCGTGCCCCGGGAGACGCCGCTGGCGGCGACGCACCTCGAGAACATGCTGAAGCTCGCGAACCAGGGCGCGATCGTGCTCCCCGCGATGCCCGGCTTCTACCATGAGCCCAAGTCGATTGACGACCTCGTGCACTTCGTCGTCGGAAAGGTGATGGACCAGCTCGGAATCGAGCATGCGTTGTTCAAGCGCTGGCGGGAGTGAGCGCTTGGCGGGCGCGTTCGACCCGAAAAGTCTGCCTGACCTCCCGCATCCCGCGGGGCCGATCGTGCTCAGCGGCGTGGCCAAGGACTTCTGGGAGCGCACGCTCGAGGAGCTCCCCGTGACCGCGACCTCGTTGGGGGACCGGCGGTACGACCACCTCCTCTCGGTCAACACGCCGGAGGCGCGCGCGTGCAAGGTCCTGTGGCGGGAGGAGCTGCTCCCCTTCGTGAAGGGGATTCCGGAAGCGGACCTCGCGGAGCCTGACCGGATCACGCGGGCCGCGCTCCTCATGGAACTGGAGACGGACCTCGACATGATCCGGTGCCGGCTCGACGAGTGGATCGTGGATCCCCTCGGCGGCCCGCAGGTCTCGTTCCTGAACATCGAGCAGTTCCAGCCGATTCGCACGCCCGAGGAGGGGCGCGCGATGGTCGCGCGGTGGCGGGCGATGGGGCCGTGGGTGGACCAGCATGTGGCGAACCTGCGGCGCGGGTTGGCGGCTGGGACCGTGGCGGTCCGGGACGCGGTCGCGAAGGTCATCGAGGAGCTCGAGGATTTGGCGGCGAAGTCCACGGACGAGTGGCCTCTGCTCCGGCCGTTGGCGGTGGCGCACGACGACTGGACGGAGGAGGATCGACGCGAGTTCCGCGATGGACTCCTGGCGGCGGTGCGCGATTCCGTGCGCCCCGCGTTCGAGAGGTACATCGCGTTCCTGAAGTCGGACGTACTGCCGAAGGCGCGGCCCCAGGAGAAGGCGGGCCTCGTGAACCTCCCCGGCGGCATCGAGAACTACCGCCTCCTGATCCACGCGCACACGGGCCTCGCGCTGAGCCCCGAGGAGCTCCACGAGACGGGCCTGCGCGAGGTCGCGCGGATCAACCGGGAGATGGAGCAGCTCGGCGAGACCGTGTTCGGCCTCACGGACCGCCAGAAGATCCTGGAGAAGCTTCGCACGGACCCGACGCTGTACTTTTCGACGCGCGACGAGGTCGCCGCCAAAGCGGAGTCCGCACTCGCCCGCGCGAAGGCTGCGATCCCGCAATGGTTCGGCCTCCTCCCGACGACGGACTGCGAGGTCGTCCGCATGGGGGAGCACGAGGAGAAGCACTCGACGATCGCGTACTACCGCCAGCCCGCGGCGGACGGCTCGCGCCCCGGGCGGTACTACGTGAACACGTCCGCACCGGAGACGCGCCCGCGGTACGAGGCGGAGGTCCTCGCGTACCACGAGTCGATCCCCGGGCACCACCTCCAGCTCGCGATCATGCAGGAGCTCCCGGACATCCCGGCGTTCCGCCGCCACTCCGGGGTCACGGCGTTCGTCGAGGGGTGGGGGCTGTACACGGAGCGGCTGGCGGTGGAGATGGGCCTGTACACGGCGGACCTCGACCGGATCGGCGTGCTGTCGTACGACGCGTGGCGAGCGTGCCGCCTCGTCGTCGACACGGGGATGCACGCGTTCGGGTGGAGCCGCCAGCGCGCGATCGACTTCATGGTCGAGAACACAGCGCTCGCGCGGAACAACATCGGGAGCGAAGTCGACCGGTACATCACGTGGCCCGGCCAGGCTCTCGCGTACAAGACGGGGCAGCTGGAGATTTGGCGGTTGCGCCGCGAAGCAGAGCGCGAACTCGGCGCGAAGTTCGACATCCGGAGGTTCCACGACGTGGTCCTGGGAAACGGGGCAGTACCGCTCACCGTTCTCCGGGAAACGGTCGGGCAGTGGGTCGCGGCCTGATCACTGGAAGAGGTTCTTGTACGCCCGTTCCACGAGTGGGTGCGCGCCGTCACGGATCCGCACCATCTCCTCCTCGAGCTTCGCGCGCGCGAACGTGGGCAGGTCCGCGCGCCCCGGGAGGCCCTTCTTCGGGAGCCGGCGGAAGGATTTCCCGTAGTCCTCGAGCCACCCGACGACCTCCTCGCGGTACGCCGCCACCGTCGGCTTCGACCACCGCATGCACATCTTCGTGTGCGGGAGCGCGTAGCACTCGACGAGGTTCCCGATGATCCGCTCCATCTCCCGGAACGTCTCCTCGATCGCCTCTTCCTGGCGGAGCATGTTCATCGGTGCACCCACCGGGCCGGGTTTCGATAAGCCTCGGGCCCTTACAGTATACGCTGTCCCTACCGGCCCCTACGCCCTCGCCGCGCCGATCATCTCGACCTTGTCGAACTCCTTCCGCAGGAGCGTCATCTCCTCCGGCCCGAGGCCCGTCGGCGTCACCGGCACGAACATCGTCGCGTCGTGGACGCTCGCGAGGTCGTTCACCTTCTTGATGAACTTCAGGACGCGGTCGAACGAATTCTCCACGACGAGGTACTCGAGCCCGTCGAGGACGAGGGCGCCGCCCTTGTTCCCCTTCACGAAGTTGCTCAGCGCGCGCATGATCTCGAAGTCCAGGCGCTTCGGGTCGAGCGTCCGCGGCCCGGGGTTCGTGTCCGAGACCCAGTACAGCTCGACGCCGTCCGGGAGGCCGTACTCCCGCCGGAGCTTCTCCGGGAACGTCGTGGACATCGCGAGCCCCGGCGCGCCCTGCTTCGCGACGCTCCGGAACCACTCGTACGCGATGTGCGGCTCGTCCGCGACGATCAGGTAGTTGTACCCGCGCGCGACCTCCTTCAGGACGATCCCGCACGCGGTGCACTTCGTGTACGCGAGGTCGACCTCCTCCTCGAGGACGTTGATCTCGTCGCACCACGGGCACTTCACGGTCACGAGGCGCTTCTCCGGCGGCGGCGCGACCTGCAGCGTCCGCGCGCAGTTCGGGCACGTCCCGAGCGCGGCGGCGTGCTCCACGTGGTAGACCTGCCCGCAGGCGCACTTGTACACCATCGCCGGGTCCTCGATGTCCGCGTCGCAGTGCGCGCAGATCACGCGGGCCTCGACCTCCGGGCCGGGAGGCGGCGGGGGC
>Ga0209341_10004491_pt1 | contig 12841 bp, 13 predicted proteins | sample RifCSP13_2_FD_184020 | JGI IMG/M metagenome (GOLD analysis project Ga0209341, IMG submission 184020) | Soil microbial communities from Rifle, Colorado - Rifle CSP2_sed 13_2 (SPAdes) (version 2) | ecosystem: Environmental > Terrestrial > Deep subsurface > Rock core/Sediment | place: Rifle...
GTGCTGGTCGCCGCGACCGGCTTGTGGGGCGTGCTCCTGGCGGACGTAGCGACCTTTGCGGTGGCGGTTTCCACACTTGCTCTGGTTCGTATCCCCCGACCCGAGGCTGCACCGAGCCGCAATGAGCGCTTGTGGGGGCAGGTCGCCGAAGGCTGGCGATGGTTGCAGGCCCGTGGCGGACTCTTCGCCTTCCTGCTGGTCGCGGCGGGGATCAACTTTCTGTTGGGGTTCATGAACGTTCTGTACATCCCGCTGTTGCTCAGTTTCACCGATGAGGTGATGCTCGGCACGGCCTTGACGGTGTTGGGAGCGGGAATGCTGGTCGGCAGCTTGGTAATGGGCGTGTGGGGAGGACCCAAGCGGCGGGTGCGCGGCATGCTGGCGGGGATTGTGGTGGGCGGGTTGCTCGTGGCCACTATGGGATTCGACGATTCGGTCTTCCTCGTCACGGCCGCCGCATTCGTTCTGATGGTGACCGTAGCCGTCGTGAACGGTACCAGCCAGGTGCTCTGGCAGGTGAAGGTACCGCCGGAACTTCAGGGGCGCACCTTCTCCGTTCGCAGGATGTTGGCACAGATAGCCATCCCGGTTTCGTACCTCTCAGCCGGGCCGCTGGCCGACGGCGTCTTCGAGCCTTTGCTGGCCGCTGGTGGCGGACTCGCCGGCAGCGTGGGCTCGGTGATAGGGACGGGGCCCGGCCGCGGCATCGGGTTCATGTTCGTTCTGATGGGGTTGGGGACCGTGCTCCTGGCTGTCCTTGCGTACTTCATCCCGTCGATCCGCAACCTCGAAGATGAACTCCCCGATATGGTTCCGGAAGTCCCGGTTGGTGTTTAGCGGCGTAACCGTCATTGTGGCGCCGTTGGTCTGGGCGGTTCTCGTGCTGCCGGTGGTCTCGATGCTGGTCTGGTTCATCGTGCGACGCCGGCGCTGAAGTTCTGAACGCCGGCTTCGGTTGAACGACCTGGAGGCCATCAACCGGACAGAGCCAGGACCGTCGCAACTACCTCATCGCCGCGGGTGTGGGGATCGACCACCGTGCCGTGTTCACCGCCTTCGATGATCGTCAACTCGACGTCGTACCCGGCCGCGTCGAGGGCATCCTCGAAGGCGATGGCGAATCCGACGGGTACGAGCCGGTCCAGCTCACCCTGGACGAGACGAACAATCAAGCCCGGGTTGGCTCCGATGTGGGTGTAGGGGTTGCCGTCCTCCCAGGGAGCCGGGTCTTCGGCGCGCTCCGTGCCAAAGAAGGCGCTCATCAGTGGATCGAGTAGGTCGGTGTCGTAGAGACCGGCTACGCCGACGAAAGCGTTGGGCAAGGCGCTACCCGATTGGACGGTGCAGTCTCCGCTGAACGAATCACCTGCCAGGGCGGTAATCGCCCCGATATGGGCACCGGCCGAGTAGCCGACCACTATGACAAGACCTGGATCACCTCCGAATTCGGGAGCGTGCCGGCGAGCGAAACGGACCGCGCAGGAGGCATCTTCGAACGTCATCGGATAGCCGCCGCCCCGCAAAGCCAGCCGGTAGGGGGCGTTGAAGACAACCGCCCCACCGGCTGCAATCGCGGTGGCCAGGGGCGCGATGTCATCCGGATGACCTCCGACCCACCCCCCGCCGTGGAACACGACCACGACCGGGAAGGAGCCGGGCGCTACGGGAGAGAAGACATCCAGGCTCAATTGCGAGGTGAAGGTGACGTCTTCGGTGATCAGCACCATCCCGTCTGCGCTGAGGCTCGGTGGTGCGGTCACCAGCGTCAACGTGGTGGTTGTCGGGGTGCTGGTCGTTGCGACCGCCGTCGTGGTAGTTGGCGGAACGGACCGGGTGGTCGTGGTCGCCGGAGTGGTTGTGGTTGTGGGAGCCGGCTCGTCTGCGGTCGTGCCCTGGGCGCAGGCCGCCAGGCTCAGCGCCAGAGGCGGTACGAGCGCCAGGACCCGGAATCTCATCACCCGGTCGAGTGTACGGTGGCAACCGTCGTAGCCGGCTACACGTATTCGACCGGATAGTCCTCGAGATCAGCGGCGGCGGCACGGTCGATCAGCCAGGTGATAGTGGACGACCCCTCCATGACCCGACGGGCGGGCAGTGGGGGGTGTTCATCGTCGAGGAGGATGCCGGCCAGGGGAGCCGCTTTGCTGCTGCCGGAGGCGAGGAAGATGATGTTCCGGGCTGCGTGCAGTAGCGGCAGGGTGGCCGTCAGCCGCCAGGCTTCTTGTACGGGAACCCAGTTGGCGACGAACCAGCGGTCTTCGACTTCGAGCGCCGCCGTTCCCGGGAACAACGAGGCGGTGTGACCGTCCTCTCCGATCCCCAGCAGCACGATATCCGGGCGGGGAACCCCGTCCTTCTCGGGGAGAACCTCCAGGAGGGTCTGCTCGTAGCGGGCGGCTGCCTCGCGCGGATCGAGATCGGGAGCCCAGGCGACGGGGTAGACGTGGGAGCCCACCCGGTCGAGCAACGTGTCGCGGGCCATTCGCATGTTGTTGTCGGCGTGATCGGGAGCTACCCATCGCTCGTCTGCGACCCAGGCATGGACGGCCTCCCAGTCGACGTTCTCCTGGAGGAGGCGCGTGTAGGTGGTGCGGGGGGTGCTGCCGCCGGCCAGGCCGAGGGTGGTCCGTCCGGAGGATTCGCCGAGCAGATGGGCAATGGTGGCGGCGGCGATGTCGGCGATGCAGTCGGGGTCGTCGAGCACTCGAACTCTCATGGCGGGGAAGCCTAAACACCCCCCGGTCTTTGCCTCACCTTCTCAACATTGATAAGACACGGGACCAGATTCCAGGCGGTGGTTCGGAGAACGGTCCGCCCGCCGAACGGATGAACCCGGCGATCACGGCCTCGTACAACGACTCATGAGCATCGAACGTTGCGGTGTTGCCGTGTGCCCGGCTGATTTCGAGGCCGGCTCGGCTCATGGTGGCGGCTCGATCCGGGTGGGAGAAGATGTTGAGGGCCGCGTTGGCGATGGCTCTGGGGTCGTGGGGAGGCACCAGGAAACCGTTGACACCATCGGTCACTAAATCGGGCAGAGCGGCGGCGTCGACGGCGACGACGGGGAGGCCGGTGGCTGCCGCTTGCAGGGTCGGAATGCTCTGGACTTCGCACTCCGAGGCGATGGCGAAGAGGTCGCTGGCCCGATATACGGCTGGCAGATCCTCCTCCGGCACGAACCCCAGGAAGTGGACGCGATCTTCCAGAGCGAGGTCGCCGGTGATCTTTCTCAGGCGTGGTTCGTCGTCACCGGTGCCGACCAGAAGGAGATGAGTGTTGGTTTGCCGGAGATGGAGCAGAGAGCTAATGAGTACCTCGACGCGTTTGTCCTTGGCGAGGCGGCTGACGAAAAGCATGCGCCGACCCTCCGGCAGCCCGTATCTCGCTTCGACAACGTCAACTCCGTCGTGGCCCGGTCGGTAACGGTCGCGGTCGACTCCGTTGGAGATGACGGTCGTAGGTACGACCAGGCCCTTGTCGGTGAACGAGGTGGCCTGTGTTTTCGATGGGAACACGGCATGGTCGAACTGATTCAACAGTCTGATCGCATATTCCCATACGATGCTCTCAGCCAGCACGTCCAAACGGCCGTCCCATCCGACGTATTGAGAGACAAACCGCGGGAGGTAGTGGCAGGTCGCAACGAGCGGGACGTCGTGTTCCAGGCCGAGGCGAAGAAGCTGCAGGCTCAACAGCGCCGTCTCGTGACTGTGCACGACCTCGGGGTCCGCTTCACCGACGATCTGCCGTAACTCCGCCTGGGAGACGACCGGCAATGCCCCGTCACTCCAGAAGGGATTGGAGCGGGACTGGAGGCGAATGACCCGCACTCCTTCGTCGTTTTCGATGCGGGCCGTGCCGTTTGCGGAAGCGGCGACCACCGTCACCGAATGGCCCCGTCTCACCATCGCTCTAGCCAGCTTCTGGGCGACCAGCGTGACACCGCTCAGTGTTGGTGGGTAACCGTGGCTAACGAAGAGGATGCGCATTGAGTGGGCCCCGCTAGGGATTAGGTTCTCGTGCCGGCGCCGTCCGCGGCGTCAATCGCCAGTAGAAGCCCAGGCTGACGAAGTAGGGAACGAGATAGAAAACGCCTCGAAACAGCAACGCCGCCAGGACCGCCTTTTCAAAACCTACTCCGAGCAGCGTGAAGACTGCTGCCATGGATCCGTCTTGTATGCCGATCCCGGCCGGCAGGGCAGACAGGACACCCGCCATCATGCCGATCACGAATCCCGTGAACAGCGCCCCTGGTGCCAGCGGGGATCCCAGGGCTTCGAAACAGAATCCGAGGGCCAGGGCGCTGCCAAACCAGTCGACGATGACCAGGACTCCAATCCGGACGGCCGAAAGCGGCTGTTGGCCCATCCCGGTGACGCCGCGAGCCAGGGCTGCGTCGAAGTCCGCCAGTACCTGCTCCAGGTCCTTGCGGAAGATGCGATGTGCCATCCGTCCGATCCCGCCCAGCACGGTCCGGCGAGTCCGTGATCGGAAGATGAGCAGCGATTCCCCGATGAAGGCCAGGATCAGCACGAGGGTCACTACTTTGAACGCAATCGACGCCGTGCGGCTCAGGTTGGCGTTCGAGAGCAGGTAGATGAGACCCAGCGGCAAAATGGCCTGCATCGCCAGACTGGTCAGGTAGAAGTGCAGGATCGAGGCCGCCAGCACATCGTTGAGCGGAACCTTCTCCCTCTGCATCAAAGCGTAGCGAACCCCGTATCCCGCCACGCCACCGCTTTGCACGAGATGATTGAGAATCGCCGAGACGAAGCCGATTCCCGCCAACCGATTGCGGCGGATTGGGATATCAATCAACCGACCGACCTCAGCGAAGCTGTAGCTGACGCAGGAGAAGGAGATGGCCGTCATGGCCAGCGCCGGCAGGAGAAGAACCCAGTTCGATTGGCCGATGACCTCCAGGATGACGTCCCAATCTGCGATGATCAGGAACCCACCGACGAGAACAGAAGCGGCAACCAGGAACAGCAAGAGGCGGCGCCGTGTGCTTTCTCGCTTTTGCATAGCCTGCTCATTCTGGCGGGTGCAGGGAGGAGGTTACGCATTCAAGGCAGGACTCGCTGATGCCCCGTGAGGTGACCATCCAGTGGCGGCCCGGGCAGGCCGTATCCGGTCGACTGGCCGGACCCGCCGAAACGCGGCTCCCTACCATGCTGCTGGCACACGGTGCGGGCGCCGGCCAGGAGCATCCCGGGGTGGCGGGGTTACGCGACCGTCTGGCCGGGGCGGGGGTCGGGGTGCTCACGTTCAACTACCCCTACATCGAGGCTGGGAAACGGCGGCCCGATTCGCAGGCTACGCTACTGGATTGCCATCGAGCCGCGCTCGAGTGGCTCCGGGCGGAGGCCGGCAACGATGTGATCCTCGCCGGGCGGTCAATGGGTGGGCGGATGGGATCCTACCTGGCAGCCGGTGGCGAACCAGTCCGGGGCCTCGTTTCTTACGCTTATCCGTTGCACCCGGCCGGGAAGCCGGATCGGCTCCGCATCGACCACCTGGCCAACGTTACCGTTCCGATGTTGTTCTTCTCAGGAACCAGGGACGCTCTCGCCCGGGTCGATTTGATCAATGAGCACCTACGGCCCTTGCGGCGGGCCACTATCGAGCTGATAGATGACGCCGACCACTCGTTCCGGGTTCCCAAGCGCACCGGTCGCACCCTTGACGAGGTCCTCGACTGGATGACGGCACGCACGGTCGATTGGATGGAATCAGTAGTTGGTGATGAGTAGTTGGGTGCCAACGGTACGACGCGCGAAGGATTGGCCACCTACGTCCCGCTTCCCACTTCCCACTTCTTCTCACTCTTCCGCCTCGAGCGCCTTGACCTTGTTGAGGCGTCGAACGTGGCGTTCCTCGCCGGTGAAGCGGGCCAGCAAGAAGGTCCTTGCCAATTCCTCGGCGAGCGCCTGTCCAATGACCCTGCTGCCCATAACGATGATGTTCGCATCGTCGTGTTCGACTGCCTGATGGGCCGTGTAGGTGTCATGAGCGAGCGCGGCGCGGACGCCCTTGATCTTGTTGGCGACGATCGCCGCCCCCGCCCCCGATCCGCACACGAGCACGCCGCGGTCGGCCCGGCCGTCGCGCACCGCTCGCCCGACCGCCGCTGCGTAGTCGGGATAATCAACCGGCGCCTCGGAGTGAGTCCCCATATCGAGAATGGCGTAACCCTGTGTTGCAAGCAGTTTCGCCAGGTCTTCTTTGAGCTTGAATCCAGCGTGGTCGGCTCCGATGGCGACTCGCACGTTCTCTCCTCGGTCTGGTCCGGTAGGCCGAAGCGTAGCCGCCGTGTCCCAAACCCGATCCGTGCCTCTTAGGGTGGGGAAACCGGCAATGAGCCGTGTCAAACGTACAATCCGCTCTATGGAGGAGATCGTCATCACCGGTGGCCAACCGCTCAAAGGGTCGGTTGCGGTGCTGGGCGCCAAGAACGCCGTCCTCAAACAGATGGTGGCAATGTTGTTGGCACCCGGGACGCACCTGTTGCACAACGTCCCCGGAATACTCGACGTTACCCTCATGGGGCGGGTGCTCGAGCACATGGGAGCAACCTGTTCGTTCAACGGCCATGTGCTCACCGTCGAGGTGCCGGACCAGTTGCGGCCGGAGGCGCCTCTCGATCTCGTCCGTCAGATGCGGGCCTCGATCGTCGTTCTGGGTCCATTGCTGGCGCGCGGGGGTGTAGCCAGGGTGGCGTTCCCCGGTGGTGACGACCTGGGAGCCCGGCCCATCGATATGCACATCGACGGGCTCCGGAAGCTGGGAGCGGAGTTCGAACTCGAGCATGGAATGCTCATCGCCAGAGCTCCCGCCGGCCTGGTGGGGGCCGAAATCGGCCTCGAGTTCCCGAGTGTCGGGGCGACCGAGAATGTGTTGCTGGGAGCCGTCCTGGCGACCGGTGAGACGACGGTCCACAACGCCGCCCGCGAACCGGAGATCGAAGACCTGGCTGCGTTTCTGGTCAAGATGGGTGCCCGGATTCAGGGCGCCGGCACATCGATGATCACGGTGGAAGGCGCGGATACCCTCCATCCGACCTCCCATGATGTCCTACCCGACCGGCTCGAAGCAGGAACCTACGCAGTGGCGGCGGCCATAACCGGTGGCGAGATCCGCATCGAGCGCTGTGTCCCGGATCACCTTCGGATGGAATTGAGGAAGCTGACAGACGCCGGTTGCACCATCGAACGCGGTTACGACTGGTTCACGGTGGCGGGACCCGATCGACCCCTTCCGGTGGATTTCGCCACCCTTCCATTCCCGGGTTTCCACACGGACATGCAGCCGCAGATGGTGGCGCTGCTCAGCGTGGCTTCCGGCACGTCGGTCATCACCGAGAACATCTACGACGCCCGGTTCCGCTACGCCGGCGAGCTGATGCGGATGGGCGCGGACATCACCACTGAATGGCAGCATGCCGTGATCAGGGGGGTCGAGAAACTCTCGGGCTGTCCGGTCATCGCTCCCGATATTCGCGCCGGCGCCTCCCTGGTGCTGGCCGGCTTGCGGGCCGAGGGGCAGACGGTGGTGGGGGACATCCACCACATCGATCGTGGCTACGAGGACTTCGTCGGGCGGCTGCAATCGCTCGGAGGGCGTCTCGAACGCCGGCCGGCCGGTGCGGCGCAGTAAGGGCGTCGCCGCGCTGATCTGTGTTCTGCTGGTCGCCGGCAGTCCGGCATCTGCGCAAGAAGAAGAGACCGTTGGTCTCTACGAGACCATCCTGCTCAAACCTGCCCAAGGCACCGTGCTGTTCTGGGTTGATCGGCGGTACGCCGGACAATTGGAAGTGCATTCGGCGTCCGACGGGATGGTGGTTCTGGAGCGAGTTGCACCAGAGGACTACCTATTGGGCATCCAGGAAGTCCCGTTTTCCTGGCACGAGGAGGCGCTGAAGGCCCAGGTGGTCGCCGCGCGCACCTATCTGGCGTGGACCCTCTCCCGCGGTCGGGTGGGCTCGGGCGCAAGGTACGGTTTCGATATTTGCGCCACTCCGGCTTGTCAGGTGTACGGAGGCCTTGATCAGGTGCAGGAATCTGGTGGTGAGCGGTGGGCGGCTGCAGTTGCCGCTACGGCCGGCGAAGTCCTGCTCTTCAACGGAACTCCCGCTCAGGCGCTCTACTCGTCGACCACCGGCGGGAGGACGCGAGATGTCCGAGATGTGTTTGGGGGCAACGGCGTGCCTTATCTCAGAGCAGTCGATTCGCCCGGTGAACCTTCTCCGTTTGTCGATTGGTCGTTTGAGCTTCCAAGGTCGGTACTCGAGTCGGTACTGCGCGAGGCGGATGAGATCGACGGCCGGCTCCTCGGGGTCAGGGTGCGCACCACCGCCGACGGAGCCGGCGCCTGGATGGTCGAGTTCGACGCAGACGGGCGGACCCGGTCACTCGCCAGCTGGGAATTCCGGGGCGTGATGAACCGGTACGGTCCCCGGGTCGCCCCTGAGTTGCTTCCCGCCGAACGCCCCGACGGAAGACGCTATCCGCAGACGGTGCTGTCGCCTACGTACACCATCTCCAAAGAGTGGAGGTATCCAGAGGAGTTCCGCTCGGGGTTCATCGTCGTTGAGGAGATCTACACGATCTCCGGGCACGGGTGGGGTCACCTGGTGGGTATGAGCCAGTATGGCGCCCTGGCTATGGCTGAAGCCGGCAACGGTTACGACGAGATCCTTGGTCACTATTACGGGGGTTTGCAGCCGCAAGCAGCCGGGGGGATGCTCCCCGGCGAGATCGTGGTCGGTTTGGGTTGGGGTGAAACGGAGGTGGTCATTTCCGCCGACGGGCCCATCTCGGTAGTCGCCGACGGCGTCCCGATCGCCACCGATGCGCTGGGAACATGGCGGTTCTCGGTACGAGCGGATGACGTTGCCGTGCATCCGCCGGAAGGCTTTGGCCTGCCGCCGGCCCTGCGAGACCTCGAGCCCGTCGTGGTTGCCCCGGCCGGTAGCTCTGTCGTGGTGACCGGCACGCTCGCCGCCGCGGCCGAAGTGCGGATGGTGGTCTTCCACGGCCCGGGGGTGATCGGTGAGACTCCCTGGACCTTACGGGAAGCCGGACGGTTTGCCCTGGTGTGGGATGGCACCGTCGACGGAAAGATTGCCGGACCGGCCCGGTACCGGGTGCTCGTCGAGGCCCGCTCTTCGGAAGGCGCGGCCGACACCTTCACCACCGTCGAGCTGGTGAGGAACCCGTAGGTCCGATCGGCACCCATGACTAGTTTTCGAGTGCCTCTACACTTTTGTGGGCTATGACAGACTTTACGACCGTAGAAGACACCACCGACGGCGCCGTCCTGCAGACCGAGTACCCACAGGTCGACCTGGCTGTGCTCGAATCCACCATCGAGTACATCCGTCCCGCCTTACAGGCGGACGGTGGCGATCTGATCCTGCTCGGTGTCGAAGGCGGGACGGTCAATCTGCAGATGGTTGGAGCGTGTGGCGGTTGTCCTCTGTCGACCATGACGCTCAAAGCAGGAATCGAACGAATCCTCACCGAGCGGGTACCCGGCGTCGAGGAAGTCAACGCCTTCTGAGCCGGCGCCATAGTGTGCGAGCCTGTCCTTCCGGGATCCGATCCGTCCCTCCGCTCGCACCGATCCTGAGTTGTAACTTGGGGCCCGACACTTGAGACTGGCTCCGATGACGACCCGCACCACTGCCGAATTGATTGAAGCGGCGCTGCAGCGTGACCCCAGGGCGGTGGCCCGGCTGATCAGCCTGGTCGAGGACCGCCACCCGAGCGCCCCTTCGATCCTGGCCACCCTGTTTCCCCGCACCGGTTCGGCATTTGTCGTCGGCCTGACCGGCGCCCCGGGGTCGGGGAAGAGCACCCTGACCGATCAGCTCATACGACGCGTCCGCTCGCTCGGGGATGAGGTCGGGATCCTGGCCGTTGACCCCTCGAGCCCCTTCACCGGCGGCGCCATTTTAGGTGACCGGATCCGCATGCAGGATCACGTCGGGGACCCGGGCGTGTACATCCGGTCCATGGGGAGCCGAGGCCACCTGGGTGGCGTTGCGGAGGCCACCCCCAAGGCCATCATGATCCTGGACGCCATCGGGCTTTCTCACGTGTTCGTCGAAACCGTCGGCGTGGGACAGGCAGAGGTCGAGATCGTCGAAAGCGCCGACACGACGATCGTGGTCGTCAATCCGGGATGGGGCGATAGCGTGCAAGCCAACAAGGCCGGACTCCTCGAAATCGGTGACATTCTCGTCGTCAACAAGGCTGATCGGGACGGTGTAGCCGACACCATGCGCGACCTGGAACAGATGCTCGATCTGGGAGGACAAAGAGCCTGGCGCCCCCCGGTGCTGGCCACCGTTGCCACGGTAGGGGAGGGGATCGGATCCGTTTGGCAGGCGGTTCAGGACCACCGTTCCTTCCTCGAATCGACCGGACGCCTCAACGAGGCGCGCTCGGCCCGGCTCCGCCAGGAGTTGCATCGGGCGGTGGTTGCGGAGCTGTTCCGCCGCGCCGAGGATGCAGCTGAGGACGACCGGTTCGCCACTCTCACCGCTGAGGTCGATGCTCGACGGTTGGACCCCTGGACGGCCGCCCGGCGGCTTCTCGATGGGGGCTGATCCGGGGGCGGAGTTGCCGGCGGGCCATGGCGAGCCCACCGGTAGTCTGAACGCAACGTCAACCCAAGGGAGTATGCCATGTCGCTGGTCGAGTATTCGGTGGACAGGAGTGTCGCGCGGATCGTCCTCAACCGACCGCCGGTCAATGCTCTGTCGGCCGAACTGTCTGAAGACCTGGCGGCCGCGTTCTTGGAGGCGTCTGATCCGGCTATTCGGGCGGTGGTGGTGACCGGAGAGCCACATTTCGCCGCCGGGGCGGACATCAAAGGCTTCCAGGCCGCCTACGAGAGCGGCCGCGACGACAGCCTGGCCACCGATCTCGGCAAAGCCGTCCGGCTCCTCGAAACGCTCGAGAAGCCCACCATTGCTGCCGTCCGCGGGTTTGCGTTGGGAGGCGGCCTCGAATTGGCGATGGGGGCCGACTTCCGTTACTTCGCCGACGACGCCCGGGTCGGACAACCGGAGATCCTGCTGGGTTTGATCCCGGGGGCGGGTGGCACGCAGCGACTCCCTCGCCTGATCGGTTATCAGCGGGCCAAGGACATCATCTTCTCCGGCCGGCACCTGGGAGCCGAAGAAGCGCACGACATCGGCCTGGCCGACAGAGTGTTGCCCGCTGCCCAACTCCAGGAAGCTGCGATGGCCGATGCCGGGCGATGGGCGGCCGGGCCTACCCTGGCCTATGGGGCGGCCAAGCGAGCTCTGAACGACGCGTTGCGTTTATCGGCCGGCGAGGGGCTGACCGCGGAAATGGATGCTTTCTTGACGTGCTTCCGGACCGATGATGCCCGGGAAGGCGTTGCCGCCTTCATCGAGAAGCGGGAAGCCGGCTTCGTTGGTTCTTAGGAGCGTGGCTTCGGAGGACCCATCGAGCAGTTTGGCGACAATGCCGCAGGCGTAGCCACCGTTGGCGAAGTCGGGTGGTCCGCAGAAGCTCGCCGGGATGATGACGTGTTCTTCACGCCCTTGGCGACTTTATCCGAGTGGCGCCGTTCAGATTGCTGGGGGTGGCGCCGATATATTTTCGTGGAATCGTGGAGAACCCTCTGGAGATACGTGGCCGGTGTGGCCGGCGGCGCCGTGATCGGGTATTTCCCTTTCGTGCAGCAGCGGCGGGTGCCGTTGCTGGGCGGGGTCGATCTCGGGTTTCACGAACTGGGGCACATGCTGACCTACGTGTTCCCCGATGTGATCACCGCTCTCATGGGTAGTGTCTTCCAGGTGGCGGTCCCGGTCGGTTTGGCGGCGTACTTCGGCTTGAGGCGCCGCGACCTCCTCGCCGCCGGCCTGTGTCTCGCCTGGGCGGGAGCCAGCGCCGTCGACGTCAGTGTCTATATCGCCGACGCACCTTTCGAACGGCTGGCGCTCATAGGAGGAGACCACGACTGGGCCTACCTGTTGGGTCCTAGCGCCCTTGGCAACATGAACGGCGCGGCCGGGATCGCCAAGGCCGTGCAACTGGTGGGCGCCGCGCTCATCCTGGCCGGGATGGCCTTGTGCTTTCGCGGACCGTTCCAGCGTGGGTTACGTCTCGAGGGTCGCCCTTTGACCGCCAAGACTTGGCTGATACGAGAGCCCCGCCGTTGGGTGGAACCCGAAACGCTGCCGGTCGGACCTCCACCTGAGGGCGGCGGCTAGCAATGTCGGCTTTCGAGGTGCCGTTTCAGCCGGTTCAAGTTGCGTTTCCAGATGGCGGCAAGGACCGGTGAAGCCACCTGGGCGGTCAACGGTCCTCCCAGATACCAGGAGAAGGTCAGCCGCTCCCGCCAGGTGAATCTGGTCGTTGTGGGATTGATCGCCTCGAGTTCAAAGGCTCCCTCGCCGGTTACAAGACCCGTGTGACGAACCCCGATCCGCCTGCGATCGACCCACTCCGTTACCTGCATGACGTCGGTGGTTCGGAGGGGCCCCACCCGGCTAGCCACTTCCATGCGGGTTCCGAGGCCGGTGCGTCTGTCGGTGAGAAACGTGATCGATTCGGCGTCGGCCATCCACTCGACGTGTGATTCGAGATCGGCAACCGCCGCCCACACTTTTCCCAGCGGCGCCTCGATTACCACAGAGACTTCGACCGTTGACACGAAGGAGAGGATACCGGGACTGACTTCACCTTGCGCCTGGTGGGCTGCGCCTCATCGCCCGTAGCCTCTTCCGCGTGACACAATGTGCCCCGAATGATGTACCTCGATCACGCCGCCACCACCCCGTTGCGTCCCGGAGTCTGGGAGG
>Ga0209341_10004492_pt1 | contig 12841 bp, 11 predicted proteins | sample RifCSP13_2_FD_184020 | JGI IMG/M metagenome (GOLD analysis project Ga0209341, IMG submission 184020) | Soil microbial communities from Rifle, Colorado - Rifle CSP2_sed 13_2 (SPAdes) (version 2) | ecosystem: Environmental > Terrestrial > Deep subsurface > Rock core/Sediment | place: Rifle...
GGATGCTTCGCGACGGCGTCCCTATGGGAAGGCGCAGCGCTCGGGACGCCGTCGCGAAGCATCCCACCGTCGCCCTCGGCCTAAGGGACGAAGCCCGGTGCCTCCCACCCCGGGGCTCGCCAGACGCAGGACCAAGCTTCGTTAGCGAACGCCCCCGCAACGTTTGTCCGACAATTGACCTCTTCGCTCTGCCCCTGCAAGGGTTTGGTAGTGTGAAAGTGCGTCCATCTTTCCGCAACGAGGGTGTCGAAAATAACTGCCGTGCCATGATGGCCGTGGGTTGCATATTGGATGAAGGCTAGCCAAGATGGTGGAGATGGCGGGCACGATCACGGCCCATTTCCTTGGCGCCAAGCTCCGCCGAAGGCCACGGCGGGCGGCCGCTTAGCCCTGCTCCACGACTTCTAACGCGGCGGTCGCCCAGCAAGGTGTGGAGCCTGTCGAAGGAGGGGAACGGATGAGCGATGCCAGCACTCAACTGCGACGCAGGGTGGACTTCCTTCGCTGGCTTCTCCCCCTAGGCCTGGCCCTCATGTCCGTTCTCTACCAGCTGGGACCGGCGGCCTGGGTCCATGATTGGGTCTCACACGAGGTCCACTACGCCGTCGAAATACTCTTCTACGGGCTGGTTGGTCCTGTGGCAGTCTTCTGGGCTGTTGGACGCGTGCGGGGATGGCTGGAGGATCGGGAGAGTCTCGAGCGCCACGCGCGTGCGAGCGAACGGCGGCTGGCGGCGATCTCAACCGCCTCGGCCGACGCCATCCTGGTTCTCGATCCCAGTGGGACCATCGATTCGTGGAACCGCGGGGCCGAGTTGATCTTCGGATACTCGGAGATGGACGCCCGGGGAGAGACGCTCCAGTCCTTGTTCAGCGGTACCGAGGCGGCCAGGATCGAGGTCCAGTGGCTCCTCGGCGAAGTGACCCAGGTCGGCTCGGTGCGCGGGTACGAGACTTCCTGTCGAGACGCCTCCGGCCGCGAGGTCCTCGTTGAGCTCACCGCCACGCAACTGACGGATGAGCAGGGTCGGCCGTTCGGAAGCTCAGTCATCCTGCGGGATATCGGAGAGCGCAAGCAGCGCGACCGGGAAATTCGCCGGCTTAACGCCAGCCTCAACGAGGAGGTCGCCGCGCAGACGGAGGAGCTCGCCGCCAAGGTCCGCGAACTGGCGCGCGCCAATGCCGACCTCGAGAAGCTCGACCAGATGCGGTCCGAATTCGTGTCTCTTGTCTCCCATCAGCTGCGAGCGCCCTTGACGAACGTGCTGGGGGCGCTGGCGCGCATCGAGGCGAGCTGCGAAATCCCGAACGCGACGTGTACGCGCATGCGGGTCGTCGTGGCGCAACAGGTCGGACGATTGGACCGGCTTGTGCGCGATGTTCTCACCGCCGCCCGCATCGAGGCGGGCGACCTCAATCTGCAAGCCGAGCCGTTCTCCATCCTGCCCGTCGTGAGCCAGGTGGTCCAGCAGGTACAGGCGGGCGCCGCCGATCGGGCCTTCCAACTCCCGACCAAGCCCGGTCTGCCTATGGCCTTCGCCGACCGGGACCGCGTGGTGGAGGTGCTCGCCAATCTCCTGGACAACGCCGTCAAGTACTCTCCGCGCGAGAAGGCCGTCGCTTTGGAGGTTCGCGCCGACGACAAGGAAGTCGTCCTGTCGGTGCGCGATTGGGGGCCGGGTCTACCGCCCGACGACCTGCAGCGCGTCTTTGAGAAGTTCTACCGCGCCGATAGCGGCGATGCCCAGGCCGCCTACGGCTACGGCCTGGGGCTGTACGTCTGCCGGCGACTCGTGGCGGCGATGGGCGGGCGCGTGTGGGCGGAGAACGCCGCGGACGGCGGAGCCGTGTTCTCCTTCAGCCTCCCGGCGGCCGCATGACGGTCCGCGGACAGACGATCCTGCTCATCGACGACGATGCCACCCTGCTCGATCTGCTCGGGGAGCATCTCGAAGGGACCGGATACGCCGTGGGGAAGGCCGAGGATGGATCGACGGGGTTGATGATCGCCGCGGAAACGTCGCCAGATCTGATCGTCTTGGACGTCATGATGCCGGGGTTGGCCGGCTGGGACGTGTGCGAGCGCCTGCGAGCTCGGTCCCAGGTTCCGATCATCCTTTTGACCGCCAAGGGGGAGGAGGTCGACAAGCTCCGCGGCTTCCGCCTGGGTGTGGACGACTTCGTCACGAAGCCTTTCTCCTTCGCCGAGCTGACGGCGCGCATCGGGGCGGTCCTGGCGCGAATCGCGGCTCGGCCGGTTGGCCAGGCCGTCACGTCGGGGGACCTTCGGATCGACTTCGACGGCCGCCGCGTGACCGTGGCAGGCAGCGCCATCGACCTTACTCCGACGGAATACCGGCTTGTGGAGGCACTGGCGCGGCACCCCCATCGGACCGTGCCAACCGAGGCGCTCTTGGAACAGGTCTGGGGTTCCCCCTACGCCGGCGAGATCGATCATGTCAAGCACTACATCTGGACGCTGCGCAAGAAGATCGAAGCCGACCCCGGCGACCCCCGTCATATCTTGACCGAGCGGGGCTTCGGTTACCGCTTCGAATAGCCTCGCTCCTCCACCCTCCTCCGACCCGGCCTAGACCCAATCCACACCTCCGGCCTGTAGCCTCATAAGCGGTGGCCCCATGACGGACCCGTACTACCGCGCTCGCTTGCCGGACCTCGCCTTCTACCAGGAGACGGTCGCATGCCAATCGGCCTGCCCCGTGCGTACCGATGGCCGCGGCTATGTCACCGCCATCGCCCGCGGGGAGTACGAGCGGGCATATTTGATCGCCCGCGAAACCAACCCGTTCGCCTCCACATGCGGCTGGGTGTGCGGGGCGCCGTGCGAGGCTGCTTGCCGGCGCGGGAAGATCGACGCCCCGATCGCGATCCGCGCCCTGAAGCGATTCGTCAACGATCGCTACGGCGTGTACCTGGGCGAAACAGGTGAATCGCGCGTGCCTCCCGCCTGGCCCGGCTACGTTGGCCCGACAAACGCCTTCGATTTGGGGAACACCACCTTCCCCACCAGCCGGAGCGGCCTAGTGGCGGAGCGCCGTCGCAGCCGCCGCACGGGGAAGCGCGTCGCCGTCGTGGGTTCGGGCCCGGCCGGCCTGTCGTGCGCCCACGACGTGGCCCTCCTGGGGCACGAGGTCACCATCTTCGAGGCGGCAACCGTCGCCGGCGGCATGCTTCGCCTGGGCGTTCCCGAGTACCGTCTGGCGCGGGAGATCATCCAGCTTGAGATCCAGGCGATCCTGGCCCTCGGCCCTCAACTCAGGCTGAACCAGAGGCTCGGCCGCGATTTCCAGCTGGCCGATCTCCGTTCGGACTTCGACGCCGTCTTCCTCGCCATCGGGACCTATCAGAGCCGGCGGCTGCGCGTCGAGGGTGAGGAATTCGACGGCGTCCTGCGGGCCATCGACTTCCTGATCAACGTCAATCTGCACGGCTACCAGCTCGACCTGGGGCGGCGCATCCTGGTGATCGGGGGCGGCAACGTCGCCATGGACGTGGCCCGCACGGCCGCCCGCCTGGGCCAGCCCGGGCAGTCGGGCGGTGATCTCGAGGTGGCCCTCGACGTAGCGCGGACGGCGCGCCGCCTGGGGATGACGCAGGAGGTCGACTGCCTTGTGGTCGAAGACCGGTCCGAGATGCTCGTCGATCCTCTGGAGGTGGCCGAAACAGAGGCCGAGGGAATCCGCCTCCACAACCATGTGGCACCGAAGCGCATCGTCGGGGACGGGCGGGCCCGCGGCGTGGAGACGCTGGCCGTCTCCCGGGCTTTCGACGAGCAAGGTCGTTTCAACCCCCAGCTCGTTCCGAACACGGAGCGCGTGTGGCCCTGCGACAGCGTGATCGTCTCCATCGGCCAGACGGGCGCGCTGGATTGGGTCCGGCCCGAGGACGGGTTGCGAGCGACCGGGGGCGGGACGCTGGAGACCGATCCGGCGACTCTCGCCACCTCCGCCCCGGGGGTCTTCGCCGGAGGAGACATCGCTTTCGGCCCGCGGTTGATCGTCAACGCCGTGGCCGACGGGCAGAGAGCCGCACGCGGCATCCATGCTTACCTGCAAGGAAAACCGCCACGCCTCATCCGCCGGGGGTACTTCTCGCCCATCCCGCGGCGCGCGTACCCCGCGCTGGGCCCGGCGCGCAGCTTCCTGCGCCGCGCCCGCCAGCATCCGCCTTTTCTGCCGGTCGAACGGCGAATCGGCGTGACACAGGTGGAGCTGGTCTACGACGAGACGACCGCCCGCGAGCAGGCCCAGCGCTGTCTGATCTGCTCTCTGAATCCTGTATTCGACGGGAGCCTGTGCATCCTGTGCAACGGCTGCGTGGACGTTTGTCCGATGGACTGTCTGAAACTCGTGCCCGTGTCCGAGATCCGAGGTGACGAGCTCCTGGCGACCTTGATCGGCGAGCGTGAGTCGCGCACGGCGATGTTGCTGGATCCGACACGCTGCATCCGCTGCGGGCTGTGCGCGGCGCGCTGCCCGACGGAGGCTGTCCGCATGGAATCGTTCCGCTTCACGGAAGAGCTCTCCTTCGTGGAGCGCGGCAACGACGCCTGGTCGCTGCACAACGGAGAGCGGTGAACCGGAACCGTTCGATCGACGTCTCCATGGCCATCGCTCATGGCGCCCGAGGCGGAGACGCCGATCCACATCAGTTCCTTCGGCCAGGCGCGCGGCAGCCCAGCCGACCGCGAGCCGGCCCTCATGATGGAGGAGAAGGCATGATTACCAAGAGATCATTCCCCTGGGTTCTGAGGACGGTCCTGTTGCTCGGCCTGGGCTTGCTCCTCACCGCCTGCGCACAGGCGGCGAGTCCCGTCGCGCCGACCGCGCCGGCCACCGCGGCCGCCCCACCCGAGCCGACCCTGCCGCCTGAGCCGGCCGGCGACCCGGTCCGAGGCGGTCTGCTCTACGACCAGTGGTGGGAAGCCATAGGGGTGGAAGCGCCCGGCGGCGATCAGGCCTTATGGGCGACGCAGGCGACGAACACGCGCTCCGGCGCCGACACCTGGCGCTGCAAGGAGTGCCACGGCTGGGATTACAAGGGCGCCGAGGGCGCGTACGGATCGGGGTCGCATTTGACGGGCTTCCCCGGTGTCTTCGGGGCGGGCGATCTGCCCACCGCCGAAGTCCTGGCTATCCTCAAGGGAAGCACGGACCCGGATCACGATTTCTCCGCTGTGATGGAAGAGCAGGATCTTACGGACCTCGCCCTCTTCATTACCCAGACGCTGATCGATGACGCCAGCCTGGTCAACGCCGACGGATCTTCCCGAGGGGAGGCGGCTGCAGGCGAGGATCGCTACGGAGAAGTCTGCACCTACTGCCACGGCCCCGACGGCAACGCCATCAACTTCGCCTCCCTGGAGGAACCGGAGTTCCTCGGTCATGTCGCCGCGGACAACCCATGGGAGTTTGTGCACAAGGTGCGCTTCGGCCAGCCGGGCTGGCCTATGCCGTCCGGGATCAACAACGAGTGGACCGAAGAGGACTTCGCCAACGTGCTCGCCTATGCCCAGACGTTCCCCACGACCCCAGCCGTCAGCGGCGGCGGCCCCCTGTACGACACCTGGTGGGAGGCGATCGGCACGGAGGGGCCGGAAGGGGATCAGCCGCTGTGGGCGACGCAGAGCACGAACACGCGCACCGGAGGGGACACCTGGCGCTGCAAGGAGTGTCACGGCTGGGACTACCAGGGCGCCGATGGCGCCTACGGTTCGGGATCTCACCTCACGGGCTTCCCCGGCGTACTGGCTGCTGCCGGCCAATCCGTCGAGGACCTCACGGCCTGGTTGACCGGAGGCCAGAACCCGGACCACGATTTCTCACCCTATCTAGATGAGGCTCAGTTGGCGGCGGTCGTCGCCTTCCTGCGGGAAGAGACCTTCGACAGCGCCGCGTACATCAACCCCGATGGGTCGGTGAATGGTGACGCCGCGCGCGGCAAGGTGAAGTTTGAGAAGACGTGCGCGGCATGCCACGGAGTCGATGGCATGGAATTGAACTTCGGCTCCCCAGAAGAACCGGAGTTCGTTGGCACCGTGGCCTCCGACAATCCATGGGAGTTCCTGCACAAGGACGCCTTTGGTCACCCTGGAGCGCCCATGCCGGCCGGGCTGGCGCTGGGATACACGCTCGAGGATCTGGCCAACCTTCTGGCGTACGCCCAGACTCTGCCCGCGAAATAGCGTCGACGCCGCCAACGGCGCAGCCACCCTCACTCTCCAGGCCTACCTCCGTGTAGGCCTGGAGATGAGGAGCGGGAGGGACGGGATGAATCGGAACGTCTGGTCGGAGCGGCTTTTCGGATCGCGGGTCTGGCGATCCGTGTTCCGGCACGGTTGGCCGAACAATCCGCTCGACCGATCGCTGGCGATGACCAGCAATGTGTTCTTCCACCTCCATCCGGTCAAGGTGAGTCGGAGGAGTCTGCGTTGGTCCTACAGCCTTGGTCTCGGTATCATGGCCGCCATCCTTTTCGGCGTTCTCGTGTTCACCGGCGTGCTGCTGATGTTCTACTACATCCCCTCCGTCGAGCGCGCCTACCCGACGATGAAGCAGATCCAGTTGTCCGTCCCGCTGGGACAGTTCACGCGCAACATGCACCGCTGGTCGGGACATGCGATGGTCCTGATCGTGATCCTCCACATGGCCAGGGTCTTCTACACCGGAGCCTACAAGCCGCCGCGCGAGTTCAATTGGCTGGTCGGCGTGGCGCTGCTCCTGCTCACGCTCGGGGCGAGCTTCACCGGGTACTTGCTGCCTTGGGACCAGCTCGCCTACTGGGCGATTACCGTGGGCACGAATATCGCCGGGTACGCCCCGCTGGTGGGGGAGCCGACACGCCTGGTGCTCCTGGGGGGTAACGAAGTCGGGCAGGAGGCCCTGATACGTTTCTACACCCTGCATGTGGCGCTCCTTCCCCTGGCCATCGCCGGGCTTGCCTCCCTGCATTTCTGGCGCGTGCGCAAGGATGGAGGCCTCGCCGTCAACGAGGGGGTCTCGGACGGCGGGATGGAAAACCCGTGACCGACGAGATCTTCCCCAGGGGATCGGAGAAGACGTACTCCCTTGCGGAACTGATGCCGGGCGAAGGCCCGGTGGTCGGAAAGGGTCCCGAAGACACGGTCTTCGCCTTCCCTATCGTCCTGCTGTGGGAACTCCTGCTGCTGCTTGGGTCGACGCTGGCGATCTTCCTTTTCTCCCTCGTCAAGCAGGCGCCTCTGGAAGGGATCGCCAATCCCATGGTCACGACAGATCCAGCGAAGGCGCCCTGGTACTTCGTCGGCCTGCAGGAACTCCTCGAGCACATGCATCCGCTCCTGGCGGGCGTCCTGATTCCCGGCGCCCTGATCTTGTTCCTCATTGTGCTCCCGTACCTCGACACGAGCAGGGAGGGAGTCGGGATCTGGTTTTCGTCTCGAAGAGGAAAGCGGATTGCCGGCGGGACGGCGGTCTACACCCTCGTCAGCATGGCCGCCTACATCCTGCTCGACAATGCCTTCAGCCTTCGGGAGCTCCTGCGTGCCAGCGCGCCCCAATGGGTGGCGCAGGGATTGCTCCCGGCCCTGATTCTGGCCGTGCTCGTGGTGATTCCTGCTGCAGCTGTCCGAGCGCTGGGAGCCAGCCGGCATGAAATCTTCCTGGCCTTTTTCACCGTCATGTTGACCGCCGCGGTGGTCTTCACGCTGAGCGGTTTTCTCATGAGAGGACCGGGATTCAAGCTGTACGCGCCCTGGCAGATGCCCCCTGGTTACAACCCCTGGGATGGACTCTGAGATCCGTCGCCGTAGGGTCTTGCGGTCTTGTCCGATCCGGCACGAACGAGGCTAAAGATGGCGATGGCAACGAAACTATCATCCGAAAGAGCCATCAACCGGCGACAATTCCTGGCCTGGGCATGGGGGGTTTCTCTGGCGGGTCTGTTCGGGCAAGCGGGCGTCGCCCTGCTCCAGTTCTTCCGCCCGCGCCTTGATGCGGGCGGGTTCGGGGGCGACATTGCCGCAGGCACCATCGAAGAGTTCGAGCCCGGCAGCGTGAACTATATCCTGCGCGGACGCGTCTACATCTCCCGGCTGGAAGACGGCGGCTTCCTGGCACTGTGGCAACGCTGCACCCATCTGGGCTGCACTGTCCCCTGGCGGGAGGAAGAGGGCCTCTTCCATTGCCCGTGTCACAGTTCGCTCTTCAATCGCAACGGTGAAGTCATCGGCGGCCCAGCTCCCAGGCCGCTGGATCTCTTTCCCCTCCGCGCCGAGGAGGGCGAGTTGGTCGTCGAAACCGGGCGGCCGATCGTCCGGCAGAAGTTCGATCCTTCGCAGGTCTTCTACCCGGGCTGAGGTGAGTGGTGCGCGCGCCAGAGAACTACATGCGCTTTGTCGTCGTGGGATTGGCCCTGACCCTGGCCGTCGGCGTGGTCTTTCAGGTCTACCTGATCGCGGAGCCGGGACGGATCGCGATGGTCGAAGCCGCGGATGGCGAGCGTGCCAGAGCAGCCGGGGCCGCGCTCTACCGGGAAAACTGCGCCGCGTGCCACGGGGAGGCGGGGCAGGGTCAAGTCGGCCCGGCCCTCAACTCAAGCGAGCTGCTCCGCACGAGCCCCGACGAGGTCCTCTTCAGCCTGATCCGGACGGGTGTGCCCGGCACGCTGATGCCCGCCTGGGGTCAGGCGTTCGGGGGCCCACTGACGGACGAGCATGTCTCCCAGGTGGTGGCCTCGATCCGAGCCTGGGAGGCTACGGCGCCCCGGATCTTGCCGGTGGAGGTTGCGCCGGACCCCGTGCGCGGGGCGACGATCTTTGCCGAGACGTGTTTCATCTGCCACGGCGAGAATGGCATGGGGACCGACCGCGCCCCGCGCCTGAACGACGCCGCCACGCTCAGGGATTTCGACGACGCCTGGTACCGGAAGACGATCTCCCACGGACGCCCGGCCCAGGGCATGCCCACCTGGGGGACCGTCCTCTCCCCGACGCAGATCGACGATGTCGTAGCCCTGATCGCTGCCTGGCGCGAGGGCGTCGAAGTGATGCCTCAGATCTCCTTCAAGCGGCACCTGCGCAGCGCTCTCTTCGCCTTGCAGCAGTTCGATCAGCCCGATGCCCAGTTCCATCTCGAGCTGGCTCTGGACCAGGCCGAGCCGACCCAAGTCCGGTCGATCCGGGCCATCTTGGAGGCGCTGAACGAGAAGGACTGGGGGGCCGCCCAGGAGGGGCTCCTGGGGTTCCTGCCGCCGGAGGAGATCGGGGCGGAGCTTTTCCTGGTCAACTGCGCCGCGTGTCATGGCGCGACGGGATTGGGCGGCCTGGGGAAGAACCTACACGCCAACGCGTTCATTCGGGGGAGGACGGACGAGGCGGTGATCGACTTCATCCTCGATGGCCGAAGGGGAACAGCGATGGACGGTTTCGCTGGCACCCTGTCCCGCGACGACGTGGCTTACATCCTCTCGATCTTGCGTTCCTGGCAGGAGTAAGAGGTCGAGGCCAGCGCGCAATCAGGCGCCGGCCCGGCTTCAGCCGGCCCCGTTCCGGGTGACTCGCCTGGGTTGGACGCGCTGTCCTCTTGACTCCGTTCCCTCGGCGTGCAATAATCCCGCATCTATACGGCCGGAATGATCCAGAACGAACCGCGCTCCCGTCGTCGGCTTCGCCTCCTTTTCAGGGAAGGGCGGCTGGACGCGGCTCCTTCGGACTAGGCAACTTGCGGGCCGACAGCGAATCCAAAAAGCCCTCCTTCCCCGGAGGGCTTTTTGTTTATGGCACTCGATCGGTGGCCGAAATCGGTCTGCCGGCAAGCAAAGGAGCAGGCAATGACAAATCCGCAGGTCAAAACCGTCGTCCTCGCTTACTCGGGGGGACTGGACACTTCAGTGATCGTCCCCTGGCTGCGGGAGAACTACGGATGTGAAGTCGTTTGCTTCACCGCCGACGTCGGCCAGGAAGAGGAGCTGGAGGGGCTGGAGGCCAAGGCCCTGGCGAGCGGGGCCAGCCACCTCGTCTTGCGCGACCTTCGGGAGGAATTCGCCCGCGAGTATCTGTTTCCCATGCTGCGCGCGGGAGCCGTGTACGAGCGCAAGTACTTGCTGGGCACTTCCGCGGCAAGGCCGCTCATCGCCAGGCACCAAGTCGAGGTCGCCCATGAGTTGGGCGCCGACGCCGTCGCCCACGGCGCCACCGGCAAAGGCAACGACCAGGTGCGCTTCGAGCTCACCTATGCCGCCCTCGACCCGCGCCTCAAGGTCATCGCCCCCTGGCGCGAATGGGAGATCCGGTCTCGCGAAGACGCCATCGCCTACGCCCGCGCCCGGGAGGTCCCGGTGACGGCCACGGAGAAATCGATCTACAGCCGCGATCGCAATCTGTGGCATTTGTCCCACGAGGGAGGACCTCTCGAAGACCCATGGCTCGAGCCGGCTGAATCGATGTACCTGCTGACGACCTCCCCCGAGAACGCCCCCGACGAGCCGGAACAGTTGGAGATCACCTTTGAATCGGGCACTCCCGTCGCCGTGGATGGCGAACGGCTCACGCCGGCGCAACTGATCCACCGGCTCAATGCCCGGGCCGGAAGCCACGGGATCGGACGAGTCGATCTGGTTGAGAGCCGGCGCGTCGGCATGAAATCCCATGGCGTCTACGAGACCCCCGGAGGCACCGTCCTGCATGCGGCTCACCGCGAGCTGGAATCGATCGTCCTGGACCGGGAGACGATCTACTTCAAGGATCTGGTGGCGCTCGAGTATGCCAGGCTGGTGTACGACGGCTTGTGGTTCACCCCGCTGCGCGAGGCCCTCGACGCGTTTGTCGACAACACGCAAGGACCGGTGAGCGGCAATGTCCGGCTCCAACTGTACAAAGGGAATGTCATCCCGCTCGGCCGCCAGAGCCCGTTCAGTCTGTACCGCGAGGACTTTGCCACCTTCGGGCAGGAGGACGTCTACGACCAGGAGGACGCCGAGGGGTTCATCCGGATCTTTGGTCTGCCGCTCAAGGTGCGAGCCATGAACGGCCTCCCGGTATCTGGCCTGGCGATGCCCAAGCCGGACTACACGCGCTTCAAGCGGGATTGACCTGGGCGGAGGCCGCCATGACCCTTTGGGGAAGTCGGATGAAAGGGACAATAGACTCGGAGGTGCTCAGGCTCACGTCCTCGCTGGCCTTCGACCGTCGTCTGGCACCGCAGGACATCCGCGCCAGCCAAGCTTGGGCACGCGCCCTAGCTCAAGCCGGGGTCTTGACGACGGATGAGCTGCGGGAGATCGACACGAGGCTGGCGGCGATTGCCGGCGAACTCTCCGACGGACGGTTTGCCTTCGCACCCACAGACGAAGACATCCACACCGCCGTCGAGCGGCGGCTGATGGAAACCGTGGGACCTCTCGCCGGCAAACTTCACACCGGCCGGAGCCGGAACGACCAGGTAACCACGGATCTGCGACTCTGGCTTCTCGATGGCATGCCGGCCCTGGAGGCCGCGCTGCGGGAGCTTCAGTCCGCCCTTCTCGACCGGGCAGAGAGCGATCAGGAGGTTGTGCTGCCTGGCTTCACTCACCTCCAGCCGGCGCAGCCGATTCTCCTCAGCCACTGGTGGCTCTCCCATTTCTGGGCGCTCGACCGCGACCACTCCCGCCTGGAAGGAGTTCGACAACGGGTCGACGTCCTTCCGCTGGGATCGGCCGCGTTGGCCGGCACGACCTACCCGATCGATCGAGCGGCGCTGGCCGCCGACCTCGGTTTCAGCACGGCCAGTTTCAACAGCCTGGATGCCGTATCCGACCGCGATTTCGCGGCCGAGTTCCTCTTCTTCGCCGCACTGACCTCGATCCACCTGAGCCGCCTGGCCGAGGGCATCATCCTATTCACCACCCCGGCGTTCGGGTTTGTCGAGGTGGCCGACGCCTACGCCACCGGGTCGAGCCTGATGCCGCAGAAGAAGAACCCAGACGTGTTCGAGCTTGCCCGGGCGAAGGCGGGGACGCTTCTCGGCCGGCTCACCGGTCTGCTCGCCACGCTGAAGGCCCTGCCTTCGGCGTACGATCGGGACCTCCAGGAAGACAAGATCCCGGTGTTCGAGGCCTACGACACCCTCACCGCCTTCCTTCCCGTCCTGGGCGGCGCCATCCGCGCATTGATCGTCCACCCCGAGCGGACCCAGGCGGCCCTGACAGCCGACCTATACGCCACGGATCTGGCCGACTACCTCGTCGCTCGCGGAGTCGCCTTTCGGCGAGCGCATGAGCTCGTGGGCCAGGCCGTGCGCCTGGCGGGGGAGCGAGGGCGGCGGCTTGATCAGCTGAGCCTGGCAACGCTGCAGGCTCTGGACGAGGCCTTTGGCGAAGACGTGGCGACGGTGTTTGATCCCCGCCGGAGCGTCTCCCGGCACGAGGCCTTCGGCGGGACGGCGCCGGCGGCTGTGGCACTCCAGTTGGACCTGGCCCGCCAGACGATGCGCGGAAGATCGCCCCGAGGCGGGGGACCGAGAGGAGAACGATGAACAACGGAACTTGCCCGGAGTGCGCCGCTGTTGTCCCGCTGGCTCCCGGTGTGGAGGTCGGCGAGATTCTGGTCTGCCCGGAGTGCGGAGTCGATCTCGAGGTGACCGGCCTCGATCCGGCGACCCTGGTCCTGGCGCCGATGGAAGAGGAAGACTGGGGAGAATGACGCCGCCGCAGCCCACGCCGGCCCAGATCCCCGGGCGTTGAGCGGCTGGAAGCGCAGGCCCTAGCAGGAGAGACGATGGCGAGACCGCCGCGAATCGGAGTGCTGTACTCGCGAGTCAGGGTCGAAGAGAAGTGGATCTTCGCCGCTATGGAGCGCCGGGGAG
>Ga0209341_10004494_pt1 | contig 12831 bp, 12 predicted proteins | sample RifCSP13_2_FD_184020 | JGI IMG/M metagenome (GOLD analysis project Ga0209341, IMG submission 184020) | Soil microbial communities from Rifle, Colorado - Rifle CSP2_sed 13_2 (SPAdes) (version 2) | ecosystem: Environmental > Terrestrial > Deep subsurface > Rock core/Sediment | place: Rifle...
CAGATGTTCCGGGAGACGTGCTGCCGTACATTAACTATCCAACAGCGACGCCTACATCAATCCCGCCAACGTTCACACGCACTCCCACTCCCACAGCCACAAGGCCGCAAACCATACCGTGATTTGGTCGTGTGAATGACGCGAGGGACCGCGACTAGAAGAATATGATCTGAGGGCAACAGTTGCGATAAGAAAACTGGACGGGTCATGCGACCCGTCCAGTTTTTTCCAAGTCTGATTAACTACATACCAGTCATGCGATAAGCAATTCCGGTCCAAACACAGTAAAATCTCGTCAATTCCCTCCCATGTTTAGGAAACAAAGCGCCACCACACCTCATCGGTTCAGTCCGGATGATAGGCAAATCACGCGGCCGTCTGCCGCCGTGCCGCGCCGACCGAACCGGGCTGGTTCCGGCGGCAAGGACAATGATCCACCGTCAAGTGATCGGCCCGGATGCTTAGCCGGTCTTTTCAAATCCCCATTTATTACTGCGGTTGCGGTTCTGGTAGCAGCCTTGTTCCTGGTCTCCGCCGCCAGCGCCGCGGTTGGTTGGTCACTGGGTTCCATCGAATACTCCGCCACGGCAACGATGGAAGCCGGAATTTATATGCTAGATCAATATAACCTGGCGCTAGCAGATTTAGAGGCTGGCAGCCTTTCCCTGGCCCGCCAGCGCTTGGAATTTATCTTCGCACAAAATCCAAATTTCCTGGACGTCCAGCAGCAGCTGTTGCAGGTGCTGGTAGCACTGGGCAACAACCCTGAGCCGATCAGCGGATTGCCCACGGAAACCCCAACCCCGACGCCTGACCCGCGGCCAAAAGAGGAGCTTTTCAACGCGGCTCAAGCGTTGTTCATTGCGCGCGACTGGACGGGGACCATCGACACGCTGTTATCGCTGCGCAAAGCGGATCCGAATTTTCGTACTGCCGACGTGGATGGCATGTTCTACGCATCTCTGCGCAACCGGGGAGCACAAAACATTTTGGAGCTGGGTCTGTTTGAGCCCGGTCTTTATGATTTCTCACTGGCAGAAAAATTCGGACCTTTGGACGCGGACGCCCAAAAATACCGCACCTGGGCAAGACTATATTTGTGGGGCAATGCATTTTGGCTGGCCTACCCGCAAGATGCCGCCTACTACTATGGACAGGTTGCTTCACTGGCGCCCAACCTTACTGATGCTTCGGGAATATCGGCTTTCTCACGCTACTGGCATTCACTCATTCACTGGGGAGACCAGCTCGCTACGGATGAAGACTGGTGCGGCGATCAGGCCTACAGCCTGTGCTTCGTGGCTACCAACACGCCTGCGTTTACAGCAACTTTTACGCCGACAATCACTTTTCTCCCTTTTACTGAAACGCCGGGTTTAACCGCAACGCCGACATTTACCCCGGGAGCCATTACGGCAACACCCAGTCCCACGCCCACATCCAGTCCCACCCCCACACCTACGGAAACACCGACCCCCTAAGCATGGCTCGATCAAAGATCCGCGAATTTTTACAGCGAAATCGGAGGCTCTCGATACTGGCCATCGCAGCCTTCTTTGTAATCGCCATCCTGCTGATCCCACTTAGCTACACATTCGCACACTGGGTGGCTGCTGCCCCCCGGGGTGCCTTTGGTCTGCCTGTCCCCTTACAGGGAGGAGCAGGCACACTAAGCCCAGATATCCTCGAGACCCCAGGAGGGTTCACGCTGCCCGAACCCTGGAGTGGCGCTGACCGGGTAACGATCCTCCTCATGGGTCTGGATTATCGCGACTGGAGCGCCGGAGAGGGGCCGTCGCGAACCGACACCATGATCCTGCTCAGTGTCGATCCGGTGACCAAGACGGCCAGTATTCTTTCCATTCCCCGTGATTTGTGGGCAGTGATACCCGGTTTCTCCCCCAATAAGATCAATACCGCCCACTATTATGGCGAGCTATATAAGGTCCCTGGCGGGGGACCGGAACTGGCCATGCGCACCGTTGAGCAGACCATTGGAATACCAATCGATTACTATGCCCGTATTGATTTCAACGCGTTCATCAAATTCATTGATTTGATCGGCGGTGTGAAGATCGACGTTCCGGAACCGATCACAGTGGATCCACTCGGGGCGGACACGCAGCCTAAGAATCTCAAACCGGGGATACAAACGCTCCCCGGTGCTGTGGCGCTGGCCTACGCCCGCGAACGCCACGTGAAAGGCGGCGATTTTTCGCGCGCAGAACGCCAGCAGCAGATCATCTTGGGAATCCGAAACCGCATTCTTGAGTTCAATCTGTTACCTGGACTGATCGCAAACGCACCGCAAATCTATGCTGAACTGTCCGCGGGCATTTCATCTAATCTGTCGCTTGAAGACGCAATCCAATTGGCGGTGCTTGCCAGCCAAATCGATTCGGCCAATATCAAACGGGGAGTCATCAATGAGAAATACGTGATTTTTGGACGTTCACCGGATGATCTTTCCATCTTGATCCCTATCCCTGACAAAATCCGCGAACTGCGCGATGAAATCTTCACCGGTAACGCAGGCCTGGGTCCACTCACCCCAGGCAGCCCCGAAGAGCGTCTCGCCGCCGAAGCTCCGCGCATCTCCATCCAAAACGGAACATCGGATGGCAGCCTGGGTGGGCGGACACAGGCGTTCCTTGCCGGCCTTGGAGCCAACATTGTTGAAGTTCGCGCTACCGGCAGCGCGCTAAGCCAAACCATTTTAGTCGACCATACCGGCAACCCTTACACGCTTGCCTATCTGTCCCAACTGATGGGCGTGGAAAGTTCGCGCATCATCCACGAGTTCGATCCGACGAATTCGATCGATGTAGAAATCCGCTTAGGCAACGACTGGCTAGCGAGCAATTCATTGCCCTAGCGGGGACTAACCGTTGTCCGTTTTTTAGTTTGGTTTCAAGGGATTTAAGAGACAAGTAGCTGGGCAATTGGGCTACTTAAAGCGCTAGGATACATGGGAAGACAATAACGAGGGAAACACAAGAATGGCCTAGTAAACCGCCGCACTCCACAATAAGTTAAACGAATCCGGGCAACTGGCACAGACAACCGATAACTAACACTATAATTCCACGCCCATGGCCAAAAACAAAAGACCACAAATCCTGCTTACCAACGACGACGGAATCAACTCCCCCGGGCTCTGGGTGGCTGCAGAAGCCCTCTCAGGACTTGGCTATGTGTGGGTGGCGGCACCGCGCGAGCAATCCTCAGGCATGGGGCGCAGCATGCCGCCTACTTCCGACGGCATCATCACCGCGCAGACAATCACCATCCACGAAAAAGAATGGACGATCTATGCGGTGGGTGGCACTCCTGCACAAACTGTGCAGCACGCCATCCTCGAAATCATGCCCACCCCACCAGACCTGGTGGTGGCCGGCATCAACTACGGCACGAACTTTGGCACGGGGGTCACTATTTCGGGCACAGTTGGCGCTGCAATGGAAGGGGCATCGCACAACATCCCATCCCTAGCGGTCTCGCTCGAGACGGAACACAAATACCATCTAAGCCATTCCAAAGAGGTAGATTTCAAGCCCTCAGCGTACTTCACCACTTTATTCGCGCGGCAACTGTTAACGAAGAGATTTCCACCGGATGTCCAGGTTTTAAAAGTGGAAGTGCCTTCGGATGCAACCATAGAAACTCTGTGGGCACTCACCCGGCTTTCAAAGCTACGCTTTTATCTGCCAACAGCCCCTAACCGCAACTCATGGAGCGAACCGGGTTCCACGGGCTATGAACAAGTGCCGGAGGCCAGTGCTTTTGCAAAGGATACGGATGTTTATACGGTCATCGTCAAGCGCCAGGTGGCAGTAACGCCCCTCACGTTGGACATGACCTCTAATGTTTCTTTTGAGGAATTGAAAAAGGAGCTCAAACAAACTTGATCTTCAACAGCTGCCCTCAAAAGGTTGTAACGAAATTTGCGATTTCCCCGGCCAATAGCAACTTCGGCATTAACTATCCTTGCCACCGGCACAATTCTGCGGTGCATCGGTACTTTATTTAATTTGGTTAATTGTTTATCGGCAACGATTGCTTTTCCGACAATTTGCCGGCTCTAATCATCCAAAGCAATGCGGCCCAGGTAAGCAATAGAACGCCGGTCCAATAGGTGTATTCCCATTCAGCCCGGATTGATGTTTGTCCTAAAAACAGATAAGGGAGGTAATAAAGAGCCAAGAGAACATAGCCGACGAACGATCCGCTTTGAAGGACAGGGAATACGCCAATCACAAAAGGAACCAGAAAGCTGCTCCCAGAATACGGAGCCAACAACATACTGGCTGTGATCAGCATGGCGACTTCGTGATTTCTTAATTTGCTCCAACCCTTTTGTAATCCCCAAAGCGTTGCAAGCAGCACAACAATCCAAGAGCCGAAGATCACCGGCTCCGGTAATTCAAACCTGGATAACGCACCCCAAATACTACTATCAATATCGGATCCGATAGGGAAGCGGCGTAAAGCTTCAAACCAAGCGGGCCACTTCCAAATCAAAAAGGGCACTACATATATAACGCTCAAGGCTGCGACTTTCGCGATTTTTTCCCTTGGCCATTTCAGCAAAACCCATAAGGCAGCCGAAAGGAGCAGTAACCAACTCTCCTGCGGTTTGCTGGAAAGCAATATCAGGGATGCTGCCGCTGCCCAAGGGGTTTCCGTTTCGAGAGCCCAAAGGAACAGCAGCACACCAAGAATGATTAAAAATTCCATGTTGCCATCCACCAGCTGGCGTGCAGCGGGGTAAGAAAGAGAGAGCAGCAACAGGTAAGACCCCCACTTGAAGAGGTTGGACTTACGAGGAACACTTAGCGCCAACGTAACGAGGGTGGAAAAAACGAAAAACCCCCCACTAACTGCAAATGGCCAGATCGTAATCGGCCATAGCAGGGCCAGCGTCCAGGGGGGGTTAAAAATCCGAACGCCTTCATAGTTAATGGAGAAATTATGAGTAGCTTTCCAATACATTTCCCAATCCAAGATAAAGCCGGGGATGGTTACGAAATACTCTCCTAACCTTCCAAAGGTGTAAGTCAAGATAATGAACAACAAAAACATACTCGCTATTTTTTTAACTCGATCAACGCCAAGCATTTGCAATTCAGCCATATCTCCATTTCACCTGCCACACACGCCAGGCGGCTTCCAGCTGGACGCGGATATTCATTTTCGATTCCCCCCACTTTCGGTCGGCGAAGTAAATAGGCACTTCGCCGAAGCGGCAGCCTTGCAACTGCGCCAGGTAGAGCAGCTCTACCAGAAATACATAGCCATTGGATATCACGTACCGGTAAGGTATACGTTGCAGCATTTCGCGGCGCCACAATCGGAAACCCCCGGTTACATCCCGCACCGGCAGCCCCAGGATGCTGCGCGCGTAAAAGTTCGCCCAGCGCGAGAGCGCCTTGCGCCATAGGGGCCAGCGTTCATCCACCCCGCCGCCGGGAATATACCGGGAACCCAAAGCCAGGTCGCAGGTTTCAAGCCTGGCTGCCAGAGCTGGCAACTTCTCTGGTGGATGTGAAAAGTCGCAGTCCATCTGCCCTATGGCCTCGGCATCGCCTTGCAAAGCGTGTTCAAAGGCAAATACATAGGCGCGACCCAGCCCGCGAGGACCTTTGCGATGCAAGACCTCTATTCGGCCGGGAAACTGTTTTGCCAAGCCCTCGGCCACATCTCCCGTACCATCCGGGCTCAGGTCGTCAACGATCAGTAAACGAAGATCAGGAAGCCCCAGGTTGAAGAGCGCTGGAACCAGCCGCGGGAGGTTTTCGGCTTCGTTATAGGTGGGCAAAACCAGGGTTATTTTCATGCAAACCTATCAGGCAATCGGCTCTTTTGGGATCACGAAGCGGCATAGTTCTCCGCCAGCCGCCAGGCATTCGGCTTCATCGACCCGGAACTCGCGGCCGCCCGAAATCCTGTTTAGCGCTTCTTGCAGAATGCCAACCATCATGAAACAGACCGGCTTCTCTTCCCCACTGCGTCCCCAACACACGGAATTGCGGTGAACGAGGTAATGGAATTCGGGCGATTTTTCCTGCACACGGCTAGGCTGATCGCTGAAATCGCTGAAGATTCTGGCGAGCGCGCCAAGCCCCACCTTCAGTTTAAGATTCATTGATAACATCCTGAATGCGGCGGCCTCTACGCCTTCCAGCGCACCGAAATGGCTGAGTGCGTTATTGAAGACCATGCGCCCAGCCCGCAAGGCCAACCCGCGGCCTCCGCGCGGCCCATAATATTCCTCCAAGCCGAGGTTCAAAGCTCCCATTTCTGAGAAATCGAAACCGCGCTCAAGATTCGCCGGCGGATAATTCTGGATAAGGTGTTGCAAATGGGCGAGGGTAAGCAATGTCTCCATCCCCTTAGGCGTAAGCAATTCCTCGATAGTCTGTAAAGTGATACGGGCTAATCTGTTGGGCAGCTTGTACCCACTTGGTGGGATCGCGTCCATTTCTCGCCCGCTGTGATTTAGAGCAATGATTGCAAATCTGCAATTACATGGCGTATTTCGAGTAACAGCAGACCTAGGCGAGCGTCATTTTTGGCCATCACCGTAAGCACGGCTTGATGACCTGCAGCGGTCAACACCGCGAAGCCCTCTGCCCCGCGAATGTATACCTGCTGCATTTTGCCGCGCCCAAGCTCCGCGGCAATGCGTTCGCCGAGAGACAACAAAGCAGCGGACATGGCTGCCACGCGGTCCTCCGAAATGGGCGGGTTGAGCACCGCAGCGATGCTCAACCCGTCGTTGCTTACGACCGCCGAGCCTTCGACCTCGGGCGTCGAATCTTGGAACGCGCGCAGGCGCTCTACCAGATGCTGGGTTCGCGTTGGATTCACAGATTCTCTAGTCAACACGGTGGGAAATGAAACTAACTGTAGCATAGCGGATTAGGGGTGTCAAGAAACTTGATTTCGGAGCCATTTTTGCAACGTGAAAAGGAAATATAATGCCGCTTATGCTCATCCATTCAGCGGGGCAACTGTTGACGCTGGCCGGTGGCCCGCAGCGCGGTCGTGCATTGGGAATGTTAGGAATTATCGAAGACGGCGCGGTATTAATCCGTGAAGGCCGGATTGTTGCGGCGGGCTCAAGCACCGATCTGCGCCGCAAAAATCCCGATGAAGTGGAGTTGGATGCCGGCGGCCGGGTGGTGATGCCCGGCTTCGTCGATGCACATTCGCATCCGATTTGGGCCGGCGACCGCGCCGCAGAATTCGAACAGCGGCTGCGGGGCAAGACCTACTTGGAAATTCTCAATGCGGGTGGTGGAATACTTTCCACTGTAAGGGCAACCCGCGGCGCATCCATGGGGGACTTGCTCAGCCAAACTCGCCCGCGGCTCCAGCGCATGTTCAATCATGGTTCTACCACCGTCGAGGCCAAGACCGGCTACGGATTGGACTTCGATACGGAGCTACATTTGATGGAAGCGCTACTTCAGCTGGACGCCGAAGGGCCCTGGGAACTGACCGTCACTTATCTTGCCGCCCATGCCATCCCGCCCGAATTCAAAGGAAGAGCCGAAGATTACACTAACGAATTGTGCAGGAATTGGCTCCCTGGAGTGAAAGATTGGTGGACACAAAACGTGCCGGAAAAGACTTTGCCTTTCGTCGACGTATTTTGCGAGACCGGCGCATTCGACTTACGTCAGTCACGACGAATTCTGGAAACGGCTAAAGGGCTTGGTTTCCCTCTTAAAATCCATTCCGACGAGTTCGACAACCTCGGCGGCACGCGCATGGCTGTCGAATTAGGCTCGGTCAGCGCAGACCACCTCATTAGCGTTTCGCCTGAAGAGATTGCTGTGTTGGCCGACAGCGATACGGTGGCCGTAGCCTTGCCGGCTACGCCATTCGGCCTGGCTGAGCTGCACAGCATGCCCGCAAGGGCCATCCTCGAAGCGGACGGACTACTGGCAGTGGGAAGTGACCTGAATCCGGGCACGGCTTGGGGCGAAAGCCTTCAATTTGCCATAGCCCTGGCTTGCCGCAGCCTAGGGCTCACTCCAGCACAGGCTATTGCCGCAACCACCATCAATGGTGCCGCAGCCATCCAGCGCCAGAATGTAATTGGATCGATTGAAGCCGGAAAACAGGCCGACCTGCTTATTCTGGATGCAATCGACTACCGCCATCTTGGTTACCGTTTTGGCACTAATCTTGTACGTACAGTGATCAAGAAAGGGACACCTTATCCGGTGGCACGCCATTGAATGCCAATACTTGAAACCCTTATCAACTCTCTCCCCGGCCAATGGGTGGTCATCACGCTGATCGCCGGCATTGGACTAGCCGTGGTTTTCCTACGCGGTCTGATCCGCACTGCCATAAGAGTTTTTCTGATCGGGAGTGTCGGGTTTATACTGCTGGCCGTTGTGTACTACGTCCTTAAATACTTAAACTTTTCATCCTAGATGCCCACCGTAGAGCAGGCCCGAGCCTGGTACCCGGATTACGATCCGGTGCACGGCTTCGACCATATTCTGCGCGTGCTGCGGTTGGCTGAACGTCTGGCGAAAGCCGAAGGCGCGGACATTGACATCGTGCGCGCCGCGGTGCTGCTGCATGATGCCAGCGGCGCGGAAACCGGGGGTGAAAAGCGCCCCGAACACCAGCACCACTCCGCCGAATTTGCCAAGCAGATCCTGGAGGCCGAGGGTTGGCCGCCTGAACGCATTGCGGCAGTGCAGCACTGCATTCGCGCTCACCGCTTCCGCGGCGACGAAGCGCCGCAGACCCTGGAGGCCAAAATCCTCTTTGATGCCGACAAGTTGGATGTGATCGGCGCGTTTGGAGTAGCGCGCACCCTGGCTTACGACGTGATGATGCATTGGCCGTTTTACGCGGAAGTTTCAGACGAATTCAAGCGGAGAGGCGCGAAGGTTGAAGGTGAACTACACAGCTCTTACCATGAATTCGTTTTCAAGCTTGGCAAAATAAAGGACAGGCTACACACGGAGTCCGCGCGGCAACTGGCCGAACCGCGACAAAAATTCCTAAACGAATTTTTTACTCAATTAGACGCAGAAAGTAAAGGAGAGAGATAACGATAGCACGCTCGCCAACACTAAATGACTTGATCGAAATCGCGCAACAAGCCGGCGAAATCTTGCGAGTGGGATTTGGTCAGCACCACCAGGTGGAATTCAAAGGAGAGATCGACCTGGTTACCGAAATCGACCACCGATCCGAGGAATTAATTCTCGGCGAAATCGGCAAGCGATTCCCCGACCACGCGGCATTTAGCGAAGAGAGCGGCGAACGCAGCGGATCAGCGGAAGACATCTGGTATGTAGATCCGCTGGACGGCACGCTGAATTACTCGCACGGCCTTCCGTTTTTTTGTGTCTCAATTGCTTATGCACACAAAGGCAGGTTCACCTTTGGCGCGGTGTACGACCCGATCGCCGAAGAAATGTACACCGCCGAAAATGGCAAGGGAGCGCGGCTAAACGGTAAGCCCATTCACGCTTCTGCCGTCGCCGAACTCAAGAGCAGCCTGCTGGTCACCGGTTTCCCTTACGATGCGTGGACCAACCCAATCAACAATTTCGCAGAGTTTCAACGCTTTTCCATGCGAACGCAGGGCGTGCGGCGGCTGGGCTCGGCGGCCCTAGACCTGTGCTATGTGGCTGCGGGGCGCCTGGATGGATTCTGGGAGATCCGCCTCAACCCCTGGGACGTGGCTGCCGGGGCGCTGATCGCGCAGGAGGCTGGCGCCCTGGTGACGAACGTACGCGGCGACCCGGATTTCATCGGCAAGCCACAATCCGTGTTGGCAGCCAACCCGGCGCTGCACGCTAAGATGTTGGAGATTCTGAAAGAAAGCAATCTTTCGCTTTAGTCAGGCGAGGGCCTGGCTAAAGGTTTAGCAGCCGCCCCCACTCCTCAAGACTTAGAGTCTGCGGCCTCCGCATAGGATCAATGCCTGCGGCATCCAGGCGCGCGGCAGCGTGCTCCTTGGTCCAATCCGGCAGAGAGGCCAGCGAATTCGCGAGTGTCTTGCGTTTTTGGGAGAAAGCGGCCTTGGCAAGGTTGAAGATCGCATCGATCTTCTCCGCTGGCAGCCGGGGTTCGGCATAGAGATCGACCACCAGAAGTGCCGAATCGACCTTGGGGATGGGATAAAACGCCCCGGCGGGAATGTGATGAGCGATTCGGGGCGAGCCATAAAGCTGCACGCTTAGCGCCAACAGCGACATCTCTGGCGGCGAAGCGCAGGCACGCTCGGCCACTTCGCGTTGAATGGTGAGCGTCAGCCGCTGGGGCCGTGGGTCATGTTCCAACAAATGGCGGATAAGGCTGGACGTTAAATAATAAGGGATGTTGGCGACAACCAGATATCCCGGCGACTGGAAGAAATCGGCCAGGCGCAACTGGAGGATGTCAGCATGCACCACTTCAACGTTAGGATAACCGCGAACTGTTTCGCGCAAAAGGGGCAGCAGTTTGCCATCCAATTCCACCGCCACCACACGTTTGGCCGCGGCTGCCAGGTGGCGGGTGAGCGACCCGAGGCCTGCGCCAACCTCGAGGACTTCGTCGGTTGAGGCGACTCGCGCGAACTCCACAATGCGCACCAGGTGGCCTTCATCGACCAGGAAATTCTGGCCCATGGCCTTCTCTGGGCGCAGCCCATGGAGGCGAAGGAGTGCAGGGACGTTGATAGCTTGGATGGCCGGCATTTTAGGGCGGCCAGATAAGCGGAACGTATGAAGGAACGGGGGTGGTGAAATAAATAGTTACATATTGGTTTACCCACGGAGCGCCGCTACTGGCGGCGACTTCCGCTTCACTGAATGCTAGGTCGATCCATGGCTCTCCCGTCGGCCAGCTACCCACATCACCAAAAGCGGCGTTCCCATAACCAGGAACATAAACGGTTGTCCCCTTTAGAGCCCTGTACCAATTTAGGTAGGTGGCAATGGTTCCTTTTTGAACGGGCATCCCGGAGGAGGTGCCGTTGAGGCAGCCGTCCGTCCCGGAATTACATGGGGAATACCAGGTAGTAAACACAGTCACGGCTCGATAATATTCAATGGTCACACCATCCACCACCGCGGTTTTCAGAACTAATTGAGCGCCATATCCATTGATCTGGTCCTTGGCTTCAACCAGTACACGTTCCCCCTCTTCCATTCTAGAAACCTCCTGGCCATCTTCGTAGCGCACGCGGATGCGGGAAGCGGAAACGCCGTCTTGTCCGGCTTGAACGACCGAAATGGTATCCAGTTCGGCCTGCAGGTCTTCCTGCCATTCTGTCTTATGGGGAATTGTTTGCTGTTCCAGCAACAAAGTTTCATTGACACGAATAACCCGAATGAGTCGGTCCGTTGGAATGGGTTGACCCTCATCGGGCTGGCTACGGTCCAAACCCTGCAGCGAAATGCCCGCATCGGCGAGGGCTTCGCCAACTGTAGCAACCGCTGTGCGAACTTCGAATTCGGAACCGCCCATGACAACCAGCACCGGCTGCGCACGAATAATGGTGACGATTATCGTAGTATCCAGGGGAGTCTCGAGGTCAGGCTCAATCAGATCTGCGGCAAATATATCGATGCCCTTCTCGGCGAGGGCTTCGCCAAGCGTTGGAGCAGAACTCTGGAATTCGGCAAAGTCGTCGCCGTCTCTAACGCTCACATCCACCGGGTGCCGCAATTCAAGACTCAGGAATGCAGCCTGAGGCAGCAGCTCGCCCTCTGGCAATGTTCTGCCTGCAAGCAATAAGCGATCACCATCGTCGAGCTTGAGCCCCCAGCGGTCGAGCAGTGAGGCAGGGTCTGGTTCGGCAGTGATCGCTGAGTAGGTTTTACCATCAGCAATGAGTTGGATACGGGCGGCGCGCAGGACATTGATCACCAAACCATTGCTGATCGGTGACCAATTCGACGGCTCGACCATGTCCTCAGGGTTAAGGTTCACCCCAGCATCTTTGAGCGCACCACCGATGGTCAGCGCGCGCGTAGCAATGGTGGCGACATCCCCATCTGCCATAATGGTCACTGTTCTGGTGAGCGAAGCATAACCGAGCACCAGCACAAACGCCCCGGCGGCTAATGCAATCCAACGTATTCGAGCGACCTGCATTGGAGAGAATTCTACCCAGGGGTTTCTAAAAATAAGGCGGAAATGTTTACTTATTTACTTTTTGGGCGCCTGGTCATTGGCCAGCTTAGCCTTCCGTTGAAGGTAAATATCCCAGGCAAGGCTGATGGCTACAAGGAACACAATAGTCAAGGCTGCATAGATAATTGGCTCGATTTGCGCCTGGCCTCCCGCATCGATGCCCTGCCCTGTTCCTATAACAACAAATCCAGGATTGCCTCGCGGCAGGGTCTGTGAATAGGCCAGGACGTCCGCCATCAGACTTAAGGACCAACCTTTATCCTCGTAAGCGGGCATGCGACTGCCGACCGGGGATCCAAAACGAATCTTATGCAAGCTCAGCCAGGGATCAGCAACGGCCAGATCGCCAAGGTACAGTGGGCTAAGCGCATTGCCAAAGTTGATCGCGTCGCCATTTTCCCCGTGGCAGGCGACACAGGTATTCATGTAGAGTCTCCTGCCTTCACCGCGATCACCGAAGACAATACCCGTTTCCGGATCAATGAGCAAATCGGTATCGATTTGACGCGTGCGTAGGAAGACAGCCAAATCATTCATTGCACTCGCATTTGTATACTGCAGGAAATTGTGCTCGGGATTCACCGTGCCGTCGAGCCAAGAAAGAACCTGCTCCTGGCTGGCCCCCACCGCATCTTCAAGCCCTGTGAAACCTGTGTAATGGGTGGAATA
>Ga0209341_10004501_pt1 | contig 12817 bp, 9 predicted proteins | sample RifCSP13_2_FD_184020 | JGI IMG/M metagenome (GOLD analysis project Ga0209341, IMG submission 184020) | Soil microbial communities from Rifle, Colorado - Rifle CSP2_sed 13_2 (SPAdes) (version 2) | ecosystem: Environmental > Terrestrial > Deep subsurface > Rock core/Sediment | place: Rifle...
CAGCGTGCTGCGGGCTCATGAGCATCATCGCAGCACCGAGCAGCACCAGGACAACGGCCTGCACGCCCCGCTGGGTACGGCTCGGTCGGCTACGGCGGCTCACGGGTCACACCTTAGCGCCGCGGACGGGGTGCCGGCTAGCCGATGGGTGCCGTCGGGTCCCAGGCTTCCAGGCGCTTTCGCACATCGGCCATGAAGGCGCCGACCTGCGCGCCGTCGAGCACGCGGTGGTCGAAGGAGCAGGTCATGTTCATCATCGGGCGGATGGTGATGACATCCTCGCCCTCGATGGTGACCACCACCGGGCGCTTGACGATCGCCTCCATCGACAGGATCGCGACCTCGGGCGCATTCACGATGGGCATCGACGAGACCGATCCGAACCAGCCGGTGTTGTTGACGGTGAAGGTCCCACCCTGGATCTCGTCGAGCTTCAGCTTGTTGATCCGAGCGCGGGCCGCGAGATCCTGGATCCGGTGGTTCACGCCGCTGACCGAGAGCTGGTCCGCGTTGTGGATGACCGGCACCAGCAGGCCGTTGTCGACCGCCACCGCGATCCCGATGTTCATGGCCTGCTTGAGGATGACCCGATCCTCGGCGAACTGGCTGTTGAGGGTCGGGTGCTGGCGCAGCGTCTCGGTCACCGCCTTTATGACCGCCGCCACGTAGCTGATCCCAATCCCCTCGCGCGCCTTGTAGGCGGCCTGGTTCGCTTCGCGCCAGCGGACCACGTTGTGCATGTCGACCTCCACCACGGTGTAGGCGTGGGGGACGGTCTGCTTGACCCGGGTCATCTTGGCCGCGATGCCCTTGCGCATCTGGGTCAGCATCACCTCCGTGTCGCCGCCAACCGGGGCGGGGACCGGGGCGGGAGGCGTGTAGCTCGGCGCCGCGGGAGCCGCAGCCTGTGCCAGAGCGGGACTGACCGGAGCGGGACTGACCGGAGCGGGCGGCACCGCCGCCGACGCGGCCGCCTGGCCCGCCACGAACGCCAGCACGTCTTCACGCGTGACCCTTCCGCCGACGCCGCTGCCCCGGATCTGGCGAACGTCCAGGCCATGCTCGCGAACCAGTCGGCGCACCGCCGGTGTCATCCGACCAGCGGCTGCCTCGTCCTGGGGCGCCACCGGCGCAGCCACGACCGCGACCGCCGGCGCGGCGGGCGACTCGGCCATGGGGGTCGGAACGGTGACGGTGACGGTCACGGGCTCGGGAACTGCTGCCGGGGGCGCGGCGACTGCCGCAACGCTGCCGTCGTCGATCTCGGCCAGCGGCGTGCCGACCTTCACCGTCTGGCCGTCGCCCACCAGGATGCGCGCCACCACGCCGGCGACCTCGGAGGGCACCTCGGCGTTGACCTTGTCGGTCACGACCTCGAACAGCGGGTCGTACTGGGCGACCGTGTCGCCCTCCTTGACCAGCCAGCGCTCGATGGTGCCCTCGGTGACCGATTCACCGAGCTGCGGCATCTTGATGGTGGTTGCCATGCGGATCCTCAGCGTACCCGATCAGTAGGCCGCCAACCGTCGAGCCGCCTCGACGATCTTGGCCGGGTTGAGCATGAACCAGTCCTCGAGGCTGTGGTGGAAGGGCACGCCCGGCACCTCGGGCCCGGCGAGCCGGGTGACCGGCGCGTCGAGGTGCTCGAAGGCCTCCTCGGCGATGGTCGCCGCCACCTCGGCACCGAAGCCACCGAAGCGATTCGCTTCGTGCACCACCAGCGCGCGCGCGGTCTTGCGCACCGACGCCAGCACCGTGGCGGTGTCGAGCGGCCGCAGGGTGCGCAGATCGACGATCTCGGCCTCCACCCCGTCCTCGCGGGCCAGGGTCTCGGCCGCTTCGAGGGCGCAGTGACGCATGTAGCCGTAACACAAGATCGAGAGGTGCTTGCCGGGGCGCGCGACCACGGCCGGCCCGATCGGCACCAGGTGGTCGCCATCGGGCACCTCGGCCTTGAACAGGCGGTATGTCTTCTTGTGCTCGAAGAAGAGGACGGGGTCCGGGTCGCGGACGGCGGTCTTGAGCAGGCCCTTGGCATCGGCCGGGGTGCCGGGCGCAACCACCTTGAGGCCCACGGTGGAGGTGAAGTAGGCCTCGTTGCTCTGGGAGTGGTACAGCGCTCCATGGACGCCCCCGCCGTACGGCATCCGGATCACCATCGGCAGGCTGAAGGTGCCGTTGGATCGGTAATGCAAACGGCTGATCTCGCTCACGATCTGGTTGAAGGCGGGGTACACGAAGTCGGCGAACTGCATCTCCGCGATCGGCCGCAGCCCGTACAGGGCGGCACCCATCGCCGCGCCGGCGATCATGGCCTCGGTGAGTGGCGTGTCCAGCACGCGCTTGTCGCCGTGTTTCGCCCACAGCCCGTCGGTGGCGCCGAACACGCCGCCCTTGCGGCCCACGTCCTCGCCCAGGACCATCACGTTCGGGTCGCGCTCGAGCTCCTCGTCCATCGCGGTCCGGATCGCCTCGAGGATGTTCAGCTCGGCCATCAGAAGCCCACCTCCGCGGCATACACGTGCAGGAGCGCGGTCGCGGGATCCGGCTCGGGACGGCTCTCCGCGTTCTGGCTGGCCTGGTTGACCTCGGCCTTGACCTCGGCCCGCAGCCGCTCGTCGAGCGCGTCGTCGAGCAATCCCGACTCGCGCATGGCGGACGCGAAACGGGGGATGGGATCCTGGCCCTTGAGCGCCTCGACGTCGGCGGGGTCGCGGTAGCGTCGCTGGTCGTCATCGGACGAGTGGCTGGTCAGGCGCACCACGCGCGCCTCGATCAGGGTCGGGCCGTCGCCGCGCCGGGCACGCTCATGCGCCTCGCGCGCTGCCGCGTAGCAGGCCAGCGGATCGTCGCCCTCGACGGTGACGCCGGGGAACCCGTAGCCCTCGGCGCGCGCGGCGACCGAGCCACCGGCAACCTGGCGGTCGAGCGGGACGCTGATCGCATACCCGTTGTTCTCGCACACGAAGATCACCGGCAGCCTGTGGACCCCGGCGAAGTTCATCGCCTCGTGGACCTCTCCCTGGTTGGCGGTGCCTTCGCCGAAGGTGGTCATGGCCACCACGTCGTCGCCGCGCACCCAGGCACCCATCGCGATCCCCACCGCGTGCAGCACCTGGGTCCCGACCGGCGAGGAGAGGCTCACGATGTTGTACGCCGCCCCGCCATAGTGGCCCGGCATCTGCCGCCCGCCCGAGCTCACGTCGTCGCCCTTGGCCAGGTGGGCGGTGATGATGTCCTCGGCGGTCATCCCGAAGGTCAGCACCGACGCGATCGAGCGGTAATAGGGCGCCATCCAGTCGTGCTGGCGGCGCATCGGCCAGGTGATCGCGACCTGTGCGCCCTCGTGTCCCTGGCCGCTGATGACGAACGCGATCTTGCCGGCGCGCTGCATGAGCCACATCCGCTCGTCCACGGCGCGCGCCAGGAGCATGGTGCGGTACATGGCCCGAACGTCGTCGTCGCTCAGCCCGAGCGCGGCGTGACGGGCCTTGGCCTTGGGTTCAGTCTTGGCCACGGCCTCCTCCTAGACGTGGATGGCGGCGCCGTCGACCGCCAGGGCGGCCTCGGCCAGCACTTCGGTGAGGGTGGGGTGCGCATGCACGGACATGCCGATCTCGGCCGCGGTGCCCTCCACCAGCCGGGCGAAGACCGGCTCGGCCAGCAGGTCTCCGGCGTGCGGACCGATCAGGTGGGCGCCCAGCAGCAGGCCATCGGCGGCGTCGGCGACGAGCTTGGCGAAGCCATCCACCTCGCCGACGATGGTGGCCTTGCCCAGCGCCCGGAACGGGAACGAGCCGACCTTGACTGCGTGGCCGGCCGCGCGCGCCTCGGCCTCGGTCATCCCCACGCTGGCGATCTGGGGTCGGCAGAAGGTGACCCGCGGCATGAGGTCCATCCGCACCGGCTCGGGGTCGAGGCCGGCCATGGTCTCGACCGCCACCACCGCCTCGTGGCTGGCCACGTGCGCCAGGGCGTAGCCGGGGACGATGTCGCCGATCGCCCACACGTGCGGCACGCTGCTGCGCATGTGGTCATCGACGGTCACGTAGCCGCGTTCGGTGGCGAGGGTCGGGATGACCTCCAGGCCGATCCCGTCGGTCAGCGGCCGGCGCCCGACCGCGACCAGGATCAGCTCGCTTTCGATCTCGGTCCGGGCGTCGCCCCCTCGGGCCGCCACCGTGAAGCGCAGCCCATCCCGGGTGCGGCTGACGGTCGCGGGGTCGATGGTCGAGGCAACGTGGATCCCGATCAAGCGCTTGCGAAATACGCGGGCGAGCTCCTTGCTGACGTCGGCGTCCTCCAGCGGGACGACGCGGTCGAGGTACTCGACCAGGGTCACCTCCGCGCCGAAGTCCCGATACAGGCTGGCCCACTCGACCCCGATGGCGCCCGCCCCCACGATGGTGACGCTCTTGGGGGCGTCGTCGCGGCGCAGCGCCTCGTCGCTGGTGATGATCCGCGTCCCATCGATCTCCAGTCCGGGGAGCGTCCGCGGTGCGGAACCGGTGGCCAGCAGCAGGTCCGTCCCGACGGCCTCAAGGTCGCCGGACTCGCCGCCGGAGACCCGCACCGAGGTCGGTCCGGTCAGCGTCCCGCTGCCGCGCAGGATGGTCACGCCGTTCTTCTTCATCAGGAACTCGACGCCCTTGACGTGCTTATCGACCACCGCGTCGCGTCGCTTGCCCAGGGCGGGGTAGTCGAGCGAGACGCCCGATGCCCCGGCCAGCCCGAACTCGGCGCCCTGCTCGGTGACACGGTGCAGCAGGTCGGCGGTCTCGAGCAGGGCCTTGGACGGGATGCAGCCCCGGTTCAGGCACGTGCCGCCCATCCGGTCGCGCTCCACGATGGCCACCTTCATGCCCAGCTGCGCCGCCCGGATGGCGCCCACGTAGCTCATCCCGCCCCCCAGGATCAGCAGGTCGAAGCGCTGCGGATCGGTCAAGCGGGCTCCGCGGGCCGCTCGAGCGGCCGGCCTTCGTACGCGACCATCGCGGCGCGCCACGCGTCGGGAACCGGCATCGGCTTCTCGACCGCGTAGTCGAACGCCACCAGCACGGCTTCCGATCGCGCCAGCTCGCGACCGTTGCGGCCGGTGAGCACGTGCGACATGTGGACGCTGCTGCGGCCGATCCAGTCCACCCGGGTGGTGACCTCGACCGGGTCGTCGAACAGGGTCTGGGCGAGGTAATCGATCTTCAGCATGGCCAGGATGAAGGGCATGCTGACCGGGTCCACGCCGGTGCCCAGCACGTCGCGCAGGTACAGGATCCGGCCCTGCTCCACGTAGGTGGCGATCAGCGCGTTGTTGACGTGCCCGAACGGGTCGAGGTCGCCGAGGCGAACCTGGACGTGCGTGAGATGGCGAAACGCGTCGGTCACGGGAAGCCGATTCTAGCGCGCCCTTCCCCGACGGCCGCGATCAGAGCGCCTCGGACGCGCTCGCGATCAGGCCAGCCAGCAGCGTCGTGCGGGGCACGATGCTGTCGAGGTCCAGCCACTCGTCGACCGAATGATCGTCGCCACCGATCGGTCCCAGGCCGTCGAGGGTGGGCAGCCCGGCCCGCGACGTGGTGTTGGCGTCGCTGGCCCCGCCGGTGGCGGCGTCGTGCAGGTCGAAACCGATCTCGGCCGCAATCGCCCGGGCCAGGTCGGCGAGCCGCGCCGTGCCGGCTGTCTTCTCCATCGGCGGGTGGCCGGCCAGGCGGGTCAGATCGGCACGCACGCCCTCGATGCCGGGGTCGGCCACGATGCGCATGAGCTCGGCGGCGGCCGCATCGAACTCGGCGTTGGTCGCCGCGCGCAGATCGACCTCGATCCGGCAGCTCTCGGCCACCACGTTGGGGCGAGTGCCACCGCTGATCACCCCGGCGTTCACGGTCACGGTTGGCCAGCGGCCGTTGAGGCCGTGCAGCGCAAGCACCTGGTGGGCCGCGGCCAGGATCGCGCTGCGTCCCTTCTCCGGCTCCACGCCGGCGTGCGCGGCCCGCCCGGTATACGTGACCCGGTAGTCGGCGATCCCCTTGCGGGCGCTGACGATGTCGCCGTTGGCCCGCGCGCACTCCAGGACCAGGGCGGCGTCGTGATCGGCTGCCAAGGCGCGAATGAAGGGCGTGGAGAAGGGCGATCCTATCTCTTCGTCCGGATTGGCCACGAACGTGATCCGCGGCCGGATCCCGATCGAGTGCAGGGCGGCGATGGCATGCAGCCCCGCCAGCAGTCCGGCCTTCATGTCGCTCACGCCCGGGCCGTGCGCGCGCGAGCCGGTCACGCGGTACGGCCGCTGGGCGGCGGTCCCAGGGTCGAACACGGTGTCCAGGTGCCCGATCAGCAGCAGGCGTGCGCCTTTGCCGGCAATCTGCCCGATGAGCAGGTCGCCAAGCTGGGCATCGCCCGCTGCGGGAGCGTGGGGATGCCGCTCGAGGGTGGCACCCAGCTCGACCAGCCAGCCCGCGACCAGGTCCGCGACACGGTTCACCCCGGCGGCGGAGTACGAGCCGCAATCGATGTTGACGAGGGTCTCCAGCTCGGCCAACAAGCGGGCGTGTCGAGCGGCGACGGCGGCCTGAAGCCGCACCGGGAGGGGCATGGGCGCGTGAGTATACTGCCGGCCATGCCGGTCGACCCACGCTCGACGGCCCCGGTGGAGCTGCTCGAGCTGCGCGTCCTGGACGGTGCCAATCGCTTCTTCTCGGTACCGGCCATGAAGTTGGAATTCGGCGCAGGGCGGCCCGGCGTGGCGGATAAAGCGGCCGCCGTCGCCGGCGACGCCGTGCGGCAAATCCGCGCCGGCCTGGGCTTACCGATCCCGAGGCTCGCGACCCGGCGATCGGCGGACGGCCGGCGCGCGGCCATCGCCTTCCCCTGGCAGCGACGCACGCTCGACCAGGCCATCGCCGAGGCCGCCACTCGGATCGCGATCGGTGAGGGCAGCCTGTCCGGGGAGCTCTCGGCGCTGCGCAGCGTGGCTCCCGGATCGCGCCCGGCGCTGCCGTCGCCGCGCTGCCCGGTGGTCGCGATCACGGGCACCAACGGCAAGAGCACCACCACCCGCCTAGTGGCGCACATCGCCACCGGAGCGGGCCATCGGGTGGGCATGACCAACTCGGATGGGATCTACGTCGGGGGCACCCTGGTCGAAGCCGGGGACTGGACCGGCTTCGGGGGAGCCGGCCGGGTGCTGGCCGATCCGGGGATCAGCCTTGCCGTGCTCGAGACGGCGCGCGGCGGGATCCTGCTGCGCGGCATCGGCCACCGCGCCAACGACGTCTCGGTGGTCACCAACGTGAGCCCCGATCATCTCGGCCTGCAGGGGATCGACACCCTTGATGAGCTGGCCGAGGTGAAGGCGGCGGTGGTGCGCATCACGCGGCGGACCGGCTGGACGGTGCTGAACGCCCAGGATCCCCGGGCCTGGGAGATGCGGCGCGCCACCCGGGCACAGGTGTACCCGTTCAGCCTGGATCCGGACCTGCCCGCCGTCGGCGAGGCCCTGGCGCGGGGTGGTCGGGCGGCGATTCTGCGGCGCGGCTGGCTGGTGCTGGAGCGTGCCGGTCAACCTCCCGCTCGCGTCGTGCGCGCAGCGGATGTCCCGATCACCGTCGCCGGGCACGCCCGGCACAACATCGCCAACGCGCTCGCCGCGGCCGCGACGGCCGACGCGCTGGGCATCCCACTCGAGCGCATCGCGGCCGGGCTGCGCTCGTTCGGTCGTGACGACGCCAGCAACCCGGGGCGACTCAACCTGTGGGAGCGGGCCGGCGTGCTGGCGATCGTCGACTTCGCCCACAACGAGGAGGGGTTGCGCAGCCTGCTGGACGTGTGCCGCGCCCTGCTCGGCCCGGGTCCGGATCGGGGAGCGCTGCGCCTGGCGGTCGGCACGGCTGGAGATCGGACCGATGCCATCCTGCACCAGATCGGCCGGCTGGCCGGTGCCGCGGCCCGCGACCTGGTGATCTGCGAGAAGCGCCACTATCTCCGGGGCCGCGACCTGGCGGCGATGAACGAGATCCTGCGCGCCGGGGCGCGCGAGGCCGGCTACCGAGGTGAGATCGAGGCCTACCCCACCGAGCTGGCGTCCCTGGAGGCGCTGCTGTCACGCGCATCGGCGGGCGACGTGGTGGCGGTCATGACCCACGTCGAGCGCACCGAGATCGGCGATTGGCTCGCCGGCGCAGGTTTCGGGCGGGTCAGCCCGGAGCGGGTGGCCGAGCTGGTGGGGCGGGCGACTCGGGGAGCCTAGAACTCCCCGCCCATCCCGTCGGGATCGGGGTTCGGATCCGACGCAAGAGTGACCGCCGGGGTGGCCCCGGGGCCGCCATGCCGTCGTTGCTGGAGCTCCTTCCAGACGGCATTTGGGTGGTCGACACACACCACCACCAGGTCTCCCTCGCCGGCCAGGTCGAGTGCGTGGCGAGTCGCCTCCATTTCGTCGAGGACCGTCTCCACACCACTGCACCGCGCCCCGCCGGCCATCGCCTCGCGCACTCCCTGCTCGATCAGCGACGCGGCGCTGCCGCGCGGCCGGCCACGCGGATTGACATCCTCCCGCGCGACCACCAGGTCGAAGTGGCGCGCGGCCACCCGGCCGAGCTCGATGATGTCCTCGTCGCGCCGATCGCCGGCCGTGGCCATCACCCCGATCCGACGTCCGGTCACCACTGCGCGGCCGCCCGCCGGGCCCGGCGCCGCCAGCTGGTCGACGAACTCCCCGAGGGCCTCGACCGCCGGCGGGTTGTGCGCGTAGTCCACGATCACCCGGTAGCCGTCCAGCTCGAACAGGTTGAGCCTGCCCGGAGCCATGAAGTACGACGTGCTGAACGTGCGCAGCCCCTGCCGGATGTCGTGCAGGTGGGCGCCGCCGGCCCACGCCGCAGCGGCCGCGGCCAGGGCATTCGCCACGTTCATCCGAGCCCGCCCCTCGAACGTGGCGGGCAGGAGGTGGGTCCAGACCAGCGGCAGGCTCTTGCGGCCCTGGCGCAGCACGATCATCTCGCCGTTGCGCCCCGGTTCGAGGGTGACCGAACGCCGGCCGCGGGACGCCTGGCGACGCAGGATCTCGTTGTCGGGATCCATGCTGAAGTAGATCACCGAGCCGCCGCAATGCGACGCCATGGCCGCGACCCGCGGATCGTCCGCGTTGAGCACGGCGGTGCCGTCGCGTGGCACTGCTTCGACCAACACCTGCTTGACGGCCGCCAGCTGGCGCAGCGAGGTGACCCCACCCAGCCCCAGGTGGTCGCCGGTCACGTTGAGGACGACCGCCACGTCGTTACGCTGGTACCCGAGTCCCTCGCGCAGGATCCCGCCGCGGGCCACCTCGAAGACGGCGAAATCGACGGTCGGGTGCTGGAGGACGGTGGAGGCGGACTTGGGGCCGCTCATGTCCCCGCGACGCAGGAGCCGGCCATCGACGTAGATCCCATCGGTGCTGGTCATGCCGACCTTGTGACCCATCCCCTTGAGGATGTGGGCGATCATCCGCACGGTGGTGGTCTTGCCATTGCTGCCGGTGACCGCCACGATCGGGATCCGCGCCGGGGTGCCCGGCGGGAAGAGCAGGTCGATCACCGGCTTGGCCACGTACTGGGCCTCGCCCTCGGTGGGATGGGTGTGCATCCGGAAGCCCGGTGCAGCGTTGACCTCCACGATCCCACCCCCGGTTTCGGTCACCGGCACGCTGATGTCGGGGCAGATGAAGTCGATCCCGGCGATATCGAGCCCCACCACCCGGGCGGCCTGCTCGGCGATCTCCGCGTTCTCGGGATGGATCTCCTCGGTCCGGTCGATGCTGATCCCGCCGGTGCTCATGTTGCCGGTGCGCTTCAGGAACACGCGCTGCCCCGACGGGGGAGCGTCGGTCATGGCGAAGCCCTGCTCGGCCGCATACGTTTCCGACTCGGCGTCCAGGTTGATCCGGGTCAGCACCTTCTCATGCCCGATGCCGCGGCGTGGATCGGCGTTGGTGATCTCCACCAGCTCGGCCATCGTGTGGGTGCCGTCTCCATCCACGTGTGCGGGCACCCGCTGGGCCACCGCCCGCAGCTTGCCGCCGATCACTAGGCAGCGATAGTCATTGCCAACCAGGAAGCTCTCCACCACCACGCCCCCGTATCGCGATTCGGAGCGCGCCGCCGCGTACCCGGCGCGCACCGCATCGGCGTCGGCCAGGTTGAGGATCACGCCGCGGCCGTGGTTGCCGTCGAGCGGCTTCACCGCCACCGGATAGCCGATCCGCCCCGCGGCCTCGACCGCCTCGTCGGCCGAGCGAACCACGTCGGCGCGCGGGACCGGCACCCCGGTCGCCGCCAGCAGCGTGTTGGTCAGCTTCTTGTCCGATGCGATATCCACCGCCAGCGCCGCGGTCTGACTGGTCATCGTGGCCCGGATTCGCTTCTGGTGGATCCCGTGGCCGAGCTGGACCAGGCTCGCCTCGTTGAGTCGGATCCAGGGGATGTCGCGCAGTCCGGCCTCGTCGAGGATCGCCTGCGTGGACGGGCCGAACGCGGCCCGCTCGGCGAGCAGGACCAGCTTCTCGAATTCGGCGGCATGCTCGAAATCGGGGTCAGGCTCGACCAGGTGATTGACCAGGCGCACGGCCAGCCGGCCAGCCGCCAGGCCCACCGTCTCATCGGCGTATGAGAAGACGACGTGGTAGCGCCCGGGTTCGCCGGTGCCGCGCGTCTTGCCCCGGCCGACCTCGGTGCCGGCGTCGCGCTGCAACTGAAGGGCCACGTGCTCCGCCACGTGTCCGAGCCAGGTCCCCTCTCGCAGCCGGTCGGCGAACCCGCCACGCCGGCCAGTGGAGCAGGAATGGCTGCCCACGCCAGGGAGCATCGCCAGGAGCGCGTCCACGAAGCCCGGCAGCGCGTTGGTCGGGAACGCCTCCATCACCCCCAGATCGACCACCAGCTTGATGGCCGGGTCATAGCTCCAGTAGTTCGGTCCGCGGTAGACGCGGGTCTCGACGATGCGCAGGCTGGCCGCGGGGCGGGCCTCGGTCGCGGCCCCCTGAGGGGTTTTCACTCGCTCGCCTCGGCGTCGCGGCGGGCGCGCAACGCGCGTCGCTGCGAGCGTTCGACGGCGGTGTCATCGGCTCCCTCGGCCGCGATCCGCCGGATCAGGCGACGGGTGCTCTGGCTGGCTGCCGCCAAGTGGGCCAGCTCGCGCTCGCTGCCGGAGACCGGGCGGAGCGGCGCCAGCAGCCGGCGGCGCCGCATGTCGAAGCGGTAGCCGCTCGGCAGCGAGTGAAGCGTGACCCCGCTGACCATGATCGGCTTGTGGCGCTTGACCTCGTACGCGTCGGTCTGAAGGCGCGCGGGATCGAGGATCGTGACCGAGCCCTTGCCCAGCACCTCGAGCACCCCCGACGGCCCGATCAGGGCTGCGGTGTCCTCGTCGACCCCGATCCCCAGCAGCGACGGCGATTGGGCGACCAGCGCCAGCAGGCGCCCGATCCGGTTCCGCTGTTCGAAGTGCTGATCGATGATCACCCCCGAGAGCAACCCCAGGCCGGCGCTCATCTGGGTCATCCGCTGCTTGGGGGTGGTGCCGGCGGTGCCGAACGCGACCATGTGGGTCCCCAGGGCCGACGCACCGGCACTCGTGCCGGCGACGAGGGCGCCGTGCCGGTGCCGTTCGAGGATCGCGCGGCCGAGCGCTGTCCCGCCGATGACGCTCGACAGGCGCAGCTGGTTGCCCCCGGTCATGAAGATGGCGCTGGCGTCAGCCACCGCCTCGACCAGCAGCGGATCATCGGCCTCCGCGCGCGTCAGCGGGCGCAGGCCGCGGACCTGGCTGACGCCCAGCGAGCGGAAGAGGGACTCGTACAGGTCGCTCGCCTCATCGCCAAGCGAGGAGGCGGTGGAGATGACCGCCACGCGGGCGTCGGACCCTCCGGCAAGGGCTGCGAAACGCGACAGGATCTGGCGCTGGCGCAGCTTCTCCTCGGCCCCACCGATGATCAGCAGGTATCCGGGTCGGGATCCGGGAGCGCGGGGGGCGTCGACCATTCGCGGCAGCATACCGAATGGCTGACGGTAGACTCCGTCCGATGGCGACCGCCCAGCCGGCCAGCGCCCGGAGCGAGCTCCGCGACTTCTACGCGGTGCTCGGCGCGGACCCGTCCGCCAGTGCCGTCGAGCTTCGCGTCGCGTTTCGCGAGGCGGTGATGCGACACCACCTCGATCGCCGCCCCGCGGATGCGATGTCCACCCGCCGCACGGCGCTGCTGAATCGAGCGTGGACCGAGCTGCGCGATCCGCTGCGCCGCCTCCACTACGATCGGGCGCTGGAACGGGGGAGCGCCGAGACGGTTGCCTGGCCGCTGACCGTCGACGAGTCGCTGGGCGGGACTCGGCCGCGTGTCCGCCGCGCCCCCACCGAACCCAGTCGCTGGCACGACCCGTCGACCCACACGGTGCGCGGGTTCCGGGTGCCGACCGAGGTGTTCCGCGCCGGCCCGACCGCGCAGGCGGCCTACATCACCCGAACCTACATCGATGGCGAGGACTGGCGCACCCACCGCGAGCGGTATTGGCTCCGCGAGGCAGCGTCGCTCTACCGCGAGCGCGGCCGGATCGATGACTGGCTCGGCGCCGTCGAGCGGCTGGTGGAGCTGGACGCCTCGCACCAGACCCTGGTCGATGCCGACCTGCGCGAAGCCTACCTGGCGGCCGGGGAGTACCTGCGTGGGGTTGGCTTCCTGCGCGCCATCGAGGCGCGGACCCCCGTCGGCAGCGCCGAGCATCGCTGGCTTGCTCGCGAGCTGCGCGCCCTGCTCGGCGCCTTCCGGGATGCCAGGGTCCGGCGCGGCCAA
>Ga0209341_10004502_pt1 | contig 12815 bp, 11 predicted proteins | sample RifCSP13_2_FD_184020 | JGI IMG/M metagenome (GOLD analysis project Ga0209341, IMG submission 184020) | Soil microbial communities from Rifle, Colorado - Rifle CSP2_sed 13_2 (SPAdes) (version 2) | ecosystem: Environmental > Terrestrial > Deep subsurface > Rock core/Sediment | place: Rifle...
TGCTGTCGACGATCGACCCGAGCCCGAGCAGCTCCTCGCCCTTGTGGGCGGAGACGCGGTGCGTGAGGCCGTCCGCGAGCGACCCCGTGCTCGTCGGGCGACACCTCGAGTGGATCGCCGACCTCGTGGTAAACATCGGAAAACGCGTCGTGCACACCGTCACGGGAGGACGGCTCCCGAGGGTGCGCGCCGCGGACCGAGCCCCGGCCCACGGTCGGGGAAGATGCCATAAAGGGGAAGTCCTCTCCCAAGGGCCTGTGTTGCGTGGACGAAGCGAGGAGGAGGGACGGTCCGTCGAGGACGTCGACGATGCGCGGGCGCTCGCGAAGGACATCAGAGAGCGGGCCTCCCGCCTGCGGGTGACGCCCGGCCTCCTCGACGGGACGCTGGAGGAGCTGCGAGGGTCCCTGGACCGCGTCCTGCGCGAGTATGAGAAGATGAGCCGACGGCGCCTCGGTCCCTTCCAGCGGGAGCTCGAGGCGATCGCCAAACGCGCGCAGGAGCTCAAGGAATCCGGTCGCCTCTCGCCGAGGCACCTGCGCCTCCTCAGCCAGGGCCTCCAGCACGCGCATCGGATTCACTTCTGGAACGCCAAGCGCGTGATCGCCAAGATCGACAAGATCCTCGGCCCGACGCGGGAGTGGCAGCGGGACGTGGACGCATACCGCGCGTTCCAGCGGAAGGCCGCGCAACGGGTCCGGGACACGGAGGACGCCCTCGCGAAGCTCCACGCCGTGCCGAAACCCTCCGCCGCGAAGGACGATGTGGGCCGGCTCCGGGCGGTGATTGAGGCGGCGAACCGCGCCGCGGACGAGGCGTGGGTCGCGATCGTCCATCGACCGAGCGCGGAGGCAATCACGGACCTCGTCGCTCACCCGGACGTCGAGGGACTCGGCCTCCTGGCGGTGCAGGAGTTCGCGGCGCTCCGGGAGCTGAGCGACCTCTTCGAGACGGACGAGGCGCTCCGGCAATCGATCGGCCTGCAGCCCCTCTCGGATCTGGTCCTGACGTCGGAGTACTCCGCCGCGAAGTGGGACCGCGTCTACCAGCAAGCGGCGGCTACCCGGCGGACCCTCCAGAACCTCTTCCACCAGCTCCGCCCCGTCGTTGGCGGGAAGTACGGGACGGCGTTCACGGTCGACGCGCCCGTCGCGGTGATTGAGCGACGGTTGGGCGCGTGGCGGAACTTCCCCGGCGCGGAATCGAAGGCGGCGTGGTCGGACCTGGTCGATGTGCGCGCCTCCGGCAAGATTCCCGCGATCCAGGAGAGCGCGAGGATCTACGAGCGGCACGGGGACCTCGCGGTCCGCGCGTGGGACGGCAGCCTCGCGGACGATATCGCCGCGCAGGAGAAGGAGCTCTTGGCGGCGAAGAAGGTCCTCGATCGGCTCCCCTCGCCGGACACCCTCGCGTGATCAGAACGCGGGCCGGAACTTGTACCCGTAATGGATGATCCCGGCCTCGCCCTCTTCCCCGAGCTTCCGGAAGGCGGACTCCACGGGCATCCCGATCTTCACCTCGGCGGGGTCCACGTCGATCACCTGCGACGTCACCCGGAGGCCCTCGTCGAGCTCCACGATCGCGAGCACGTACGGCTTCATCATGTCGAAGGCCTTCGGCGCGTCGTGGACGATCGTGAAGGTGACGACCTTCCCGCGGCCGCCGAGCTTCAGGCGCTCCATCTTCCCGACGCTCCGCCGGCCGCACCGCGGACAGACCGCGCGCGGGGGGAAGTCGAGGGCGCCGCAGCTCCCGCACTTGCTTCCGATGAAGTTGTACCGGGAGGAGATCTCCCGCCAGAAGCGTGGGATCGCCATCTCAGTCCCCCCTCGCGTAGAGGTGCACGACGGCCGTCCCCCCGGTCCCGCCGAGCGTGTGCGTGAGCCCGAGCTCGGCGCCGGAGACCTGCCGCTTCCCGGCTTCGCCGCGGAGCTGTCGGACAATCTCGACGGCCTGCGCGACGCCGGTCGCTCCCACGGGGTACCCGCGCGCCTTCAGCCCGCCCGAGGTGTTCACGCTGATGCGGGCGTTCAGGGCGGTCTCCCCGTCCTCCGTCGCGAACCCGCCCTTCCCCTTGGGCACGAACCGGAGGTCTTCGATCGCCATGATCTCCGAGATCGTGAAGTTGTCGTGGACCTCGGCGACCTTCACGTCGTGCGGCGTCTTCCTGGCCGCGTGAAGCGCGCGCTTGCCCGCGATGACCGTCGCGTCGATCGTGGTGAGGTCCCGTCGGTCGTGGACCGCGATGAAGTCGCTCGCGTGCCCCGTGCCGACCAGATCAATCGGCGTGTCCGTGAACTTGCGGGCTTTCTCCTTCGCGCACAGCACAAGGGCAGCGGCTCCGTCGCTCAACGGCGCGCAGTCGAAGAGGCCGAGCGGCTCCGCGACCCTCGGAGCCTGCAGGACCATGTCCGCAGTGATCTCCTTCTGGAACTGGGCGCTCGGGTTCATCGCTCCGTGGCGGTGGTTCTTGACCGCGACCGCCGCGAGCTGCTCGCGCGTTGTGCCGTGCTCGAACATGTGGCGTCGCGCCATCATCGCGTGCAGGCCCGCGAACGTCGCCCCGAAGACGGACTCCCACTCCTGGTCCGTGGTGCTCGACAGGATCTGCATCGCCTCGACGTCGCCCACGTCCGTCATCTTCTCCGCGCCCCCGACGACGACGATGTCGTAGACCCCGGACGCGATCGACATCGCGGCCTGGTGGATCGCGATCGCGCCGCATGCCCCCCCGCCCTCGACGCGGACCGTCGGGAGGTGCTGGTCCGCGAGGCCCGCGTAGTCGGCGACGAGCGCCGCGACATGCTCCTGGTCGATGAACTTCCCGGCGCTCATGTTCCCCACGTAGAGGGCGTCCACGTTCTCCGCGGCGATCTTGGCGTCCTGGATCGCCTTCAGCCCCGCCTCGATCCCGAGGTCGCGGAACGACTTGTCCCACAGCTCGCCGAACTGGGTCTCCCCGACGCCGATCACGCTCACGCCGCGCATCTCACCCCTCCCGCATCCGGATCTTCTTCCGGAACTTTGCGTAGATCGCGTAGTCGATGAACTTCACGTCCTCGACCATCTGTCGCATCGTGCGGCCCGCCTTTCGGTCGAGCGCGTCGATCCCGTCCGTGACCGTGATGTCGAACCCGTCGCTCCCCGCCCCGGAGCCGTACCCCACGGCGAAGATCCGTTGCCCCGCCTTCGCGATGTCGAGGATCGCGCACAGCCCGACCATGATCGCGCCGCTGTACGTGTTCCCGATCTCCCGCACGAGGAGGCCCGTGTCCATCTGCTTGTCGTTGAACCCGAGCTGCTTCCCCGCGCGGACGGGGAACTTCCCATTCGGCTGGTGGAACACCGCGAAGTCGTAGTCGTCCGGACGCGTCCCCGCACGCTTGAAGAGGAGGTTCGCGCAGCTCAGGACGTGTTTGAAGTACGCCGGCTCGCCGGTGAACCGCCCGCCGTGGGACGGGTACGCCTGCCCCTCGCGCCGCCAGAAGTCCGGCGTGTCCGTCGTGTACGAGACCGTGTGGTTGATCGACGCGATCATCGGGTCCTTGCCGATCACGAACGCCGCCGCGCCTGCGGAGGCGCTGTACTCGAGCGCGTCGCCCGGCGCGCTCTGCGACGTGTCCGCGCCGACGGCCATCCCGTACCGATACATGTCGGAGAGCGTGAGGCCCATCGTCGTCTGGATCGCCGCCGTGCCCGCCTTGCACGCGAATTCGTAGTCCGCGGCGGTCAAGATGGGCGCGGCCTCGATCGCCTCCGCGACGATCGTCGCGGTCGGCTTCACCGCGTAGGGATGGCTCTCGCTGCCCACGTAGATCGCGCCGATGTCCTTCGGGTCGATCCCTGGGGCCTTCCGCAGCGCGTTCCGCGCGGCCTCGACGGACATCGTGATGACGTCCTCGTCGGGGCCGGGGACGCTCTTCGCGCGGATGTTCAGCCCCTTCCCCATCGCCTCGCCGTCCACGCCCCAGACCGCGCCGATGTCCTTCGGGGCGATCCGGTACCGGGGCACGTACCCTCCGTAGCTCACGATTCCTGCGCTCATGGCAACTTCTCCAACCGTTGGATCAGCATCTCCGTGTCGAGCTCCGTGCGCGCGAGGATCACGTTGTCGAGCTCCGCGAGCTTCACCGCGAGCTCATCGACTTGGTGCGGGCGCACGTACACGACCATCGCCGGCTTCAGCGGATGCGTGCGGATCACGATCATCGGGGACCGTCCGTACTTCACTCCCGTGAAGATGAGCGCGCGCTCCGTCGTGTACCCGAAGATCTGGAGGTAGTCCCGCCCGAGGCCCGTGATCGCCTTCACGCTATCGATGACCGTGTACCCGCGGATCTCGCGGTCGACGGGGAGGCGCTTCGTGAGCATCTTCCCGCCGATCGCCGCGAGGAACTGCCTCGCCGGCATGCCGCCCGCGAACTCCGCGATCGAAGGGATCGCCTCGTTGGCGCTCGTGCTCCACCGGGAGGCAAACCGGCTCCCGTGCCGCGCGTCGATGTCGAGGAGGGCCTCCACGACCCTCTTGACCGTGTTCACGCCCGGGGAGCGCCGCCGACCGGACTCGTAGTCCGAGACCACGGACGGGGTCACGCCCATCTGGCGGCTCAGCTCCTTCACGGTGACCTGCATCTCCTCCCGCCACTTCCGCAGCGTCCGCCCCGGGTCGTCGGAGAGGGCGATTTCGCCAGCGATTTTCTCCATGAGGGCGCGCTGCACGGCGCGCGGAGACCCGTGCCCCTATATAATGCCTCCGAGCGCCGAATCCTCTTACGGCGCGCGCCGAAGCTGGTCGATGACAAGAGTCATACGGGCGCGGGCATTTCCTGCTCGAGGTGGAATCGTGGTGCAGAAGGTCATCGACGTGGTCGGGGTTTCCCCGAAGAGCTTCGCGGGAGCGGCGGAGAACGCAGTGAAGGCGGCCTCGGAGACGGTCCGCGGCATGAAGTGGGCGCGCGTGTCGGAGTTCGAAATCGAGCTCGACGGCGCGAAGGTGACGAACTACCGCGCGACGCTCCGGATCTACTTCGACATCCAGCGGTGAACGCGCGTCACGGGCGGAGAAACTCGGACGCCTGGCGGCGCGCCACCGCCACGATGTCCTTGGCGAGCTCTTGGAACATCACATCGACGTTCTCGCCGGTCTTCGCGCTCGTCTGGCACCACCGCGCGCCGATCTCCTCCGCGTACTGGCCGACGCGATACTCGTCGTACAGGACGAGCGCCTCGTCCTTCAGGTCCGTCTTGTTCACCGCCAGAGCGATCGGGACGTCCCCCGCGATCCGCTGCACCCGCTGGATCCAATCCGGAAGGCGCTCGAACGTCGAGAACCGGGTCAGGTCGCACACCGCGACGATCCCCTGCGCGTTGTAGAAGTACCCTTCCTCGACCGCCGCGAGGAGGGTCGTCTCCCCCATGATGTCCCAGACCATCATCTTCACGGCCGTGTCGCCCGCGTCCTCGGGAACGACGATGTCCTTCGCCATGACCCGGGCGCCGAGCGTCGCCGTGTACTTGTCTTCGAACGTGTTGTGGACGTACCGCCGCACGAGCGAGGACTTGCCGACGGCCGCCTCGCCGACCATGCACACCTTGGCCTTCATGCGCTCCTGCGGCAACACCAACGACCCCAGGACCCGATTCGCGCCTTAAAGGTGCCCGCGTCGTTATCACGGCGGGATGTGACCGACTACAGCGCGGTCCGCCCGGCGGCTTGCAGGACGGCGAGCGCGTCCGCAGTGACCCACGCGTTCCGGCGCCTCGCGCTTGTTCCGCCCCAGTCCACCCAGTCCGAGCCCGAGGCGAATGTCTTCCGGCTCCCCTTGTAGTACCGCGCCTCCGTGGGCCATCCCCCATCGGACAATCGCTTGGACTCGAGGAGGTCGAGGGCCTCCGCGCACCGGGGATCTCCGATGCTCCCGACGCGCACCATCGCCTTCAGACCCCCGAGGATGTCGTAGTGCCAATACAGCGGATAGTGGAGCCGGACGACGTCGGGGTGGATGATGCGCCCGTTCGAGATCCGACGGAACAGGCGACGGGAGAGGAAGACCTCACTCGCTCGCCGGGCGGCCTCGCGGGCCGGAGCGGAGCCGAACGCCGCAAGACCGACCATGGGAAGCCACGTCTCCGTGAAGGACGACACGTGCGCCTCCGGCTTGCGGTCGCAGTTCCACCCGCCGTCCGGCCACTGCCAGTGCAGGAGCCGTTCGACGAATCCCTCCTCGCGACCGTCGCCGAGCCCGAGAGTCGCGATCGAGTACAGCGCGTTCCCCTGTTGCGACGCGCATCGGCGGTACCGCCCGCGGACGAGGGGCACGCCGTGCCCGCGGTACGTGGCCGCCTCCGTGTTCGCCGTGAATTCGCGGTAGTAGTGCGACGTCAACCAGAACTCGATCAACCGGTCCCGGATCGGGCGGAGGCTCGCGTCCCCCCTCGGGTAGCCGATGTCGGCAAGGCTGGCCAGGACCCAGTGGAGGCCCTGCCACTTGTAGTAGACGGATCGCGCGGTCCCCGGCGCGCCGAGGCGGTCGCGACGTGAGAGGAGGGCCCGCACGCGCGGGGAGCGACGAATCTCCTCCTCGAGCGCGCGGATCCGCCGGGAGTCGCGATCCTCGCCCAAGACGTGGACGCGAACCTTCCAGCGGACCGACGGTTCCTGCGACCGGAGGAGCTCCTTGACGAGTGCCGCGTCGAGCATGGACCGATGCCCCGGGAGTGGGTCCGTCCGGATTTGAACCGGAGTCTAGAGGTCCCGAACCTCCAAGGATAGACCAAACTACCCCACGGACCCGCGCCTCTCATGGATGAGGGGCGCGCTTTAAAAGCCATTGGGCTCCTAGGACTTCGCAGGGACCGGGAGACGCAGAGATAAGTCGGCGGGCGTGTTCCCGGCGGCTGTGGCCGTCGCCCGTTCCCGGTGGAATCCCTCCCTCTGGGCGGGGGGCCTCCCGAACGGCCTCGGCGAGGTGAAGCCGAATCACTACTGGGAGATCCTCCGCACCGCTTGGGAGAACAAAGGGGCGGCGCGGTTCGCGTGGCGGATCCTCGCGGACGGGGTGTGCGACGGCTGCGCGCTCGGGACGACGGGGCTCCGGGACTTCACGATGCCCGGCGTCCACCTGTGCACCGTGCGTCTGAACCTCCTCAGCCTGAACACGATGGGGCCGCTCGACGTGCGCCTCCTCGCAGACGTGGAGCCGCTCCGCGGCCAACGCTCGCGGGACCTCCGCAACCTCGGCCGCCTTCCCTTTCCCATGATCCGCCGCCGCGGAGAAAGGGGATTCCAGCGTGTGACGTGGGACGAGGCGCTGGACGCGGTCGCCGCCAAGGTGCGCGCCACCACGCCCGATCGAATTGCGTTCTACATCACGTCGCGCGGCGTGACGAACGAGACGTACTACGTCGCGCAGAAGGTCGCGCGGTTCCTCGGGACGAACCACGTGGACAATTCCTCCCGGATCTGCCACGCGCCGAGCACCGTCGGGCTCGCGCAGACGATCGGCGTCGGGGCGAGCACCTGCTCGTACGCGGACTGGATCGGCTCCGACCTGATCGTCTTCTTCGGCGCGGACGTCCCGAACAACCAGCCCGTGACGACGAAGTACCTGTACTACGCGCGGCGGGCGGGCACGAAGGTCCTCGTCGTGAACCCGTTCCGCGAGCCCGGCCTCGAGCGGTACTGGGTGCCGAGCGTCCTCGAGTCCGCGCTGTTCGGCACGAAGATCGCCGAGCGCTTCTACCTCGTCCATACCGGCGGGGACATCGCGTTCATCAACGGGGTCCTGAAGCACCTCGTGGAGCGGAAGTGGGTCGCGGATGCCTTCATCCAGGCGCACACGCTCGGCTTCGACGCACTCCGAGAATCGCTGGCGGCGCAACCGTGGGAGGCTCTGGAGGCGTACTCCGGCCTCTCCCGCGACGAGATGCTCGACTTCGCGAAGCGGCTCGCGGACGCCCGGTCCGCCGTGTTCGTGTGGTCCATGGGGATCACGCAGCACCGGTTCGGCGTGGACAACGTGAAGGCGATCGTGAACCTCGCCCTCGCGCGCGGCTTCGTTGGCCGCGAAAAGTGCGGGCTGATGCCGATCCGCGGCCATAGCGGCGTGCAGGGCGGCGCGGAGGTCGGGTGCGTCCCGGACAAGTTCCCCGGGGGTTTGGCGGTGACGGAGGAGAACGCCGCCAAACTCGAGCGCGCCTGGCGGTTCCGGCCGCCGACGACGAAGGGCATGAACGCGGTCGAGGTGATCCAAGCGGCGCACGACGGGCGGCTCGACGTCCTCTACGCGCTCGGCGGCAACTTCCTGGAGACGCTGCCGGAGCCCGAGTACGTGCGCGAGGCGCTCGAGCGCGTCCCCGTGCGCGTGCACCAGGACCTCGTCGTCACCCGGCAGATGCTCGTCGATCCCGCGGATACCGTCGTCCTCCTCCCCGCCGCCACGCGCTACGAGCAGCGCGGCGGGGGAACGGAGACGTCGACGGAACGCCGAATCTATTTCAGCCCGGAGATTCCGGGGCGACGCATCGGCGAGGCCCGCACGGAGTGGGAGATCCTGTCGGAGGTGGCGGTGCGGACGAGGCCCGATCGCGCGGAGCTCATTCGGTTCGATGACGCCGCCAAGATCCGCGAGGAGATCGCTGCGACCGTCCCGTCCTACGCGGGGATCCAGCACCTGCGGGCGAAGGGCGACGCGATCCAATGGGGCGGGCCTCGGCTCTGCGAGGGGGGCGTCTTCCCCACGCACGATGGCCGCGCGCGGTTCACGCCCCTGCGACCGCCGGAGCTCGACGTCCCCCCGGGCTGGTTCTACCTGAGCACGCGGCGCGGGAAACAGTTCAACAGCATGGTCCATCGGGAGAGGGATCCGCTCCTCGGCGCGAGGCGGGAGGACGTCCTGATGAGCGCCACCGACGCGGAGGCTCTGGGGTTGCGGGACGGGGACCCCGTGACCGTCCGGAACGAGGTCGGCGCCTTCCGCGGCCGCTGCAAGGTCGCACGGATCAAGCCCCGGAACGTGCAGATGTACTGGCCGGAGGCGAACGCCGTGGTGCGGCGCGGCGTGGTGGACCCGCAGTGCGGGATGCCGGACTACAACGCGCTCGTGCGAATCGTCGCGGGGGGATCATGAAGTCCCCGTTCACGAGGACCGCGCGAATCCGACGCGTCCGTGGCGAGGGCTCCGACGAAGGTGAGGACGCCCTGGCGGTGGAGGAGCCGCTCGAGATCCGCGTCGCCGAGGGAGGCGGCCGCGAGACGACGTTGGCGGTGACGATGCGCACCCCCGGACACGACTTCGAGCTCGCCGCCGGATTCCTCTTCTCGGAGGGAATCCTCCGGTCGCCCGACGACCTACAGCGAATCGAGTACGCAACGCCGCGCAGCGCCGAGGAGCAGGGGAACGTGGTCCGCGCGGTGCTCCGACGCGGGCTCGCCGCGGACCTCACGAGGGCGGTTCGCGCGACGTACACATCGTCCGCGTGCGGCGTGTGCGGGAAGACGTCCCTCGAAGCGATCTGGGCACGCAAGCCCGGGCCGTTGCCAGCGGACACCCCGCAGGTCCCTCGAACGGTGTTGGCCGCGATGCCTCCGGCGCTCGCGAAGGCGCAGGCCGTGTTCGAGGAAACTGGAGGCTTGCACGCGGCGGCAATCTTCCGGAAAGATGGGACGATCACGACGCTCCGCGAGGACGTCGGTCGCCACAATGCGGTCGACAAGGTGGTCGGGGAGCGGTTCCTCGCCGCAGGGACGTCGCTCGAGGACCACGCGCTGCTCGTGAGCGGCCGCGCGAGTTTCGAGATCGTGCAGAAGGCTGTGGTCGCGGGGATTCCGTTCGTCGCCGCGATTGGCGCGCCGTCGAGCCTAGCGGTAGACGTTGCACGGGAGTTCGGGATGACGCTCGTCGGCTTCCTGCGCGGAGACGCGTTCAACGTCTACGCGGGCTCGCACCGGATCGCGTGAGGCGTCGGAGCGCGGTGAGGTCCGCCGCGGTGTTCAGGTTCCGGAAGGACTGGAGCCCGGGGTCGACCGCGCGCAACTCGGACGTGGGGACGAACCGCACGCGACGAAGCCGGCGGATCATTTCGACGTTCGACCGTTCCCCCGCCGCCAACGACGCGAGGACGGCGCCGAGGAGTGCGGACCGGCGGTAGACCGCCGCGAGCGGCTCCAGGTCCCCGTTCGGCCACCGTGGCACCGCGGCGTCCGCGCCGCGCGCCCGGACGAAGAGACGCCGAATCACTGCGGCGCTCACGAACGGGAGGTCGCACGCGAGGACCGCCACGTACGCCGCGCGGGACGCACACGCGCCCGCCTCCAGTCCCGCGAGCGGCGCCTGGACCCGGCGCCGGTCCCGCACGACCCGAACGCCCGGCGGCAGGACCTGCTGGATCCGCTCCACCAACGCACCGCGGCTCGCGACGATCACGTCGTCCGTCACCGCCAACGCCGCGGTCACGACCCTTCGGACGAGCGGCTCGCCTCCGACCGTGAGGAGAGCCTTCGGGCGGCCCATCCTCCGCGACGGGCCACCCGCCAGGACCACGGCGGCTCGCATCCTAGGCCCCAACGGCGCGACCCTCATGAAGGTCGCGGCGGAGCCTTGGGGGGGACTTGCGTCTGACGCAACCCGTAAGGGGCTTTGACCCCCGCCCCCATGACCACTTGAGGGTTGGCGGAAAGGAAGGACCATGGTGTCGATAGCCGCAGCGGCCGGCGTCGGCGCGCTCGTCGGGGCCCTCGGCCTCGGGGTGGCGACGCTGGCGACCGGCGCCGGAGACATCACGGGGCTCGGCGTGGCGCCGTCACACATCCCGCCAATGCCCTCACGGGCGGCGTGGCGGGTGGCGGCATCAGTGCCATCGTCGGGGCCGCGGCGAAGGGCGCCGCGGCGACCGCCTGGGTCCCCCGTTCGGAGCGGTCTCCCGCTCCTTTCCCACATCTTGGCGGCGGCGATGCGCGCAATGCATCGGGTCCTCGCGCCCCATACGTCGCACCGTGAACTTGGCGAACGTCTCCATATGAGAATCGAGTGCGGAACGTATTAATAACGGCCCTCCCCGTGCCCGGCCCCGTGGTCCGCGTCGACGTCATCGCGTACTCGCCGACGGAGTTCCTCGAGGAGACGGACGTCACGATCGGGCGGGGCCGGGAGCTTGTCGAGAAGTTCGCGGTGACCTGGATCAACATCGTCGACCCGGACACCCGGACGCTCCAGGAACTGGAGACGCTGTTCGGTCTTCACACGCTTCCCCTCGAGGATTCCATCAGGCCGGACACGCCCCCGAAGGTCGAGACGTACGGGGACGTGCTGTTCGCCGTCACGCGGACGATCATCTGGGGCGAGCAGATCGAGACGGACCAGCTCAGCGTCTTCCTCGCGAAGAAGTACCTGATCACGATCCACGACAAGATCTACCCGCAGCTCGAGGACGTCCGCGTGCGAATCCGGCGCCGCGCGCCGCGGATCCTGAAGGCAGGTCCGGACTACCTGTGCTACACGATCCTCGACGTCCTCGTCGACTCGTACTTCCCGCACCTCGACCGCCTCGAGGACATCATCCAAGAGATCGAGCGGGAGCTGATCGACGAGCCCAGGAAGGTGAACATCGAGAAGATCCACGCGATCCGGACGGACCTCCTCCTGCTCCGCAACGCGCTCCGCCCGCAGCGCGACGCGTTCACGACGATCACGCGGCTCGAGCTGCCGTACTTCAAGAAAGAGACACGGAACTACCTGCGGGACGTCTACGACCACATGATCCGGACGCTCGACACGCTCGACACGTACCGTGAGATCGTGACGAGCCTGATGGAAGTCCAGACGACCCTCGTCTCGAACCAGATCAACCAAGTCATCAAGGTCCTCACCGTGATCTTCACGGTCACCCTGCCGCTCACGATCATCACGAGCGCGTACGGGATGAACGTCTCGTTCCCGGGATTCGGGACCGAGATCGGGTTCTTCCTGGCGATCGTCCTCATGGCGGGGACGACCGCGGCGATGGTCTGGTACATGCGGAAGCGATTCTGGATTTGAGCCGCTCCGCTAGACCGACGATAGAAAGAATCGGTGGAGGGTCCGACGCTCGACTGGAATCGCAGCTTCCCTGCCTTTTCAAGGTAGACCCGCTTCATGGCCTCCCGTTTCGGGAGGCGCAGATCCGCCTCGTTCCCAAAAAGGGAACTTAGGAGGTGATCCATCTGCAGGTTCCCCTACAGATACCTTGTTACGACTTAGCCCTCCTTGCTGAACCTCAGTTCGAGCGCGACAAGTATCGCACCCTCACTGAAGCCCAACTCGGGTGGCTTGACGGGCGGTGTGTGCAAGGAGCAGGGGCATATTCACCGCGTGATGTTGACACGCGATTACTACGGAATCCATCTTCGTGAGGGCGGGTTACAGCCCTCAGTCTGAACTGCGAACGGGTTTCGGGATTGCCTCCCCCTTTCGGGGTCGGAGCCCATTGTCCCGTCCTTTGTAGCGCGCGTGTTGCCCGGGGGATTCGGGGCATACGGACCTACCGTTGACCTCTCCTTCCTCTGGTTTAGCACCAGCGGTCCCCGTAGTGTGCCGCCTTCCCGGAGGAAGACGTCGCAACAACGGGTGAGGGTCTCGTTCGTTATCTGACTTGACAGAACGCCCTACGGTACGAACTGACGACGGCCATGCACCACCTCTCCCAAGATCAGGCAAAGTCATCAGCCTGGCCTTCATGCAAGGGTCGCCCCCGGTGAGTTTTCCGGCGTTGAATCCAATTGAACCGCACGCTCCTCCCGTTGCGGTGCTCCCCCGCCAATCCCTTTAAGTTTCAGTCTT
>Ga0209341_10004503_pt1 | contig 12815 bp, 10 predicted proteins | sample RifCSP13_2_FD_184020 | JGI IMG/M metagenome (GOLD analysis project Ga0209341, IMG submission 184020) | Soil microbial communities from Rifle, Colorado - Rifle CSP2_sed 13_2 (SPAdes) (version 2) | ecosystem: Environmental > Terrestrial > Deep subsurface > Rock core/Sediment | place: Rifle...
TATCGCGCAAGGCGCGGGCGCGGCAGTCATTTCCCGGTTATCCCGGCGCGCGGCTCCCTTTATTAGTTGTTATTAGTTATTAATGAGTAGGTAAATAATAATGATTAAAGCAAAGCGAGATGAGATCCTCGGGCCACTTTCCGCAGTCGGCGGCATCATCGAGCGCCGCCACACGCTGCCGATTCTGTCCAACGTCCTGATCGACAGCACAACGGATTCCCTCTCGTTTCTTGCCACCGATATCGAGATCCAGATCACCGCGCGCAGCGCGCTTCATGGCAGCGGCGAGCCGCGCGCCCTGACCGTCGGTGCGCGCAAACTGCTCGATATCCTGCGCGCGCTGCCCGACGGCGTGGAAGTCAGCCTGCTGCCACAGGATAAGCGGCTGGTGGTCAAGGCTGGCAAGAGCCGCTTCACGCTGCAGACCCTGCCGGCGGAGGATTTTCCGCGCCTGGCGAAGCCCGCCGGGGAGGCCGCGAAGTTCGCGCTCAGCCAGAAGGCGTTCCGACGACTCCTCGGCCTGGTGCAGTATGCGATGGCCCAGCAGGACATCCGCTACTACCTCAATGGCCTGCTGGTGGTGACCGAAGGTAATCAACTCAAGCTGGTGGCGACCGACGGCCACCGCCTGGCATTCGCTTCCTTGGAGATCGACGGCAAGCTGCCGCGGCAGGAGGTCATCGTGCCGAGAAAAACGGTGCTTGAACTCGCCAAGCTCCTCGGCGATACCGACGATGAGGTAAAGATCGAGATCTCCTCCACGCAGGCTTCGTTCAGCTTCGGTTCGATAGAACTGGTCTCGAAGCTCATCGACGGCAAGTTTCCCGACTACACCCGGGTGATCCCGACCGGGCACAAGAACCGCCTGCAGGTGCAGCGCGAGCCCTTGCGCCAGGCCCTGCAGCGGGCGGCAATCCTGTCGAACGAGAAATTTCGCGGAGTGCGTTGGGTGCTGACCGAAGGCAACCTGAAGATCGTGTCGTCCAACGCGGAGCAGGAGGAAGCCCAGGAGGAAGTCGAAGTGAAATACTCCGGCGACGCGCTCGACATCGGCTTCAACGTCAACTACCTGCTCGATGTGCTGAACAACGTCGGTGGCGCGCAGGTCGAATGCGCCTTCGGCGATTCGGCATCGAGCGCCTTGATCAGCTACGAGTCCGAGAAGGACTTCAAATACGTCGTCATGCCGATGAGGATTTGAGGTGGGAGAGCCCGAAAGACAGCTTCCCGACGCCAAGGACTATGGCTCTGATGCCATCAAGGTCCTGAAGGGCCTCGATGCGGTGCGTAAGCGCCCCGGGATGTACATCGGTGACACCTCCGACGGCACCGGTCTGCACCACATGGTGTTCGAAGTCGTGGACAACTCAGTCGACGAGGCTCTGGCCGGGTACTGCGACGAGATCGTGCTCAGGATCCATACCGACAACTCGATCTCGGTGATCGACAATGGACGGGGCATCCCGACCGGCATCAAGGAGGATGACGGGCTCAAGCGCTCGGCCGCGGAGATCGTCATGACCGAGCTGCACGCCGGCGGCAAGTTCGACTCCAACTCCTACAAGGTGTCCGGCGGGCTGCACGGCGTCGGGGTGTCGGTGGTGAACGCGCTCTCGGAGTGGCTCAGGCTGACGATCTGGCGCGACGGCCAGGTGCACCAGATGGAGTTCCGCAACGGCGTTGCGATCGGGCCGCTGAAGGCGGCTGGCGCGACCGAGCGGCGCGGCACCGAAGTGCACTTCCTCGCATCGAAGGAAGTTTTCGGCAACGTCGATTATCACTACGACATCCTGGCGCGCCGCCTGCGCGAGCTTTCCTTCCTCAACAACGGCGTCAAGGTCATTCTGATCGACCAGCGCACCGGCAAGGAGGAGAACTTCGCCTTCTCAGGCGGCGTGAAGGGGTTCGTGGAGTACATGAATCGCGCGAAGAACGTGCTGCATCCGAATGTGTTCCTCGGCAACGGTGAGAAGGACGGCATCAGCGTCGAGGTGTCGATGCAGTGGAACGACTCCTACCAGGAGAGCGTTCTATGCTTCACCAACAACATCCCGCAGAAGGACGGCGGCACGCACCTCACGGGCTTGCGCGCGGCGATGACGCGGGTGCTGAACAAGTACATCGAGGAAATCGATCTCGCCAAGAAGGCCAAGGTCGAAACCACCGGCGATGACATGCGCGAGGGCCTTGCCTGCGTACTGTCGGTGAAGGTGCCGGAGCCGAAGTTTTCCTCGCAGACCAAGGAAAAACTGGTTTCCTCTGAGGTGCGCCCGGTGGTCGAGGAAATCGTCGCCGAGCGGCTGCGTGAATACCTCGCCGAGCGCCCGGCGGACGCGCGCCTGATCACCGCCAAGATAGTGGATGCGGCGCGGGCACGCGAAGCCGCGCGCAAGGCGCGCGAGATGACGCGCAGAAAGGGCGTGTTGGACGGAATGGGCCTGCCCGGCAAGCTCGCCGACTGCCAGGAGCGCGACCCGGCGAAATGCGAGCTGTATCTCGTCGAAGGCGATTCCGCGGGCGGCTCCGCCAAGCAGGGCCGCGACCGGAAATTCCAGGCGATCCTGCCGCTCAAGGGCAAGATTCTCAATGTCGAGCGCGCGCGCTTCGACAAGCTATTGTCGTCGACGGAGATCGCGACGCTGATCACGGCGCTGGGCTGCGGCATTGGCAAGGAGGAGTACAACGCCGACAAGCTGCGCTACCACCGCATCATCATCATGACCGACGCCGACGTCGACGGCTCGCACATCCGCACGCTGCTCCTGACCTTTTTCTACCGCCAGATGCCAGAGCTGGTCGAGCGCGGTTATATCTACATCGCGCAGCCGCCGCTCTTCAAGGCGAAGCTCGGCAAGGAAGAGCGCTATCTCAAGGACGAGCATGAGCTCAACGCCTTCATGCTGCGACAGGCGCTGGTGGAAGCGGTGCTCCACCCGGGGTCAGGGCGTGAGCCGCTGGTGGGCGAAGTGCTAGCGGAACTCGCCAAGTCCTATCTGCTCGCCGAAGCGGTGATCGACCGCGTATCGCGGCTGATCGACCAGGAGGCGCTGCAGGCGATCCTGCGAGGGGTGGAGGTGGACCTGACGCGGCGCGATACCGCCGAAGCTTCGGCAGAAGCGCTGGAGACGGCGATCGGCGGAAACGGCATCGCCGTCGCGCCGCATTTTGACCAGAAGACCGAGCGCTACCAGGTAAAGATCGAGCGCACGCGGCACGGCAACGTGCGCATGAGCACCATCGACACCGAGTTCGTGCATTCCGGTGATTACCGCCAGATCCGGCAGACCGCGGCGATGCTGCGCGGCCTGATTGGCGAAGGCGCCTATGTGCAGCGCGGCGAGAAGAAGCAGCCGGTGCGTGATTTTTCCGAGGCGATGAAATGGCTGCTCGGCGAAGTCGAGAAGTCGATGAGCCTGCAGCGCTACAAAGGTCTCGGCGAGATGAATCCCGCTCAACTGTGGGAGACCACCATGGATCCCTCGGTTCGCAGGCTCCTGAAGGTGCAGATCGACGACGGCATCGCCGCCGACGAGATCTTCACCATGCTGATGGGCGACGAGGTCGAACCGCGGCGCGCGTTTATCGAGTCGAACGCACTCGGCGTGCGGAACCTCGACGTGTAGGTTTTTCATCGGCTGCCTTGTCCTTGGGCGGCTTGGCCTGGAACTCGAAGCCGATCTTGCCGTCGGGCTGCTTCACCAGGAAGGCCTTGAACTTCCGGTTCTTCCTGGACATGAATCCGGTCAGCAGATCGGTGCGTCCGGTGGCGAGCAGCTTTTCCATCTGGGCGCGCTCCACCGGCTGCTGCAGGATCAAGCGGCCGGAGCGGAAGTCGCAGCTGCGCTGCGGTCCGACGGACTTCTCGCAAACGTACGACACGCCGTGCTCGAACACTCGGGAGCCGCACTTCGGGCAGGCGCCCAGCGCTTCCTGGCCGCTGAAATCGACCGGTGCGTCGCTGTCGGAACCGGCCCCCTGACCGAAATCGAACTCGATCCTGAAGTCGTCGGTCAGTTTCAAGCCGGCCGAGAACGGCCTGCCCTGCTTGCTACGAAAGCCAGTCAGCGGGCCGATGAACTTCTTGGTGACGAGTTCCGCGACTTCTTCAGGCGACCAGTCGCGCCCGAGCAGCACCGGCCAGATATAGAAATCGCACGATTGACACTGGAACTTGCGGTAGGTTTCCTGGATCACGCCGGCGCACTTCGGGCAGGGCGCCGCCACCGTGGCGAACGCCTCCTCCGGAATGCTCCCGGCCTTGACCCTTTTCACCAGGTCGCGCGTGACCTGCTCGATGTGCTTCATGAACTTCTCGCGCGGCAGCCTGGCCTGCTCCATCTGCTTCAGCTTGAACTCCCAGTCCCCGGTGAGTTCGGGCGAAGTGATCTCGTCAACGCCGAAATGCCTCAGTGCGAAGAACAGACGGAAAGCCTTCCAGGTCGGTTTCAGTTCGCGGCCGAGCCGCTCGACGTATTTCTCGTAGATCAAGCCTTCGATGACCGCGGCGCGCGTGGCCGGCGTGCCCAGGCCCTTTGCCCCCATCGCCTCGCGCAACTCGTCGTCTTCGAGCAGCTTGCCGGCGCCTTCCATCGCGGAAAGCAGCGTGGCTTCGTTGAACCGCGCTGGCGGGCGCGTCTGGCTGGCCGTCGCTTTCACCTCCAGCGTTTTCACCTTCTCGCCCTGGCCGATCGTCGGCAGGTTCTCAGCCTCCTCCCGCACGCTTTTGCCGTAGACGGCGAGCCAGCCGGGGCTCTGCAGGACGCGGCCCTCGGTCTTGAACCGCTCCTCGAGCACGGTGGTGATGCGGGTGGTCTGCAGGTACTCCGCCGCCGGGAAAAACACGGCGAGAAAGCGGCGCACCACCAGGTCGTAGAGCTTGGCTTCCGCTTCGCTCAGGTGGCCGGGGGCCTGCAGCGTCGGAATGATCGCGAAGTGGTCGGAAATCTTGCTGTTGTCGAAAATCCTCTTGTTCGGCTTGATCCAGCCAGCCTTCAGCACCTGCCTGGCGAACGGCGCGAACTCCTTGATGCCCGCGAGCGCGTCCATCGTTTTCTTGACGGTGGCGACGTAGTCCTCGGGCAGCGCGCGCGCGTCGGTGCGCGGATAGGTCAGCACCTTGTGCCGTTCGTAGAGCGATTGCGCGAGTGAAAGCGTGCCCTTGGCGGAAAATCCGAAGCGGCCGTTCGCCTCGCGCTGCAGGCTGGTCAGGTCGTAAAGCAGCGGCGAAGCCTGGGTCGAGGGCTTGGTTTCCTCGGTGGCCGTGCCCGGCCTGCCGGCGCAGGCGGCAGCGATCGCCTCGGCGCGCTCCGCCTTCCAGAGGCGTTCGGCCTTGCGCTCGGCATCGTCGTCCTTCTTGAAATCAGGGTCGAACCAGCGGCCCGAATACTCGCCGGCCTTGGCGGCGAAGCGCGCATGCACTTCCCAGTAATTGCGCGGCTGGAAGGCGCGGATCTTCTCCTCGCGCTCGACGAGGATCGCGAGCGTCGGCGTTTGCACGCGGCCCACCGTGGTGAGATAGAAACCGCCCTCCTTGGAATTGAACGCGGTCATCGCACGCGTGCCGTTGATCCCGACCAGCCAGTCGGCCTCGGAACGCGATTTCGCGGCGTCGGCGAGGGGCAGCAGCTCGCGGTCCTGCCGCAGGGCCGCGAAACCATCGCGGATCGCCGATTGCGTCATGGACTGCAACCAAAGGCGTTCGATCGGTTTTTTCGCCTTCGAGTATTGCACGATGTAGCGGAAAATCAGCTCGCCTTCCCGCCCCGCGTCGCAGGCATTGATGATGCCGGTTATGTCTTTGCGCTTGAGGAGTTTCAGCAATACGTTGAGCCGGGGCGCGCTCTTCTCGATCGGTGCCAGATCGAAGTGCGGCGGCACGACCGGCAGGTTGGCGAAAGACCATTTGCCTTTCTTGACGTCGTGCTCGGGCGGCAGCGTGAGTTCCAGCAGATGTCCCACCGCGGACGACAGCACATGCTTGTCGCTTTCGAAATATTCGCCCTTGCGCGTGAATCCGCCAAGTGCGCGCGCAATGTCGGCGGCAACTGACGGTTTCTCGGCGATGATGAGTTTTTTGGCCATGCGGCGCGAAAGGCGGCAGATGATAAGTGCAAACGCCGCGCCGGTTCAACCTCTGGCGCGCCGCGCGGCCGCGCGAAGCCTCGCCGGACGCTAGCTCGGCAGGCGGGGATTCGACGCGCTGAAGAGATCTTCCGCGAGCAGGCGGCTGGTCGCGATCTGACGGTTCCACAACACCATCAGCACGATCAGTTTCAACTGCTCGAGGGTCAGGGCGTCGCCGGACGCGGCGAGCGCACGGTCGAGGACCAGTTCGCGCGTCTGCGAGGTGAGGATGGCGGAGCGTTCGAGCGTGAGCAGGAAACCGCGGCATGCGGCATCGAGCTTGGCCAGTTCGCGTGGCGCGAAGGCGCGGAACGTGGTGCGCGAATCGGGCAACGCGGGTTCGACGCCTTGCGGCGCGCGCCGCATGCCGGCAAGCCAGTGCAGCGCCTCGCTGATGTCGGAGTCCCCGAATCCGGCCGCCGAGAGCTTTTTCGCGACCCGTTCGCGGTCATAGGCGAGCTCGGCCTGCTGACAGTTCTCGAAGACGTAGACAAGGATGTCGTACATGAGCGGTTCCTGTTCGTATAACGTATCAAACGGCATCCGGTTTACTCCATGGTTTTTCCAGGCCCGCCCTGCTCCAGCCGTTGATACAGCCCGCCGGGAAGCGCAGCGACGCTCCCCTCGAGCTCCAGGCGCAGCAGCTCCGAGGACACTTGCTCCGCCGACAGGCCGGCGCGCGTGCAAAGCGCGTCGATATCCACCGGATCGTGCCCCATGTGCGCGAGCAGGCCTGTGGCGTCCGACGCAGCCGCGGCGGTGGTCGAGGCATAACCGCTCTGGCGGTAGCCGGAGAGTTCCGACAGCACGTCCTCGGCGGATTCGACGAGCTTGGCCCCCGACTTGAGGAGCGCATGGCAACCTTTGGAAAGCGGCGAGTGGATCGAACCCGGGACCGCGAACACTTCGCGGCCCTGCTCGGCGGCGGCGCGCGCGGTGATCAGCGATCCGGACGCGAGCGCCGCCTCGACCACCAGGCAGCCGCGCGAAAGGCCGCTGATCAACCGATTGCGGCGCGGAAAGTTGTGCGTTACTGCGCTGGTGCCGAGCGGAAACTCGGACAGCAGCAGGCCGCGCGCGCCGATCTCCGCGGCAAGCTGCGCGTTGCGCCGCGGGTAGACGATATCCATTCCGGTGCCGAGCACCGCGATGGTCGAACTCGCGCCGGCGAGGCCGCCGCGGTGGGCGGCGGCGTCAATACCGAGCGCTAGCCCCGAAACGATGGTTAGCCCGGCGTCGCTTAGCGCCCGGGCGAAGCGTTCGGCGTTGGCCGCGCCTTGGGCGGTGGCGTTGCGGCTGCCGACGATGGCGAGAGACGGGTGCTGCAGAAGTCCGAGGCGGCCCTGAGCGTAGAGCACCGGCGGCGGATCGGCAATTTCCAGCAGCGCCCGAGGGTAAGCGTCATCCGCGAGCGTTACCAGCGCGCGGCCGGGTCCGGCGAGCCATTCCAGCGCCCGCTCGACCGATTCCCTGACCGCATCCGAGTGCAGCGATTCGATCGCGGCCAGCGAGGCGTGAGCTGCGAGCTCTGAGCTGCTTTTTGCGAGAACGGCTTCCGGTAGGCCGAATTTCCGCAGCAGGCCGCGGACGGTGGAGGCACCGAGCCCGGGGGTGAGCGTGAGTTGCAGCCAGCCCGCCAGCGCGGAATCGTGCGTCATGCAGGCGGCGAACTGCGGGACCGAGAGTGCCGCCTCCTGGAGTTGCCGCTACGGTGTCTGCACCACATCCAGCGGGCCGATGGGCCTCGTGATATTCATCACCAGCGCATAGGATATGCGCTCGAACACGCGGAAAACAAATACCAGCCCCGCGCGTTCGTTGGGCAGCGCAATCATCGCGTCCTTTTCGTTCTTGCCCTTGGTCGTGTCGCGCACGCTGCCGCCCTTCGCGTACAGCGCGAGCACGTGCCCGACCTCCACGCCGTCGGCCTTGCCGCGGTTGATGCTGACGATGGATTGCGGCCCAGCCTCGCCGACCCTGCCGACGCTGCCGTAGATGGAAATGATACGGCCTTTGATCTGACTCGCCGGCGCGCGCGGCGCGTAGTTGATGATCTGCGGGCGGCCCGCGGCGACCAGCTTGTCGCCGGCACCGACTTCGCGCGCCGCACTCGTCAGCGTCACGGTGGCCGGCTCGCCCGGGCGCGTGAGTTGGGCGGTGGCGAGGTAGATCGCCTCGAAGGCGAGCGTCTGGTTGGTATCGGGGTCAACCAGCGGCCCGCCGCGGCGATACACGTACCAGGTGTCTTCCTTGGTCGCGCCCATGCCGCGCACGTACGCCGAATTGCCGGACTCGAGTATCACCCGGTCGCCCTGCGTGGCGATGATCGTCGGCGCCTTGTCCAGGCCATCGGGCTCGATTACCAGCGGACGGCTGAGGTAGGGCTCGATAGCGGAGGCGGGAATGCTGGGGATTCCCTGCCGCGCCAGCGATTCTGCGCGGCTGCGGGGCCCGATTTTCACCGTGCCCATGTCGCCCGCACCGCCTGCGCCGGGGCCGCCGCGTTCGCCGGGGCCGCCGATCGAGAGCTGGCCGCGCGCGCGGTCGAGCAGAATCACGTATCCGGGATAGATCAGGTGCGGATTGCGGATTTGTTCCTTGTTGAGGTTCCAGAGTTCCGGCCAGCGCCAGGGCGAATCGGTGTAGCGCTGGGAAATGCCCCAAAGCGTGTCCCCCTGGACGACGATATAGCGGTCCGGCGCATCGGGCTTGAGCGCTAACGGGCCACTCGTTCCCTGCCCCAGGACGGACCCGGAGATAACGAAGAAAACGAGTGCTGTGATAGACTTACGCAATTGCTGGACCATGGTGACCCCGTCTTTTTGCGGCTTCCTGGACCGGCTGGACATTCGAATTGTCCACCCCAATGTAGCACAACCTTGGAATAGCTTATATGCAGCGTGAGATTCTCCATATAATCTGTTCAATTTGCAAGTGAATTACTACCCAGAATGGCGCAACTTAGTATCCTCCGCTACCCAGACGCCCGGCTGCACAGGACGGCGACCCCGGTCACCGTTTTCGACGACGCGTTGAAAAAGCTCGTCGCCGACATGGCCGAAACCATGTATGCGGTGCCTGGCATAGGCCTCGCCGCGATCCAGGTCGACGTGCCCAAGCAGGTGATCGTGGTCGACGTATCCGAGCGACGCGACTCGCTGGTGGTGCTGGTCAATCCCGAAATCGTCGAAGCGACCGGCGAGTCCGACATCGAGGAAGGCTGTCTCTCGGTGCCGGGAATCTACGAGCTGGTGCAGCGCGCCGAGCGCGTGAAGGTGCGCGCGCACGACCGCAACGGAAATGCATTCACGCTGGAGGCGCAGGGCCTGCTCGCGGTCTGCATCCAGCACGAGATGGATCACCTGCAAGGCAAGGTGTTTGTCGAATACCTGTCGCAACTGAAGCAGCAGCGCATCCGCGCCAGGCTGGCGAAGCAAGTTCGAAAGTCGGCTTAAGTCCTGTCCTTTCCTGCGCCTAGCATTCGCCGGTACTCCTGAATTCGCCGCGCGGGCGCTCGCAGGCCTGCTCGACGCCGGGCACCAGGTCACACTGGTCCTCACGCAGCCCGATCGCCCGGCGGGCCGCGGCATGCAGCCCGTGCCAAGCGCGGTAAAGCGCCTCGCCACGCAGCGCGGTCTCGATGTATTCCAGCCCGAAACTCTCAAGGCGGCCGACGCGCTCGAGCGGCTGCGCGCGGCGCGGCCCGAAGTGATGGTGGTGGCGGCGTACGGCCTGCTTCTTCCGCAGGCGGCGCTGGACGCCGCGCCGCTCGGCGCCCTCAATATTCACGCATCGCTGCTCCCGCGGTGGCGCGGAGCGGCGCCGATACAGCGGGCGCTGCTCGCCGGGGACCGGGAGACGGGCGTCTCCATCATGCAGATGGACGCGGGACTGGATACCGGGCCGGTGCTCCTGCAGAAAAAGATCGCCATCGTGCCGCACGACGACGCGGAAACGCTGCAAGAGAAGCTTGCTGTGCTCGGCGCAGCCGCAATCATTGAGGCACTTGCCGATCGGCAGACCGGAAAGGCGCGCGCGCTACCACAGTCCGCCGAGGGGATCACCTATGCTCGCAAGATCGACAAAAGGGAAACTCACCTTGACTGGACGCGTCCCGCCGTCGAGCTCGAGCGCGCCGTGCGCGCTTTCCTGCCGGCCGTGGCTTCCCTGAACGGAGAAATTCTCAGACTGTGGCGCGCCCACGTGGTGGAGGGCCACGGCCTTCCCGGCGAGCTGCTGCGCGCCGGCCCCGATCTCACGATTGCCTGCGGCGAGCAGGCGCTGATGGTCTCGGAACTTCAGCGCCCGGGCGGCAAGCGGCTGGCAGCGGTGGAGTTCCTGCGCGGCCGGCCGCTCGAGCCAGGCGCACGCTTCGCATGAAGGCATCGAGTGCGCTCGCGCCCGCGCTGCGCGACGCGGCGCGGTTGCTCGCGCAAGTCGCCTCGGGGAAGAGCCTGGCGGACGAATCCTTGAATGGCGCACTGCTTGACCTGACGCACGGCACGCTGCGCCGCTATGGGCGGGTGCAGGCCATCGTGCGCGCCCTGTCGCGTCAGACGCGCCAGGACGCGCTGGTCGAGGCGCTGCTGTGGTGTTCGCTCTATGCGCTGGAATCGGGGCGCTACGCCGAATACACGGTGGTCGACCAGGCGGTGCGGTCCTGCGCACTGCTCGAGAAGTGGACCGCCAAGAGCTACGTCAACGCGCTGCTCCGCGGCTACCTGCGCGAACGCGGCTCGATCGAGGCGAGAATCGGCTCGGATCCGCAAGCGCGCTACCAGCATCCGGGCTGGTGGATCGACGCGCTGCGCGCGGCTTACCCGCGCGGTTGGGAAGAGGCGCTCGCACAGGGAAATACGCATCCGCCGATGTGCCTACGGGTCAATCGCCGGCGCGCCCGCCTCGCCGACTGCCAGGCCGAGCTCGCCGCCGCCGGCATGCCCAGCCGGCGCGTTGGCGCGGACGGCCTGCTGCTCGAGCGCCCGGTTCCGGTGGAGCGCGTTCCCGGTTTCGCCGAAGGCCGGGTTTCGGTTCAGGATGCTGGCGCGCAACGCGCCGTGCCTTGCCTGGACCTGGCGCCCGGACAGCGCGTGCTGGATGCCTGCGCCGCCCCCGGGGGAAAGGCCGCGCATGTCCTGGAAACCGAAAATGTCGCGCTGACCGCAATCGACGCGGATGCCGCGCGCTGCGAGCGTATCGCGCGCAATCTCGATCGGCTGGGGCTCGCCGCCACGCTGCGCGTAGACGATGCAGCACGGCTTGCCGGTTGGTGGGATGGCGTGCCGTTCGATCGCATTCTCGCGGACCTGCCTTGTACCGCCTCGGGAGTGGTGCGCCGCCATCCCGATCTCAAGTGGTTGCGCCGCGCAGCCGACGTGCCGGCCTTCGCCCAGCGGCAGGCCGCGATGCTCGATGCGCTTTGGCGGGCGCTGGGCCCGGGTGGTAAATTGCTGTATGTCACCTGTTCGGTGTTTCCGCAGGAAAACGACGCGGTGGTTGACGCCTTCGTTGCGCGATCGGCCGGCGCCGCCGTGCGCCTCGCGCTGCCTGACGGCGAGGCGGCGCAGTGGCTGCCGCAGGCCGAGCACGACGGGTTCTTTTACGCGCTGATCCAAAGACAGGCCTGAAGCGACGCGCGATGCGCCGCATCGCCCTACTTACCGGATTACTGGCGATTCTCGCCGTCGCGGCGATGCCGGCTCGCGCCAGCGAGATCGTGCTGCGCGAAGCCGGACTGCGCGCGGTGGAAGAGGGGCTGGTGCTGGACGCTGATTTCGAATTCGAGCTCACGCCGCGCCTCGCCGAGGTGGTTGCCAACGGCGTGCCGCTGTATTTCCAGGTCGAATTCGAGCTTTCCAGGCGGCGCTGGTACTGGTTCGACGAAAAGACCGCCTCCGCGCGGCTGCAACTGCGCCTGTCTTATCATGCCTTGTCGCGGCAGTATCGGCTTTCCACCGGGCTGCTGCAGCAGAATTTCCCGACGCTCGAGGAAGCGCTCAGCGTGCTGAGGCGATTGCGCAGCTGGCTGGTCGTGGATCGAACCGTCGGTTTTTCCGACACCGATTACGACGCGGCGGTGCGCATGCGCCTCGACACCAACCTGCTTCCCAAGCCGTTCCAGCTGAGCGCGCTGACCAGCCGCGAGTTGCAGCTGGAATCTCCCTGGAAGCGCTTCACGCTGCGTTCGCCGCAGCAGCTGCCGGCGCCGGTCGAGACGCGCGAGCCGCAGAAAGGCGGGGAACGATGAAGCTGCTGCTCCTCGTCGGAGGCGTTGTCGCGGCGGTCGGATTGTTCCTGCTCGCCACGGCGAGCAGCGACACGACCATGCTGGCGCAGCACTATCCCCTGCTGCTCGCCCTTAACGCAACGCTCGCCGCGCTGCTCGCCGGGCTGGTCGCTTACCAGCTGCTCGCCCTTGCGCGCCGCTACCGCGCGCGCGTCTTCGGCACGCGCCTCACGCTGCGGCTGCTGACCCGCTTTGCCGCGCTTGCCGTCCTGCCCGGCCTGATCGTCTACGCGGTGTCGGTGCAGTTCATCACCCGTTCGATCGAATCCTGGTTCGACGTCAAAGTCGACGCGGCGCTCGAGGGCGGCATCAATCTCGGTCAGCAGGCGATCGATCAAATGACCATCGATCTGCAGACCAAGGCGCGGGCCATGGCGCAGGAACTCGCCGGGCGCTCCGCGCCGCA
>Ga0209341_10004506_pt1 | contig 12811 bp, 15 predicted proteins | sample RifCSP13_2_FD_184020 | JGI IMG/M metagenome (GOLD analysis project Ga0209341, IMG submission 184020) | Soil microbial communities from Rifle, Colorado - Rifle CSP2_sed 13_2 (SPAdes) (version 2) | ecosystem: Environmental > Terrestrial > Deep subsurface > Rock core/Sediment | place: Rifle...
TAAAGCGTCCCGGCGCCGGCAAGGGTGCGGTCATCGGCGGCCTCGTGGGCGCCGGCGGCGGGACGCTTTATGGCTTGAACGAGAACGGCAAGCACGACGAGCGCTACCGCAATGCCTACGCAGCCTGCATGCGCTCGCGGGGCTACACGGGCTAAGGACAGCGGGGCTGGCTTGATGCACTGCCTTCGCAGTGAAGAACCGGCGATGACAAGCGGGGTCCGACCGGGCTCATGGCCCGTGTGTGGGGCACCCGCGCCGCGACGAGGCGGAGATGCCCCACTCAAAGGAACAGCTGATTCGGCAAATCTCTCGAATTTCTTGAATTGTCTTTCTGGCACTTCGGTTGCCTCTGAAAGAAGCATCCCGAGGTGATAGTCCAGCGCCCGAAGACTGGAGAGTGACGTCATGTGCCTTCATCAGGACCGGGGACAGAGAATGCGGCAGATGGACAGCCTCATGCCCACGCTCAACGATCTGTACAAGCGGGGCCGGATGACGTGGACGGAGCAGGGGAAGGGTTGGATTGGCCGGCCGGAAGAGGTGCTGGGCGCACTCGCGACGGATGGCTTCTACGAATGCCAACGCGAGAGGGCGGCGATCCCGATCGGGCGCCGGCCGGCGGAGGGCGCGTGGGCCGGGGTCAATCCGCACACGAGAACCATGGCCTCCGTCACCTGGACGGTCCGGCGGGCGCCGGCGCCGCCGATGGTGTTCATCGAAATTGACGGAGACTCGATCACACGACCCGCGCCGACTCCGGTCGAGCGCTGACAAGGAGCCTGCCATGCTCTGGACCATCGCGGTGATTCTGCTGGTGCTGTGGGCGCTCGGCCTGGTCAGTTCGTACACGGCCGGCGGGTTGGTGCATCTACTGCTGGTGGTCGCCGTCATTGTCGTCGTGTTCCAGTTCCTTGGCGGCCGCCGATCCATCTGACGGCGCCGCGGTGACCTGTTCGCGGGACCGCGGCGGGTCGGCTCTTTGAGCGATGTTCACCTTGATCGTCATTCGAATGGAGGTCTGGCCATGAGACCACTGAGAGGGTTCGGGATCCTTGTCCTCACCATCGTGTTGGCGTCGGCCTGGGGGTGCGGTGCGACGGCAACGAAGGAGGGGACCGGAGAGTACGTGGATGACTCCGTGATCACGGCGAAGGTGAAGACGGCGATCTTCAACGACTCCACCTTGAAGGTCAACGAGATCAACGTCGAAACGTTCAAGGGCGTGGTGCAGCTGAGCGGCTTCGTCAGGTCTCAGGCGGACATCGACAAGGCGGTCCAGGTCGCACGCGGGGTCGCGGGCGTGAAGTCCGTCAAGAACGACATGCGGGTCAAGTGACCGCATGAACAGGAGAGGGAGGAGAGCGCCGTGAAACCCGTGACTCTCGTCGGTGTCGTCCTGATCATCCTCGGCATAGTCGCCCTGGCCTACCAGGGCATCACGTACACGACGCGCGAGAAGGTCGTGGACCTTGGGCCGCTCAAGATCACGGCCGACAAGGAGAAGAGCATTCCCCTGCCGCCGATCCTCGGCGCACTCGCCCTTGCCGGCGGCGTGGTGTTGGTCATCGTCGGAGCTCGAAAGTCGTCAGAGTGACCGTTGCCGTGGGCGACCGGCTGTCACGCCGGACCACGAGCGTCGTCGTGCAGGAATGAGAGAGGAGCGGACATGAGCCTGATCGGACTCGTCTTCACGCTAGTGGTCGTGGGGGTTCTGCTCTGGCTGCTCAACAACTACGTGCCGATGGATTCGAAGATCAAGACGATCATCAACGCCGTGGTCGTCATCGTGGTCGTAGTCTGGCTGTTGCAGGCGTTCGGTGTCCTGGGCTCGTTGCGCGACGTCCGCATTCGGTAGCGCGCGCCGGAGTCACGTGTCCCGCGCGGGTTCGGGGGGAGACGGGATGCCGGCCTGATCAATACGTCGAAGACGATGCCAGCGGCGGTGCATCATTGAAGGGATCGCTTTTCGACTTCGGTGGGCGCGTCGTGTCCGGCTTCCGGCGGAGCCAGGGGTTTCTCCTGGCAGGCGCGGTCGCCTACTACACGCTGCTGGCGATCGTGCCGCTGTTCGTGGTGTTGCTGGTGGGCCTGTCGCACGTCGTCGACGAGCATCGGCTGCTCGACACTGTCGCCTCGAATCTCCAGCTGGTGATCCCCAGCCAGGCCGCGGTCGTGACCGAGCAGGCCGAGAGCTTCCTGGCCCACCGCGAGGTAGTTGGGATCGTCGGGCTGGTGGCGCTCGTCTTCTTCAGCTCGACGGCCTTCACCGTGATCGAGAGCGCCACGGCGATCATCTTCTACCATCGCACGGTGGCGCAGCACCGGCACGTCTTCGTGTCGGTGCTCCTCCCGTATCTATTCATGGTGCTGATCGGCGTGGGCCTCCTGCTGATCACGGTGATCAGCAGCGCGCTCCACGCGGTCCGTGCGGTGCGCGTCTTCGGCCATACGTTGCCCCCGGCGGGGCTGGCCGGCGCGGTGCTTTACCTGCTGGGCGTAGCCGGGCTTGCCCTGCTGCTGACCGCTTTCTACATGGTGCTGCCGGTGGGGAAGATTCGCTTCGGGCACGCCTTGGTCGGGGGCGTCACCGCGACCGTGCTCTGGGAGGTGACCCGCCATGTCATGGTGTGGTACTTCGCCAAGCTGTCGATGGTGAATGTGATCTATGGGGCGATGGCCGCCGGGATCGTCGTGCTGCTTACGCTGGAGGCCGCCGCGGTCATCCTGCTCTTCGGCGGCGAGGTGATCGCGCAGATAGACCGCGCCCGAGTCGGACGGGCACGTGCGCGGCAGCGACGATGAACGTGACCCGGCCTGGTCTGTGAGGCAGCCCGCCGCGGGAGCTAATCGCCGGCGCGGATCAGCACTTCGACCCGCCCGGCACGCTGCGAGCATTGCTCGGTGGGCGGATTACACGGAGCCGATCTGTACCGAATGTGCCCGTCTCGATCCGGTCCGCCGGCACTCACCGCGGTCGTCTGTTCAGCCTGTCTTCGATCCCGAGCGCGGCCAGGGTTTCGGGATTCGCCTGGCCCGTGATCTTGAGCCCTTGCTCGCGCTGGAAGGCGCGCAGCGCCGAGGCGGTCTCGAAGCGCATGACGCCGTTGATGGCGCCCGGTGCGTAGCCGAAGCTCCCCAACGTCTCCTGCGTGAGCTTCATCTGCTCCAAGTACGTGGCGGAGGAATCCACGGGCCGCCGATCGGTGCTCGCCAGCGCCTGGGCGCTGTTCACCAGCCCGTCGGTCTGGGTGGCCACCATGTAGAGCAAGGTACCCGAGGCTGCAGCGGTTAGCCCGATGGCACCCAGGAGGTAGCGGCGGAGCATGGGTGTCAGTGGTCCGTGGTCATCGAGGTCCAGTGGGTTGTTGGCTCAACCGATCGCTCCACGGATCGCATCGAGCAAGAGCTCGTCGTTGAATGGCTTGAAGAGGTACCCGGCCGCTCCGGAGTTTTCGACCCGCTCGCGCGTTAGGACATCGTCATGGGCGGTGATGAAGATGATCGGGATGACGACCCGGTCGGCGGTCAACTGCGCCTGAAGGTCGAAACCGCTCATCCCGCCATTCAGGTGGATGTCCAGCACCAGGCAGGCAGTCAGGAGCAGGGATGTTGAGCTCAGAAAATCTTCCGCCGATGCGAAAGTCTCGGCGGTGAAACCGGCAAACCGAACCAGCCGACGAAGCGCTCGGCGGACCGAGTGGTCATCGTCAACGATGGAAATCAGCCGGGTGGTATTGGGCACGGAGTCATAGCACTCGAATACAGCCTACGGGACGGCATGCAGGATTCGGTATTGGACCTTGGTCCAATAGGATCGGCGAAGGGGGCCGGCCCGGGAGGGGCACCTTCAGGGCTTCGCGACGATGCCTGCCCGATCAGCCAGCCGGACCAGCTCGGCCAGCGAGCCCGCCCGCATCTTCTCCATGACGCGAGCGCGGTGCACTTTGACCGTCTTCTCGACGATGCCCAGTTCGGCCGCGACCTGCTTGTTGAGCATCCCGGTCACGACCAGCGCGAAGACCTGTGCCTCCCGCGCTGTCAGGGTCTTGAGGCGGCTCTGCACGTCCGTGGCTCCGGCCTGTTCCCGCTGCGCCGTGAACGCCTTGGCCACAGCCCGCTCGATCGCGTCCAGGAGCTCCCGGGCGTCGACGGGCTTCGTGAGGAAATCGGTCGCCCCGCCCTTCATGGCCTTGACGCTGCCCACGACGTCGCCGTGGCCCGAGACGAAGACGATCGACATCCGGCGCCCCGCGATCGCGAGCGCCTCCTGCAGCTCCGGCCCCGTCAGGCCGGGCATCCGAACGTCCAGGAGCAGGCAGGAGGGGTCCTCCTGCTGCGGACGCGCCAGGAACTCCCGGGCCGACGCGAAGACCTCGACTCGATACCCGGCGCCCTTGACCAGGCGCGCCAGGCCCTTCCGCACGGACGGGTCATCGTCCACGATACCCACCAGGGCCCCCGCCACCAGGGTTCCCGACGGAGCGCTCATGGCCCGTCGTGGCCCCCATCGTGGCCCCCGTCGTGTCCAATGGGCAGCGTGAAGGAGAAGGTCGCCCCGCCGTCCGGGTTATTGTGGGCCTCCAGGCGGCCGCCGTGGACGTCGACAATGGATCGGGTGATCGCCAGGCCCATGCCCATCCCGTCGGGCTTGGTTGTGTAGAACGTTCGGAAGATCTTGCCCATGTCGCCCTCGCTGATTCCCGTCCCTGAGTCCCGCACCTCCACCCGAACAGTCTTCGCGCCGGTCCTGGCCGTCCGGAGGCCGAGGACCCGGTCACGAGTGCCCGGCTCTCGCATGGCGTCCATCCCGTTGATGACAAGGTTCAGAGCCACCTGCTGTAGCTGCACCCGGTCGCCCCGCACGGGAGGAAGCCCATCGGCCAGCTCGAGCCGGATCGAGACGCCGCGGACAACCGCGTCGCCGCTCACGAGCCGCGCCACGTCAGTCAGCGCTTCGTTGAGGTCGAGCGCCCTCATCTGCGGATCGCCCTTCCTGAGGAGCGTGCGCAGCCGGCGGATCACCTCACCGGCTCGCTTGTCGTCCTCGACGATGTCCTTGAGGATCTCACCGACCTCCGCGAGGTCCACCGGGGCGGTTTCGAGGAGACGCTGGCCGGCCTGCGCATTGCTCAGGATCGCGGTCAGGGGCTGGTTGAGCTCATGAGCCAGCGACGCGGTGAGCTCCCCGATGGTCGCGACGCGCCCGGCGTGGGCGAGATCGTTCCGTAGTCCCTGCGCCTCCAGTTCCGACTGCTTGCGCGCCAAGCTGTTGGCGAACATCTCCCCAAAGAGCCGGAGGCGCTGCACGACCTCGTCCCGCCACGTGCGCTCTCCCGCAAGGGTGCTGAGCGCGAGCGCCCCCACGACCGTATCCCCGATCATCAGCGGGACCTCGACGCGCGACTTGATGCCCAGGGCGACGTAGGTCTGCCGGTCCATCGCGGCCCCCTCTCCCGGGAGCTCTTCGACCCGAGAGAAGCGAACCACGCCTCCGCCCTGCAGCCGCGCCGCGGTCCAGGGAATCTGATCGAGCGCGATCGCCGGTGGTGCCTGCGCTACCCCATCGGCCGTCCATGAATGCGTCGTCTGCGCCCACAGCCTGTCTTCGGAGAACTTGACCAGGCTGCCCCGATCGACCTCGAGGAAGTCCACGATACGGCGAAGTCCCCGCGTGATCTCGTAGTCCATTTCGAGTGCCGGCAAGCCGCTGAACACTGCGGACAGCTCCGACAGGAGGGTTTCGAAGCGCAGCCGCTCGTTGAGCGCAAGCTCCGCTCTCCGCCGCTCCAGGGCGCCGGCGAAGACCTCGCTGAGGAGCTGGAGGCGCGGCAGCAGCTCGTCAGGCCAGGTCCTCTCGGTGCGAACAGAATCGAAGGACAGCACGCCCAGAAGTGAATCCCCGGCGCCCAGCGGGAGCGACAGGTCTGACTGCGTGCCGATTCTCTGATAGCTCTGCCGGTCGATCGCGGCTTGCTCGGGAAGCTGGTCCAGCCGGGAGAACCGGACGATGTGTCCACCCCGGAGCTGCGCGGTAGCCCAGGGGAACTGATCAGCCTCCATGACCTGTGACAGCGGCTCGACCCCCTCCACGGCCCATGAGATACGAACGACGGCCCCCTCCACGACGTACTCGTGGAGATTGGCCCTATCCACCTTGAGGAACTCGCCGACACGCCGAAGCCCCCGGCCGATCTCGTCATCCAGATCGTTCAGCGAGACATGAATCAAGCCCGCCGACAGCTCGGACAGCAGGCTCTCGAACTTCAGGCGCTCGTCGAGCGACAGCTCCACACGCCTCCGGCCCGACCGCTGGAGGAGGAGTCCCCACATGAGACTCGTCACGCCGAGGATCAGCGCTCCACCGACCACATAGCCTTGGTAGAGCGCCCACAGCGACGGGTCCTGAAACCGCACGATGCTCCCCTGGGGAAGGCGGTTCTCGCCGATGCCCCAGCGCCGGAGCTGCCGGACGTCGAAGATGTACGCGGCTCCCTCGCCGTCGACGATGGGCACGTTCTTCGGCCGCTCCCCACGGAGAATTCGCAATCCGAGCTCCGCGGCCCTGATTCCCTGGGCCTCGAAGCTCGCGAGGCGGCCGCCCACAATGCCATGACCGAGATAGGTCTCCGACCAACTGTAGACGGGCACCTTCGAGGCTCGGGCGATGAGCGATACGGCTTCGGGATTGGTGAACAGGCGCCCCGCCCCATCACGGAGCAGGGACACGAAGAGGACCGCGCTGTCCCTGGGCAAGCGGGCGACCGCGTCCAGCAGCTGCGCCATCGGCAATCCCGTCAGATACGTGAGCGCGACCCGCTCGCGATAGCGGCCGAGGTCCACGGCGGCAGCCGCCTCCAAGTCCCGATCGATCGCCGATGTCCCGGTGATCACGATCACCTGCCGTATGCCCGGATCGACCGTGAGCGCGGCCTCGAGCGTCGCGCCCCACTCTGAGCGCAATCGGACACCGGTGATGTCAGGCCCCAGGTCGAGCCCCCTGATGGCATCCTGATTCGCGGCGCAGAAAATAGCCGGTACGCCAGGGAAGAGCTCCGCACGGTGCTGCAGGAAAAAGCGCAGGGCCGGAAACGCGACGGGAATGACCAGGTCGACCTTGCGGCCTTGATACTTCTGCCGCAGAAACCGCGTCAACAACCGCTCGCTCCGGTCCTCAGAAAGCAACCCGAGATCGAGATACTCGGTATAGAAGTCGATGCCTGATGCGACAGCCGCCTCGAGTGTCGACCGGATCCCCTGTTCCACGGCGATGGATTCGGGCAGCAGCCGCGGATTCGGGTACAGCAGCACCACCGTCTTCCGTTCCGGTATCTCGGCTCCCCGAGCGGGGGGTGGAAACGAGAGGGGAACAAGAATCACGCACAGGCACATACCAGCAGAAACCTGCACGTACCGCGAAACCCACGTGAAGCCGCCCCTTACGCTCCCAGGAAGCACATATTTCTCCGGCGGACATTCTACCCTATCCCCCGCCTGTTGGCTCTCCGGACGTCATTGGACCAAGGTCCAATAGGCGGCGCTTCTTCGGAGGCGTTAGCGTGGCAATCAGACGACGATTGGGAGGATCTCGCCATGAGTGATTGGATGGTGTTTGCGACGACGGTCGTTATCGCGTTCCTGATTCGGACGCTCGTGTTCTAGGGACGAGACAGCGCCGTGCCGATCGACCACCCGGGGAAGGCGATCAGATTCACCAATCCGGCTCCGGACCGGGTGCCCGTCCCGCGCGCGCTCGGCTGTCCCCGCTGCGGCTCGACATGCGCGCGCCACGATGGCTGTCCGGTCTGTGCGGGTGAGGCGCCTTGCGCGCGGTGCGTGTTCGGGTCACGCGTCGACGACGACGAGATTCACACCGCGCTCGCGCTGGAGGGATGACGGCCTCTCCGTTCTCGCGGGTCCGCCACGGTTAGCCCCGATTTCGAAACCGCCAGCAGTGTCCTCCGACGAATGCGCATTGGCCCTAGGTCCAATGGGCAAGCGAGTCCGTCCCGACTAGAGTGGTAGCAAGCGGAAAGGGGGACGCGCATGCCCAGCATCTTCTACATCTTCGGCGTCGTGGTCGTGGTGCTCGCGATCTTCGGGTATCTCAGGCTCGGTTAGGAATCCGAGAAGATCCATCACCTATCACATAGAGGGAGGGCAAGGACGATGCATGGTTCGAGAATTTTCGGTGCCGTGGTATTCGCATCAGTAGCGATCGTGGCCGCACCGGCGTCCGTCGTAGCGCAAAGCACCACCGACAAGATGGAGCAGAAGGCAAAGGGGGCTGCGCGGGACGCGAAGACCGGGATCAGCGACTCGTGGTTGACGGCAAAGACCAAGATCGCGCTATTCGGCGATGACCGGGTCAAGGGTGGAGAGGTCAGCGTCGAGACGGTCAATGGGGCGGTGTCGCTGCGAGGCAAGGTGGATTCGGATGACGCAAAAGCCGCAGCCGCCGCGGTCGCGCAGGCGGTCGAGGGCGTGAAGAGCGTGAGAAACGATCTGCAGGTGGTGCCGCCCGGGGATCGAAAGATGATCGACATCTCCGACAAGGACATCACGCGTCAGGTGGAAGGCCGCCTGTCGAAGGATGCTCAGCTCAAGAAGGTCGATGTGCGGACCGACGGCGGGGCGGTCATCCTCATGGGTACCGTGTCGAGCATTGGGGCCAGCGCCCGCGCCTCGGAGCTTGCCCGTGGAGTGCCGGGCGTCCGCATGGTCAAGAACGAGCTGACCTACGACGCCGGCAGGCGTGACGGAGCGCGCATGGGGACAGCGACGTCGTACCCGCAGGTCATCGCGATGCAGCAGGCCCTGAAGGACAAAGGTTTTGATCCGGGCGCGACCGACGGCGTGATGGGTCCGCGGACGGCGGCTGCGCTGAAGGCGTATCAGAAGTCTGAAAATCTGCCGACGACCGGCACGATGGACGGTGACACGGGTGCGAAGCTCGGCGTGAAGGTAAGCACCCAGGGGCGGTAGTCGCCCTAGGGCGGCTGTCAGCTCACGAGGGGGAGGCCTGGACTGTTCGGGCCTCCCCGAGGAACACGCCGGGGATGCGACCCGGCCTGATCTCATCACTCCGCCCGAGCGGCCCGATACGTGGCGCTCGGACCTTGGCGGCGAGGAGCAAGGGGCGCCAGCCGAAAAGCGTCAAAGGCTGCCGTGAAATTCTACAATCAGCGGATCGTCGCCCACCTCGGGCTCCCGGGTGCGAGGGCCAGCCCGCCGGCTCAGACCACGCCGTGGGCCCGGCCGACTTTCAGAAATGCGGACACGGCACGCTCGAGATGCGCCGGCTCGTGGGCGGCACTGATCTGAACGCGGATACGCGCCTGGTCCTTGGGTACCACCGGGTAGGAGAAGCCCACAACGTAGATGCCCTCGTCGAAAAGATCCGCCGCCATCCGATGCGCGAGCCGCGCGTCCCCGAGCATGATGGGCACGATCGGGTGCTCCCCGGGGCGAAGCCCGAAGCCCGCCTCCGTCATCGCCTGGCGGAACCAGCGCGTGTTGGCCGCGAGCCGGTCGCGGCGCTCCGTTGACTCCGAGAGGAGCGTGAGACAGGCGAGGCCGGCGCAGACCACGGCCGGCGGCAGGGTGTTCGAGAAGAGATAGGGCCGGGAGCGCTGGCGCAGGAGCGCTGTCAGCTCGGCACGGCTCGCCGTGAAGCCTCCGCTCGCGCCGCCGAGAGCCTTGCCGAGCGTCGAGGTGATGATGTCCACGCGACCGGGGACGCCACAGTGCTCCGGGGTGCCGCGGCCCGTCGGGCCGAAGAACCCCGTCGCGTGGCTGTCATCGACCATCACGAGCGCGGCGTACCGATCGGCCAGATCGCAGATCTGGGCCAGGGGCGCGACGTCGCCGTCCATGGAGAACACGCCGTCGGTCACGATCAGACGCGTCCTCGCCGCCGCGGTGGCCTTCAGGATGCGATCGAGGTCGGCCATGTCGCGGTGCTCATAGCGCTGGCGCTGGGCCCGGCACAGGCGGATGCCGTCGATGATCGAGGCGTGGTTCAGCGCGTCCGAGATGACGACGTCGGGCTCATCGAGAAGCGTCTCGAAGAGCCCCCCGTTGGCGTCGAAGCACGACGTGTAGAGCACGGCGTCCTCCACGCCCAGGAAGCGCGCGATGGCCGCTTCGAGCTCCTTGTGGATCGTCTGGGTGCCGCAGATGAATCGCACGCTCGCGAGCCCGAACCCCCAGCGGGCCAGGCCGTCCTGGACCGCCCGGATCAGCGCGGTCTCGTTGGCCAGCCCGAGATAGTTGTTGGCGCAGAAGTTGAGCACCTCCCGGCCGCCCACGGCCACGCGGGCGCCCTGGGGCCCCTCCACGACCCGCTCGCCCTTCCAGAGTCCGGCCTCGCGGATCCCGTCGAGCTCGGTCTCCAGCCGCCGCCTGATTTCACCGTACATGACCCGTCTCCCCACCGGCCCGAGTCCGCACCCGGCCGGCTTCTCGGTGTGAGGCGTAGCGCCGCGTGATGTTCGGCGTCAGGTACTCCTCGAACGCGCGCGCGAGGTCGTAGACCGGCCGGAAGCCCCAGTCACGCCGCGCGCGCGCATCGTCGACGTCCTCGGGCCAGGAGTCGACGATGGCCTGCCGTCGCCGGTCCGACGCGAATGTGATCCGCTCGCCAGGGAACGAGCGCCGCACGAGCTCGGCCAGCTCGAGGGCGCTGGGGCTGAAGGCCGAGACGTTGTACACCGGGCTCGTGAGGGAGTCGGCGGGAGCGTCCATCAGGGCCAGCAGGGCCTCGATCGCATCGGGCATGGCCATGAACGGGATGCGCGTGTCCTCGCGGACAAAGCAGGCGTACGGGCGCCCCTGCGCGGCCGCGTGGATCATCTCCGGAGCGTAGTCGCTCGTGCCTCCGCTCGGCTCCGTGAACGCCGAGATCAATCCAGGAAGGCGGATGGCTCGGAAGTCGACGCCGCTCGGCTCCCCGGCCGCCAGCTGCCGGTAGTGGCGCGCGAAGTATCGGCCGAGATGCTCGCAGTACAGCTTGTTGCACCCATACATCGTGATGGGCGTGAGCCACTCGCCCTCCGCCACCTTGCCGGCCGCGCGCTTCGTGTCGAGATCGGGGAGGCCGTAGACGGCGATGGAGCTGGGGAAGAGGAACTTGACCGGATGCCCGAGCGAGCGAGCCTCGTCAACGGCGAGGCGGAGAAGGTTCAGCGTGCCCTGGACGTTCACCTCGTGGGCCGTCTCCGGAACGAATTCCGCGCGGGTGGACAGGAGCGCCGCCAGATGGAAGACGATCGAGATCTCGAACTCGCTCCTCAGCCGGTCCAGAAGGTGAGGGTCGAGAATGTCCCCGATCCGGGTGGCGGCGCAGCGCCGGGCCACCTCGTCGTCCATGGCACGGACATCGAGGGCCAGAACATCGTAGACGCCGAGATCCGCGAGGTGGTGGATCAGGCCATGCCCGACCTCACCGCTCGCGCCGGTCACCAGGACCACCGGCTTGCGCGTCACGCTGACCCTCTCCCAGGGCCGAGGGAAAGCAAGCCCGGTGCCACGCCGGAACCGCGTGGGTTCGTGCAGTTGCGGAAGATCCGGGGCGTCGCCCCCGGGACGCTGCCGCCTCAGGCGGGGAGCCATCGCCCCACCGAGTGCATCGCCGACCACTTTGTAGCGGCGATAGGAGGCCCATCGGTCGCGTGCGGGGCTGGCATTGTCCTTGCTTTCATCTGGACCAAGGTGACGCCAAGGACGATTCGATGATCGCTCGCGACCTGATGACTCCGAATCCGCTGACCGTGACGCCGCAGGTGAGCATTGCTGAGGCGTGGGATGTAATGCGCGAGCTGGCGGTTCGCCACGTCCCGGTGGTCGAGGACGGTGTCCTCGTGGGCATGCTGAGCGACCGCGATCTCGCCCAGGTCAATATCGCCCGGGTTCTCAAGGCCGAGGGAGCTGACGCGCTCCGGGAGGAGCTGAGAACACCGATCATCGAGGTCATGACGTCGGACGTGATCTCCGTCGAGCCGGACACGGAGGTGGGCGAGGTGATCGGCCTCCTGCTCGAGCACAAGATCGGGGCGCTCCCGGTCGTCGAGCCGGGGACGCGGGAAGTGCTCGGGATCATCAGCTACGTGGACGTGCTCCGGGCGCTCCAGGACCTGGTCGAGGAAAACTGACCGGAAACCGGGCGCGTACTTGATTGCCTTATGCAGCCCTTGATTTTCACTTGACCGCCCATTTCCAGCATGTCGTTTGATCCCCGCGCGCTTGGAGGAGCACCGGCTACTTCGGCACGTACCTGAATTTCTGGCCACCCACCGCCGCCTCCGCCATCGCGCCATCGACCGGGCTCACGACGACGGCGACGCCGTCGACGAACCTGGCGTTCGCGGCTGTTCCGGTGTCGGCGAAGACCGCCGAGGCGTCGGCCGCAAAGTCGAGCCGGCCCTGCTTGAAGCGGTCCAGAGCAGTCTTGTTCTCGAACACGATCAGCTCGCGGTAGCGCTGGCCCCCCGCCTGGAGCCCGAACGACCCCAGGATCAGCTCGGCGTAGCCGATGTGCTGCCCCTGCTCGTACACGACACCGTGGCCATAGGCGCCACCGAGGACCAATCCGCCCTTGATGATCTCTGGGAACAGGGCATAACCGTGGCCTTTCCTCGCTAGCTGCTCTACGCCCGGGTCCACCTGGCCCATTTCCGTCATCGCGGCCTTTGCCTGCTCGAGCAGCTCATTGCGGCTTTCCTGGCTCGGTGGCGCCGTGCTGCAGCCGACCAGCAATCCGGCGGCGACCGCAAGAACCAGGGCAGCTGCCGTGATCGACCTCATGACGTGTCCT
>Ga0209341_10004507_pt1 | contig 12809 bp, 8 predicted proteins | sample RifCSP13_2_FD_184020 | JGI IMG/M metagenome (GOLD analysis project Ga0209341, IMG submission 184020) | Soil microbial communities from Rifle, Colorado - Rifle CSP2_sed 13_2 (SPAdes) (version 2) | ecosystem: Environmental > Terrestrial > Deep subsurface > Rock core/Sediment | place: Rifle...
CCGCAAGATCGAGGACGAGGCCCGCGTCGGTGCGCCGGTCACGCTCATCTACAACGGCATCGACCTCGAGCGGTACGACCAGCAGCTGCCGTGCTGCACCCTCCGCGAGGAGTACGACCTGCCACCTGAAGGCCCGATGGTCGGGGTGGTGGCCCGGCTCGAGCCGGAGAAGGGGCACCCGACGCTCCTCGACGCCTGGCCCTCGGTCCTCGCCGAGTTTCCCAATGCCTCCCTGCTGGTGATCGGCGAGGGCTCGCGCCGGGAGGCGCTCGAGGCCCAGGTCGAGGGGTTGCGTCTTGCCGGCTCCGTGATCCTCACCGGGCGTCGCGATGACGTGCCGGCCGTGACGAAGGCCCTCGATGTGGCGGTCCTGCCCTCGTACCGCGAAGCCCAGGGCCTGACGGTCCTGGAGGCGATGGCCCTATCGCGGCCGGTCGTGGCCTCGAACGTCGGGGGCGTCCCGGAGATGATCGAGGACGGCGTCACGGGGCTGCTCGTGCCACCGCACGAGCCCGTGGCGCTCGCCGACGCGATCCTCCGCCTGCTCCGCGACCACCCGCTCGCCGACACGCTCGGCCGGGCCGGCCACGATCTCGTCCACGAGCGCTTCTGTGTCCAGCTCATGGCCCGCGCCGTCGAGACGATCTACGACGAATCGGTCCTTGCGGGAGCGCGCCTCGCAGGGTAGCGCCGCCGCTCGCCAGGTCGCCGGCTTCACCCGGCCGCCAGGTCAACCGCTTATGACCAGATTCTGGCGTCGACGTCTCGTTCAACGTCCGTATGACCATCGGCGTCATACTCCGCCCGGGATCTTTTGAATCATCGACCGGGGACGGACGTGCTGGCGATTGCTCCCACGGCCTCGGCGGCGGTCCAGCCGGGAATAGGTAGTCGGATCGGGTCTCGAGCTGTCCCACGATCCGACCGAGCGTCCGGAGTCGCAATCCCTGGATCGTCCCGGTCTCGAGGCGCGAGATCGCCGATTGCGACACGCCCACGAGCCAGCCGAGCTGCTGCTGTGTGAGGTGCGAGCGCCGGCGGCCGGTCCGGATGCCGTTGCCGATGATCGCCATCCCCAGCGCGAAGGCGGAGTCGTTGTCGTCGGCAGTCGCCCATGGAGCCATGGACCGAGTATGTCGGCACGCGCATACCCGCTGACCACCGGCCGGTTCGCCCCGAATCATCGCGGACTCATCGCGGGCTCACCGCGTCCCGTTGGAAATGAACCCGGAACGGCCGCGCCGGTGCCGAGCCCACGGACGCTCTACGCCAACCAGCGCCGGCGCCGCACCCGTGTCGCGATGGGCTCCGCCTAGCCCGGCTCTCGACATGACGCCGACGGTCATGCGATGAAGAAGCGGGCTCGGAGAGCCTGATTCCGGTCATCTCGACCCAGGGGCTTGCCCATCAGCTCCCACGCGGAACCGAAGGGGCCCAGGCGTCCACCCGCCGCGCGCCGCCCGGCGGGCCTCCCTTCCTCCCAGGACCTTCGGGCCCGTGCGGGTCCTCGCACTGACACCCTAGGATGGCCGCGTGACCGCCGGGGTCCTGCCCATCCGAGTCTCCAGGCTCCGCCCGATGCGGGACGGTGCGATCGTGGCCTGCCTCGTGCTCGCCCTGGGCCACGCGCTGGGGCTCCTGCAGACCGGGGTCGACGCCCACGCCTACTGGGCAGCCGATCCCTTCGACCCCTACGGCGGCACCCGGCCGATGGAGCAGGATGCGTATTTCTATGCGCCGCCGTTCGCCCAGCTCCTCGGCCCGCTCCATTTCGTCCCGTGGCCGTGGTTCATCGCCATCTGGACGCTGTTGCTCACGGCGGCCTTCGTCTGGCAGGCATGGCTTTGGGCAGGTTTCCTCGTCCTGGCGGTGCCGGTCTTCGCCGAGCTCACGGTCGGCAACATCCACCTGCTCTTGGGCGCTGCGATCGTGGCCGGGTTTCGCTGGCCGTGGCTCTGGGCGTTGCCATTGCTTACGAAGGTGACACCGGGTGTTGGGCTCCTGTGGTTCGCCCTCCGTCGCGAGTGGCGCAATCTGGCGATCGCGCTCGGGGCGACCGCAGCAATCTCGGCCGCCTCGTTCCTGCTGGCCCCCGGCCTGTGGTTCCGCTGGCTCGAGGTTCTCGGCGCCGCTACCGCAGCCAATGACTTCGAATTCGTCATCGTGATCCCGTTCTGGATCCGAGCGATCGCCGCCGTAGCGCTGGTGAGCTGGGGCGCCCTGACCGATCGGCGCTGGACCGTGCCGGTCGCGTCGATGCTCGCCCTGCCGATTCTCTGGGTGAACGGCCTGTCGATGCTCGTCGCGGTCCTGCCCCTCGTGCCTCGGCTCGTCGGTGATTCGCCGGCGTCGCGCTGGCTGGCGCGCGCCGCCGTCGAGGTCGCCCCCGAGCCAGCCGCACCCGAACCGACCGCGCCGTCGCCCGCGTGAGCGCCAGCGACGCGCCACCGCCTCGAGACCTCCGCGAGCGCCTCCTCCGGCCGACGCTCCCCGAGCTCTGGACGTTCCTCGCGGTCGCCCTGCCGGTGCTCGCCTCGCTCATCGCGCCGTTGCCGACCGTCGACCTTGCCTACCAGCTCCGCGCCGGCGACGACATCCTCGCCGGCCGCGGCATCCCGTCGGTCGACACCTGGACGTTCACGGCCGCCGGGGTCGCCTGGCTGGATCAGCAGTGGGGAGCCCAGGTCATCCTGGCCGGCGCTTTCAACGCGGCAGGCTGGACCGGCCTGGCCATCCTCCGGGCGGCCCTCGTGGGCCTGGTGTTCGGGCTTGTGCTCCTCGCGGTGCGGCAGCGCCAGCCGGGGCTCGGCACCCGCGCGGCGGCCTGGCTGGCGCTCGGCGCCTTCATCGTTGCGGCGCCGGCCCTGGCCCTCCGGCCGCAGCTCCTCGCGCTCGCCTGCTTCGCGGGGATGCTCGCCCTCCTCGCCGGCCGCCATCGGCGGCCCCGCGGTCTGTGGCTCGTCCCGATCGCCACGATCCTGTGGGCGAACCTGCACGGCAGCTTCGTCCTCGCGCCGGTCATCGTCGCGCTGGCGGCGCTCGAGGACATTGTCGGCCGCGCACCGCAGGCCCCCCGCACCGTGCTGGCCGCCGTCGTCGTGCCCGTTGCGACCCTCGTCACGCCCTTCGGCCTCGAGGCCTGGCGCTATGCGGCCGGCCTGGCCATCGACGCCGAGGTCCGCTCGCGGGTCTCGGAGTGGCAGGCCACGCTCCCGACGGACGTCCCGGGGCTGCTCTTCTGGGCCAGCGTCGTCGGGGTCGCGGTCCTCGTCGCCGTCCTGGTTCGGCGTGGGCAGTCGTTGCCGTGGCCGACCGCCGTCACCCTCCTCGCGTTCGCGGCGCTCGGGGCGGTCACGGGGCGCGGGATCGCCTGGTGGCCGGCCGTGGCGGCCGTGGCGGTTGCCGGTCTCGCCGTGGCACCCGCTCTCGCCGTGGCACCCGGTCTCGCTGTGGCACCCGTTCTCGCCGTGGCACCTGCGCTCGCCGGAGCACGCGGGCCCGCGACGCCATCGGCGCAGCCGGTCGTCCCCGGCCGCCGCGCCCCAGCAGGCAGCCTCCTCAACTCCGGGCTCGCCGTCGCGCTCATCGTCGCGGCGGCCGCCGCGCTGCCCGCCTGGCGACCCATTGATCCTGGCACGGGGGCACCGACCGGCCTCCTCTCGTATGCCCCACCGGGCATCACGTCCGCGCTGCGCGCCGCTACCACCGAGACTGACCGCGTCTGGAACCCCCAGGTCTTGGGCTCCTGGCTCGAGCTGGCCGTTCCCGCCCCGCGCTACGCCTTCGATTCGCGGATCGAGCTTATTCCGTCCGCGGCCTGGGCCGATGGCGACATCGTCTCCGCCGCCGCCCCCGGCTGGGAGGCGATCCTCGAGGCCTACGGCGCCACGGTCGTCGTCGTCGACGGGTCGGCGACCGACGAGCCCCTCGCGGTTGCGCTCGAAGGGGCCGGCTGGACCCGGACCTACGGCGACGAAGACGGCTCCATCTGGTCGCGACCGGCGTCGCCGCCCGTCGCCGCCCGGCTATCCTCTCGACCGTGAGCGGACGCGACGCGACGGGCGAGCTCGATGTCGTGGTCCTCGGGGGCGGGGGCCACGTTGGCCTGCCGCTGTCGCTCGTCCTCGCCCGGGCGGGTGCCCGGGTCGGCATCTTCGACATCGACGGCGCGAAGCTCGAGAGCCTCCGGCAGGGCGAGATGCCGTTCCTGGAGACCGGCGCCGGCGAGATCCTGGCCGAGGTCCTGCCCACGGGACGGCTGGCGTTGTCCACGGATCCCGCGATGTGTGCCCGGACGGACGTCGTCATCGTCGTCGTGGGGACGCCCGTCGACGAGTTCCTCGGCCCGTCGATGACGCCCTTCGAGCAGGCCGTGGACGAGATCGCGCCGCACCTCCGCCCTGGCGCCCTGATCATCCTTCGGAGCACCGTCTATCCGGGTACTACCGCGTACGTCAAGGAGCGCCTCCGCGAACGCGGGGCGGCCGTTCAGGTCGCGTTCTGCCCGGAGCGCATCGCCGAGGGTCGGGCCATCGAGGAGCTCGTCTCACTGCCCCAGATCATCGGCGCGGACGATGAGACGGCCGGCGACCGGGCCCAGGCGGTCTTCGCCCGCTTCGCGAGCCACTTCATCCGGACCTCGACCCGCGAGGCCGAGCTGGCGAAGCTCTTCACCAATACGTGGCGGTACATGAAGTTCGCCATCGCCAACCAGTTCCTGATGATCGCCGAGGAGGCCGGGGTCGACTACTCGAACGTCCTTCGCGCCGTCCGCGAGGACTACCCGCGCGCCGCCGACCTGCCCGGTCCCGGCTTCGCCGCCGGGCCGTGCCTGTTCAAGGACACGATGCAGCTCGCCTCGTTCACCACTGACCACTTTCCCCTCGGCCAGGCGGCCGTCCAGGTCAACGAGGGCCTGCCGGGGTTCGTCGTGGACCGGCTCCTGCGCCGCTACGGCGATCTCGCCGGCCGCCGGATCGGCATCCTCGGGATGGCCTTCAAGGCCGAATCCGACGATCCGCGGGCCTCGCTTTCGTACAAGCTCCGGAAGCTCCTGATCTGGGCCGGGGCCACCGTCCTGGCCACGGATCCGTATGTTCGCGACGAGCGCCTCGTTCCGCTCGAGGAGGTCCTCGCGGGGAGCGAGATCCTCGTGCTCGGCGCGCCCCATCAGGCGTACCGTTCGCTCGAGGTCGGCGGTCGAGACGTCGTCGACATCTGGGGGGCGATGGGCGGAGGGATCCGGCTGTGAAGGTCCTCGTCACCGGCGCCGCCGGCTTCATCAACGGCTACCTCATTCCGGAGCTGCTCGCGGCCGGCCACGAGGTCGTCGGCATCGACGACTACTCGAAGTACGGGCCGCTGACCCGGTCGTACGACGGCGATCCCGCCTACCGCTTCGTCCAGGGCGACGCGAAGGACGTCCGGCTCCTCGGGGAGCTGGCGAAGGACTGCCAACAGGTCGTGGCAGCCGCGGCGATGATCGGCGGGATCTCGTACTTCCACCGCTTCGCCTACGAGCTCCTCGCCGAGAACGAGCGGATCCTCGCCTCGACCTTCGACGCGGCGATCGACGCATGGCTGGCCGGGTCCCTCGAGCGCATCGTCGTCGTGAGCTCGTCGATGGTCTACGAATCCGCGACCGTTTTCCCGACCCCCGAGGGTGCCCAGGCAACCTCGCCGCCCCCGGTGTCGACGTACGGCTTCCAGAAGCTCGCCTCGGAGTACTTCGCGAAGGGCGCCCAGCAGCAGTACGGGCTGCCGTACTCGATCGTCCGTCCGTTCAACTGCGTGGGCATCGGGGAGCGCCGGGCGAGCCGCGATTCGGATGTCATGTCGGGCAACGTCAAGCTGGCCCTCAGCCACGTCGTCCCCGATCTCGCCCTCAAGACCCTCAAGGGCCAGGACCCGCTCCACATCCTGGGCGAGGGCTCCCAGGTCCGGCACTACACGTACGGCGGTGACCTCGCCCGGGGGATCCGGATGGTCATGGAATCGCCGAAGGCGGTGAACGAGGACTTCAACCTCTCGACGGCGACATCGACCACCGTGCTCGAGCTCGCCGAGCTCATCTGGCGCACGGTTCACGGCCCGGACCGGCCCTTCAACTGGATCTCCGACGAGCCCTTCGAGCACGACGTTCAGCGCCGGGTGCCCGACGTCCGCAAGGCCCGCGACGTCCTCGGCTTCGAGGCCACGACCTCGCTCGAGACGATGCTCGAGGAGGTCGTCCCGTGGATCCGGGCCGAGGTGGAAGCGGGGCGCCTGTGACCGAGGCTCGAGGCCCGTCGCCGGCTCAGGCGGACGTCGAGCCCGGCGGACCCGAGCTCTCGATCGTCATCCCGGTCTACAACGAGGGCGAGCGGGTCGAGCCGGTCCTCCGCGCCCTCCACGAGGGCGTCGCGACCGCGAAGGAGCTCATCGTCGTCTGGGACTTCGACGGCGACACGACGCGGCCCGTCGTCGAGCGGCTGGCCAGGGAGCTGCCCGGACTGCGGGGCCATCGCAACGACCTCGGGCGGGGAGTGCTCAACGCCATGCGCGCGGGAATCGCCACCGCGCGCGGGTCCCTCGTCCTGGTCTCGATGGCCGATGGCTCCGACGAGCCGCACGTCGTCGACTCGATGGTCACGCTGGGACGGGGGGGCGCGGCCGTGGTGGCGGCCTCGCGGTACATGCGAGGCGGCCGGCAGGTCGGCGGGCCGCCGCTCAAGCGGCTCCTCAGCCGGACCGCGGGCCTGACTCTCCACTGGTTCGGCGGCGTGGCGACCCACGATCCGACCAACAACTTCAAACTCTACAGGCGTGACTTCCTCGAGTCGGTCACGATCGAGAGCCGGGCCGGCTTCGAGCTCGCCCTCGAGCTCACCGTCAAAGCCACCCTTGCGGGCCGCCGCGTTGCCGAGGTGCCGACGACCTGGCGCGATCGAACCGCCGGCACGAGCAACTTCAAGCTCCGGAAGTGGCTTCCGCAGTACCTCCGCTGGTACTTCGTCGCCCTCCGCGGGCGGCTCAGGGGTGGGCCGGGACGGCGTTGACGGGCGGAGCCTCGTCGCTGCCCGCTCGATGTCGAAGGCCCCACAGCGTCGCTGCCAGGCCGGTTGTCATCGCCACGGAGCCGACGATCCCGACGGGGCCGCCGACCGGGATCAGCGAGCCCGGTTCGCCCGTCGGCGGCACCGCGGCGATCATGTTCAGGACGACGGTCACCGAGACCACCGCCCACGTCCAAACGGCCAGGCGGTCCGGCCAGCACAGGATCAGGAAGACGACCGCCGGGTACGCGTAGCGCTCGTGCATCGCCGTCAACCCCACGAAGGCCGCGAGCGAAGCGGCCGCCAGGCCCCAGGCGAGGCCCGTGGCGGTCGGCCGTCGCCAGACCCAGGCGAACACCGCCAGCTCGAGGAGGCCGACGATCGCGAAGCCGATCCAGCGCAGGGTCACGGGGCCCACGATCGGGACGTCGTCAGCGACCAGCCGGCCGCCGCTCGCAAGGTCCTGGAGGATCCACCAGGGGTTCCAGGCCCGGAGCGAGAGGACCGAGAAGAGCGAGGTGTAGTCGGCCAGGTTGCGGACGTAGTTGCCGAGGCCGCCGGCGGCCACGAACGGGACCCAGAGCGCCGCGCCCGTGGCGATCGCCACGGCACCCGCCCGGAGCGACCCGCCGATCCCGAAGCACCGGAGGTAGTACGCCGCGAACGGGATCGCCAAAGGCAGCGCCTGCGGCTTCGTCATGAGCCCGACCGCGATCGCCACGGCCGCCCACGCCGGCCGGCCGCGGATCACGAGTGCCCAGGCGACGAGCATCGGCAGGACGTACAGCGACTCGAACTGAGCCCACCAGGCCGAGACGTACCAGACGGCCGGGTGGAGGAGCACGGCGAGCGCCCCCGCGACGGCCCAGCCCGGCCGCGCCCGCAACGACCACCCCACGATCGCCGCGAGGCCGAGGTCGGCGAGCGTGGCCGGGAGCTTGACGAGGGCGAGGGCGGCGGGATCGTCCGGCGTCGGGCTCAGGAGGGCCGGAGCCACGCTTCCGATCGCCCACCACAGCCAGGGCAGGACCGGCGGGAACGAGACCGGCTCGTCGTACGCGCGCCCGAGCCCGTGCTCACCGATGGCCCTGGCCCAGGCCAGGAAATCGTCGACGTCACCGGCGAGCCCGGGCTGTGGGAGCAGGATCGCCCGGATCGCGAGGGCCACGACGAGGCCGGCCCCGAGCGCGAGCCAGTCGCGCCGTCCGAGGCCCACCGGGGGTGGCGCGCTCAGGCCCGGAGCGTGTGCCAGTACCGTTCTGCGGCGCCCCCGCGCCCGCCGAGCTCGGCCGTCTTCGTCCCGTGGGCCCGGACCGCGGCGGCCATCTCCCGCTCGCCGCCGAAGAGCCGGTCCAACTGGCTCTCGTAGAGGGCGACGCCGCGGATCTTGCGCTCGACCTGATCGCTGATGTCGGCGTAGTGCGGGGTGAGGAGGACGCCCGGGCCGAGCCCGTCGAGCGCGCCGTCCGGCAGCTGCTCGAGGCGATCGAACCCATGCCACCAGGCATACGGGAAGTCCTCGTAGAAGACGACGTTGCCGGCCCATGTCGGACCCGGCATCACCCACGCCCTCGGCTCGCGAACCAGGGCCACCCCGACCTCGCGGCAGAGCTGGTGGTCGACGTGGTTGCCGACCCCCAGGGGCACATAGACCGTCTGTGGCTCGAGGCGGGCGATCTCGCTGCGGATCCGGGCCACCGGGGGGTCGTCGTCGATCCGGGGCGACCCGAGCAGCTCGTCATCGCCCTCGTAGCCGCGGAAGACCGCGTCGGGCAGGTCGAGGAACACGATGGACGCCTCGGCGAAGTAGGCGAATCGCTCATCCTCGAGCCGGCGCTGGGCCATGACCTCGCCGGCGGCGGCCGCCGCCACGAGCTCGTCGGTCATCACCGCGCCCTGCGTGGGGATCTCGTCGATGAGCGCCTGGCCGGCGAGGGGCGTGTTGCGGATGCTCGCCCGGCGGTACCACGACGAACGCTGCCAGAAGCGCTTCGCGGCGGCGTCGGCATCCTCCTGCGTCGCATCCAGGCGGTCCGATTCGGCGGCCCATGGCGGCGCTGCGTCCGAGCTGCCGTCGTCGGGGTAGTCCGCCCGGATCGCGGCCCGGTTGAAGGCCTCGGTGTTCGGCCAGAGGGCCTTCGAGCCGAAGCCGAGCGCCTCGCGCTGGTAGCTCGTCAGGCCCTCGCCCGACCCGCCCGCGTTCGATCCGCTGCCCGAGTAGACCGTCACGATCGCGACGTTCTGGCCGAGCTCTCGGAGCGAGGCGATGAGGCCGCCACACGAGAGGGCGACGTCGTCCGGGTGGGGGGCGATGAAGACGTGCGACATGCCGGCCGAGTATACCGATCGAGCTCGCCCGTCCGTGGCCGCGATGTCGGTCCTGCGCCAGCCGTTTGATCCGGCGCCGTCGCGGTCAGGCGCGGTCCTCAGGCGCGACCTCGGGCATCAGGATCGGCGTAGCCCTGCTCGCCGACGAGCGGCACGAACACGACCGACCCGCCCGAGGTCTCCGACCAGTCGGCCGGTCCTCGCCGTTCGATGACCAGCAGCTGCTGATCCCACCGCCCTCCGACCGGGATGACCAGCCGGGCGCCGATCGCCAGCTGCTCCCGAAGCGACGCCGGGACCGCCGGCGCCGCGGCCGTGACGATGATCCCGTCCCACGGCGCCCCGACCGGGTCGCCGCCGCTGCCGTCGGCGACGCGAATCTCCACGCCCATGATTCCCAGGCCGCCGAGCCGCTCGCGAGCTGCCTCGGCGAGGGCCGGGAAGCGCTCGATCGAGGTCACCCGCGCGCCGAGCCCCGCCAGCACCGCGGCCTGGTAGCCCGAGCCGGTCCCGATCTCGAGGACCCGGTCGCCCGGGGCGACCCGCAGCAGCTCGGTCATGAGGGCCACGATGTAGGGCTGGCTGATCGTCTGGCCCTCGTCGATCGGAGCCGCCGCGTCGGCGTAGGCGAGGTCCTCGTAGCGGGCGGGGAGGAAGCGTTCCCGCGGCAGGTCACCCATGACCTCGAGGACGCGCTCGTCGGCGATCCCACGGCGACGCAGCTGGTCGGCGACCATCCGGCTGCGCGCCCGGCCCTCGGAATCGTGAGCCTGCGGCACGAGCCGAGGATACGCCGGGTCGCCGCAGTTCTGAGTGGCCGGAGGCGCCGTCCCGCGAGATCGGCGCTGCGCCGCGCCGGGACCGTGAGGGACGCGAGCGTGGCTAGGACGCGCCCGGTGTCGCTGTGGCGGTCGGGGTCGCGGCGGGCGTCTCCGTCGGGGCGGGCGTCGCCGAGCTCGACGCCGCGGGCGAGCCACTGGCCGCCGGGGAGCCGCTCGGCGGAGCGGTCGGGCTGGGGCTCGGGGTCAGGCTTGGCACCGGCGTCGGCGTCGGGAGGGGCGCGAGAAGGCCGCCATGCCCGAAGACGAGGGCGTTGCCGAGGATGACGGCGAAGACCCCGACGGTCACGAGGACGAAGACCGCGGACGCGCGGTCCTTGATCCGGAGTGACGGGTCGATCGGAATCTGGGCCTGGCCGGCGGTCCGGAGCGCTCGACGCTCGCTCGGGCGCATGCCACGCGTCCGCTCCACGTCGACCTCGGCCGCCCTCGATGCGGCTTCGTCGGCCGCCTGCTCGGCGTCCACCTCGTCATCCGCGTCGGCGTCCTCGAAGTCGTCCTCGTCGAGGTCCCGGCCCTCTGAGCCCTCGGTCGGTTCGGGCTCGAGGTCGGTCGTCTCGTCCTCGATCGGGCGGTCCGTCCCCTCGTCTTCGATCGGCCCGTCGGGGGCGTCGGTCGGTCGCTCGCTCATGAGGGTGGTGGGTCTCCAGGTCGGGGAGGGCCGAGTGCGTCCGGCTCGGTCGCTGCGCGCGCCAGTGTACGCGAACGCCCCGGGCGGAGGCCGTCAGGCGTCGCCGACGCGATCGGGTCAGGCGTCGCGCACGGCCGGGACCAGGAGGCCGGCGAGGCCCGCGGCGACCGTGACGAGCCCGAAGAAGCCGAGGACCGGCGCGGCGCCGAACACCGCACCTAGCACCCCGCCGACGCCCATCGCGAGGGTCATCGAGCCGTAGACGAGCGAGAAGCGGAGGCCGAGGAGGCGGCCCATCAGGTGGACCGGCGTCCGGCGCTGGACGAGGGTCTGGCTCGGGATGACGAAGGCGAGGTTGCCCACGCCCGCCCCGAACGACAGCCCGATGGCGAGGCCGAGGTTGCCCGTCAGGGCCAGGGCGGCGACGCACGCTCCAGTCCAGGCATAGCCGAGGATGACCATCCGGCCGAGGGCGATCCGCGAGCCGACGAGCCCGATCGCGAACCCGCCGATGAGGTTGCCGGCCCCGATCGCGCCCTCGAGGAACGAGTAGGCCGTGCTGGCCGTGAGGGTCCCCGTGTCGAGGACGTCCTGGGCGTAGACCGGGGTGAGGGCCAGGAAGATCCCGAGCATGAACTGGCCGACGGTCGCCTGGAGGGTGTTGGCGAGGAGGACGCTCTCGCCCCGCAGGAAGCGCCAGCCCTCGCGGAGCTCGGCCAGGAAGCCTTCACCCCGCGCAGTGCTCTCGACGGCGTCGCGCGCGGCCCGCTTGATCGGGGCCACGGAGATCGTGGCGATGAGGATCGCCGAGGCGACGTAGGTCACGGCGTCCGCCCAGAACGCCAGCGGTAGCTGGCTGCCGAGGAGGGCGACGAACAGCCCGGCCAGGACGTAGCCCCCGATGTCGGCGAACGTCTCCGCGACCCACATCGCCGAGTTGCCGGCCACGAGGTCGTCCTGCGAGATCAGGCGCGGCAGGATCGCCCCCTTCGCCGGTCGGAAGAAGATCGAGATCGTCGTCACGAGGAAGACGAGCGGGTAGGCAAGGGCCACGTTCGTGACGACGGCGACCGGGATGAGCAGGACGATCCCGGCCCGGAGCAGGTCGGACACGATCATCACCTCGCGGTGATCCCAGCGGTCAACCAGCGTCCCCGCGAGCGGCCCGAAGAGGAGGTTCGGGAGCGTCGCGGCGAGGAAGACCGCCCCGACCGCGATCGGTGAGCCGGTGGCATTGAGGATGACGAAGGCCAGTGCGACCTGGTGGATCCGGTCGCCGAGGAGGCTGATCAGCTGGCCCGTCCAGAGGGCCGAGAAGGAACCGTCGAGGGCGAGGCGGACGTAGGGATGGCGGCGGACACGCTCGATGAGCGGCGGGATGGCCGGAACGGGGATCGCCGGTGCAGGGAACGCCACGGCGGGCGCCGTCTGGTCGAGGGCCGCGTACGCGGCGGCGGCGCCGGCCCGGATCGCGGGGGGCGCGAGCGGCGTCGTGGAGCCGAGGCCGCGGGCGACGATCGCGGTCGTCGCCGGCCCGACCGTGGTTCGAACCGGCATGATCGAGACCAGGCGGCGCCGGATTGCCTCGCGGCTGGCCTCGTCGAGCTCCTCGGGTGTCCGGATTGTCGTCGCGAAGAGGAAGAAGGCCAGGCCGACGCCCAGGAAGACGTCGCCGATGCTGGCCACGTTTCGGACGAACGGCAGCGGAATCGGGAGAATGTCGCCGAGGGGCGCAGCCTGCAGGAGAAAGTCGCCGCTGACGACTCCCGGCACGATCTGGTGGAGCGGACCCAGGGACTCACCGGGCGCGAACCCGGCGACGAGGAAGGCAGGTTCCCAGACTGGCATCCAGCCGCCGTTGACGGTGATGACCAGCGTGTTCAGGAGGACGCCGACGAAGGCGAGGCTGAGGCCCGGTTGCTCGCGGTTCGCCCAGAGGCCCAGGAGGATCAGGAGGAAGGAGGCGGTGAGGAGGGG
>Ga0209341_10004509_pt1 | contig 12807 bp, 9 predicted proteins | sample RifCSP13_2_FD_184020 | JGI IMG/M metagenome (GOLD analysis project Ga0209341, IMG submission 184020) | Soil microbial communities from Rifle, Colorado - Rifle CSP2_sed 13_2 (SPAdes) (version 2) | ecosystem: Environmental > Terrestrial > Deep subsurface > Rock core/Sediment | place: Rifle...
CCCGTACACAGCCACGTTGACTTTATGCGAGGCGGGTGGATCGGTGACATCATGACCATCAACCATGCTCTCGTCTCCTTGTTTTATTCGTTAGAAACGCAAATGTCCAAGGATTTCTATTTTTTTTAGGCATTCGCGTTAACTGGCGAAATTCGCGGATTATCTCCGTTGCCCAGGTGGATCAACCCTTGAGCTTTTCCAGCTGCTCGAACAGCTCGTAGATATCCGGGATCATATAGATCTCTGGAGAGATGCTCTTGTAGCGGATGACGCCCTGGTGGTCGATGATGTACAGCGCCCTTTCCGAGAAGCCATGCGTGGCGCGCAGCACCTGAAAGCGACGGGCGACTTCACCTTTCGGATGGAAGTCGGCCAGCAGCGGGAAAGTGATGCCGCGCACCGCCGACCAAGCCCCGTGGCTGTAGAAGCTGTCCACCGAGATCGCCACCACCTGGGCGTTGTGCCGCTCGAATTCGCTCGATTCGGCCTGGTACAGGCTGAGCTGGTCACTGCAAGCCGGGCTCCAATCTAGCGGGTAGAAGGCGAGCACGACGTTCTTTCCGCGGAAATCAGACAACGACACGGGCTGGCCGTGGGCGTCGGGCAAGGTGAAGTCGGGCGCAGGGCTGCCGACTGGCAGGCCTTCGTTCTCGGCCACCCCTTGCATTCCCGGCGCGGATTTATACAGATTTGCCACATATTCCAGGGTGGTGCCTGCCTCTCCGGCGGGGGCGGGGCTCACCGCCAGCTGCCGGCGGTTCTCCTGGAGCATGGCGTGCAGGATGGAGATGGCTTCTTTTTCCGGCGTGTCTTTCAGCCGGGATTCCAGCTGGCTGAAGCGCTGCTCCAGGTCTTCGAGACGTTGGTTGGGTTGCATCATAGTTTCACTCCCTGATCGGTGAAAATTATCCAGACTGACAGCAGATCAATTTTATCATCGGAAGCAAAACCTCAGCAGGATAGGGGAGAGATCGCTGTTTCTCGAATCCTCGTCAAGGGAGAATTCAGCCAGTCTCTAAGGTTTCAATTATTTTAGAAAACAGTAATGAATTGGTTAGTTCCAGGTGTAACAAAGCCCTTTATGCGGCGTTATTATACACAAACAGTTAGAAAATGGTTAGTCCTCAGGTACTATTGCCTGGGGCGGAAAGAATAATGGCTTCGCACACCTGCAGGAAGAGCACAACCGCATAACATGGCCTTAGTCTCGATCGTGATCCCGGTTTTCTCCAATTCGCTCAGCTTGAAAGCCCTGGCCCGGTGCCTGGATCAGCTGGCCGCCGAACAACCCCGGCACGATTTTGAATTCATCTACGTCGACGATGGCTCGGGCGAGGATACCTTCGCCATGCTGGAAAGCCTGGCTGAGGTGGACCGGCGTGTGCGCGTGCTCAAGCTAGCGCGCAATTTCGGCGCCACCGCTGCTGTGATGGCCGGCATCACTTATGCCTTCGGCGATTGTGTAGGAATCATTGCCGCCGATCGGCAAGACCCCCCGGAGACGCTCTCCGAGATGATCCACCGCTGGGAAGCCGGACAAAAATTGGTGCTCGCCATACCTAAAGGCCGCCTTGACGATCCATGGTCAAGGCGCCTGTTGGCTATGCTGTTCAACTGGCTGTTTAAGAGGCTCGTCTTCGAGGGCATTCCGCCCCAGGGGATGGGCTTTTTTCTCATCGACCGGCAGCTGGCAGACTTATTAGTGCAATCCAATGGGAAAACCCCCTCTTTACTCGGCATGCTCTTATGGACAGGTTATAAACCCAGTCTGGTCGAGTATGATCGCGAGCGGCACCAGCAGGAGAGGTCTCGCTGGACCTTTAGCAAAAAACTCCAGTACTTCATCGACGCCTTCGTTGCCAATTCCTGCCTGCCGCTGCGCGCCTTTTCCGTTTTCGGGATTGGACTGACCTTGTGCGGTTTGATTTACGCGTTGGTGATCCTTATCGCCAGCTTGTTGAACCACGTCCCCTATCCAAGTTTGAGCGCTCTGGCTGCCCTCATCCTGATCACCTCTGGCGCGCAGCTGGTCACTTTGGGGGTCATTGGCGAATACCTGTGGCGTACTTTCGATACTGCCCGCAACCGGCCCATGTTCGTCGTTGAAACGACGATCAACGCGCCGCTGGCAACTCAGGCCTTGCGCGATAAAACCGAGCGCCTGCTCGTATCGTTGTCCAATGTGGGTGCCCGCCTGCGCTCTCAGACTGCCAATCACAGCGAGCGCTCAGAGGGGGCGGTTAAACCGAAAGATTAAGGAACTTCGCCTGCGAAAAGGCGGCTCATCCTCCTTTGGCAGTGGCAGCATACCCCCGGATTCTTTAAGAAATTATTTGATCAGCTTCAAATCACCCCAGGTAGTGGGGTCGGTGAGCATGCGAATGGGCACATTCGAGACCATGCTCTGCTGAACGTCTTCGTCTGGATCATCGTTGTCTGAGATGGAGAAGCAGAAGCCGAAGTGCTGGTTCCTTTCGGGATCGATGTCGAAAATGCTCCAGGGGATGGCTACCTCGACGATGTAGCCATCGTCCTTCAACCGGGAAGCGATCTTCACATTCTCCTCCCGGCCTTCGAGCGAGCGCGGGTACCACAGGTAAGCCTCGTCGTCATCACCGGGCTGCGGCGAGCCGGGGGAAATGCCCAGCTGGAAATCGTCGGAGTTCAACGCCCCCAGGTAGTAATCGCCGGAGACGTTTGTGTCGAGCAGGATCTCCAGGCTGTCGCCCTTATAGATGTCGGCGCGGCTTTCGTTCTGCACATATTCATCGTCCAGGACGCGCACGCCCAGGTAAAGGAACCTTTCGTCCCAACCGATCATCACGCGCCCGGAAAGGTCAGCGTCATCCTCTCGGCGAGACCCTCCGTAGACGACCGAGTCGACGATGTACTTATCCAGGTTCCAATCTTCGAGTGAGGCGTCAATGTCTGGTGAATTATCGAGGTATTCCGCCACGACGCTGAACTTCGGGCGCTCGTCTGGGCCGACCAAGGACTTGGTTGGCGTGGCGGTGTTGGTCGGGACGGGCGTGGGTGGCAGCTGCGTCGCCGTGGCGCTGGGGACGAGAGTGTCCGTAGCGGTGGGAGGGAAGGTTGTGATCGTCGAAGTCGGGCTTGCCGGGATCGGGAGCGTTGCAGTCGGGATCACTAAGGGCGGAGAGGTCAGGGTAGGGAAGAAAACCGCCGTCATGGTCAGATTGGGGGTGGGGAAAACGATGGGCGTCGGGGTAGAAACCAGTGACAGTTTGCAAGCCAGGGTGGCAAGCGTCAAGCAAATCGCTGCCAGAATAGGAAGATAGCGGTGGCTCATTTGTAACTCTCCTGCGAAGAGCGAATAAAAAGTTGACTTACGTTGTAATTGTAGATGATTTATTGGTTTTGGTGGTAGCGATCTTCGATGGTTTCTCATGGCAGTAAAAATGCTGACCAGACGCGCGCGGGTATAGCTAAGACGGAGGCCAGGATTGAAAAGTTCCAGCCCCATTCCGGAAATTGGTTTAACAGGAAATCCATCCGTCTCTTAAGGATGGCGCCCGTTTTGGGATTGCCCTGGATTAAGCGCGATTGCCTATTGACAAAGAGGAAACATTGATATAAAATTACCTGTAAGTGCTTTCATGTAATAATTTACAACACGGAATCCCTCCCTTATTCAGTCCATGACCAGCACACGCAGTCCAACCGTGTACGACGTAGCAAAAAAAGCCGGCGTGAGCATTGCCACCGTATCGCGCGTGTTGAATTCGCCAGAGATTGTGCAGGAAGGAACGCGCTTGAAAGTTCTTAGCGCCATCGACCAGCTCGGATTCGTCCCTAAAGCCGACGCTACCGCCCGCGCCAGGAAATTGGTCGGCCGGATCGGAATCCTGACGCCGTTCTTCACTTTCCCCTCGTTTATCCAACGCATGCGCGGCATCGCCACTGCTCTGGCTGATACCCCTTTCGAACTGGTAATTTATCCGGTAGATTCGTTAAACCGGCTGGATGGCTATCTGGCAATGTTGCCGATCACCCGTCGATTGGATGGCTTAATCATCATGGCCCTTCCTTTTAATGAGGCAGCTGCCTCACGACTGTTGGCGCATCGCCTGGAGACCGTCCTGATCGAGGTCAATCATCCCGCCTTCAGCAACCTCCAGATCGATGATCAAAGCGGGGGCAGGCAAGCCGCCGCCTATCTGCTCCAGAAAAGCCATCGTCGCTATGCATTTATGGGACCTGGCGAACTGCCAGCTTACTCCCTTCGACCGGAGGAAAAACGGCTTTCCGGGTTTCGAAAGACGCTGGAGGAAAATGGTCTAACCTTGTCAGACGAATATATCAAACACCCGGATCTGACGCATCCAGATGTTTCCCAGGATTTAAAACAGTGGCTGGAATTGCCTCAACCGCCGACTGCGGTTTTTGCTGCCTCGGATGACCTAGCGATTCGCCTGTTGCGCGCGGCCCGGGAATGCGGTTTGAAGGTCCCTGAAGACCTGGCGGTGATCGGGTTTGACGATATCGATATGGCCGAACAGATTGGTTTGACCACCATTAGCCAATCATTGGACGAATCGGGACGCATGGCAGCCGAGCTGTTGCTGTCACGCCTGGCCGATCCGACCCGCCCGACGCAGACTGTCCAGCTCGGTTTAAAATTGATCGAAAGGGAAACAGCTTGATCGTTAAAAACTGGCGACATGAAACAATGTGAATTGCCTCGCCGCCACAATGCAGATATAATAATCAAGAAAGGAGGTGGTTGATTCAACAAGTGCGGAAGAGTTCGCCGGATATGGCGATGTAAATATCACCAACCTTTAATTAATAAGCGATCTGATAAGGAGAAGAATCCATGTCAAGGAAAACTACTTTCTGGTCTTTAATGGGGTTGCTGGTGATCCTCTCGATGATCATCAGCGCCTGCGGCGGACCAGCACCTACCGAGCTGCCTGCAACAGAAGCGCCACCGGCGACCGAAGCCCCGGTAGTAACCGAAGCGCCGCCGGCGGTTGAAACCCCATTCCCGGTCATTCCAGGTGGCGAGTTGGAGAAAGCCCTGGGCGGGGCATACACAGGCACCACCGTCACCGTCGACGGCCCCTTCACCGCTCCCGACGACCAGCTTTTCTTCGAGTCGATGGCAGCCTTCGAAGAGGCTACCGGGATCAAAGTCAACTACATCGGCGACAAGGAGTTTGAAGCGCGTCTCTCCATCGCCGTGGATGCGGGCAACCCGCCCGATATAGCTGACTTTCCGCAGCCGGGCAAGGCAGCTGGCTACGCACGCCAGGGGCACATCATCGATCCCACCAGTTGGATGCCGGCAGAGTGGCTGGCACAGCAATACAACCAGAGTTGGCTGGACATGGGCATGATGGAAGACCCGGATGGCCAACCTATGACGGGCGGCGTCTGGCACCGCTTCAACGGTAAGTCGTTGGTGTGGTATCCGAAGGACGACTTCGATGCGGCTGGCTACAGCGTTCCCACCACCTGGGATGAACTGCTGGCGCTGACCCAGCAGATCGCCGATGACGGCGACCCGGCCTGGTGTGTTGGTATCGAGTCGGGAGCGGCCACCGGGTGGGCGGCCACCGACTGGACCGAGGAGATGATGCTGCGCACGACCTCGCTGGAGAACTACGACGCCTGGGTGGCTGGCACCCTGCCCTTCTCCTCCCCGGAGGTCAAGAAAGCCATCGAGACGTGGAGTGAGGTCTGGTTCAACCCGGATTACGTCTACGGGGGCACCGACGGGATCGTCTCCACCTACTTCGGTGACGCTCCGGTGCCCATGTTCGAAGACCCGCCCAAGTGCTGGCTGCACAAGCAGGGCAACTTCATCACCGGCTTCTTCCCCGATGGCGCCCAGGCAGGGGTGGACTATGACTTCTTCTACCTGCCGCCTGTCGACGATGCCTATGGCAAGCCGTTCCTGGTGGCCGGAGACCTGATGTCGATGTTCACCGACCGCCCCGAAGTGCGCGCCTTGATGGAGTACTTCACCACCCCGCAATCGGCTTCTGGCTGGCTGACTAAGGGCGGCGCCCTGGCGGCCCACAAGACTGCCACCCCCGACATGTACGGTGTGGACATGGAGCGCGGCATCGCCACGCTGGTGCTCGAGGCGACCAGTTTCCGCTTCGACGGCTCGGACTTGATGCCGGGCGAGGTCGGTGCAGGTTCCTTCTGGACCGGCATGACCGACTACGTCTCCGGCGCAGCCGACCTGGACACCGTCCTGGCCGAAATCGACGCCTCCTGGCCAGCGGGTGTAAGCGGTCAGGTCACACCTCCTTCAGAAGGGGAGGAAATGGGTATGATGTCTGAGTTTGGCTTCCCCTATCTGCCAGGTGGCGAGTTGGAGAAAGCCCTGGGCGGGGCATACACAGGCACCACCGTCACCGTCGACGGCCCCTTCACCGCTCCCGACGACCAGCTTTTCTTCGAGTCGATGGCAGCCTTCGAAGAGGCTACCGGGATCAAAGTCAACTACATCGGCGACAAGGAGTTTGAAGCGCGTCTCTCCATCGCCGTGGATGCGGGCAACCCGCCCGATATAGCTGACTTTCCGCAGCCGGGCAAGGCAGCTGGCTACGCACGCCAGGGGCACATCATCGATCCCACCAGTTGGATGCCGGCAGAGTGGCTGGCACAGCAATACAACCAGAGTTGGCTGGACATGGGCATGATGGAAGACCCGGATGGCCAACCTATGACGGGCGGCGTCTGGCACCGCTTCAACGGTAAGTCGTTGGTGTGGTATCCGAAGGACGACTTCGATGCGGCTGGCTACAGCGTTCCCACCACCTGGGATGAACTGCTGGCGCTGACCCAGCAGATCGCCGATGACGGCGACCCGGCCTGGTGTGTTGGTATCGAGTCGGGAGCGGCCACCGGGTGGGCGGCCACCGACTGGACCGAGGAGATGATGCTGCGCACGACCTCGCTGGAGAACTACGACGCCTGGGTGGCTGGCACCCTGCCCTTCTCCTCCCCGGAGGTCAAGAAAGCCATCGAGACGTGGAGTGAGGTCTGGTTCAACCCGGATTACGTCTACGGGGGCACCGACGGGATCGTCTCCACCTACTTCGGTGACGCTCCGGTGCCCATGTTCGAAGACCCGCCCAAGTGCTGGCTGCACAAGCAGGGCAACTTCATCACCGGCTTCTTCCCCGATGGCGCCCAGGCAGGGGTGGACTATGACTTCTTCTACCTGCCGCCTGTCGACGATGCCTATGGCAAGCCGTTCCTGGTGGCCGGAGACCTGATGTCGATGTTCACCGACCGCCCCGAAGTGCGCGCCTTGATGGAGTACTTCACCACCCCGCAATCGGCTTCTGGCTGGCTGACTAAGGGCGGCGCCCTGGCGGCCCACAAGACTGCCACCCCCGACATGTACGGTGTGGACATGGAGCGCGGCATCGCCACGCTGGTGCTCGAGGCGACCAGTTTCCGCTTCGACGGCTCGGACTTGATGCCGGGCGAGGTCGGTGCAGGTTCCTTCTGGACCGGCATGACCGACTACGTCTCCGGCGCAGCCGACCTGGACACCGTCCTGGCCGAAATCGACGCCTCCTGGCCTAAGTAACCCTGACTTTTCGAGAGTAAAGGCTGTCAGTCTTGAACCGACTGGCAGCCTTTCCAGTAGGGAGTTGGATTATGACACAGCTCGTTGCAGTTGAAGAACGCCAACTAAGCGTAGTTGCCAGGTTCGTGGCCTGGATCGGCCGAATGTTCCTGGCTGTGATCATCCCCTTGATCGCCTTCATGGTGATCTACACGGGTTTCATCTTCCTGCGCGATAGTGCCGCGCCCAGGTGGCTCATGGCGCTCGTGGCGATCGTGTGGGGAGTCGGCGGTGTCACCCTGCTCTATTGGGTGTTCAACGGCATCGTCGAACGATTGCCTGGTCAATGGACGCAACGTTTACAACCTTTTGTTTTCGTTGGACCAGCGATCGCTATTCTGTTCTGGTATCTGGCCTTCCCGGTGGCGCGTACGTTTTGGTTAAGCCTTTTCGGTCGCGATGGCCCACCCCAGGGTGCCTCACTGATCGGAGCCTTGCAGAGTAACGCATTTGTTGGTTTCAACAACTATGTGTCTTTGTTCACGGAACGGTTGCTACAAGAGGCGATCCGCAATAACCTGATGTGGATCGTGTTTGGCAGCACCTTATCGGTTGTCATGGGGTTGCTGGTGGCTGTGCTTTCCGATCGCAGCCGTTTTGAGCGGGTTTCCAAGTCGCTGATTTTCCTGCCCATGGCGATCTCATTCGTGGGTGCCAGCGTGATCTGGAACTTCATATACGAAGTCCGGCCAATCGAATCACCCCAGATCGGCGTGCTGAATGCGATTATGGTGCCCCTATTTGGTACCACCCACGCTTGGGATAAGTGGATTCAGATCGTTCCCTGGAACAACCTGTTCCTGATTCTGATCGTGATCTGGCTGCAAACGGGCTACTCCATGGTGTTGTTCTCAGCGGCTTTGAAAGGTATCCCGGAGGAGATTCTAGAAGCGGCCCGGGTAGACGGGGCCAACGAAATCCAATCCTTCTTCCGCATCATGATCCCTTACATTTTGGGCACGATCATCACTGTCTGGACGACGATTATCATCTTCACCCTGAAGATCTTCGACGTGGTTTGGGTGATGACCGGCGGGCAGTTTGGCACCCACGTGATCGCTACCCAGTTTTATCGCCAATCGTTTACAGCCAGAAACTCAGGGGTCGGCTCGGCCATCGCCATCGTCCTGCTGATTGCAGTCATCCCAGTGATGGTCTACAATTTACGGCAGTTCAGGCGTCAGGAGGCGTTTTAATATGAAACAGCAAAAATGGACTGGCGTCCTGCTGGTCAATGGCGCACTGCTGCTTCTGGTTATTGTCTGGAGTATCCCTACCCTGGGGTTGTTTATCTCCTCCTTCCGCGAGCGTACTGACATTCAATCCTCTGGCTGGTGGAATATTTTTCCACACCGACAATGGGAGATGGTCTCCACCTATGATCCCAAGCAGCTGGGTCTGGATCCTAACAGTGTGATGTCCGTTGAAGGCGTGCAGGGAACGTTTGAACAACTGCGGGAGGGAATCCAATCACCGGACGGCAAAACGCGCGTGACCTGGATTGGCAACAAACGCCTCGGTAAGGTCGAAGTGCAGAAGCAGGTCTGGACCGTCACCTGGGATTTCACCCTGGATAACTATAACGAGGTTATTTCTGCGAGGAATGTTACCATCACGAAAGCCGACGGGTCGGTAGAGACTATACCAGGCCAAAATATGCAACAGGCTTTTTTGAACAGCCTGGGTGTAGCCATTCCTTCCACGATCATCCCGATCATGATTGCCGCCTTTGCGGCCTATGCATTTGCCTGGATGAACTTCCCTGGCCGGCGTATCCTGTTCATTATGATCGTGGGATTACTGGTCGTCCCATTGCAAATCGCCCTGGTACCGATCTTGCGCGATTACAGCCGCTTAGGCCTGAATGGTACTTTCCTGGCTGTTTGGCTGGCGCACACTGGCTTCGGCCTGGCTTTGGCGACGTACTTGCTGTTCAACTATATCAGCACATTACCGCGCGAGACTTTGGAATCGGCCTTCATCGACGGCGCTTCCCCGTTTGTGGTCTTTACCCGGCTGGTACTGCCGCTATCGGTGCCAGCTTTGGCTTCCTTCGCCATCTTCCAGTTCCTCTGGGTCTGGAATGATTATCTGGTAGCCCTGGTTTTCCTTGGCGTCGATCCTTCGTACAAAGTGGTCACCCAGCGACTGGCTGACTTAACCGGCACCTTTGGAAACGACTGGCAACTGTTGACTGCTGGCGCTTTTTTGACCATGCTTCTGCCGCTGCTCGTCTTTTTTTCGCTGCAACGTTTCTTCGTTCGTGGCTTGCTGGCTGGTTCGGTTAAAGGATAAGCTTCTGGTGGATGTCTGAAGCGAAGAATTTATCTTTCGACTGGGCATTTTGGTACAAATGGATCATGGCGACAACCCTGGGCTGGGTGCTGGGTAGCCTCCTGTTCCCTGGCCTTGGGCCGTTGCTTGCCGGTTTTGCCATCGGTGTCCTGCAGTGGTTGGTCCTGCAGCAACGCCTCACCCGGCCCTGGACCTGGATCCTGGCCACCGCCATTGGGTGGGCAGCTGGTTGGGCTATCAATCTTTTTCTCAGCCCCGGTAACCTGGACCTGATCGGCAGCATGGTGATCGGCGTCACGACCGGAATTGGCCAGTGGTTGGTCCTGCGGCGTGCGGTCTATTGGTCCGCCTGGTGGGTTGTGATCAATGTTGTGGGGTGGACCACGGGCCTGACGCTGCTGCCGGGTGTAATCCTGACCGGCGTCATGGCGGGTGTGGTGACCGGGTTCGCCCTGGAACTGCTGTTGCGCTATCCAAAACCCCACAGGGAGAATGTTCAGGATGAAATTTAAGGCGCTAGGTCGCAGCGGCCTGCTCGTTTCTGAACTTTGCCTGGGCACGATGATCTTTGGCGAAGACAGTTCACGCAGCACCCCGCCCGACGAAGCTGAGCGGATCATCGCAGCTTACCTGGAGGCAGGCGGCAACCACATCGACACCGCCAATGTTTACGCTGCGGGACGCTCTGAAGAGATCGTCGGACAGGCGCTACGGGGTAAACGCGAGCAAGTTGTGTTGGCCACGAAAGTACGCTTTGCAATGGGCAGTGGGCCGAACGACCAGGGCTTATCCCGCTACCACATTTCCCGGAGCGTCGAAGACAGCCTGCGTCGATTGGAGACCGATACGATCGACTTACTCTATATGCACTGCTGGGATCCTCTTACCCCGCTGGAGGAATCTCTGCGCGCCTTCGACGATTTGGTGATGTCCGGAAAGGTACGCTACATTGGCGTGTCCAATTTCAAAGCTTGGCAGTTAATGAAAGCACTCGCGATCAGCGACGCGCACGGCTGGGCACGCTTTATCGCCGCCCAGTACCAGTACAGCCTGGTGGTACGTGACATCGAGCGCGAATTCCTCGACCTGTGCGAGAGCGAAAGCGTTGGAATTGTGCCCTGGGGACCATTAGGGGGAGGCTTCTTGAGCGGTAAATACCGGCCCGTTCAGCGACCCCAACATGCTGCCAACGGTCGCCTGGCGACGACGCCGGATCATGACGAGGAGGCCTGGATCCGGCGGTCCAATGAGAAAAACTGGAGGATCATGGAGGTAGTTGAGACAGTCATCTCTGGCCACCCGGGAGCCACGCCTTCGCAAGTTGCCCTGGCCTGGTTGTTGGCGCGGCCGGCAGTTGATTCGGTGGTCCTGGGTGTGCGCACAATGGAACAGCTGCTGGATAACCTGGGAGCAGCCGATCTACAATTATCTCCGGACGAGATGGCCAGACTGGATGCAGTCAGCGCCCTGGAAGACAGCTACCCGTACCGGTTTATCGAACTGTATGGGGCGCGAAAATAGTCAGATGTGAATGAATCCTGAGCCCCTGTGGTATAAGAATGCCGTGTTTTACGAAGTCTACTTGCGCGCCTTTCGCGACAGCAACGCGGATGGGCACGGTGACTTGCGCGGGCTGGCAGAAAAGCTCGACTACCTGAAAGAACTCGGCGTAGATTGCTTATGGCTGATGCCGATCTATCCCTCACCTTTATTGGATGACGGCTACGACATCTCCGATTACTATGGCGTTCATCCTGATTACGGGACGCTCGCCGATTATAAAGCGCTTCTGGAGACGGCCCACCAGCGCGGTTTGAGGGTGATCACCGACCTGGTGCTGAACCACACTTCTAACCAGCACCGCTGGTTCCAGGCCGCCCGTGCCAGGCGCGATTCACCTTACCGGGATTATTACGTATGGAGCGACAGCGATCAGAAATACAGAGAAGCGCGCATCATCTTCCTGGACACCGAGCCCTCCAACTGGACCTGGGATGAAGCCGCCGGCCAATTTTTCTGGCATCGCTTCTATGCTTCACAACCCGATCTGAACTACGATAGCCTAGCCGTGCGCGCCGAGATGCTGCAGATTGCGAGGTACTGGTTGGACCTGGGCGTGGATGGCTTTCGGGTGGATGCCGTGCCTTACTTGTTCGAGCGGGAGGGTACAAACTGTGAGAACCTGCCGGAAACCCACGCCTACCTGAAAGAGTTACGCCGATTTATGGATGATTTTTTCCCTGGCCGCATCCTCTTATGCGAGGCGAACCAGTGGCCGGAAGATGTGCGACCCTACTTTGGAGAAGGCGACGAATTCCAGATGGGATTCCATTTCCCGCTCATGCCGCGCATCTACATGGCCCTGCGCAAAGGCGACGCTACTTCCATTGCCTGGGTGCTGGAGCGCACGCCGGACATTCCGGATACCTGCCAGTGGTGCACCTTCTTGCGCAACCATGACGAACTGACCCTGGAAATGGTCACCCAAACAGAACGCCAGTGGATTTGGCAGGAGTATGCTCCTGAACTGCGCATGCGTCTGAACCTGGGCATCCGCCGGCGGCTGGCGCCCCTGCTGGATAACGACCGCCGCAAGATCGAGCTGGCATACTCCTTGCTGTTCAGTTTGCCCGGCTCGCCAGTCATCTACTATGGCGATGAAATCGGCATGGGCGACAATATCTGGTTGCCGGACCGCAATGGCGTACGCACACCAATGCAATGGGAGAACAGCCCGAATGCAGGTTTCTCAGAAGCAGCCCCGGATCGCCTGTACGCGCCAGTGATCGCCGATCCGGATTACAGCCAGGCGAGGGTGAACGTGGCTGACCAGCTGGCTGACCCAGGTTCTTTGCTCAACCTGGTGCGGCGGATGATCCGGATCCGCAAAGATCACG